>ERZ772912.841-NODE-841-length-13239-cov-4.719812_pt1 | contig 13239 bp, 10 predicted proteins | sample MGYA00512119_ERZ772912 | MGnify/ENA primary metagenome ERZ772912 (study PRJEB29015, sample SAMEA2738048) | human oral metagenome | biome: human oral; feature: human-associated habitat; material: saliva | place: China | collected 2230 ...
AAATGCTTTACCTGGCCATGGAGGACTACCGGGTAGATGTGGTGGTAGGTAAAGGGCCTGGAGCCACCTCAATCCCGCTGTCACTGCCGCCTTTTACCGTGGTTGGGGCCACCACTAGGGCTGGTTTACTGCCGGCGCCGCTACGTGACCGTTTTGGTTTCACTGGGCACCTGGACTACTACAGCGCCCGCGAACTAGCCCAGATTGTTACCCGCAGCGCCGGACTGTTAGGCCTTGAAATAGATGCTCAGGCCGCCCATGAGCTGGCCAGTCGTTCACGTGGCACGCCGCGTATCGCCAACCGTCTGCTGCGCCGCGTCCAGGACTGGGCCCAGGTGCACGGCACGCCGGGAGTGGCTGACCTAGCTTCCACCCAGGCGGCTTTGAAAGTGTTTGAGGTGGATGCTATGGGGCTAGACCGCCTAGACCGCTCAGTGCTAACTGCCCTATGCACCCGTTTTGGTGGGGGACCGGTGGGTCTGACCACTTTGGCGGTAAGCGTAGGTGAAGAGGCCGAAACGGTAGAAACAGTGGCTGAACCTTATCTGGTGCGTGAAGGCCTAATGGTGCGTACCCCACGTGGCCGCGCCGCTACTGCCGCCGCCTACACCCACCTAGGGTTAGAACTGCCCGAACATATGCCTGAACTCTAAGCGCTGCCCGCTATTTAGGACTCACTTAGTTTTATACGGGCTTTGCCATAGACTTTAGGCAAAATTTAGGAGGAAAACTATGCTCACGATGCTGATCTTTATGGTGGTCGCCATGGTGGCACTGTCTTATTTTGGCCGCCGCCAAAACGCCAAGGCAGAACAAGCCGCGCGCGCCCGCCTGGAAGAAGCCTGCGTACCTGACACCTGGGTACGTACTACCTCTGGTTACTACGCCAAGTTTGTTGAGATCGACGGCGATGTGGTCACCTTGCGTACTCCCCAGGGCGTGGAGTCCATGTGGGATAGCAAAGCCATTTATGGCGCAGTTAACCCGCCTTTCGCTGACCAGGATGAGGATGAAGAGGAAGACGTTGAATCTAGCGACGAGCTAGAGATTGACGCTGAAAACACCACAAAAGAGGCCCACAGCGACAACGCAGACTCCAGCGGTGACGAAAAAAAGTAATCGCCGCCACAAGATTAGATTTAACTAGTTACCACCAGCTGGGGCTATGCAAAATCGCTAATAAACAGGGATTTTGGTAGTCTCAGCTGTGGCAATTGGTCCCCTTAATTTAACGGCACTGCGGCTAGCGTTAAGGGGAACTGACCAGTCACAACCGATTCTAGGAAGAGACACCCCGTGTCCAAATATAAAACCAAGCACGCAGGACGTAGCTTACTAACGTTCCTGCTAGTAATCGCCATTGGTTTCGGTGCGCTAATCATTGGTTCCTTTACCGGTAAAACCAAGCTAACGCCCGGGCTAGCGCTCGACCTGGAAGGCGGTACGCAGCTAATCCTTACGCCAACCACCACCGATGGCCGCCAGGTTACAGACAATGACCTTAACCAGGCCATTAACATTATTCGCCAGCGTGTTGATGCTTCAGGTGTGGCCGAAGCTGAAATTTCACGTCAGGGTGGAAGCAACATTGTGGTGGCGCTGCCGGGTAAGCCCTCCCAGGAAACCCTGGATCTAGTGCGTTCTTCCGCCGTGCTTTACTTCCGTCCGGTTATTCGGGTCTACAACGCCAATGCACACACCATTGCTCAGGCCCAAAACCGGGCGATAAAGGCTGCTGCCACCGCCAAGCCCACGGCTAAGGCGACCGCTAAGGCTACTGGCACCGCGACGGCGTCGCCGGCTGTTACCCCTGCGCCGTCGGCTACTGCAGCGGCCACCCCCACGGCAACCCCCACCCCGGTCACCGCCACCCAGCTAGCTACCCGCTACGCGGATGTAAACCAGAACGGCAAGATCGACACTACGCCGCTGACCGCCACCAGTAATGACGCCTCATCAGACGCACAGATCAGCGAAAAAATGATCTATGACGCCCTAATGCTGGACTGCAAGAACCCCAAGAACCTTAAAGGTGGAGCGCAAGATCCTAAGAAGGCCGTTATTTCCTGTGCTCGTGACGGCTCTGGCGCGGTCTACATTCTGGGGCCGGCTGAGCTGAAGGGAACTGACCTGACCAGCGCCACCTCGGCACTGGAGCAAACCAGCCAAGGTTCAAACACTAACCAGTGGATTGTGTCCCTGGAATTTAACAAGCAGGGCACGGCAGACTTTTCCAAGATCTCTACCCGCCTACTGCAGTACCGCAACGACAAGACCGCCCCGCAAAAGAACCAGTTCGCCATTGTGCTTGACGGTTTGACTGTTTCTGCACCCGGTATCGAGTCGGCTATTACCGGTGGTAAGGCGCAGATCTCTGGTGGCACCAATGCCAACGGAACCCACGGATTTACCCAGGCCGCCGCCAATTCGCTGGCAAACCAGCTGTCCTTTGGTTCCTTGCCGCTGAACTTCACGGTGCAGTCTGAACAGCAGATTTCCGCCACTTTGGGTAGCGAGCAGCTACAAAAGGGTCTGATTGCCGGTCTGATCGGTTTCGTGCTGATCATTATCTACCTGGCCTGGCAGTATCGGGGCCTGGCCAGTGTGGCCGTAGCCTCCCTGCTGGCTGCCGCCGCCCTGACCTACGTGGTTATCGCTTTGCTCAGCTGGGGAATTGGTTACCGCCTGTCCCTGGCTGGGGTGGCCGGTTTAATTGTGTCTATCGGTATCACCATGGACTCGTTCATTATTTACTTTGAACGTGTACGTGACGAGGTGCGCCACGGTTTGAGCCTGCGCGCCGCCGTCGATGAAGGCTGGGTGCACGCACGTAAGACCATTATCGTTTCTGACGCCGTTAACCTAGTTGCCGCTGTAGTGCTCTACGTGCTGGCAGTGGGTGGCGTGCAGGGCTTCGCCTTCACATTGGGCGTGACGACGGTAGTGGACTTGGCAGTAATTATTTTCTTCACCCACCCGCTCATGGTGGCCTGCCTGTCTATCGCCTTCTTCGGTCAAGGCCACCGCCTGTCTGGTCTAGACCCTGAGCACCTGGGGGCACGTTCACGCAATGTTTACGGCTCTGGACGCGAAAAGATTGCCGATAACCTCGGTAAATCTTTGGCCCGCGCCAAGCGCGAGGCTAAGCGTGAACAGGATGCAAGCGAGGCTAAGGAAGGAGACAACTGATGGCATCGCTAGCAGCTATCGGTAATGACCTGTATTGGGGTAAGCGATCCTTCCCCTTTGTAGGTAAGCGCAAAGTTTGGTATACCGTCGCCCTATGTGCGGTGGCGATCAGCCTACTGCTGGTGGCCACGGTGGGCCTAAAACCCGGTATTGAATTTTCCGGGGGTAGTGAAGTCACTATCACCGCGCTGTCAAACCCCAAGGAAGGCCCCGCTAATGCGGTGCTACGCCAGCAGGGGCTAACCAACGGTGCACGCGTAACCACCACCGGTTCTTCCTCGGTGCGTGTACAGACTCCTGCCCTGGATAAGACCAAGCTGAACAAGCTTTCCGCTGGTCTGGCCAAGGCTTACAACGCTAAGGCTGCCGACGTAAACGCCACCACCATTGGCCCCACCTGGGGTAAGGATGTTACCGCTAAAGCCGTGCGTGGTCTGCTAATTTTCTTCGCCCTAGTAGGCGCCCTGATCTGGGCTTACTTCCGTACCTGGAAGATGGCGGCCTCAGCGCTGATTGCGTTGCTGCACGACGTCGTGATCACCGTGGGTATTTACGCGCTAAGTGGCTTTGAGGTTACCCCGGCCACAGTAATTGGTGTGCTAACCATTTTGGGTTACTCCCTCTATGACACTGTGGTGGTATTCGACAAGGTGCGTGACAACACCCGCGACTTTACCCGTCAGCACCGCGCCACCTACGCTGAGCTGGCTAACCTGTCTATTAACCAGACTTTCGTGCGTAGTATCAACACATCCGTGGTGGGTGTGTTGCCGGTAGCCTCGATTTTGTTCGTGGGTGCTTTCATCCTGGGCGCGGGTACTTTGCGCGATATTTCGCTAACTCTGTTTATCGGTATGATTGCCGGTACACTATCTTCTGTTTTCCTGGCTACCCCTATGCTGGTGGACTTGCGTGGGCGTGAAAAGGAAATTAAGGAACATGACTCCAAGGTGCTGCGTGAGCGTAAAGCTAAGCGTGAAGCAAATGGTGAAGCTGAAGATGACGATGCAGCAGATGACACTGTCTATGCTGCCCCGTTAACTCCCGGTCACCACCTAGGTGTTAAGGCACAGCCCAAGAAGAACAGGAAGCGTCGCTAGATGAGCGTGACCCCCATTCCCACAGAGCTAACCGATCTGGTACTAGATAATCTGCGTGAGATCCCAGACTTCCCTGAACCGGGAGTACTGTTTCGCGATATCACCCCGTTGCTAGCTAACGGTAAGGCTTTCAAGCAGCTTATCGATGGGCTCGCCGAGCACTATCGGGGCCGCATTGATGCTGTGGCCGGCCTCGAATCGCGTGGATTCATCCTGGCTGCCCCGCTGGCTACCGCACTTGGTATCGGCATGTTGACGGTGCGTAAGGGCGGCAAGCTACCTGGACCGGTTATCGGTGTTGACTACGCCCTGGAATACGGCACTGCCCGGATGGAACTGCGTCCTGACAGTGTGCATGAGGGTGACCGAGTACTGGTGATCGATGATGTTATGGCCACCGGCGGTACCGCCAAGGCCTCGGTCCAGCTCCTTGAGCAGGCCGGTGCCAGTGTGGAGGCAGTCTGCGTGCTACTAGAACTTGAGGGTTTGGGTGGCCGCAACGTGATTGACCAATCGATCTTTGAGCCGATTGTGGTTATCGAAGATTAATTGACGCTTACAAAGCAAAAGTGCCGGCAAGCTAAAAGCTTGCCGGCACTTTATCTATGCGCACTCTTTAGTGCATTTATGCGTACATTACTGAGAGATTAGAAATCCTGCAGCTGATAGCGCGCGATTTGTGTCTGACGCTGCTTTTCTTTCAGTGCGTGCACGCCGCTCAGCGGGAAGTACTCGGGAGTCACCTGCGTATATCCCTTAGCTAGGCCCCAAGCCCAGATCCGGTTAATTTCGGCTACTAGCTTGGACTCAGCCGCATTGGTTCCGGCGCCTGAAGACACCAAACCAGGAAGTAGGTGAGCGCCGCTACCATCTACCAGCAAACAGTTGCAAGTGCGTGGCATAGTGGCTTCTTTAACTGGGTTAATCTCGCGTCCAGAGACGGAAGCGTAGAAAGCTGTGCGTGAGTGAGGCCAGGGCACATGCTGACGCGCAGTGCCGGTAGAGATGTGGAAGCCGGTGGCGTTAATAGTGAGCTTAGTGTTTGCCAACACAAAAGCTGCAAATAGCAAAAAGAGGCTAAGGATTAAACAAATCACCAGCACTACCGTGTCGGTGGTGGTGGCTTTGCCGCCCACTAATTTAGCCGCTGAGCTAATGACGGGGATTAGGAAAAATACGCCCAAACCCAGAGAAATCCAAACCCGCGACATGGCGCGGGGAATCTCAATGTAATCTTCGCTCAGCGGGATAGCAAAGGGCTGGCCCAGCTCATATTTGAAAGCCCCTACCGGCGCCGTCGTGGCTGGCTGCGGCGCGTTACCCGCAAACTGAGCTGCCCCCTGAGACTGAGTGGCTCCTTGGAACTGGCCGGGTTGCTGAAATTGGTTGCCGCCTTGAAATTGTTGATAACCCTGGTTACCTCCAGGCAGATTTGGCTGCGTCATAAGTCAACTCCTTAAATATGTAGCCTTAGACTAGTCCTTATAACTAAGTAACAGCTTAGTAAATATTCAGGTAATTTGGTTGCGTGCTAAGCGTGCCATATGGGCTATTACACACTAGACTGTGTTTATGGGAGAGACGTCGAACAACAGTGTTGGGGAAAGTGTAGTTCCTGGCTCGCGTGTGCGTAGTGCGCTGGCCCGCTTTGGGACGCGTGCTCATTCGGTGCCACCAGCTATTGAGCCAGTTATCACGGCTTTTAAAACTAATAATCCAAAGATGGATTTCACCCTCATTTTGCGTGCCTATGAGGTAGCTAGGCGCTGCCATGAGGGACAGACGCGTAAAAGCGGGGAGCCTTACATCACCCACCCAATTGCGGTGGCCACAATTCTGGCTGAGCTGGGAATGCTCCCCAAAACCCTAGCTGCAGCTTTACTGCATGACACAGTTGAGGACACAGACCTAACCCTAGATGATCTACGCGCCCAGTTCGGTGACGAGATTGCCCTACTAGTAGATGGGGTCACCAAACTAGACAAGCTGCAATACGGTGAAGCAGCTAAGTCGGAAACCGTACGCAAGATGATCGTAGCTATGAGCAAGGACATCCGTGTTCTGTTCATTAAGCTAGCCGACCGTCTACACAACGCCCGTACCTGGAAGTACGTTCCCGCCCAAAATGCAGCCGGTAAGGCCCGTGAAACTCTAGAGATTTATGCCCCTCTGGCACACCGCCTGGGTATGAACACCATCAAGTGGGAACTTGAAGACCGCTCCTTTAAGGTGCTCTATCCCGAGGTCTATGACGAGATTGAGCATATGGTGGCCGAGCGTGCCCCGGCCCGTGAAGAATATTTAGCTCAGGTCATTGACATGATCAACGCTGACCTGAAGGAAAACAACATTAAGGGTGTAGTCACCGGCCGCCCCAAGCACTTTTACTCCATCTATCAAAAGATGATTGTGCGCGGCAAAGAGTTTGACGACATCTATGACCTAGTAGCAGTGCGCGTAATTGTAGATACTGAAGCTGACTGCTACGGGGTGCTGGGTATTGTGCACGGACGCTGGACACCTATGCCCGGGCGTTTCAAGGATTACATTGCCTCGCCCAAGTTCAACTTCTACCGCTCACTTCACACCACCGTGATTGGCCCCAGTGGTAAACCGGTTGAGATACAGATCCGTACCCACGAAATGCACCGCATGGCTGAGTATGGCGTGGCCGCGCACTGGCGTTACAAGCAGAACCCCAACGCTACTAAGGGCTCTAAGGGCAACGAGTTTGAAGTTAACTTCACCTCTGCCAGCTCTGAAATGGATTGGCTGCGTCAGCTCATTGACTGGCAACGTGACACTCAGGATCCGGCGGACTTCCTGGATTCTTTACGTTTTGAAATTTCCGGCAACCAGGTTTATGTATTCACCCCTAATGGTGATGTGCAGGCCCTGCCGGCTAAAGCCACCCCGGTCGACTTCGCTTTCTCAGTACACACTGAGGTTGGTTACCGCACCGTTGGCGCAAAGGTTAATGGTCGCCTGGTGCCGCTTAACACCATCTTGGAAACCGGTGACACTGTAGAAATCTTGACTTCTAAGGCGCAAAACGCCGGGCCTTCACGTGACTGGATGACTTTTGTGGCTTCGCCGCGAGCTAGGGCCAAGATTAAGGCTTGGTTCTCTAAAGAACGCCGTGAAGAAGCCATTGAACGTGGTAAAGACCAGATCGCCAAGGCTATGCGTAAGCAGAACCTGCCTCTACAGCGGATCATGACCCATGATTCACTGATGGCGGTAGCGCAGAACCTAAATAAGGGTGATATTGACGGTCTTTACGCAGCCGTTGGCGACTCCCACATTTCCGCCCAACACGTGGTGGAAAACCTGGTGTCCACTTTGGGTGGAGAAGCTGGTACAGAAGAGTCTCTGGCAGAAGCTGTGCTGCCTTCGCGCGCTGCCCCCAATGAAGCTAAGGTTATCCGCTCTGGTGACACTGGTGTGGTTGTGGATGGTATGCAGGAAGGCGATGTTTACGTAAAGCTGGCTCGCTGCTGTACGCCTATGCCTGGAGACCCAATTGTTGGTTTTATTACTCGCGGTAACGGCATTAGCGTACACACGGCTAACTGCGTAAACGTGTCTAACTTTGAGTCTGAACCAGAGCGCATGATTGGGGTTTCGTGGGCGCAAAATGTTCACGCTACTTACAACGTGCAGGTAGAGGTTGAGGCTTTAGACCGTATCGGTTTGCTAGCTGATGTTTCACGAGCCATGGCAGATGCACACATCAACTTGTTAGAAGCGGTTATGGGCTCTAAGCAGCATGATCGCGTGGTTAAGTTCTGGTTTGTGGTGGAGTTGGCTGAAGCTGTACACCTAGACCATGTGCTTACGATCGTACGTAAGATTGACGGCGTCTATTCCGCCCGCCGCGCCACCAGTTCTAAGCGCTCTATCGGAAATGACGGCGGGGAGTAGTTCGTTAATTAACTGCTCTAACCAACTGTTGCGGCTATGGCCGCGTAGATAGTTAAAAGCAGTTAACAACCCGCTGCGACTAGCCCCATAGCGGCAGGCGGTGAGGATAACTTCGTGGCCCTGTGCGCGTCCAGCGTGCAGGGCCATTTCCAATGCCGCATGTTCTAAACAAATGCAGGGCACCCCAGCAATTTGCACATACTGGCTAGCGGGTAGCTGGCGGCGCACCATATCTACGCTGCGCCAACTTGAGCGCACTAGGTTGGCACAGACCTGTAAACGCTGCGGTGGATTTTCTCCGGTATGCACCCACCAGGCGCTAGCGCCAAAAATATAGGTGTACTTAGGTAGCTTGGGGGAGAGCAGTAAAGCACGCTGCGCGCAGGTACTAAGCAGATAATTAGGTACCCGTTTACCCAGTACGCTAGTGAAACAGACACTGTCTAGTGTATTGCAACGTAAAACCTGTGTCTCTGCTGCATTTAATGCAGTTACATTAGCTTCCAGGTCGGGTGGGCCGTAGGCAATATATTCCATAACCCGATTGTCGTACTAGCTGCTTATCTAAAATAGTCTTTAACTATGTTTGTGGATAACTAAAGCCGGTGGGTTACTACAACCCACCGGCTTTAGTGCTGCTATATGTAGCTATCAGGCCTTAGCGGAGCGACGTACCTGGTCCAGCCAAGCACGGCGGGCGTTTAGGGCAGCTTCGTGCTCAGCGATAGCCTTAGCCTTACCCTCAGCCTTAGCCTTTTCAAGCTTAGCTTCTAGGTCGGCGATAGAGGCCTCAAGCTGTCCGGCCAGACCCTCGGCGCGAGCCTTGGTCTCGGGGTCGGTGCGACGCCACTCGTTACGCTCGGCCTCGCGGATAGCTTCTTCGACGGCGCGCATGCGGCCCTCGATACGACGCACGGCGCCGCGGGGGACCCGCCCGGCCTCCTCCCAGGCGTCCTGAATGGGGCGCAGGGCCTTCTTGGCGGCCTTGATGTCCTTGATGGGCAGGAGCGCCTCGGCCTTGGCCACCAGCGCCTCCTTGACCTTGAGGTTCTCGGCGAACTCGGCGTCGACGGCCTCGTCCTTGGCGCGGCGGGCGTCGTAGAAGACCTGCTGGGCGGCCCGGAAGCGGGCCCACAGGGCGTCGTCCTCCTTACGGGAGGCGCGTCCGGCCTTCTTCCACTCGGCCAGCAGGTCACGGTACTTCGCGGAGGTGCCGGCCCAGTCGGTGGAGGTCTGCATCTCCTCGGCGCGCTTGATGAGCGCTTCCTTGGCGGCCCGCACCTGCGCCTGCTTGGCGTCCAGCTCGCTGAAGAACTGGCGGCGGTGACGGTCGAAGGTGGTGCGCGCGTGGGAGAAGCGCTTCCACAGCCCGTCCTCGGTGGGACGGTCCAGGCGCGGCCCGCGCCGCTGCGCGGCCTTCCAGGACTCGAGCAGCTCACGCAGCTCGGCGCCGGAGTTCTTCCACTGCGTGCGGGCCGGGTCCTGCTCGGCGATGGCCTCAGCGCGCTCGACGATCGCCGTGCGCTCCTTGAGAGCCTGCTCCTTGGCGGCCGCGCGCTCGGCGGAGACGGCCTCGCGTCGCTCGGCGGCCACGGTCTTGAGCGCGGCGAAACGGGCCCGCAGTCCCTCAAGGTCGCCGACGGCGGCCGGCTCGGTGAGGGACTCGGAGATCGAGGACAGGGTCGAGTCGATCTCGCGGACGCTGAGCTGGGGCAGGCGGGTGGCGAACAGGTCGATGGTCGCCTTGAGGTCCAGGTAGCGGCGCACGTAGAAGGCCATGGCCTCGGCGATCGGAGCATCGGGGAACTGGCCGACCTCGCGCTCGGCGCCACCGTCCTGGACGTAGACCCGGCCCTCACCGTCCACGCGTCCCCACTTGGCGGCGTCCATGGCCTCCTGCGGGTCGACGGCCGGCTCGGCAGGTGCCGCAGGCGCCGCTGCCGGGGCGGGAACCTCGGCCGGGGTCGGCGTGGCGTCCTCCGGGGTGGCCTCGGCGGCCTGAACCTTCTCGGTCGGCTGCTCGGTCTGGGCAGGCTCCTTGGAGGCGGGAGACGCCGGCTCGTCAGAGGACGCCGCTGTGGGCTGCTCGACGGGCTGGTCCGCGGGCTCGCCGAGCTCGGGCTCCTTGGAGGACTCGTTGGAGGACTCGACGTCGGCATGTGTCTGCGGGGTGCTGGTCTGCGTTGACGCAACGGCCTCGACCGCGGGATCGGCGGGGGAGGCGTCGGCCGTTGGTGCCTGCTCCGTCGGGCTGGGCGCTGCCGACTCGTTCAGGTCGGTCGGCTGGATGGTCTGCTCAGTGTCTGATTGGTTGTCAGGCTGGTTGTCAGACCGGTTGTCGGGCTGGATCCGCTCAGTCACGGGATGCTCCTTCATGGTTGACGGGGAGGGAGCGGTGTGACCGCTCCGTTCCGTTCGCGCCCGGCTCTCAAGCCGGGTGGTGGTGAGGTGCCGTCGGAGGACGGCAGTGCCGAAAGTCTACGTTCCCGCTGGCTCCATTCACCATCCTTCGCCCCACTGATTTCAGTTGATTCGTTGAGCGCCGATGCCCCTCACAAGCGGGCCGGTGTCGGTTCCCCACGCCTCGTCGACGGCTGGCGCTGTTAGCATGTGACCATGCTCGCGTGACTCGCCCCTGTGCCCCCACCGCCTCATGCCAAGGACGAGTCATGCCTGCGATCAGTTTCTCCCATGTCAGCTTCTCCTACACCTCCGCCCCCTTGCTGGAGAGCATCAACCTCACGGTCTCCGACGACGAACGCGTCTGCGTCGTCGGCCCCAACGGATCGGGGAAGTCCACGCTCCTGCGCCTGGCCACCGGTGAGCTGTCGCCTGACCAGGGGACTGTCAGCATTCCCGAGCAGCCTGGCCCGCAGGCGGCCGACTTGGAGGAGGCGACCGCCACGTCGATCGAGGGCTACCTCGACGCCGTCTGCGCTGAGACTCTGGACGCGCTTGATCGTTTCGAGCGCATGGGCGAGGCCATCGCCCAGGCCGGAGCTGAAACCGGCTCCCTCGCTGAGGAGTTCGCTGAGGAGTACGACTCGTTACTGACCCGGCTCGAGTCGCTGGACGCCTGGAACCTGCCGGCTCGGCGGGCTGAGGCGCTCGCCGGGCTGGGACTGGGGCGCGTGGATACAGGCCGCCTTGTCTCCTCCCTGTCGCCGGGGCAACGGGCGAGGCTGGAGATCGCCGCTCTGCTTCTTTCAGCCGGTCAGGCGCTGGTGCTCGACGAGCCCACCAACCACCTGGATGCCGGTAGCAGTAGCTACCTGAGCGAGATGATGGTGTCATGGCCCGGACCGGTCCTTTTCTCCTCTCACGATCGTGCCTTCATTGACGAGGTGGCCACCGCCGTCGTCGACCTCGACACAGCGCCGTGGCAGGCACTCGCCACCGCCTCCGGGGACAGCGGCCCCATGGGTGCCTACCGGTGCGCGGGGCGATACAGCGACTACCTCGTGGAGAAGGCGCACGCCAGGTCGTCCCACCGCAGTCTTCACCAGCGTCAGCAGGAGCAGCGGCGCAAGCTCGCGCGTCACCGTCGCGACTCCGAGATCGTTGGGCACAGCGGGGCAGCGCCCCGGACCGAGGCCCGCATAGCCCGGAAGTTCTACGCCGACCGCGCCCAGCGCGTCTCCACCCGGCGCCAGACGCAGGACGACCGCCGGCTGGAGGCGCTCGCCAGTACCGAGGTGCGCAGGCCCCGCTCCTACGACCTGCAGCTGCGTCTGGCTGAACCGGCGCCGCGAACAGGGACGGCGGTCTCAGCCCGGTCAGCTGCCGTACCCGGGCGCCTTGCACCGGTCACGATCGACGTCATGGCAGGCGAGCACCTGCTGGTCACCGGCGCCAATGGGAGCGGCAAGTCCACGCTTCTGACCTGGATGGGTAGGCGGTCAGCACCCACGGAGGACTCCGTCGGCAGCCTCACGGTATCCGGTTCGGTGCTCCGGATACCCCAGCACCTGCCGAAACTCGGCGACCCTGGGGTGGATGAGAACGTGTGGACCGAGGGGATCGGGGACCGTGGCCGGGGAGCTCTGCACCCGCGCCTGTGGAACCGTCCCATCAGCGAGCTCTCCGACGGCAACCAGCGCCGCGTTCAGTTGGCCCTGGCCGCTGCTGCAGGGCCTGAGGTGCTCGTCATCGACGAGCCCACGAACTACCTGGACCTGGACGCCCTCGAGATGCTCGAGGCCGCTCTGAGGACATGGACGGGCACGCTCATCGTCGCCAGCCACGACCGCTGGCTCATTGAGCACTGGTGGGGGAGGCGGCTTCACCTTCGGTGAGCCAGCCGGGTCCTGTGGACCTGAGCAGCTCTTTACCCGTATCGACACTGTTCCCAGACGGCCCAAGTAGGGTGGGGGCATGATCTTGGAGCGCACCATCGCACCCGTGTTCGCCGCCAACTGCTACGTCCTGGCCGCAGGCCCGGGCGAGCCCGCCCTCGTCGTCGACCCCGGAGCCGGTGCCGCCCGCGGCGCGCTGGCTCTGCTTCGCTCCCATCGGCTCACCCTGAGCGCCATCCTGCTCACCCACGGTCACGCCGACCACGTGTGGGACAGCCAGGCGCTCATCGAGGCCGCCCACGCCGAGGGCCTGCTCACCAGTGACGACGCCGTCGACGTGCCGGTCTACATCCCCGAGCGCGACCGCTACCGGCTCGAGGAACCCGACATCACCACCGGTATCAGCGCCAACGGCATGACCTTCACCGACATGGCCGGCGGCGAGTGGAAGCAGCCCGCCGACATCCGTCTCTTCCCGGGAGACGGTTTCTCCCAGGCCATCGAGCTGGCCCCCGGCATCGCGCTGCGCGCGGTCCCCGCTCCGGGCCACTCGGAGGGCTCCACGCTGTTCTTCTTCGAGGCCCGCCTGGCCGACAACGCCCTGCTCTACGAGGCCGAGGTCATCGAGGACGACCCTGCCGTCGCCGACGAGGAGCACACCTACCTCATGGCCCTCGACGGTGACGTCATCTTCAAGGGATCCGTGGGACGCACCGATCTGCCCGGCGGGG
>ERZ772912.842-NODE-842-length-13233-cov-3.005691_pt1 | contig 13233 bp, 22 predicted proteins | sample MGYA00512119_ERZ772912 | MGnify/ENA primary metagenome ERZ772912 (study PRJEB29015, sample SAMEA2738048) | human oral metagenome | biome: human oral; feature: human-associated habitat; material: saliva | place: China | collected 2230 ...
AAAGCATTGAAGAAAATGAGACATGAGCATCCAAGTGGAAGAAAGATCTGAGCAGCAACATCTCCAATCAAGATCTGCTTATTTGATCCGCTATGCAGCGTATTTAGGTATCCTCTGAGGATTCCCCACAAGCTAATCTTGCTCATTTTTGCTCCTTAGCACAGAACCTATGTTCTATACTATTCTACCAATTCTAGAGGAAATATCCTTACATTTCTGAGAACAGATCTCTGTAAAATCTGCATCAGAAAGAGGCCTATCTCCTCTTACATTAAGGGCTTCCATGATCTTCATACCAAAGCTATCAGTAATAATAAACGTCTTTACCCGTCCATCATAACTTTTCATCCTTACACTTACTTGCGTTTTATCTGAATCAAGTAGTGTGTCCTTAAAACCAACTAAGCTTGTTCTTCTATCTGAAAGTGATTTAATCTTACTTAGAAGGCTCATATCAAAAGGTCGATTTCTTTTATGTGTATAAACAAGAGAAACGCTGTCCCCTTCTTTGATCAAGCTATTCGCAATGTCCCTTGATTCAAGATAGTACTTTATCTCTATCCGTTCAATGTCTCTAAACGCCTGTATTGCCTCTTCTTCTATAACAGCCTCTGACTTCATAACAACATTTGGTGCTGCATCAGACAGGTACTGTCTGAATGCCTTTATGGAAACAGTGTCCCCAGCTCCACTTATGGCATGTTCGACACAAAGCAACGCGTAGCCTATACCGGTGTTCTTACATGTCAAAAACACCCTAGTGGTTACAAGTGGTGCTTGGTTATGCGTGATCTCTATGATTTCTTTTGCAGAGTTTGTGTCTACGACCGTTCTGTCTTCTCCAGCCATACCAGACATTACGGTCGCAAGGATTGCTTCGGTGTCAATAACCTTTGGATCATCTAGTCTAAATACCTTTCCTGTATTTTGGTCTCCCGCTAATTGGGTTCTTGATGTACTTACAAATTGATTAAAGTGTTCAATAACTGTTTTGCCGTCAAGATCATGGATATCAAGTATTTCGTCTTTCTTTCTTCGGCGATTGAATACTAACTTATAGACACATAACGTCCTCGCGGCATAAACATCCATACTTATTCACCTTCCACCAACATATTAAGTACTTCTTTTTCACTAATTATCTTGATCCCCGTACGTTCAGCATATTTCTCTGCTGTTTTTACTTTTGTCGTTCTCTCATCTGAGCAATTAACTAGATGGGTTGTTTTTAAGGTAACCCTTTCTGCCATCATTGCTCCATTCTCAATAAGTCTTTTTATCAGCTCATTGCGCTCAATAGTCAATGGTTCACCTGTTATACAGAAGACAAGGCCATCAAGCTGATTGCTTGTGACCCCTTTCCTAGTAGTTTTAATAATGCACTTTTCGTTTGCCAGCTTTTTCATATCTTCATAGACCGCATAAGTTGTATAGCAGTCTGCAAGCGCTCGGTGAGCATTGCCATGTTTTCTGACTGATAGCCGCTGAGCAATATCATCTAATTTATACGGCGGAGTAAGAAAGTTCTTTGCAAACGTGAGTGTGTCAAACCAAATAAACTCTGTTGAGTACTTATATCTTGAGAACTGCTGTTCAAGGACTTTTGCATCATAATTAAATGCATTGTGCCCGACTAAAGGCATATCGCAGACGAACTCAATAAACTCAGGAATAACGGTTTTCAGCTTCGGCGAGTCTTTTACCATGCGATTAGTTATATGGTTTATTGAAGTTGCATCTGAAGGTATAGGGCTGCTCGGTTTTACAAGAGCGCTAAATGTGTCGATGGCTTCTCCATTAACGACTTTGACAGCTCCTATCTCTATAATTTCACAAGTATTCACATCAAGACCAGTAGTTTCCAAGTCAACAACTACATAGGTATCTGGATATTTCGAGAAGTCGAACGAAGTTGCATATGGCTTTAACAGCGACCCATATTTGCGTTGTGATGAAGATCTTGTATTTCGGATCTTCAGATCCGTTGGATGTAATGTCTGCACAGAACGGGAAAGTGTTTTAGATGGCAGACCAGTAGGATTCCGCTGCTTAATCTCCTTACGATGAAATAACAACTTGGCAATAAGGGCTGGAATAGTAATCACAACCCATTTTATGGGGAGCCACCACCAGCTCACAAAAATCCACCATAGGATATTGTGATGATGATTTACCAGTTTTGTCTCTTGCACTACTTGAACCATAATGTTTTCCGAGCCACACTTCTTACATTTCATATTTTTCCATTCTCAAAAAACATACTTTATGGTATCCATCAGAACCGCCACTCATAAGGTATGCAGTACCACACAACACGTCCGATGACAGTGATAGTCTCTGTACCTTCAACCCCATAGTCATACACCTTGGATGTGAACGTCGGATCGGTGGAATCTGGCACGAGCTCGAAGCCATTATGAAGTTTCTTTACTCGCTTAATGGTAGCGTCGAACCCATTGACACAGACGGCATAGGGTTGGCCGTCTCTCTCAACCTCTTCGCATGGATCGACAAGAGCGTAGGAACCGTTAGGAAGGATCCTGTTCATCGACTCGCCTACTACGCGCAAAAGAAACGCATCCGGGAAGTTTCTCTGCACCTCAAGAGGGATCGCGTGGGTATCTTCCACCTCGATCATCTCAAGCGGTATTCCAGCGGCAATCGAGCCATAGAGGGGTACATCAACAAATGATCCCCGTACATCCCCTTTGAGTCTCAGGCCACGGTAATCGTTACCGAGTTTTGCGGTATCCCAGTCAATATTCAGCTCACGATAGATGCGATCGGTGAGTTCGGTGCGAGTGTTGGCCAAACCGCGTGTCAGCGCGCTATACACTGAGTTGGCAGGCATATCGATTCTTTCCGCAAATCTTGGAATACTCTCATAGCGCTCTTTGATAAGCCTTCTGACAGCGTCCTCTAAGCTTTCCACTCTTCACCCCTTAAATCTCGTAAATGTATAACTGAATATTACATATAATCCCGAATTTTCGGCAATATCTTATTGCGTAATCCCGAAAACTCGTATATTCTGTCTATATCCCGAAACTTCGGAATATTGACGGAGGTGAATATGAGCTATCGAAATCTCAAAGCTGAATTGACTCGAGACGGGATTACATATGAGCAAGTAGGCAATTTCCTTGACATGACCTCAAACAATTTTGGCTTGAAAGTAGCCGAAAAGGTTCCTTTTACCGTATCAGAGATAAAGCGAATTAGAGCCAAGTACTTCCCAGCAACATCAATTGATTACCTCTGTGAAACAGACGGTGATGAGCCTTCTGTTTATGACCAGCTGGCTAATCAGGTTGATGTGATGCGTGAGGCATTCGAGCGGGAGGGCACCTTAAGCCCCGAGTGTGAGCAGACCCTAAACGAGATCGCCGAGAAAGTCGAGCAGATGCGGCAACGCTAACGCTCTTTCCGCTCTGTTTGTACCTTGAAAATGACACTATGACATATTTCGAGTCACAGGAGGCTCGGCTTGCTTTTGCAATGCTGTCATAGATGAAATACCCATCCTTGACGCAAACCGGGGGATCCGGCAGCGCCTTCAGGATGCACGTTGTCGGCCCTCATGAGAAGAACCGTCATTGGATACGCAGATGGGAGCCTATGAGGGCGGTGGCCCCATATGAAGCTTGGGGCCGGAGCTCTCGCGTCACCTCTTATGCTTCGTCGCATCAACCAGCACGTAGTGCTGGCCAGGCTTCTGCGTAGGCGGCATCGGCCGCCCGGACGTCGACGTCACCTCTCGCGATTGGATTCCTCCTCGCGGACCAACAACCGCATACTGACCCGATCTCGGGCAGCTCTGTCCAGGTTTTACCGTTACCTTTGCCATATAGATCACCTCCTCCCAATGATTCGGAACGTCTTGACGTGGAGACATCGGAAAATGAAACACACGTTTGGAACTAATAACCACTATACAACATATAGCGGATATGTGGTTTTACGATACACAAGGGAGTGTGGTTTGTATGAAGTCGAGAATAAATGTTCTACTCGCCGAAAGGCGGATCACCAAGCGCTCCGTCGCTGAGAAGCTCGGTCTGCGCGAGGAGACGATTTGGCGCTGGTCGACTGACTGGGGAGTTGGCGGAATGAGACTCGCGTCCGCCGAAAGACTTGCCAACGTCCTCGGATGCAAGGTCAAGGACCTGTTCGAGGAGTGAGGACGTCCGCCGCCCTCATAGGCTCTCATCTGCATTTTGCTTTCTTAACATGATTAACAAATTGCCCTTACACAGTTGCAGCTGGGTAAGGGCCTGTCCGAAAGGTTGCCCCCTATGGACTCTGTAATTATACCAGGTAACCCACTGCCAGTGCATATAGAGAGAGTATCTGAGCCAGTCCACGTATTTCTCACGGTCCCCGAGGTCGCAAACCTCTTAGGCGTGCACCAAGAGCGTGTGCGCGAATGGACGAATCGTGAGATTGATCCTCTTCCCGCACTCCATCTCCCAGGGGTCAGAAACAACCGCTATCACCGAGATGCAGTTCTTGCTTGGGCAGCATCTCTCAAGCCTTTCAATGTTTAGGAGGTGCTTATGTCCTGTGACTGTTTCAAAGAGCGCGAGGTAGTAACTCGCAAGCCTCACCGCTGTGCTTACTGCGAGGGGATTATTCCTAAGGGCTCTTCCGCCCTCAGAGAAAGCGGGATATACGACCGCGAACCTTTTGCACGCTATGCCTGCGCTCTGTGTAAGCCCTACGTAAATGGCTTTTGGAAATGCCGCGACGGGGATGTCGAGAGCATCCCCGCCACCTTCCATGATTACTTAGAGGAAGAAGGCCTTCTGAGCGAGTGGGAGGAGGCAGGTCGCAATGAGTAGGCTCACAGTCTTTAACAATCCCACTTTTGGGCAACTAAGAACCTTTCTTGTCGATGATGATCCTTGGTTCGTGGCGAAAGACGTATGTAGTGTCCTTGGTTACACGAATGTCAGCAAGGCTATTTCCATGTGGACATGGGAGACAAACTCAATAACGAAACGTTATTGAGTTTGGGACAGCGTGGCGGATGGCTCATAAATGAGAGTGGTCTCTACTCTCTCATTATGACCTCCAAGATGCCAAATGCCCGCGTTTTCAAACATTGGGTCACCCATGATGTTTTGCCCACCATCAGACGCACCGGCGGCTACCTTGCAGCGCGTGCCGATGATTCCCCAGAAGACATACTCGCCCTTGCCCTTAAGGTGGCAGACGCCACTATCAAGCGTCGTGAAGAGCGTATCCGGCTCCTAGAGAGTGAAAGGAGGGAGCTTATGCCCAAAGCATCTTTCTATGATGCCGTTGCCGACAGCGATGACACGATCTTAATTGGCGAACTCGCTAAGCTTATGCGTCAAAACGGTATCGGTATCGGCCAGAACCGCCTTTTTGCCTGGATGCGAGAAAACGGATACCTAGGCAAATACGGAAGCCACAGAAACATCCCTACTCAGTATGCCATGGATATGGAGCTCTTCAGAATCAAGGAGTCCACAATCCCCCGCTCCGATGGGTCCTCAATGATTAAGCGAACCCCACGAGTAACCGGTAAAGGCCAAGCATATTTTCTCAAGAAGCTTAAGGAGGAGTGGCTGTGATTACGAAGGAAGAGCGTCAAGAGGTAGCCGCACGGCTACGTGACGTTAGAATTACACACCGTAAAAATAAAGATGAAATGCTTTTGTGGTATACATCGCTTTGTCAAGCAGTGGGCGGCAAGAAAGACCCTTGGTATGGGATTTATGCGCTATGCAACCGTTTAGCCGACCTCATAGACCCGACATGTGAGGACATAAGCAAACCACCAAAAGACGGATTTTATCCAGTACCGGTTTTTGAATGCAGCAAATGCAAATGTAAACATATAAGCCCTGACTATGTGCGTTTCTGTCCTAGCTGCGGTGCAAGGGTGGTGAACGTGAATGAAAAATCATGATGACATGGTGCAATACAGAGATGCCATTCTCTTCTGTTTAGTCTTGCTTCTCGCTATCTTCATCGAACCCCTTTTGGACGTTCTCAACCTTTGGGACGTCCTTTTTATTCCATCAATCATCCTTATTGCTTTGATTTATAGCTATGGCGTTTGGTGGCTCTGGTCGCAACTTAAAGCTGAGGAGGGCATATGAGAGAAGCAATTTTGTTGTCATGTTTGGTAGTTGTGCTCACCTGTGTTATTGCAGCCGGCACTATGAGATGGGACTGATCATGGAACCATTACTTTCCGGAGTTGTAACTCCGGAGGAATTGACTGATTTTAAGCAACAGTCCGCGCATCAGAAGCCAAAGGAAGCGGTTGTTAGGCTGCTCGCGCCGTCCGGGGGCAATGCTCCTCATTCGATTGTAATTCGGTGTCCTATCGAGCTGCGTGGCACGTATGAGAAGTGGCTCGTAAGTGTAGGAAACCGCAACCAATGGGACGCAGTCGTTAAAAGCTGGCTGGAATAGGAGGCGACAGTGACCGACGAACTCTTACCACCAGCTTTAGGCGTGGCCTGTGGCTCAAGGAGCTTTTACTTTGACAAAGAGGATGCGCGCGTACTTAAGTGCGACGCACATCCGAGACATCCGGTATTACTCAATGGTCGCACACTTGATGTCAGTCCCGATATAGTGGCTGACTTCCGGGAGTTACCTTTCCCGGACGAAAGTTTTAGCCTCGTCATCTTTGACCCGCCGCATCTTATCGGTAAGCGCGGCTGGAGAAGTGATTATTACGGCAGCCTGGATAGTCACACATGGCGCGAGGACTTGGCCAAAGGCTTTCGCGAGTGCTTGAGAGTACTCAAACCATACGGCGTCCTTGTCTTCAAATGGTGCGAGTGTGATATCCCACTTAAGGATGTGCTTGCGCTTTGTCCGACAAAACCAATCATCGGCAACCGCCGCCCTAAAGCGTCTAGAACGCATTGGGTTCTTTTTATGCGGGAGCCACCAGCAGAGAGCTATATAGAGGTGGTGAGATGATGACTCTACCGTCATCTTTGGACGTGTGCTGCGGACCACGGAGCTTTTACTTTGACAAGCAAGACGAGCGCGTACTTAAGTGCGACGCACACCCGAGACGCTGCACACTATGCGATGGACGTACTCTTGAAGTCGCTCCCGACATAGTTGCTGACTTCCGGGAGCTACCTTTCCCGGATAAATCTTTCCACCTGGTAATTTTCGACCCGCCGCATCTTGAGGTTGGCGCTGGCTGGCAAGTTGATAAGTACGGCAAGCTTGACGCGCGTTGTTGGCGCGAGGACTTGAACAAAGGCTTTAGTGAGTGCCTACGAGTTCTCAAGCCTTACGGTGTCCTTGTCTTTAAGTGGTACGAGTATCACATCCCACTCAAAGACGTATTGGCACTTTGCCCAGTACGTCCAATTATCGGTAATCGCCGACCCAAGACGTCAAAGACACACTGGGTACTTTTTATGAAAGAGCCCAAGAACTAAAGGAGATATAAAAATGCCTAAATATCGTAAAAAGCCTGTTGTCGTAGAAGCCATGCAGCTTACACCCGACATGGTACCCCCTGGTTGGCTTGTGACCGCACAGCAGGCAGGGATCTTTTGCCAAAGACGAGATGCAGATGGAGACACCTATTGGTGCATCAAGACCCTTGAAGGCGAGATGAAAATCAGTCCTAACGACTGGATTATCAAAGGCATCAGAGGTGAGCTTTACCCGTGCAAGCCTGATGTCTTTGAGCGGACGTATGAGGATTATGAGCTAGGGAAGGATGCAGAAGCGGCAAACATCCGTGTAATGGGAGATGAAAAAGATTGGCAGACGCTAATCAACACAATCAAAGGTGCACGTGTAAAAGCGCTTATAGCTCCAAACTCTCGCGAGCGCTCCATTGTTATCACTAAGTTAGAGGAAGCTCTGATGTGGGCCGAGCATGGCAGAGATGCCGCCATTGTAGTACTGGATGGAGGCCCCAATGAGTGAGCTGTTTGAATTACCAGACTTGTACAAATGCACCTTGGATGAGATAGACAAGCGCATTGAGGAACAGATCATCAAGATGCAAAACCTTACAGCATGCGAATACTGCATCAGTTGTCATCCACGGAAGCTGCGTCTTAGCAGGATCAAAAACAAGATGGTCGCGATAGTAAGTGGCCGCGATGCGTTCAATCCATATGGGCAAGAGGCCACATATACGCTCGACGCGGAGGAGCTGGACGCGCTTGAAGCGGTTGAAAGAGCGAGGCTTGATAGCCTTCAGGCCGCACGCTCTGAGTTTGAGAAGCGCACCGGGTATACCCGAGAAGAGAAGCGAGGGCACAATGAATCACAAGACCGCTAAGCAACCAGGTGAAGCGCTCACACAGCTGATCTCCAAGCGACCCGATCTACCGATATACAAGATGGGCAAATCGTATTACGGAGAGACCGATGACTGCTTCGTCCTTGAGCTTACCGGCGCCTGCATTGGCGAGTGGTGGGAGCACGAAACTATGGTCTTCGATGACCGCGACGATGTTGTAGACCTCCTTATGAGCGATGGCGATATGAGTGAGCGTGAAGCGGAGGCTACCGTGGACAGCTTGCCGCACGGTGAGTGCATATGGCTTTTGATGGACTACGCGCCCTTATGACTTACCAAGAAGCCCTAGAGAAGCTTGTAGACGATCTCGAAGAGGGCTGTGAGCAATTCTGCCTTGCTTGCTGTCATTTCGGATTGATCCTCTCCCGTGATCTCTCAATAGCTCTAAAACCCATCATGAAAGCGATAGAAGATGCAGAAAAAACCAGTCGTGAAAAAGAATGCAAAGGGTGTGTGGTGTTGCCGGCTGTATCTTGGCCGCGACAGCTCCGGCAAGTCGATACAGCCATACGCCTCTTTTCCCATCGCCAAAGACGAAGCCGACGCCCAAGCTATGGCCGAGCTATGGGCCAAAAACCTTACCGCAGACGGTCGCGTCAAGAGTGCCAATCTCGTCGAGCTCTTGTGGGAGTACATCGCTATCAGAAAGCAAAACGGCGTAAGTCCCAATACGGTAAGGCAGTACCGCGGATTCGTCAAAAACCACGTAGGAGCCTTGCTCGGCCACGCTGATGCAAGAAGCCTCAATGCATCTGACTTCACTGCCTTTGAGCAGCGTCTTATGCGCTCACGCCGCGAGGGCGGACATGCCCTCAGCAGGAATAGCACTATCAATGTCCACCACTTCTTAAGGGGCGCTTACGGCTACTTTGTGGCAGCAGGCATCTGCGATACCAACCCGCTTATCAATGCCGCCAAACCCTCCCCTGAGCGCCATGAGGCTATCTCGCTAGAGGAATACAACTTTGCAGAGCTTGACCAAGCCGTGAGTAAAGTCCTACAGGAAGCCTTTGCGGCCAGTGAGTACACCGCCAAGACGGTCTATGCCTTCGCCGCCTGGCTCGCTTTAAGAACCGGCCTTCGCTGCGGGGAGGTCTGTGCGCTTAACCGTAAGGACATAAACCGCTTGCAGGGCTTTATACATGTGGGCGGTACGGTCATTGAGGAGCCAAGAAGAAAGTCCTATAGGCGAGACGTTACGAAAGGCAGGAAGTGCCGCAACGTTTCGATTACAGAGGAGGACATGCGCACAATCACACGCTATATCGATCTACAAACGCGTGCCCTTGCCACTCCTTCGTGGGATCTGCCCTTGATATCGCTTGATGGCTCGTATATGCGTCCCTCTAATGTGTCTCGCGCCTTCAGTTCCCTCAGGCGCTCCCTCAAGCTCCCTAAAGGCATCACCTTCCACACGCTCCGCCACACGCACGCCACCTGGTGTCTGGCAAGCGGCGTTGACTTAAAGACGCTCTCAGAGCGCTTAGGACACGCTGACGAAGCCACAACGTTAAGACTTTATGCGCATGTTCTCCCAGGGCGTGATCGCGCAGCAGCAGAAGCGTTTGAGGGCGCCGTGAAGCGTGTCTCGGGGGTATTTAATCTTGCATGTTAGGTTTTTCAAGGCAGTTGCAATTAGTTGCAATGAGCGGTTTTGGGCAGTTTTTGAAAACCTCAAGATTCAGTTGTTTATCAGTCGTTATATACCTACCCGCTTTTCTTATGACAGATAAGAAGTAATTATCTGTCAAGCTACTAGAAAGGACTAATGTTTGATGAAAATATCAGAACCGATGCAAAGTTTAAGAGACGCCCTTTCGATACGTCACGTTGACTGGGAAGACAAGTCAGATTGCGTGGACCGTGGGAGCTCTGGACACTATGTAATCGAACGTACACTCTTTCGTAGTGGCACCGAAACTATAAGTGCCGTCTATGCCTATAACGAAGACTCCTACGGCCGTTATGGCCTTACCTACGGCTGGCCTGACATGGTTGAGGTCATGCCCTTAGATGACATCGACTACGTAGAGCCACAGCCTATGACCACAGATGAAATCCTCGAGCGAATCATATACGCCAACTAGGAAAGGTGAAAACCATGAAAAAGCAAGACATGTATGACAGCGATGTTATGGCAGCTCGTCCGCTTGAAAGCTTTTTGCATGATTCAAATGCTCACGATGATATGAAGATCAAGCGTGTGCGCTTTCGCCTGGGGAAAGAAGGCGTATGTACTTTCTGGCTTCTCTGTGAAGCCTTAGCACTCACTGACGGCCACATTCTCTCTTATAGAAATGACGAAGACATTTTGACATTGATGGACTATCTCTGGTGTGAAAGTTTCGAAGAAGTTGAGCGCAATTTATCGTGTTTCGCGGACGTTGGACTCATCAATTCCGAGTACTTGCGCGATGGTCGGATTGTATCGGAGAGGATGCTTGAAAATGCTTTCCAGGTTGGTAAAAAGAGGGCTGCGGGAGCAAAAGCGGCGTCTAATAGATGGGCAAAAAAGAAGCAATGAACAGCATATTTATACGACCGCATAGCGACCGAATATGCGAACGTAGTACGACCGTTATACGACATCGCATTACAAAGATAAAGATAAAGATAAAGAAAAGACTTACTACTAAACCTTACTAGTAGTAGGCGAACACATGTATCAATGATTTTGGAAAGAAAAAAGAACAGAACAGGAGTGAACAATGAGCGAGACGAAACCAGAAGATGTCTTCAGAGGAAAGCAGTGCTTCATTTCAGGTCCCGTCACCGGCGTGGAGAATCGCAACAAGCCAGCTTTCGATGCAGTTAAGAAGTGGTTACTCTACGAAGGGGCTGAGGTTGCATATAACCCAACTGAAGATATAAACCCAGATATAAGTTGGGAAGAAGCTATGCGTACATGCATTCGAGTGTTAGCTGAATATCCCTTCAGTGTGCTCGTATGCTTGCCTGGATCACTTGAAAGTTCTGGTTCGAATCTTGAGCAGTCTATTGCCGAAGCGCTTGATATGAAGATTGTGTATCTTGACCAGTCTGCAGTAGACAAACTCAAGGCAGAGGTTGGTGTGTAATGGGGTTCGGAGGATATGCCTCGGCGCTTGAGTTCTTCGAAGGTGTCAGGGCCGCAGCAACAGAGGCTGATAGAACTTGGCGCGAACTCTCTGCGATGCAAGCCGCCGAAGGTGTTAAAGCTCAGAGCTATTCCCCCGCCGTAGCAGTCGGTTCAAACCACGACGCCATGGGGCTTGTGGATAAGCGGATTGACTATGAGCACAAACTCCACCGCCAGCTAGAGGAGGACTACGCGCTTATTGCTGAGGCCTGTGAAGTCCTCTTCGGCGAGGATTGCAAAGGGTCAGGAGGGATCGAGAGCCTGCTCGGCTCTGACTACGCTAGCGTACTCTACTGGCGCTACATCGGCCATATGAGCACACGAGAGGTTAGCAGGCTTGTGGGATGTTCTGCAGCAACGTGTATCAGCATGACAAACGTCGCGCTTGAAACCTGTGATTCTCTAGGACTCGATAAGGTTATAGCAGGTACTGAGGCTCAAGGATAATATTTCCATCATCATCCAATTGTGTTGAAATTGTGTAGAAACATACAATCCATCTTGCTATATATAGGTAATAGTTATATACTATATACAGCAAGGGAGGAGGTGAAAGATGGAAGAAAAGATATGGCAGTTATTCCTCGCAGTCTTCACAGCAGTAACCACAGTAGCAGTTGAGAAGATAGCAGAGGAAATAAAAAAGTCCCACCCCGACGAAGAGTAAGGACTTTAAGCCAAGGGGTACCAGTTCCAGCTGGTGCCCCGACTGGCTCTAGATTACCACAAAAGGAGCAGACAATGAACAACATAATCCTCATACTGGCAACCGTAGCAATTACCCATATTGCCTATCGATGGATACGCCGAAAGGAGAGATAGCATGTCAACAAGCGATGCGCAGAAGAGAGCTTCAGCAAAGTACCGGAAGCGCAATGTTAAGACAGTGGCAATAAACTTCTATCCTTCCGAAGCAGATCTATATAGCTATCTCACCGCACAAAAAAACCGTTCTGGATACATAAAGGACCTTATCAAACAAGATATGGAGAAACCAAGGAGATAGACAAAGAAATTCTTTGCTGAACACTTTGAACGCAAATTGTGTAAATATGCTATTGTGCGACAGTTGTCGGAAGTCAGCGCATCACTTTTAGGTGGTGCGCTTTTTCTTTAGCTTTTGATTGGGGCGTCATGGCAAAGAACGTACGGCAGACCAATGGTAATGCCCGTCGAAAGCTTAGGGCATGGCTCATGGCACAGCAGCTACCTTGTGCAATTTGTGGACAACCTATCGACTATAGTTTGCCTGCTACACACCCCGATGCTTTTGAGGTTGACGAAGTTGTTCCAGTATCGCGGTACTGGTTGAGACTCTACAACACCCAGCAACGCTGTTGGGTTGGTCCGTATGAGTCGGGACAGGCGGCAGCCCTGGATCGTGCCAACGTACAGGCTGCTCACAGACATTGTAACCGCGAGAAAAGTAACAAAGTCGTTCACCCCGTGAATGCGGGAAAAATATACCGCTCTCGACAGTGGTGAGGGGCGGGTCAACCCTCCCCGCCCAGGTAGTAGCGGCACACTCGGCGGCATAGAGCCATTTTTTCAGACCAGCCAAACAAGGGGTGCACGCCCTCATGTGCACACATGCACGCTTACAGAAAAGGAGGTGTAATGACGCCACAAAACCCGCTGACCCAGTCAGAAATTGACTACATTCTGAAAGCCAAAGAACAACATGTTCCGAATAAAAAGATTGCGGAGACATTAGGCCGGTCTATCAGGGTCGTGCAGAAGTACGCCGCAAAGTACAGAAAGCGTGAAACAACGGTCAAAGATGCCCTCA
>ERZ772912.845-NODE-845-length-13203-cov-6.463645_pt1 | contig 13203 bp, 10 predicted proteins | sample MGYA00512119_ERZ772912 | MGnify/ENA primary metagenome ERZ772912 (study PRJEB29015, sample SAMEA2738048) | human oral metagenome | biome: human oral; feature: human-associated habitat; material: saliva | place: China | collected 2230 ...
TGCCCGTGAACGCACCCCACGCGGCGCCGGTGAACAACTATTCACATGATGGCTCGATGCGCTATAACTTCAACGACCCGTCCGTTCCCACCTACGCGCCGAATAGTTTGGGCGGTCCGCATGCGGATGCGGAGCGCGCTGGCGAAGGCAGCTGGGAGTCTGATGGCGAGTTGGTACGCACCGCCTACACTCTGCGCCCGGATGACGATGATTTCTCGCAGGCACGCACCCTCTACGAGGTAACCATGAACGATGAAGAACGCGAACGCCTGATCAGCAACATCTCCGGTCACGTAGGCGCTGTTCGTTCCGACGAGATTCGTGAACGCGCGTTCCAATACTGGGATAGCGTTCACCCTGAGCTCGGTTCTCGCGTCCGCGAGGCCGTGGCAGCCGCCGCATCTGGTTCGTAAGATACGGCAGCGTCTGTTCTCCTGTAGATTCGAGAACATGACGCACAGCTGGCTGCTACTATGGGGCCGGTGACTTTCAGTGAGGTGGAGTCACCGACCCCGTATTTTTAACCGGTTATGTTGTGCTGACAAGTTTGAGGCGGTTGTACCTCAGTACAGGCGCAAGGTTGGCGAGGCATAGGATAACCCAGGCGCACCCTGCTGATACCGCCGCCACATCCCAGCCAAGTGCGCTGGTCACTTTGGTCTCGGCGGGGAATCGGCTTGATACAGAAAAACCGACGACGGCCATAACCCCTAGAGCCAGCAGAAACGAGCTGAGCGCATACATCAGAGATTCAAAAACCACGATACGCGCTATTACTGCTCGTGAAACACCGGTTAGCACCAGCAATGCAAAATCACGGCTTCGACTCAAGGAGCCCATAAAAATAATGGTCGCAGCCCCTATAGTCGTGGTGAGAAGCGCAGGAGATAGAATAACGCTCAGCCCACCCGAGTTGGTACCGGAACCGGAACTCATGCCCGTTGCTATCGTGTCAGATACTGTGGAGAGAATTCCGGGCAACCCTACCGCTATCAGAACGGGGGTTAGAGTTGCAGCGCTCCTGCCGCCGCTATGTTGTATAAACCGACGGGCGATATTCCATGAAGCCGATAACCTCATGGGAATTATGGCACTCCATACACTGATAAACCCTGACGAGAGGAGTGGAGCAAGTGCTGCCAACAGTGAAATCAGGCAAAGTCCTAGGAGAATACCTAATATCGCTACACCTGAAATAGCCGCATCTACACGCTCTTGGTGAGGGTCAATACGGACAAACTGTATACCCACTGCTAATGCTATGGTGCATACTGCCAAAACGAGAGTAAAGATCAAACGTCCACAGCTGAATTTTACGGCAGGTGTTTCTTCTGTTTCACGAAGTGCCCAAAGCGCTGGCATCAGGCTAGCCGCCCGTGCAGACCGCACCCCGCTGAAGAGTGTTACGACCAGCACGATAAGAGCGCTTATTACTATAGAATGCGCCAGATAAACAACCGGTACTGTCTGCTGAAGGGTTGTTTGATGAACCATATAATCAAGCGTTGGTTGAGCGCACACTATGCCCAGCCCGCTGCCAAAGACGACGCCTATGACCCCTACCGCTAGAAGCTGTACGAGCACTATCGTAAAGACCTGTCGAGGAAGTACACCGACCAATTGCAGCCGGGCATACTCTGCACGGGTTGCCGCAACGGCATAACGTGCTGTGGAAGCGAGCATTGCCACCGATGCCACGATGAGAAACACTATTTCGCCGTATGCCAACGAGAAAATTGCTCGGGCTTTCTCCGAGGGCATAGTACTTGCCGTTGCAAGGTGCAACCTGACCGCCGTAATTCCCGTCGCCCCTACAATCACCATGACAAGGGCACCTACCCACACGCGCCACGTGCGGCGCAGCTGTTTCACCGCAACCTTTACCATCATGATGCATCCGTTTCGTAGGTAGCCGCACGGTCGAGAGCCGCTAGAATTTCGGGAGTATGTGGGCTTTCTAATGTTTCGTGAAGAGTTCCGTCACGCATCACAAAAACGGTATCTGTGCGGGATGCTGCCTCCAAGTCGTGGGTTACCATCACGATAGTCCGATGTTCTTCATCGACGAGATGGCGCAGTATATCCAGAACCAGATTCCCAGTTTTAGTATCAAGGGCACCGGTGGGCTCGTCCGCAAAAATCAGTTCTGCACCGCTTGCTAAGGCACGGGCGATAGCCACGCGCTGAGCCTGACCACCTGAGAGACGGTTCGGCAAAGAGCGAGAAAAATCTAACATGTGCACCGCATGCAGCGCTTCACGAGCACGACGATGCGCGTGTCGCAACCCGGCAAGCTGTGCTGGGAGCAGGACGTTCTCATAAGCTGTCAGCGCCGGAATCAGGTTATACGATTGAAAAACAAACCCAAGGTGATCGCGCCGGAATGCCACAAGTTTATTGCCGCGAAGAGAGCTAATATCTGTACCGGCTATAGTTACAGTACCGGAGGTCAGCGGCTCAAGACCCGCTAGACAGTTCAAGAGGGTAGATTTACCGGAGCCTGAAGGTCCTACAATTCCGGTAAAACTCCCCCGCTGAATCTGCAGGTCAATTCCCTTCAGCACTGATAGCTGCTCTCGCGAACCGGCGGAGGGGAACGACTTATATATTCCCGCTCCGGTAATTATCTCTTCTGCTGTATGAGAAAAGGCCATTACGTATATCTCCTGCTCGGGTCGATGATGGGTATATCGTCATTCCCTGACTGCATGAGAACAGCTTTGCTACACATTATAGAAGCCGACCTGTATAGTACAACCTCTCCAAACGCAAAAATCGCCCGGAAGAGATAACACCGTGTGGGTGTTTCTTCCGGGTGATTTTTGCGTGACGGCTTTTATGAACTATGCGGGTGCACTAGCACCAGCGGGAGAAGCGCCGAAGACCGCTTCCTGTTCACGCACAATATCGAGGAGCTCGCGGATCTGCTTGATGTCGAGCACAGCGCTAGGGTTGAAGTAGTTGATCTGAATACCCGGGGCGTTGAGCTGTTCCGCGAGGGTCAGTACCTCAATCGCGTGTGCTACGCGCACCTCAATTGCAGGATCAATAGCGGCAACTTCAATCGGCGAGGTGAACGCCAGCATGTTCGTGGGGTTGCCGTCATCATCGGGTACGAACGCGGGACCCTGCACCTGACTCTTGGGATCAATCGCCACCACCAGAATAGAGTTTGGTGCCACCAACGAACCGAGAAGCTGCTGCATATTGTCGTTGATAAGAGCCATTTTCGCGCCGTCGTTGCGGGGCGAGTTCACAACCCACTGCACCTGGGCGCGCTCAATATAGCATTCGTGGTTAGAGCCCGGATCTATCGCAATCAGATCAAGGTCGGGGTTGCTCAAGAAATCCATGAAAATCTTGACGGCGGGTTCGCGCAAAATCAGCTCGTCATCGTCGGAGTTCTCACGCATGTAGCTCTTCGAAACATACTCTGCCGACGAGAATACGCATAGCGCCTGCATCCCGTTTTCAAGGCGAATAACCTGGTAGCGCAGCTGCGATTCGGGACCAATATCAAGGTGCCCTGCGGGAACAATAGTTGAGCCGGAAGCATCCACGAGCAAATCGCCGCCGAGCATGGTGCGCACTACGTTAATGAGGGTTCGTTCTTTGACGTCCTTCTTGAAAGCTTCGAGTGCAGCGGCGAGGTAGGGATTGGGAACCTCGTAATCGGTTTCTTTATGCAAGCCCGAAACATCACGAGCTCGACCGTGCATACGTTCGGTTGCCCAAGCGGGAATACGCTCGGAATCGCGCGGGAACATGTGCAGATGCTCGCGCACATCCGAAGCACTCAGGGTTCCTTCAGTACCCCAGTTTTCCGGTTCTTCGTCGCGGTTATAGGATGCCCCCACACTGAACTTCGGTTCGGGCCAGTTATTGGCCGCCACCACGACGGATGCGGTAAACCAGGTGCCGCGGTTGCCGTCGTAGGCGGCGCGCTGGAGCTTGCGAAGATCGGGCAGTACGGGCGAATCTTCCTTGAGGGGGCCCACCGAACCGATGTACTCTTCGCCGTCACGGAATTCACGCACGCGAATATAGACCTGCCCGGCGAGGGGTTTTACGTCGAGGATCATCTCGCTCCACCCGGGCTCAGCCTTGACGACATCAAGAAGCCAGCTACCGATACGGTTGAGCGCATCCTGGGTGCGGGCGGCTCTACTCGTCGGTTCAGAACGTCGGGTATCCGTCATGGTTTTCCATTCCTTTATCGTCAGCTTGCATCTTAGGTCCCGGCGGGAAGCTACCCGCTACTCTATTGATTTTAGCGAAGCATCCGCCGTCACGCCGATTTATAACGTCATGATAGGTTTAGGGAACACACTTTTGCGTGTGTGTTCTAGCATCGGTTACCAAGTTGTCTCTTGTTCAAATTTTTTCTCCATCCGACCCACAAAATTGGTGCAGTTTGTGGGTACTCACACCAAAAAGGTTGTTACCCTTAACCTATGACGAATTCTTTGCAGGATCTTATTGACGCATCAATCTTTATCTCGACCGAATACCAGGCGCGGTTGGCTGAACTCATTGGGTCTGCTGACTACGACGTAAACTTCGCCGAACAGTCCCTCACGTTCAAGGCCGCCGATCCGGTGTCTTTTCAACCCTACCTGCTCGGTACCGAATCTGAAAACCGTGGAACCTGGATTTGGTCGTGGCAGCAATTGGGATATTTTCCAAATGCGGTAGTCTCAGCGGCGCTGCAGGCGCGAGATGCCGGTGAACGCGACTCAGTGCTGGAGCTGAGTACCGACGAAATTCCGCTCTCAGAGGGATTGGCGCGTCGCCTGACTTTGGCAACGAAGACGGTGACCGGTTTATACGCTCACTATCCCCTGCCGTCGGGGTCCGTGCGGGCGTGGTGCCTGATTGACAGCCCCGAACTGACCCTGGATGCGCCCACGTACAAAGGTGTAGGGCGCGTGATTGCGAAGGCTCTGCAAAGCGAAGATATTCACGATCATCCACTCGCCGTTAATTCTTATGCGCGTCAGCGCGGGTTCCATACCGCCTGGGATACCGAGGCCACCGTGGTACTCACCATGACCGACGGCGCCCTGCGGCTATGGTTCGATGAGGGGCGCATCAGCGGTATCGAGCGCGCGAAGCCCGAGGTTACCGCCCAAGAACTTGCGCAGCTTGCCGCAGAGGCTGAGCAGTACCGTGCGGAATTGGCGGCTGAACGCGCCGAAGTTGAGCAGGCTGCCGCTGCCGAGGCTGCAGAGCAGGTGGCCCTGCGCGAACAGCAGTCGGCGCAGCGTGCGGCGGCACGTGCCGAAGCCGAGCAGGCACCCACCGCGCAGAAGTCCGAGGCAGCACAGGTAGCAGAGAGCACCCCCGCGCAGGAAAATGCACAGCAGGAAGAGGCAGCACCGGCTCAGCCTCAGGCTCCTGCGGCGGCCGCAGATCACGCTGTACCCGCTGGCGCATCGCAGAAACCGGTGGCGGGTGTGCGCACGACCGAGAACCTGTACCCGGATACCGAGGCTCCTTTCGATCAGGATCCACGTGAGGATTCCGAGCACGGTCGCGTAACAGTCAATACCCTACCCGGCGATGTCGTTCCGAACGCTGCCGCGGCACAGACCGGCGCACCTGCGGGTCATGCTAAGGCGGCGAAGCCCGGTGCCTCCGATACCTCGAAGTCCCGCACATCGATCACCCCGCGCGCAGCTGGCAAACCCGGCGCGAGTGCAGGTCAGGGACAGGAAGCACCTCAGTCCGGCGCACAGAAGCCCGCAGCGGCAGGTGCCCAGCAGCAGCCGCAGCAGGCACCCAAACCTGCCGCTTCAGGTACCGGCGCATCCGCACCGCAGACCGAGAACACCCCGGCAACTGCAATTCCGGTGATCAAACCCGCCGAACAGAAGGCTGATCAGCACGAGGAACAGGAGCAGGCTCAGGAAACCGGCAAGAAGAAGGGCTTCTTCTCGCGGTTCTTCGGTCTGTAGACAACGCTGTATCAGCAGGCGTACAGGGTCTTTACCCCGTGCCTGCGGCATATTATCCTGACCTAGGAATTTCATCATTCCGGTGGGGTGCAACGCTGTATTATGTTGCGCCCCATCGGCGTTTAATAGGCGACTCGCCTCCGCCAGTCGGCGCCTCACACTCGTGCAAGAGTGCGGTGAAGAGTAGAGTTGTTAGAAGTTCACATCTCATCTTTCGTTCACAGGTAGGGAGGATCCCTCACACTATGGCGCAGAACGCTCACAGCGCTACAGCACCCGCATCAGGCACGGCGGCACACGCTGCACAGACCCGCAATGGTTTTATCTGCCTTTTTACCACCTACGCGATCTGGGGTATGCTGCCGCTGTATTTCTATCTCATGGCGTCTTCGTCTGCGCTGGAGATTGTGCTCTCGCGTGTGATTTTTTCACTGGCATTCTGCGCGGTTCTGCTCCCTATTTTCCGGTTGACCAAGCCGTTTAACCAGGCGGTGCGTACTCCGCGCACTATGGGTATTTTGACGGTCGCGTCTTTGCTGATCGGCGCGAACTGGATGATCTATGTGTACTCCACCACGCACGGGCATACGATCGACATGTCGCTGGGGTATTTTATTAACCCGCTGGTCTCCGTGGTGTTGGGAGTCGTGTTCCTGCACGAGCGGCTGCGAAAAGTTCAGTGGATCGCTATTGGGATTTCGACCGTGGCGGTACTGATTATGAGCGTGGTGTACGGGCAGATTCCGTGGCTGGGTTTGGGTGTTGCCTTCACCTTCGGAACGTATGGGCTGCTCAAGGCGCGAGTGGGGTCGAGTGTGCATCCGGTGGTGTCGCTATCGCTTGAGACTTTTATTTTGCTTCCGGTGGCGCTCGTGGTGCTGTGGTGGATGAATACACAGGGACAGCTCACGTTGTTTTCGCAAGGCCCCGGGCATTTCTGGCTGCTTGCTTCCACCGGCATTGTCACGGTAACTCCGCTGGTTCTTTTCTCAGCGGCGGCGCGAGCGCTGCCTCTGTCGGTGATCGGCATGGTGCAGTATATGGGACCGACCATTCAGTTCTTCCTGGCGCTCTTCGTGCTGCACGATAGGATTACCCCGGATAAGTGGATTGGCTTATCTCTGATTTGGGTGGCTCTCATAATTTTCACGGTGGATGCGGTGCGCGCCTCACGCACTTCGCGCCCGTCGAAGCTCACGGCGGTCGAGACCGGTATGATCCCTATTGTGCAGATATCTCAGTCCTCTGAGGGCGGCGATGACCGTGAACAGAACTATCTTCTGGACGCGGTGCAGCTCTCGCCCGAAGACACCGAGGATTCCGAGGCGAGCGTCCACGACGAATCCTGAGCCCTTGCCGTATATGCATAAAAGTGTTGGCACGAGAACCGATCAGAGTCCTCATGCCAACACTTTTTATTCGCGCCGGGTGCGCGAGTATTCTATGTTTTTACGTGCCGGGCACGGTCCGCAGACCTGCCCGCGCGACGGTATTATTCGGTGGCTGCCTGCTCGACAGCATCATCCTCAGGTTCTTCGGGGTGCCTGCTCAGGTTTACGAGGGCAAACACCAGGCCGCCCCAGATAATGAGGATTGCCACGATCATCATAGCGATAGCTGCACCGCTCATTATGCCTCCTCACCCTGTGCTTTTGCGTGTGCTTTCCGCGCGGCGTCGTCCACATGCGTGTGGGCGAGCTGACCGCCGATAACGGGCGGTGCCGGGGGTTCCTCGGCGGCGCGTGACTTATGCGACCACGGCAGGAATGAAATCACGATGGAACCAACGATCAGGAGTACGACCATGCCCCAACCGAAGATGCCGAGCAGATCTGCTGGGTAACCTCCGTAGGGTTTATTAATGGTCTTCACGAGCGTGGAGATCAGGCTGTACCCCAGGATCAGCGGGGTAACGCCCGCTAAGAGAATCATCCAGAGCCAGCCCACCTTCAAGGAGGAGACAGAATTCAGATGATCCCGCAGGGTCGGCAGTGCCCGCAGGCAGTAGACAACCACAACAATGGAGGTGAGGCCAGCAGCAAGAATGCCGAAATTATTCACGAAGTTGTCGAGAATATCCAGCACGTACAGGCCGGATGCGGTGGGCATCAGCAGTGTCGAGATAATCGCCAGCGGGATAATCACGATCATAGTCGAGGTCAGGCGTGAGGTGCCTGCTTTATCCTGTACACCGGCGATAATGACCTCAAGAATTGAGATGAGCGAGGTGAACCCTGCGAAGAGGAGCGAACCGAAGAACAGGAACCCGATGAGCGCTCCCGCCGGAGCCTGCGAAATAATGGTGGGAAAGGCAATGAAAGCCAAACCTATTCCTTCTTCGACAACTTTATCCACGGCGATACCCTGTGCCTGCGCCATGAAGCCCAGCGCCGCGAACACACCGATACCGGCCAGCAGCTCAAATCCGGAGTTGGCGAAGCCCACGACGGCACCCGAGCCGGTCAGGTCGGTCTTGGGCTTCAGGTAGGATGCGTAAGTCACCATAATGCCGAAACCGAGGGAGAGCGAGAAGAAGATCTGGCCGTAGGCGGCGACCCACACCTCGCCATTAGTTAGTGCACCCCAGTTGGGAGTAAACAGGGTGTTCAGACCGTTCATCGCGCCGGGCAGGGTGAGCGAGTACGCAACCAGACCTACGAACATAAAGATCAGCAGGGGCATAAACACCACATTGGCGGCACCCACGCCTTTTTGTACGCCCAGCGCCATGATGACGATCAGGGAAATCCACACCAGCACGAGCGGAATGAGAATGCCGGGGGTAAAGTCAAAGGAAAGCTTCGGATCCCCCACTTTCAGGAAGTCCTTCATGAAGAAGGTTTTCGCGTCGCTGCCCCACTCCTGGTTGAATGAGAAAATCATGTACCGCACTGCCCAGGCGATAACTGCGGCATAGTAGATGGCAATAACCGCGCTAATGCCCATATGCCACCAGCCGATAAACTCGGTTTTGCGGTTGAGGCGGCGGAATGCCAACGGAGACGATGCGCGCCCGCGGTGGCCGATCGCGTAGTCGAAAAAGAGGAAGGTGAGTCCTGCGGTCAGCAACGCCACGATGTACGGGATCATGAAGGCGCCGCCACCGTTCTTGTAAGCAACAGCGGGGAAACGCCAAATATTTCCCAGACCAACAGCTGAGCCGATGGCGGCAAAAAGGAAGACCCTGCGGCTGGAGAAGCCTTCACGCTTCGCCGGGGTCTTGGCGGGTTTTGTACCCATGATAGTGGTTACCTCGGTCTAGATGTTCATGTATGCACGTCACACGACGATGCGCCTTTGAGGGTAGACAGGGCATGTCGTTGTGAACGGAGGCACGCTAGGGTTTGGGCGCGACTCTCCGGGTGCTCTGTGCTCTCAATGGTGTATGGGCACAGACGTTCTTTAGGTTTACCTGATGTAGGCTATTTGGTCAATGATAGCCCATCATGTGGGATTCTGTGGGATTTATGAGGGGAATGTAACAGATAAACACAAGTATTCTTAAACTAACGCTTCTCGATCTTCAGCCCTCACGACCTCTCGTGCCGAGTGGCAGGTGCATCCTGGAAGAGACCGGATTTATCGGTACTTTTACGGCTCTCTGCCTTTGGACTCCTCAAGATTCCCACCAGAATTACCGTGAATCCGCACAGCGGAGCAGCCCCGAGGGCGAGCTCGGTACGGCTCACCACATCCAGCGGCACGTGCAGCAGGAGCAAGGCCAACGCAGCCGCACAAACCCAACCGCTCACATATAAACGGTGCATATTCAAGGCAATAGCCAGATTTCCAGCGAGCACGAGCACGGCGATAATCGCGGATTCGAGGGTCAAAATAGCAAGCATCATTCCGGGTGCAAGACCGGCATATTTAGAGTAGAAAATGTCAAAGAGAAAAGGACCGATAAGATAGGCAAGCAGTGCGCCGAAAACGCCGATTCCCAGGACCCACAGACACGGGCGTGCTAAAGCGCGCAGTGGGTTATCTTGGTGCTTCAAGAAAGCCGATATGGCGACCCCTTGAAAGGCCTGAAGCGGCATCATAATCGGCGAACGTGTAACACCAATAGCGGCCACCAAGGCATTGAACTGTGCGCTTTGATCCTGAGTTGTGAACTGTAAGAAAAAGGGAAACGCCGTCATAAGAATCGATGCACCGGCGGATGAAAGCATGAGCATCACAATATTTCGTGCATACCGCCGCGAACTAACATCAATGCTCGCGTGCCAGACGCGCCGGCCGGTACGTGAAAATACGACGCACGGAAGCCAGATCAGCGAGGCAACGACAACGGCGGTCTCAAATCCAAGCAGATGCCACGACAACACCACCGCCGCCAGTGTTGCCGCCAAACGTATCAGTGCCTCACCGCTGCCTAAAGCGGCGTAAAAATACCAGGAATCCCGCCCGGCGGATGCGCCGCTAACCGCAGCGTACACGGCGTACATCACGACGCCGAACGCTATCAGTACAACACTCATTTGCGGGTAGGTGGGGAAAGCGGAGGACCACAGTGGTGAGGTCATGACAACGATCGCGGCAATACTCAGTCCTAACAGGGCTGCCACGGCGGAATATGAAAGTCTATTAGTGTGTGTTCGTGATTCCGGATTCTGCAGAAGGGACGCCCCGACTGCCCGCGTTGTCTCCTGCTGAATAGCGCCGGTTATACCGTAAATTCCGAACACGAGGGGCCAGAATGCTGACTGAAACTGCCTAAACTCACTGTGCGATAAAAAGTACGCAGCAATAACCGATATAGCAAACGTTGCCGCAGCCGCTATAACCGAGCTGAAGAATATTGCGGCAGATTGATATGCGGTAACGGTTTTGTGGGCCATAGTTTCCCTTAAAGAACTCTATCGAGTTCAGCTCCACCTGGGCGTTCTTCACACACTACGCTGCATCGATATACATTCTCGTGAAGAAGTCTTCCTGAAGCAACCGTATCACGCGGTTTAGCCCTCGCGATGTACCACGGCATGCGCGAAAGATTCCAGAGCCGCCTTCGCGGTAGAATCCGGCAGCGGCGCAATGGCTGCGATCGCACGATCCGCCCAATCATAGGCTATCTGCCACGCTTCCTGAGTGACCGGATGCGCGGCGAGCGCGGATACAGCGGCGGCAAGCGCATCGTCACTCGATAGGTCTGCCTCAATGAGCGTTCGAACCTGACGGGCTGATTCGTCCCCGGCCTCTGCGGCACGGTTGAGCAGAATGGTCGGCAGGGTCGGCACGCCCTCACGCAGATCGGTGCCCTGGGTTTTTCCGGAGGATGCACCATCGCTGACAATATCAATCACATCATCGGCGAGCTGGAATGCCACGCCCACGAGTTCGCCGTAGGTGGCGAGCATCTGAATAACCTCTTCGGAGGCACCCGCCAAGAGTGAGCCGTACTCCCCCGCCGCCGCGATCAGCGAGCCGGTTTTCCCTTCGATCACGGCGATATAGTGGTCGAGAATATCCTGGTTTTCGCGTACACCGGTTGTTTCGTAGAGCTGCCCCAGCACCAGGCGCTCGAAGGTTTGCGCCTGAATTTTCATAGGTCGCGTGCCCAGATCGGAGACCAGCAGCGAGGCACGCGAGAAAATGAGGTCACCCGTCAGGATGGCGACGGAATTTCCCCAAATGGTCTGGGCGGTATCGACGCCGCGGCGTTTGGGCGCGTCGTCCATCACATCGTCGTGGTAGAGGGTCGCCAGATGGGTGAGCTCAACGACCACCGCAGCCTCAATCACCTCGTCGTTAATCTGTCCGTCCACGGCGGCGGCGAGCAGAGTCAGGAGGGGGCGCACGCGCTTTCCACCGGCGAGCAGTAAGTGTCGGGCGGCAACATCGGCGAGCTTATCGGTGTAGCTGATAGCCTCGGCAAGCCGCTCTTCAATCCGCGCCAGCGAGGTAAGAATCTGGGGGCCAAGCTGCGGGTCGGACGCAATGAGCTCAAACCCTGCGGGCAGGTTGAAATCGAGTCCTGCCATCAGGTCGGTGGCTGCAATGGATTGCTCTGAGGTGCTCACGATGCCTTCTTCGGTGTGTTGGTGCGTAGCTGTATGCTGTGTGTTGCTCAATGATGATGTGCTGAGTGTTAGTTTTGGGGTTTGAAGCCACGGTGAATGGCAACAATTCCGCCGCTGAGATTACGATATTTGACGTCCTGCCAGCCCGCCTGTGCGAACTTGTGGGCAAGGGTTCTCTGATCCGGCCAATCGATAATCGACTCCGCCAAATATACATAGGATTCCGGGTTTGAGGAGATCGCGCGCGCTACGGGCGGTATCGCCTTCATAATGTATTCCTTATACACCTTACCGAAAGGGGCGAAGGTTGGGGTTGAGAATTCCAGCACCACGATGCGCCCGCCGGGCTTAGTAACCCGGTACAGTTCGCTCAGCGCACGGGGATAATCCGCAACGTTACGCAAACCGTAAGACATGGTGACGGCATCGAAGCTGTCGTCCTCGAAGGGAAGGTCGGTAACATCCGCCCGCACGAAGGTCATATCGGGGCGGCGTCTGCGCCCGACCTCCAGCATCCCTTCGGAAAGGTCCGCGGCGATAACATCAATCCCGGCATCGGCGAAAGGCTCGGATGAGGTTCCGGTACCGGCGGCAACGTCGAGAACCTTCTGCCCGGGATGCGCATCCACGGCGGCAACGGTCTGCTTGCGCCAGTAGATATGCCGTCCCAGCGACAAGATGCCGTTCATCAGGTCGTAGCGTTTCGCGACGGTGTCAAACATGGCGGCGATATCGCCGGTCTTCTTGTCAAGGGTTGCGCGGGTACCCTGAACATTTTTCTCTACGTTGCTCACGCCTTCAATTGTGGCATGTTCTGCCGCCCGTGGGGTAGTTGAGCACCCCTTGATACGTCATCTGAGGTGGCGAACACTTTAACTCACGAAAATATGCACTCTTGTTCCTGGTGTTGCGCACGTGCAGCACGTTTCTCCCGCCGTCCGCTGCAGCGCGCCAGCATTCCTGGTTTTATACATAATATGCATACATAATTCGTCATTTCCTCAGAAAAATAATGAATATTTATAGGCATACTTGCATTCTTTATCGCACAGGTGCACAATGGAAAACATCAAAATTTTCTACACACGGAGCACACCATGTCGATTTTCACCGCAAAACCCAACCTCAAAAAGTCCCTCGCACTCCTCGCGCTCGCACCCCTCGTCCTCACCGGATGCGTCTCAACCGCATCCGACGGCGAAAACGGAGAGGTAAACCTCATCAAC
>ERZ772912.850-NODE-850-length-13193-cov-6.147739_pt1 | contig 13193 bp, 8 predicted proteins | sample MGYA00512119_ERZ772912 | MGnify/ENA primary metagenome ERZ772912 (study PRJEB29015, sample SAMEA2738048) | human oral metagenome | biome: human oral; feature: human-associated habitat; material: saliva | place: China | collected 2230 ...
TATCCCGCCTGCCAAAGCTTTTTCAACTACTTCTAATAAATTTTTTCCATTACATGTTGTCGTTCCACAAATAAAATATAGTTTTAAACTTTCTGGATTAAACATATCTTTTCACCTTCTTATGCAATGAAATATCTCCATCTGTAACTTCGTATAATGAATTTATAAATTCCACCTTGTAAGTACCTGGAAGATGACCATTAGGTCTTTTTTCAGCAAATTCTCCAGCTATATTATACGCTAGTAATGAGGTTTCTAATGACTTAAAGACATTGTCTTTATCAAGTTCAATAAAGCTTGCTACAACTGCCCCTAACAGACAGCCTGTCCCAATTACTTTTGGCATCATAGAACTACCATTGTGGATAGTGATTACTTCACCAGCTACTGCAATAGCATCAACCTCTCCCGTTACAACAATAGGAATATTATATTTTTTATTAGCTAATAAAGCTAACTCGCCAATATTATCAACATTAGCACTATCTACACCTTTAGAGGCTATATCCAAACCTACTAATGAACCTATTTCCCCTGCATTTCCTCGAATAGCTGATATTCTATAATTTTCTAATAAGTCATCTACTACTCGTTTTCTATATGCACTTGCTCCACATGCTACTGGATCTAGGACGGCAGGTACATTATATTTTTCGGCAATTTTTAAAGCATCACGATATAATTGCCAATTATCATCTGTCAGTGTTCCAATATTAATTAATAGTCCACCTGCATATTTTAATAAATCTTCTAAGTCATCTTTAAACTCACTCATTGCTGGTGAGGCACCTAATGCGACTAACCCATTAGCTGTAAAGTTTTTTACAACATCATTAGTTATACAAATAACTAATGGTGCTTTTTCTTTTAATAGTTTTAAGCTGCTCATATTTTTTACTCCTTATATGCTATATGATTAACTGGACCACTTCCATGACCTATTTCTGGTGAATTTTTTATTGCTGCTGTTATAAATTTTTTAGCAATATCTACTGAAGTAACTAAGTCATTACCTTTTGCTAATTCCGCAGTAATTACTGCGGAAAAAGTACATCCCGTTCCATGTGTATGTTTTGTATTTATTCTTTCACTTTCCCATACATGAGGCGAATCATTTCTAGTAAACAAATAATCTTTAGCCTTACCTTCTAAATGTCCACCTTTTATAATTACAGATTTACATCCTACTTCTGTTAAAATAAATTTTCCTGCTTTGTTAATATCATCTTCTGTTACTATTTTAAATCCTACTATTTCTTCAGCTTCAGGAACATTTGGTGTGATTATTGTAGCCAACGGTAATATTTCATTTTTCAAATGATTTCTCGCATTACTATCAATCAGTTTATCACCACTTGTCGCTACCATAACCGGATCAACTACATAGGCAATATCTTTAGGTAAATACTTTTTCACAACTTCCATTATTTCTACATTTGCCAACATTCCAGTTTTTATCGCATTTGGTGTAATATCAGAAAAAACACTGTTAAGTTGTGCATCTAAAATATCCAAAGGAATATTGTGTATTTTTTGTACTCCTAGAGTATTTTGTGCGACAACACTAGTTATAACAGCCATTCCATATACACCTCTGGCTTGAAAACTTTTTAAATCAGCCATTATTCCTGCTCCTCCTGTAGGATCAGTTCCTGCTATAGTTAACGCGATATCTAATTTACTCATAAATTAGCCTCCCTTAATTAATTTTATTATTAAATTTAAAACATCAAAAATTTATCAAATTAAATATAAAAAACTTTCTACTAACAGTAGAAAGTGTCTATAATTATATTCTAAGATACTATTCACATTTCCTACGCTAGCATTATCTAGTTCAGGTCAAAGGGTCTAACAAAATTATCTCAGCCAATGGCTCCCCCAGTGTTTTATATTTAATTACTAAATTTATCTTAACAGAAATATTTTTTATTGTCAAAAATTAGAAATCGTTTTATTTGTTTTTGTTGACATAATTTATAAATTTTTAAGTTAACATAACTTATTATAAATGTGTCTAAATTGTGAATTTTAATGTATTATTTTGTGTATAAATCAACAATCCCTCAACTTTATTAATAATAATTATCATTTGCATCTTTAATTCTGAAAGGATTTGTATTATAATATTGATAACGATTATCTTAATCGATTAAAACGAATCCAATAAAGGAGATATATTTAATATGAAAAATAATACTTTATTAAAGGTGCTGTCAGCTACAGCTATATTTTCTGCTTTAGCTGCAATTGAAGCATATGATCATGATGATTTTGTATTTGCTGCTGATGAGAATCCTATTGTAGCTACAACAAACAGCCCTGCTACAACCAATAAACCTGTTACTAACAATGCAGCTACTAGTAATATTCCTGCAGTTGCGAATGCGAACACTAAACCAACAGCTAAACAAGATGTAAAAAATCTTAAAAATGGTGAATATTCAATAGATGTAAAAGCAACTAACTTTGCAACAGGTGGTCCTTCTATGGCTGCTGCTGCTATAAAAGCTGATGAAACTAAACTAACAGTTAAAGATGGAAAATATTCTGTTGATATCACATTCCAACCTATTAGTAGAGATATGAACGGGAAACAATTCAAAGGTTATTTAGGAGATTTAAAATACTATGATAGTAATGTAGAAAAACAAAATGTAAATAGTTCTACTCCTAAAGAAGCAACTATAGTTGAAAGTTATAAAGAATCAGAAAAAGACGATTACTTTGATACATATAAAAGCAAATATCCTGAACGAAAAGCTTATCCAAAAGTAATGTCATATTCTATTGACAAAAACAAAATCGATTCTAATAATAAATTAGAAACATACAATGAAGTTTATGTTCCTGTTATGGATTCTCTAATGCCTGGATTTGGGTTAGGAAACCAAAAACTAACTCTTACTTTCGACTTCAACACTATTAAAGAAAAAGTTACAGCTGATAGCTATGAAGCTGCGACATACAAAAATCCAAACAAAGATAAAGAGTATACTGGAACTCCTCTGAAAAAAGAATTCCCTCTTAATGTACAAGGTCACTTAAGAAACGCTAATAATAATGATGAAGAGTCATTATATGGTCCTGCACTAGATAGCAATGTAAAAGTTGAAAAAACTGGTGATAAATATAAATATACATTTAGACTTAAACCAGGTTTAGCTAATGTTGGTGGAGAATTCTACCCATTCGAAATAGTAAAAATTTCTTATCAAGATAAAGAAATACCTCTTACTACATTAGCTTCTTCTAAAAAAGGTTCTATTAAAGAAGGTTCTATTGTTTCTGATAAATTACTTGAAAAAATTCAACTAGATGGAACTGCACCATATCCAAATGGAGCTTTAATGTCTCACTTTGTTACTTTACAACTTTACTATGATACTGCAAATGCTTGGAAAGATAGACCAGCAGTTATAGAAGATGTAGAAACTCCAAAACCATCTCCTAAACCAACGCCAACAAAACCTATTGAGGAAAAACCAAAACCAGTAGTTTCAAATGTACCTGACCATGAAGTAGAAGCAGATAAAGTGCCTAATACATTCCCTACAAGTGTTAAAGGTGAATTAAAATATCAAAAAGATAACTCTCAACTTTCAACTTATGCTAATTTATTTGAAAAAGATGTGACTGTTGAGAAAGTTGGAGATAAATATAAATATACATTTAAAGTTAAAGAAGCAAAAGGAAATACTTTTGTTACTAAACGTACAAACTACCAATTTTCAAAAATTACTCACAATGGTACTGAAGCTACTTTAACACCTTTAGAAGGTACAACTAAACAAGTTTCACTATTAACTGATAAACTCCTTGATAAACTTCAATTAAAAACAACTTTAGTTACTAAACAAGATAAACAAGGTAATGAAATTGATACGACATTGGAACTAGATTTTTCAGCAGTAGAAAAAAATGTTGAAAAACCATATAACACTGTTCCAGCTACTCTACTAGATGCAACTATAGAAAAACCATCTATGGGTAACGGGGCATTATTAGGTGATAAAACTCGTGTCGAAAAAATTGGTGATACATACCACTACTATGTTACTTTTAAAGATTTACAATTTGCTGGATTAACTGGTTCAGTTGATAATCTTAAAGTAAATGGACAAGCTGCAGATGCTAAAAGTCTAGGTGGTGAATTAAACGAAAAACAATATCACTTTACTAGTTCAGATAAATTAACAGTTACACCAGTAACAATAGATGTGTTAGTTGGTGGTAAACCATTCCATAAAAATACTCCAGCCCGTATTTCATTTAACTGGGATAAAGCTACTAGTTTAACTGAGGAAGAAGTGAATAAATTACATGCAGATGAGACAGCTAAAGCTGAAGCGGTGAAACTTGCTAAAGAAAAAGCCGAAAAAGAAAAAGCTGAGGCTGAAAGACTTGCTAAAGAGAAAGCTGAAAAAGAAAAAGCTGAAGCTGAACGATTAGCTAAAGAAAAAGCCGAAAAAGAAAAAGCTGAAGCTGAAAGATTAGCTAAAGAAAAAGCCGAAAAAGAAAAAGCTGAGGCTGAAAGACTTGCTAAAGAAAAAGCTGAAGCTGAAAGACTTGCTAAAGAAAAAGCCGAAAAAGAAAAAGCTGAAGCTGAAAGACTTGCTAAAGAGAAAGCTGATAAAGAAAAAGCTGAAGCTGAACGATTAGCTAAAGAGAAAGCTGAAAAAGAAAAAGCTGATAAAGAAAAAGCTGAGGCTGAAAGACTTGCTAAAGAAAAAGCTGAAAAAGAAAAAAATCAACCTGCTTACTTTAGTAATCCAAAAGTAACTTTCAATGAAGATAAATCACTTGCAACATTTGCGGATAATGATGGTGATACTCCTGTTAAAGTTACTATCCCTACTGCAGGTTTAGAAAATGACGTATATGAATTAGAAGTTGTTAAAGCGACTGTTCCAGGATTAGATAGTAATAACGAAGTATACGATATTCACTTCGTAACTAAAGATGGAAAAGTTCGTCAAATTAAACAACCTGCTTCTATCAAAGTTCCAGTTGAAAGAAAAGTAATTTCTGCTTATCAAATTGATAAAGATGGAACTAATAAACAAAATATTGAAAACTTCTCAAACGTTAAAGAAAATAATGTTAACTATGTAGTAATCGAAGCTAAACACTTTAGTTTATACGGATTCGAGTATGAAAATACTGAAACTCAACCAGTTGCCCCACAACCTTCTACAAATGAAAAAGAAGTTAAAAAACCTGTACAAACTTCTGTTCAAATTAATGAGGTATCAAAAACTGAATTAAATAGTAAAAATAAAACTAATAATAATGTTGCAATTAAAAACAACAAAAAAGATTTACCAAAAACTGGTATCAATACTTCTTCTGCAGTTGGATTAGGATTTATTGCATTATTATCAGCACTATTACTTAACAGAAAAAGAAGTAAATAATTAATTTTAAATAAGGAGAATAATTATTACAATGAAAAGAAACACTATTATTAAAGTGATGTCTGCTAGTATACTAGCAGCGTCACTTACGGTAGTTGATTTTCCGACAAATTTGCAACAAACCAAATATATCCATGCAGTTGGTACACAAGAAGTATCAGTTGATGTTGCCGCTCATCTACTAAATGCAAACAATTCTGGACAGCGTTCTATGGGAGATGCTGCTTTAGAAAAAGTTAGCATAAAAAAAGTGGGCAACCAATATCAATACACTATTATTTGGAAAGATTTAAATTTTAATGGACAATCTGATGGTATATCTAAATTCTGGGTTGAAGGAAAAGAAGTCCAACTTTCATCTACTACCTACCCTAATGTTAAGAATCCTAAACAGGCCGTATTTACTCTGCCAGAACTTAAGTCTACTCTTAATGTAGAAGTATTCGTTCAAATTATGGAGGATATTATGCCAGGTGCTGGGCGAAAATCAGCAATTTTACAATTAGATACAAATGGTGTTTCAAAAAAATTAGAAACTTCAACTACTGAAAAACAAAATACAACTACAGATAAAACTGCACAAACAGATAACAATACTAAACAGGCAGAAGCAGATAACTCAGCTAAAGAAGATGCTAGTCAGAATTCTGCCGCAAAGGCTGCTAAAGAAAAAGCTGAAACTGACAAAACAGCTAAAGAAAATACTACAAATAATACAAGTAATGTAAATAACTCAACAAGTAATACTAATTATTCTAGCTTTAGATCAGGAAGTAACAACCACAATGCCACTAGTCAACCCTCAATTAGTCCTACACCAAAAGGTGGTAAGTCAGATGAAGTGACATATTATAGAAATGTAACTGTTTCTCTTTTAAATGCAAGTAATCCTGGTCAAAGATCAATGGGTGATGCTGCTCTAGATGGTATAACTGTTTTTAGAGATTCTAGAAATATTTATCATTATATTGTTAAATTTCACGATATAACTATAGGTCAAAGTTCGGATGGTATATCTAGGTTTTGGGTAAGAGGTACTGAGTATCCAGTAGTTCCTACAAACGGAGCAAATCACCAAGTTCAAGTTCACTTTACAAGTAGTGAAAAACTTCAACAAGTTCCTGTATCAGTCTTTGTCCAAACTATGGAAAAAATTATGCCGGGTGCTGGGAAAAAAGATGCTATACTCTCTATAAACTGGTCTAATTCAACAGAGGAAAAAGGAACAGCTGATGCTTCTGGTGGAAATCCTGGAAGTGGTCCTGGTAGAGGATCTGGTGGAGATAAAAATAGTGGAAAACAGGCTAATGGTGATCAATCTAATGGTGATTCTGCGGACAATTCTGCTGATGATAACAACGATGGTCGTGTTGATAATTCAGGTGAATTTTCTAAAACTGGTTTAAATAGTAAAACTAATTTAAAAAGTAAAACTAGCTTGAAAAGTCCGTATGTAATAATACCTAGTGCTGTATCACTTCTTGGAGTTATACTTGTACTTATTAAAAGAAGACTATTTTAAATAACCCCTTATCAAAGTTAAAATATTAGAACTTAAATCACTCTAATACTGCTAACTAAAAAGGAGTTGACTCTATATTAATATAATTAATGAGTCATCTCCTTTCCTATGTTAAATAATTTGAAAGTGAGTAATAATAATGAAAAGAATATTTAAGTTTATTACAATAATTATTGCCACGCTTGCACTTATCTTTACATCTAGTAATTCATTATTTGTGAAAAATGCTAGAGCCGAAGATAAAGTGTACACCGTTCCTGTTGAATTGTGGCATTCTGATAATAATGGAAAATTATCAATGGGTAATAAAGCTTTGGCTACTCACGCTAAAGTAACAATTCATGATAATAATTCATCTACAATAACAGTCCAATTCGTCCCTATGGACTTTAATAATATGCATGGACACCTACTATCTTTAAGTATTTATTCATCCCCTATTTTCTCTGGTGACCTTACTGCCGCTTCTGTTGATAGTACATATAACGATACTAATCTTGACGGTGGAAGTAGTTCTTATCCTGGAACACTAAGCTTCAAATTTTCTGAAGCAAAGCCAGAAAAAATTGGTGTTCGAGTTTCAGTAGATGCTATGAATAAAATAATGGGTGGTGATGCAGCACAAAATGCCATTCTAAAATTTAATTGGTCTGCTGCTAAATTAACATCTGGATCTGATAGTGATTCTAAAGATAATAATCAAAAGAAAAATAATGAATCTAACAATGATCAAAAAGCTTCTGATAATAAAACAACAGATAATTCTAACAATAAAAATATAGATAAATATTTTAGTGATAATCAAAAAACTGAAAAAGCTGGTATTTATACTGTTGACATAACAGGATCTTACTTAAGTCCATTAACTGGAGTTACAGCTGATGGTGGTACAAAAAATGCTGCAATCGGTGAAGGTATGGTTCAAGGTGTAATATCCCCTATTAATAGTGGTGGCGATATAAGTGAAGCTATGAAAAATCAATCAAGTAGCGAAAAACGTTGGTCTAAAGCATTGCTACAACGTACTAATGATGGAAAACTATATGCTACTGTTCGTGTTCATCTAATGAATTGGGTAAAACGCAGTAGTGAACAAGGGCCTTTTATAAAAGTTTTACAAAAAGATGGAGAGTTTAAACAAGTTGAAGCTACTGAAACAAAAGTAAATATCGAGCAATATAAAGATAGTTACGTTGATTATCGCTTCGAAGTACCTAATGAAAACTTTTTAGCTATGGTACAAATGTATGTTGAACCAATGAATAGACCTGTTCGTTTCTTTGTAGAAGTAAATCCAAACACTATTCAAGAAGGAAATAGCGGACTAGACATGGAAGTTATAGAAGAAAAAGATTACTTACCATACTACATTGCTGGTGGTGTTGGAATATTAGTAATCTTAGTCGGAAGCCTTATTATACCAAAAAAAAGAAAAAATCATTAATATGCTAGACAGGAGATACAATATGAAAAATAAATTTATAATCCTTGTTTCATCAATACTAGCATGTTTATTAATTCTTTCTGGTTGTTCTTCAACTAATAATAGTTCTTCTAGTTCTAGTGATCCAAACCTTGCAGATAAGGCTTTTAATGAAACAATTGACTTAACAGGTGTTAATAAAGATAAAAAATCTGAAGAAGAAAATGGTAAGCGAATCATAATGGATTCAGTTGCACTTAGCCAAGTAGCTGATGTATTAGATATTAAATTAGCTGGTATTCCTACTACAAAATTAGGCCGTATGCCAAAAAGATACGAAAATACTGTACAAATAGGTTTACCTATGAATCCAAATATGGAAGTAATAAAGTCTATCAATCCTACCGTTGTTTATGCTCCAGATAGTTTAAAAGATTGGTTAAAAGAAGGTTTTGAAAAAAATAATATTCCACATAAATTTGTTGATATCCGAAGTGTAAATGGATTATATTCAGTTACTGAAGATTTAGCAAATACATTTGGAAAAAAAGAAAAGTTTGCTCAATTAAAAAAAGATTACGATTCATTCTTTGTTGAATATAACAAAAAAATCGAAAATAAGAAGAAACCTAAAGTACTAATCTTAATGGGATTACCTGGAAGCTACATGGCAGCATCGGATAAATCATACGTGGGTAATTTAGTTAAATTAGCTGGTGGAGAAAATATAATAAAAAGTAATGATGAGTTTTCTCCATTAAATCTAGAAACTGCTTTAAACGAGCAGCCTGATATTATTTTACGTACTGCTCATGCAATGCCTGATACTGTTAATGAGATGTTTAAGAAGGAATTTGAAAACAATAAGAGTTGGTCTCATTTTGAAGCGGTAAAAAATAATAAAGTCATAGACCTAGATAGCTCAATATTTGGTATGACCGCTACATTTGACTATCAAAAAGGATTGGAAGAATTAGCTAAAATATTTTATGCTAATTAAATCGTATAACACCAGAAGAATATTTCTTCTGGTGTTATAAAAATATAGTAAAGGAGATTATATTTTGAAAGATAAAAAAACACTCGCTTTTATTATTGTCATAATATTATTAATTAGCACTATTTTCATCTCCGCTAACAGTGGAAGTATAAAAGCTTCAGTAAGCGAGTTATTAGTAGGTATATTTAATAAAAAATATGCTAATGTTAATGCAATAATAGATGTAAGATTTCCTAGGATAATTATAACTATTTTAGTTGGAGCTGCTTTAGGAGTAAGTGGTTTGCTTCTTCAAACAGTTCTTAAAAACCCCCTAGTTGATCCTAGTCTTATTGGTGTATCTAGTGGTGCTAATTTATTTTTATACCTTGGAATAGGTTTATTTCCTCAAGCACTTATTTTTAAATCTATTTTTTCAATAATCGGAGGAATAATTGGCTTTATCTTAATATATTATCTTGCAGGAAAAACTAAAAACAATGTAAAAATAATTTTAATCGGTATCGCAATTAGTTATTTCTTCAGTGGAATCTCTAGTAGTATCCAATACTTAAATCAATCAAACTCTACTACTTCTACTGCTTTCAAGACTGTTGCGCTTGGTACAAAAAACTGGGATGATGTTTCTTTACTTTTTAAATGGCTACCAATATTACTTATTATTAGTTGGCTTTTAGCAAAACTATGTAATATTTTCGCACTAGATGATAATATAATTACTTCGCTTGGAATAAATATAAATTATATTAGACTTTTGATTTCATTTATTGCAGTTGCACTGGCATCTATTACTACTGCAGTATCAGGTGTACTAGTATTTTTAGCGTTAATAGTTCCACATATTGCTAAAATAATAATTGGTAGAAATCACATATACACTATACCTTTTAGTGCATTACTTGGAGCATTTATATTTTTACTATTTGATACTTTAGGACGTCTAGCATTCTCTCCAATAGAAATCCCTGCAGATTTGATAATGATGGTTATTGGCGGTCCTGCATTTATTATTCTTGTGAAAAAAGGAGTAAACTAATGACAAATATTATTGAAATAAAAAATCTATCTTTTAATTACAATAAAGATAATAGTATATTTAATAACCTATCTCTAAATATCAAAAAGGGAAAAATAACAACAATACTTGGGAAAAATGGTTGTGGCAAAAGTACATTGATTAAACTTTTAGCTAAAAACTTAAACTACAATAGTGGTAGTATAAAATTAGAAAATAAAGAGTTAAGTAGTTATAAACTTAGAGAGCTTGCTAGTATATTATCAATAGTTTATCAAAAAAATGAGACACCAAAAGAAATTACAGTTAATGACATGGTTAGTTTTGCACGACTTCCATATCAAAACATCTTCTTCTATAAGAAATCAAAAGAAGATATAGAGAAAATTAATTTTGCTTTAAAACATACGAGTTTAACTGAGTATAAGGAGAAGTATGTCTCTGAATTATCAGGAGGACAATTACAACGTGTCTATATTGCAATGTGTCTAGCACAAAGCACAGATATTATAATACTAGATGAACCTACTACATTTTTAGATATTAAATATCAAAAATCAATAATGAAATTAATAAAACATCTAAATAATACACTTGGTATTACTATTATTATGGTCCTACATGATATAAATCAAGCTCTTACGTACAGTGATTATATAGTGGGATTACTAAATGGAGAAGTAGTTAAAAAAGATTCTGTCGATAAATTTTATGACGAAAAGCTATTAAATAAACTTTATGATGCTGATATAAAAATTGATGACAAAAAAATTATAAGTTGGTAAGTGAATAAACAAAGAAAACTCGAGCATATAATAATGCTCGAGCTTTTTTAATCAAATAAATCTTTTGCTTTTCTACTTACTTTATCAATGAAGCTTTCATCTTCTTCTACTTTTTCATCTTTAAGTTTTGCTAATTGTAAGTATAGTTCTCTTTCTTTTGATGATAATGATTTAGGAATTTTTATTGATACTACAATATAGTGATCCCCTTGACCATATCCCATTACATTTTTAACACCTTTGCCTGCTAAACGGAATTTTCTTCCGTGCTGAGTACCTGCTGGAACATTTAACTCAATAACACCAGTTAATGTTCTGACATCTACTTTTGTACCAAGAGCTGCTTGCGCTGGGGATAATTCTAATTCAGTATAGATATCATCATCTTCACGGCTGAAATAAGAATCAGTCGATACACTTACTTCGATAAATAAGTCTCCAGCTGGTCCACCATTTTCTCCGGCTCCACCTTTACCTTGCAAGCGAACTCGTTGACCTGAGCTTATTCCTGCTGGAATCTCAACTTCGTATTCAACTTCTTTGTTGTTATATCCTTTACCGAAACAGTGTGCACATTTATCTTTTATAACTTTTCCACGTCCTTGACATTCAGAACATGTTCTTTGACTTTGGATTCTACCGAATGGAGTATCTTGATAAACTACTTCTTGTCCACTTCCGTGACATCTGTGACATTCTGTTACTGAAGAAGAATCTTTTGCACCAGTTCCATGACAGTGATCACACTCTACATCTTTACGAAGTTTTATAGTTTTTTTAGTACCAAAAACAGATTCTTCAAAAGTAATATTCATTCTGTGAAGTAAATCATCACCTTGTCGTGGTGCATTAGGATTTCTTCTTCCCCCGCCTCCACCAAAGAAGCTAGAGAATATATCTCCTAAATCATCAAAGCCACCAGAGAATCCTCCAGAGAATCCGCCACCGAATCCTCCAAAACCTCCAAAACCACCTTGGCCACCAGCACCACCATCGAAGGCTGCATGACCAAACTGATCATATTGAGCTTTTTTATTATCATCACTTAATACTTCGTAAGCTTCAGTAATCTCTTTAAATTTTTCCTCTGCACCCTCTTCTTTATTTATATCCGGGTGGTATTGTTTAGATAACTTACGATAAGCTTTTTTTATTTCTGCTGCACTTGCTCCTTTACTAAGACCAAGCACTTCGTAATAATCTCTTTTAGCCATTTTCTACCTCTCCTTAAATTTTAAATGAGGGAGCAGAACCTAAGTCCAGCTCCCTTTTTTTCTAAAATTTATTATTTTTTCTCAGTGAAATCTGCATCAATTGTATCATCATCTTGATTGCTTGATTCTGTGTTAGCACCTTGAGCTCCTGCTGCTGCATTTGCTTGTTCATAAAGTTTCATAGTCATTTCTTGAACAGCTTTATTTAATTCATCTTTAGCTGCTTTGATTTCTTCGAAGTTATTGTTTTTAATAGCTTCTTTTAATACATCGTTTTTAGTTTTGATTGCATCTAATAAGCTTTGATCAACTTTATCTTTAGCATCTTCTAAAGCTTTATCCGCTTGGAATGAAAGTTGGTCAGCTTCGTTACGAACATCAGCTTCTTCTTTACGTTTAGCATCTGCATCTGCATTAGCTTCAGCTTCTTTAACCATTCTATCGATATCTTCTTCACTTAATGAGCTACTTGATTCAATAGTGATTTTTTGTTCTTTTTGAGTTCCTAAATCTTTAGCTGTAACATTTACGATACCATTTTTATCGATATCGAATGTAACTTCGATTTGAGGTACTCCACGTGGAGCTGCTGGAATATCTGTAAGTTGGAATCTTCCTAGAGTTTTGTTATCACTAGCCATTGGACGTTCACCTTGAAGTACGTGAATGTCTACTGCTGGTTGGTTATCTGCAGCTGTTGAGAATACTTGTGATTTTGAAGTTGGGATAGTTGTGTTTCTTGGAATTAATACTGTCATAACTGATCCCATAGTTTCGATACCTAATGATAATGGTGTTACGTCTAATAATACTACAT
>ERZ772912.863-NODE-863-length-12994-cov-5.437205_pt1 | contig 12994 bp, 10 predicted proteins | sample MGYA00512119_ERZ772912 | MGnify/ENA primary metagenome ERZ772912 (study PRJEB29015, sample SAMEA2738048) | human oral metagenome | biome: human oral; feature: human-associated habitat; material: saliva | place: China | collected 2230 ...
AGATCGCCATGGAGGCGCGCCTGCTCGAGGCGGAGCTGCGCGACGAGATCCGCGCTCCCTTCTTCACCGGAACCGCCGTCGTGGAAGCGGCGCGTCGCGCGCGAGGACGAGGGGTCGAGGTCCTCCTGCTCGATGACCGCGGAGGCGAAGGTGTGCGTGGAACCGGGGAAGGGGACGACGACGCACTGTGTTCGCTCATCGTGTCGCGCGCAACCGCCGCACTTGACGAGGCCGTGGCCGGGCGCGTCGTCGTGCGGGTGTGTCCCGCGGGCAGACGGTGGGCCGCGACGATCCTCACCGACGCGGGGCTGGCCGTCGTGGAATCGAAGGCGGCATCGACGAGCGTCTGTTGAGTGGGGAAACCTCGTTCCATCACTGAAGCACTACACGGTTACTGTGTATAACTTGTGATATTTGCGACACTGTGGGGTGTGCGTTGGGGGATACTGGAAGTGTCCTCTGATGGAGGGCGATTCTTTCACATCACAACACAGGTATTAGGAGTCTGACATGACGCGATGGAAGAAGGCGGTCGGCGTCGTAGCGGCCGTCATGGTTGTGGTCTCGCTGACGGCGTGCTCTGGATCAACGAGGACCAAGGGGGGTGACACGACCTGCGGGGAGTATTTGACGATGTCCTCTGACGATCAATATGAGGCGGTCAAGGACCTCCTGTCGGAGAAGGGGAAGACTCCTTCAAAAGCCATGATTCAGCTGAGTGTCAGTTCCGCGAAGCTCTTTTGTGTGACGGCGGGCGACGATCAGTCCAAGATTCGCGAGATCAACGGATAGGTGGCGGGCCTTCCCGCTCATTCACCTTGATGTGCGGACGAGTGAACGTGGCTGTGGGGGCCACCCAATGGGTGGCCCCCACGTATGTCGTGCCTCGTGCGTTGGCTACTTGTTGATATGGCGATCGAGCCAGGCTTTGAGATCCGGGTAAATCGACGGATTCTTCGACAGCGCCAACCACAGGTCAGGCCTCGTCCGAGCGATCTCCGCCTGGACATCCCACGGCGTCGCCGGATCTATCGCGTCGGCGGCAGTGAAGCGGCTTCCCGGCGAGACTGCCGCGCGCGTCATGTCGAGGTCATCGTCGTCGTAGGCGTCGGCCGAGGCCTGCTGAGTCTGAGCGATGTCCGGTGCCTGTTGGGGCGCTGAGACCTGCTGGGGTTCCGGGGCTTGCTGGGGCACCGAGACCTGTTGGGGCGCCGAGACCTGCTGGGGTTCCGGGGCTTGCTGCAGGGCAGGTGCGGGCGAAGCGAGCGGGCCAACCGAGAACGGCTGATTGACCGGGGCGTCCTTACTGGAGGAGGTGAGAGGGCCAATCGAGATCGGGCGGTTAAGCTCTTCGGCCGCGCTCTGGCGCGGTGCAGGGGCTTCCGGGGCTGGAGGCATCGACGGCGCAACCGCTGTTGGCGTGGGAGCCGACGCGGGTGCAGTCTCCGGCGTGGGCGGCATTGCTTGATTCATGGGGACAGCTGGTGCCGGGGTTGGCGACATCGCTGAACTCATCGGCATCGTCTGTGGGGCTTGCGCGGTTGCTGCCAACGCCTGCTTGATCCACGCCTGGTAGGCCTGCGCCTCCGCAGCGTTGGTGGCCGCCGGGCGCTTCCACGGCTCGGGGTCCTCGGCGGCGAGGGGATCGGGCAGCGCCGCAGGGCCGAAGAAATCCAAGGCCAGGACCGCTACTGCACCACCAACGATGAACAGCGACGGAAGGAGCCTGTGATCCTCGTCGGACAGTAGGAAAAACCACGGCAAGCCGATGGCGAGCACCGCCAGTGCGATGAAGTGTGGGGTGGTGTGTTTCATTTCCACTTCACCTTTCCTTGTTCACTGATGATCTCGCAGTACGGGTCACATGCCCTCATCGCCCTGATGACGCGCCGTTCCAGATTGGCTAGGCTCCTGGCCTCGGGCACCAGACCGTTGAACTGCAATGCTTGGACGACGCTCCACAGGAGCTGCGTGCCTTCTTTGTCGGTGAGCAGCGTTGCAGACCACTGCGTGAAGGTCAGGCGGCCCTTCGATTGGAAAATGAGACCGGTGGGATCGTCCGAGCGCCATTTGAAGATGCTGGCGGGCCACCACAGTGGGGCCTTTTCGCTAGCCGGGACGTCGATTGCCTCCCACGCAGCCTCAAGGAGTGCGTGAGCAGACACTGATTTCGGGGTGATGAGGTGTGTTCTGCCCACCGCCCCCTCGCCCTCGCGGTGCGCTTTCCGGAAAATCAGCTGGGTGATCTTCGCGGAGATTTCTTGACGCAGCCGTATCCACCCGTAATAGAGGAAGCCGCAAGCGATGAGAATGATGATTGCTATCGCCGTGTTCATGATGTGTTCTCCTAGTTGGCGATGAGTGCCTTGATGAGCGCAGGCAGTCGTGACGGTTCAGCGGTGGAGAAAAGCGTTTTCTCGACGACCAACCCTTCGCCCTCGCGGTGCACGGCCGAGACAACGTCTGTGATTTGGAATCCGCGGGAGACTTCTCCCCGGTAATCGAGAACAACGAAACCGGAGGCGTCGGTTCCGAGCGATTCGTCAATGAAACTCATGCACGTCGATTCAAGGACCTCGGCCAACGCATCCGACGTAAGGTGGTCGATGCGGTGGATGCCCATCGGCATACGCAGGTCGCTGAGCCACATCTCGCTGTCGTTCGTCAGAATGAACAGCTGGAGGTCTGGAGTCGCCAGCTCTCCGTCGGTGGTGATGTAGAGGGTCGCGATCCTGCGCGTCGCGCTGCCGTAGCCCGCAATCACTTCTAGGTCGGGATGGGGGCCTTCCTCCGTTGCCAGTCCACGGACCAGAAGAGAACGAATTCCTCGTATGTCCGCATCGTCTCGCGATTCCGTCGGAACGGTCATGAGCGGCCAATTCCATCCGTCCTTGATTTGGCCGATGGTGACCAGTTCATCGTCGGTGAGTAGGATTGTCATCGTCCGTACCTATCTCGTGTATCTTTAATGGCTTTTGTAATAATGTTCCAAGCGCCTTTGGCGTATTGAATCTTCCTTCCAATGGGATCGCTCTTTCGTTTCTCCCCACTGGACTCAACTAACGCATCCCATACGGTGACGCCTTTCGGCCACGGACCGCTCATCTTGACGCGTGCGCTCTCTTCTCCGACTGCTTTCCACCACTTCAACGCTTGGGCACCCCACTTGATGGGTGCAGGGGCCTTCTTGGTGACCTTTGCAAGCAAATCCACTCCAGTCGAGAACTTTTCGTAATTGCTCCCGCCCTTCATAGCCTCGATAAACTTGTTTGCATCTTTGAGAGGGCCGACATTTCCCGCCTTCGCGAGGATGTCTTTAAGTCCCGTTCCGCTCGTATTCGTGGGAAGAATCGAATCAGACAGGGCCCTCGGAGAACCTGTGAACACAGGGTGGGTACCGTTATGGGAACCTCCCGCGGAGGCACCACCTCCCGCAGAACCTCCCCCCTGTGCGGATGCATGTTCCTGTTCGTTGGCGTTGCGGGTCAGTGAGTCCGCACTCTTGCGCAGTGCTTCAACAACCTGACGGACTTTCGGGGCGAGGTCCGATTGCCACTGGTTTCGGAAGCTGTCGGCGTCGGCACCTTTCCAGGGGCTTTCGGTAATCTGCCGGGAGATGCCCTGGGTGATGGTGGACTCCAGATACTCCGCCTTCTGGCGGAAGGTTTGCGCTGCCTTGCGTAGTTGTTCAACGTCTGCGCCGACGGCTGCCATGGCGATTCCTTTCATGAAGAGGTGGCGGAAGCCAACTTAGGAATGGTGGGTGTCGATCCCACTCGCGTGGGATCGACATCGCGGGGAGCTAGGTATTGTGTTGAGTGTTCAGGTGTTATTTCAATCGCTCAGCACGTGGGCGAAGGAAGCCCTGGATGGCACCGCGCTCGGTTGCGCCGAGCGCGCGGAGCTTCGCAGGTCCCTGCGTGAATCCGTCCTGCTCCATCACGGTGATCGATCCGTCGGCCCCGACTTCGTTAACGATTGCAATGTGACCGTAGGGATTCGAGCGGTAAGCGCCAACACACACAATGTCCCCGACCTGGGGGCTCCCGCTGGACGCTACCTTCGTAAAGTACTGCTCACCCGTGTTACCGAAGATGTCTTTCGCGTTCCCGCCGCCGAGCGCAGAGCGTGCGGGTACACCGAAGATATCGGCGGTGTACTGGTTGGCGAGATCGACGCACTGGAAACCGTATGCGCCGTCGTAGTCCGTCTTCTGCCCTAGGCGCTGCTGCCGGAAACTTTCGAAACGAGCGGTGGTCTGCCCAGAGCTCTGTGAAGGCTGCGCAGGTGCAGGCGGAGTTCCTTCGCCCGACGAGCCTGGCGTGTGTTCAGCGGGTGTGTTTGAGCCGGAACTGCTCGACGAGGATCCCTCGGATACAGGTGAGGCGTTTGGAGCGCTCGAGGGGGCTCCAGATGTGCCTGAGGAAACAGATGAAGCCTGTTCCTGCTCGTTGGCGTTGCGGGTCAGTGAGTCCGCACTCTTGCGCAGTGCTTCAACAACCTGACGGACTTTCGGGGCGAGGTCCGATTGCCACTGGTTTCGGAAGCTGTCGGCGTCGGCACCTTTCCAGGGGCTTTCGGTAATCTGCCGGGAGATGCCCTGGGTGATGGTGGACTCCAGATACTCCGCCTTCTGGCGGAAGGTTTGCGCTGCCTTGCGTAGCTGCTCAACATCTGCGCCAACGGTTGCCATGATGATTCCTTGTGGTTAATCGATCTGTTATGTCTGTCCGACGAGCGGGCATCACACTGAGATGATGGGGCCCCGAAACTGTCGGTGACGGAGCCCCATCCGGAGGATCACCTGTTCGCAACCTCTTGCTGCTCGCGAGCGTTCCGCGAGGCACTCTGGCTCGCTTGCTTGAGAGACTCCGAGACCTGGCGCAGCTTCTGGGACAGGGTAGAATTCCAGTCGTTGCGGAACTGGTCAGCGTCCGGTCCCTTCCATTCCGTCGACTGCAGCGTGCTGTTCAGCGTGCTGATCATGTTGGTGATGTCCGTTGCCTTCTGGTCCAGCTGGCGCGACAGGTTCTGTACCTGTTCCACATCCATACCGAGGAATGCCATCAGAGTCTCCTTTGTGTTGTGCCCCGCCGTGGTCGGCGGAGTCTTTGTGGGTTTCCCCTCGTTATTGATTTTGGCAATACTGATAGTTACTGGCAATGGGGACTAGTCCCCATGCGATGTCAGATGCGGGGGACCTGGACTTTCCAGATCTTTCCGTTCTGTGTAAAGAATCCTCGGCCAGGACTCATCTCGCGTCCGGGCAAACCGGGAACCGACGTGCCGACAACCCCATCGCCATCCCCAAGCGAGGGGCACAGAACCAAGCCTGCGCGCCCGCCTCGCATCAACTGGCCGAGCGAACCTGAACGTGACCACCCAGGCAGGTCCGCCTCGGCGATGACGAGATGCCCGTTCTGCTTGGCCTTGACGATGGCTGTCTGTAATGTGTCTGCGGCGTTGTAGTCGAAATCCCCAGCCCCCTCAATGACGAGAACCACTCCCGGGGCATCCTCAGGGGCTGGAGCCTGGAAGAAGGGTTCCGACGCGGTCAACAATTCAGCAACGGCATCAGCGCCGCGAGCAGTCGACTCCCACACCGGATCCTCCGCCAGCGCGGAGCGCCCGGATGATGCGTGCAGGAACCGCGAGTACGGGTACGTTGCATGGAGGGTATGGACCAACCACGCCAGCGCGTTGGAACGGCCGGTCTGTGGGCCTCCACCGATAGCGAGTGTGCCGACAGCCCTGAATGAGAGGGGCGCGAGGGCCTCCGCCTCCATACCAATGACCGGGTACCCATTCAGCGAGGCGGGGATCGAATCGGCTGTGACCAGGGTGGGAAGGGAACCGATCGGCGTCGGTCGAACCCGGTTGCGCAGCACACCGATCGACGCGATTTCTTCCATCATGCGGGCTTGGGCGAGGGGATTGACGTTGCTGCCCAGAACAGCCAACTGCAGCACGTTGGGGTTGCCGACCTGCATGGCGCGTCCGGGGGGACTCGTGGGGGTGAGCACGTCCTTGGGGAGGCCGAGGTTGAGGTAGGACTCCTCATCGGTCATTCGCAGGACGATCTTGCGCTGGAAGTTTGAGGCGAGAGAGGTAGGGATCGCCTGCGTGCGATCCGCGGTGACAGCGACGTGGACGCCGACTGCGCGACCGTCGAGGAGGATCTGCTGGAAGCGGGTCCAGAGCCGTGCCTTGGCGGTGGTGGACTGGTACTCCTCGCTGAAAGCGCCGATCCCGTCGACGAGAAGGAGCAGGCGAGGCTCGTCTTTCTTGCCGGAAATCTTTCGGTAGAAGGTCAAGTCGGAAGCGCGTACTTTCGAATATCGGCTTGCCCTGTCGTCGACAATGGAGCCGATCAAGGTGAGCAGACGCGTGACGCGTTCCTCGTCGTCCCCGGGAACGACGTCACCGACGTGCGGCATGGCCTTGATCATGTCGAGGCCGCCGCCCGCGAAGTCGAGTCCGTACACCTCAACAGGTCCGGAACTAGGAGTGATCGCTGCCGCGACGGCCAGCGATCGGAGCGCTTGCGTCTTGCCGGAACCCGATGCTCCGTAGTAGGCGATATTGCCTTCCTTATCGGGCAAGAAATACTCGGTGATCTGATCCTGCTCGGCGGGTGCGTCAAGAACACCGAGGACCAGCTCGGAATCACGTCGCTGCTTGAGTTCAGCAATGTCGTAGGTGGGCGCGAGCTCAGACAACCAAGGCTTACGTGGCTGAGGGATACCGGCCATCGCGGCGGCACTCTTGAGGGTTGCGACGACGCGCTGAATATCCGTGGCGACGTCGTCGCCTGGGCGGGGGAGTTTCGGCGTGTGCCACTTAGGAGTCAGACCAAACCCGAGCTGTTCCACCTCGACGGAGACGGTCTTGACGTCCTCAACTGTTTTCGCCCCCGGGTAACCGCTCTGAAACACGGAAATACGTCCGGGACCGGTCTTTGCGGCGGCGCGGCCGGGCGCAGACTGGGGGAAGTGAGCAGCCATGGCATCCCCGAGAACGTCCTGAGAATCGTCCGTGTCCGCCATGCGCAAAGCAACGCGCAGGTTCGTGTTCGCTCGAAGGTTCTCCTTGATGACTCCCGAGGGGCGCTGTGTCGCGAGGATGAGGTGCAAGCCAAGGGAACGCCCGCGCTGGGCGACGTCGACGACGCCGTCGACGAACTCAGGGACCTCATTGACTAGAGCCGCGAACTCGTCGACGACAATGATCAGGGACGGCGGACAATCGGGGTCGCCGGACTTCTCCAGGGTGACGAGGTCCTTGGCTCCCTTGCTATTGAGCAGCCTCTCTCGGTAGGTGAGTTCTGCGCGCAGTGATGTGAGGGCCCGTCGGACGAGGAACGGGGAGAGGTCCGTGACCAGGCCGACGAAGTGCGGGAGCTCTGTGCATTGTCCGAAGGCTGAGCCGCCCTTGTAATCGACGAAGAGGAAAGACAAGCGGTCGGGGGAGAGCGTCTGAGCCATGCCGAGTACCCACGCTTGGAGAAACTCGGACTTACCGGCACCCGTCGTACCGCCAACTAGGGCGTGTGGCCCCTGGGTACGCAGGTCGAGATGCAGTGGGGCCCCGGCTCCCATACCCACCAACGCCGCCATGGACATCTCCGGGACTGGTGTGTGGAGGGCCCCGGGTGTGCGGTCGATGATCGAATGGGAGGCACGCCAGTGCTCGATGACTGCCTCTGGGTTATCCGCGAGTTCCTTGCCGGTGAGGGTCACGTATGAGATCGCGCCGGGCAGATCTGAGTCGTCGTCAACAGGTACTCCGCCGTCGATAACAGGTGCGAGCGAGCGGGCGAGGCGGATGATGTCCTGTCGGCCGACGCGGTCCACAACGATGCCGGACAGGACACGGGAACCGGAAACATCGCCGATTGATGCGGTTCGTTCCTCAACAGCGACGAATGAACGGCATGCTGCGGGAAGATCGGCAAAATTGGAGGCGCTCCAGACGAAGTAGATCCCGTGATCGGGGCCGAGTTCGGCAATGCGGTTGAGGCGGGCGATGTCGGTGGTAGCGTCGTCGACGAAAACGATAACGGCGGGGATGATGTTCGGATAAGAGACCCCAGCATCGAGTGGTGTTCCGCTTTCTCGAGGTGACCGTGACGGGGAATCCGATGATGCGCTCTGCCCCTGACTGATTCGGGCCTCAAGCAGTCCTTCCAACGCCTCGAGAAGCAAGGCACATGAAGGAGAATCTGCCGCGAGGTGAATAGATGAGCCGAGCGGTGAATGCGGGGACGCTGCATGAGGGAGCCATTCGAGCCAATCCCAGACACCCACACGTGAGTTGGACGTCATGCACACTGTGACGACCTCGGCCGGGGAGTATTCAGCGGCGATCTGGGCACCGATTGCCATCTGGACCTGTTCGAGCCAGTTGCCTGCACCACACAGTCCCAGGCTCCCAGCGGCACGTAGATCCGCGACAACGGGGACATCGGAGATCGTCGAAAACTCTGCGCGTAGCTGTCGAACACGCTCGAGGCAGTCAGGCAATCCCTTCCGATTCCCGTGATCTTCGAACTCTGCTTTCGACAGATCGGTGCCGATCCCCAGGCGGAGTTTGAGGAACTCCGGATGCTCGGGTCGGCGCAACCACAGGGAACCATCCCTGCGCAGAGCGCCCGCGATCACCTGATCGATCGGGGGGAATTGCGAGTGGCGGGCCTCCCGATCAGCGTCTTGGTGCTCTTGAAGTTCCTCGCGGATTGCCTTCAACGCCTGATCAAAGTGCAGTCGCTCCATCTCCACAGCCTTCTTGGCCTGGCGCTTTTGATCCCATGATGAACCGATCATCATCAGCGGGCTGAGGGCGACGAAGAGCACCGAATAGAGCTGTCGGGTAATTGCAAACATGACGGCACCCATCACCAAGGGCATCAGCAGAGCAATCACGGGGAAGCGGGTGGGTCCGGGTTCTTCAGGCAGTTCTGGCAGCTTGAATCGGCGGGTTCCGACCCGGGGGAGCACTTGAGGGGGACGGATAAATGCAATGTCGGTGGATTCGCCAGCGGACTCGGGTTGCCGTGTTTGGATCAGCTGGATCTGCGTGTCGCCCAGGGTCACGATGTCGTCCGCTTTGACCCTCGCCTTGTGCACACGCTGGTCGCCGAGGATAGTGCCGTTGGCTGAGTTGAGGTCTCGTATCTCGATCCCCGATCCGACGGTGATACGCGCGTGTTTCTTCGATACGCGGGGGTCAGCGAGGGTGATCGCGCAGGATGGAGAACGCCCAATAACCGTGCCGCCGAAGGCCAAGGGAACACGCATGCCTTTGTCGGGGCCGGCGAGGATCCGCAGCTCGCCCGCAACTCCGCCCGTGGGGACCGAACCATCGGTGGAAGCGATGTCGATGAGGGAACCCGAATGGAGGACAGTCTCAGTCACGAATGCTGTCGAAGGCAACACAGACACGACTCGTCCACCGATGGGATCGAGAATTCTCAGGGTGACCGACTCGGGATCGATCGCCGGAGCGGCACCCTCCGGACCTGCGGCAGCGAGGACGGCAGCAACATCTCCGACCGTCGCCGTTGCATCGGTGGTGACCAGCAGGTCGATATCCTCGCGGGTACGCCCGCGCAGTGTCAGTTTGATCTTCATCGCCGGTCCTTTCCGGTGAGTGCATCGGGTGTGCTGTTGCGTCGTTTCTCATCGTCGAGCAGATACAGGTCGCTGCTGGAGACCAGCCGCGCCGCGACCGCGTATTCGACCAGCCTGACGCGCCTGTGTGTCGCCAAGGACCCCGGCCTGCCCCGCATGCCGGGCACGCCCATCCGGTCGAGCTTGTCGGCGACGTTGTCGAGCTTTCGGTTGAAGCGGGTGATCGGCCACCCCAGCCGCGCAGCAGCCTCGGCATTGCGCGGGATATCGGTCGCGCCGGAACCTGCTTGCGTCAGCCAGGGTTCGCACAGCGCCAGGATCAGCAGGTACTGCGACGGCGTGAAACGTGCTTCCCCGACCGTGGCCTCGCCGGTGTCGGCGGTGGGGGCGGAGTAGCTGCGGAATGTCGTCCCACGCACGGTGATGGAGAACTCGTAGGTCGTGGGACCGGCCGCGAACACGACGATGGCCGACTCGAAGACCAGGGGGATGCGCGCCCCGGGCCCGACCCGAGCCTGCATGGACCCCGAGGCGTCGGCGACGGTGACCGCGATCCGCGACCCAATGTTGTCCAGCCACCACAGGCCGTCGTGGCAGCTGATCCGCACAAGCCTGCGGTGCAGGTAGGGGTTGTCGTCAATGCACAGGTCGGCCTCGCGGCCAATGAGGAACTCCTGATCGGCGCGAACCTCGTAGATTTCGCCGCAGTAGTCGATGACCGCGGCTACGTCCTCGGTGGACTCCGGTTGGATACTCGCCGCACTCATGGCGTCTCCACACATTCGATGGCCTCGTTCGAGGAGCGCCCGTCCGAGTTGCGCACGGCGACCGACAGGCAGGTGCGCCCCGGCACGACCGGAACGGTGACCGTCGTCTCCTTCGTCTGGCGCACAGGGTGGTCCTCCTTGGGGTCCTCGACGTGGTAGAGGTACGTCGTCCCGGTGCCGACCGCGTCCCACGTGAAGGTGACCCCCTCAGGGGTGACCGTGCCCGCCAGACCGGTAATCGATGCGTTTGCGTTGGCCGAGGGCAGCCCGTCGAGTGGAGGCGCATCAGGCGAGGACTGGGCCGGAGCAACCGTGCTTCCTTCGCCGCGCAGCACCGTCCACACGCCGAAGGCGACGCCGCTCACGAGGAGAAGCACGAGCAGGAACCCAGCCACGACCGAGCCGAAGCCCCTGGAGGGAGCCTCCTCGGCCTCGTCCGTCTCAGAGGCCCGAGGCGCGTCCTCACGCGTGGGCGCCGTCTTCGGGGGACCGCTCTGCGGCGCGCTTGCCGGAGCCGGGGCCGGGTCCACCTTCGCCAGGACGGCGACTGTGCGGTCATCCTCCTCGTCAGGGACGGACGAGGCCGGGGCCGGGGCGTGGGAAGAAAACACGGCGATGGGCGCCGCGCAGGTCTCGTCCCCCTCCTCGTCCTCAAAGGTCCCGGTGGGCGCTTCCACCCCCATGGCCTCGAAGGGCGTGGGGGTCAGGCGCAGCGAAGACTGCACGTTTTGAAGCGCGAGGGCGAACTCCCGCGCCGACTGGTAGCGCCGCTTGGGGTCCTTAGACATCGCAATCGCGAGGATGCGCTCGAGCTCCGCGGGCACGTCGCTGCGGCCGATGGCGGGCACCGGGGAGCGCAGCACGCGGTTGAGTACGGAGAGCTCGCGGTTGTCCCCTCCGGGAATCTCAAAGGGGGAGTGGCCTGTGAGGATACCGTGCACGGTGGCGGCCAGGGAATAGACGTCGATGGTCGGACCGAAGGGACCCGTGCCGTCCTGCTGCTCCGGCGGCGCCCACGCCACGGAGAAACCGCCCGGGGATTCCTCGCCCGATCCCGTCTGTGCGGCGATGCCGAAGTCAGTGAGGACGGGGTGCCCAAACTGGGTGAACAGGATGTTCATGGGCTTGACGTCGCGGTGGATGATCCCGCGCTGGTGGAGCGTCTCCACTGCGCCCGCGATGCGCACGCCGACGTCGAGCGCCTGGGACACGGGGATGCGGTGTTCTTTGGAACGCTGGCCCAGGTGCGGGGGCGGACAGTACTCCATGACCAGGTAGTGCCGGCCGTCGTCCGCAATTCCCCCCGTGTAGAAGGACACGATGGACGGGTGGTTGGCGACCTGAGCCATCAGGTTCACTTCGGCGTCAAAGGCCGCCGAGGCCCGGGCGTTGGAATCCGGACGCAGGACCTTGACCGCCACGTCGCGTTGGGGCATCTGCTGGCGGAACAGGTAGACGTCGGCGAAACCGCCCGTGCCGAGGTGGCGGACGAACGTTGCGCCCGGAATTGCCGGGGGATCGAGTGGTTGTCGCATTACGCCTCCATTCGGAATGAGATGTTCTCGCCGAGCTCGACGACGTCCCCCGGCTTGAGGACCATGGCCACAGACCCGTCCAGGCGGACGGGTGCCTGCTCGGGGCGCATCAGCAGAGTGCCGTTTTGGGAGCCGAGGTCGTGGAGCCGCACGTCCCAGTCGTCGATCCGCAGCTCGCAGTGACTGCGAGATATCTTCTTGCCGGGGCTCGGGACAATGGCCAGGCGCGCGGGGGCGCGACCAGCGGTCGGGGTTGAGCGGGGACGTCGCCCGATGATGATGTCCTGGTCGAGGGCGACCTCTTCCCCCGTGGACAGGATGATCCGGCCCAGGTCTGGGCGTGGGACGGTGACGGAGCTGCTGCTCAGCGGAGACGAACAGATTCGACACGACGAGGCGTGGGTCGGGTTCGGGTGCCCCTTCTCGCACAGGACCGCCAGGACCTGTGGACCGACCGCGGCTGACGTCGCCTGCACGCAGGACGTGTCCTGCGCGGGCTCCATGGCAATCTGTCGCGCGTACTCGCGCAGCTCACGGGCGCGCTCCGGGAGCATCGTCTGTCCGTCGTGATCGCCCTCGCTCTGCGTCGCCGCAAGCCGTTGATAGGCGGCGCTGGGCGAGGCTTCCTGCGCTCGCGGAGCGCCTGAGGAGAGTCCGGGGACAGAGTCGATGAAGAAGCTTCCCGGGGGCGGCTCGAATCGGGGCTCGGGTTCTGCTGCCGAGACCGGCGGACCCGAAACCGCCTGACCGGGGACGGGTGGGACCGGATCATCGATGGCGGGCTCCGGTGCCTCCCGGTGCTCTGTCTCAGGTGGGGAGGCGAACGACGGGGGCACGGGAACCGGGTCGTCGTCGATGACATCGGAGTTTTGAATCTGCCTGACGGCCGCTTGCTCGACGGAATACTCCGGACGCTCGGCACCGTAGAGGTATTCGAAGCGGGAACGCACACCATCCTCCGCTTCCACCTCGAGGGACTCGTCCGCCGCATCGTCAGCTGTCGCTTCGAGGGGTGGCTTGTCGTCGTCGGGGTCTTCGGCCTCGTCCACGGGGTCGGGCTCGG
>ERZ772912.866-NODE-866-length-12947-cov-7.433214_pt1 | contig 12947 bp, 11 predicted proteins | sample MGYA00512119_ERZ772912 | MGnify/ENA primary metagenome ERZ772912 (study PRJEB29015, sample SAMEA2738048) | human oral metagenome | biome: human oral; feature: human-associated habitat; material: saliva | place: China | collected 2230 ...
ATTACGCCCGATTTGACGATGCGCTACTGTCCTATTTTGATTTTAATTGACTATAACAGTTCGGCTGTTTCAACACACAGCCGCCTAAAGGCGGCTGGTGCCGTCCGCTGTCGTGAAACTGATGGATATTTGGTTTCAACACACAGCCGCCTAAAGGCGGCTGGCTTCAATGCGCCATAGACGAACCATGCACAGGTAAGTTTCAACACACAGCCGCCTAAAGGCGGCTGGGCCATTTCCCTAGCGAGACGCACGGCATGGGGCTGTTTCAACACACAGCCGCCCGAAGGCGGCTGGTTGAACCAGCGTGTGCTGAGCCCGCGTATGCTTATGTTTCAACACACAGCCGCCCGAAGGCGGCTGGGTAGAAATCGTCACTACGGGCAAGACTCAAAAACTGTTTCAACACACAGCCGCCCGAAGGCGGCTGGATGTTACATCTTTTGTCATGTGGCACATTTTGCGTGTTTCAACACACAGCCGCCCGAAGGCGGCTGGCGCATGACTTCCTTTTTGTTTTTGGGCGTTAGTGTGTTTCAACACACAGCCGCCCGAAGGCGGCTGGCCGTTCCCAACGCATCATTGGCCGTTCCCAATACGGTTTCAACACACAGCCGCCCGAAGGCGGCTGGTTACGCTGTCAGGTTCATCAGGCTACTAAGGATTGTTTCAACACACAGCCGCCCGAAGGCGGCTGGGTATTTGCCAAAATTGCCAGACCCCCAGTTATACGTTTCAACACACAGCCGCCCGAAGGCGGCTGGTTTTTCCATTTTGACCAATACTTTTAATGTTGCTGTTTCAACACACAGCCGCCCGAAGGCGGCTGGCGTGGCGGGCATGACCTGAGTCAATCCGGTCGCTTGTTTCAACACACAGCCGCCCGAAGGCGGCTGGTTGGTAGTGTTGGCGCAGGATTTCGTTGCTTTGTAGGTTTCAACACACAGCCGCCTAAAGGCGGCTGGAACTTCTTCGGCGAGCATGGACGCAGCGCGAATGTTTCAACACACAGCCGCCTAAAGGCGGCTGGCTACGACTTCGAAGAAGCGATTAACGCAGGCTTGGTTTCAACACACAGCCGCCTAAAGGCGGCTGGACGTCAGTACAGCCTAATTCTGTCAGCCAGCCTTTGTTTCAACACACAGCCGCCTAAAGGCGGCTGGCAGGAATTTGTAGAGTTTTCAAGAAATAATCGTACTGTTTCAACACACAGCCGCCTAAAGGCGGCTGGTTGGCTGGATTAATACCATTATTGGCAATATTGCTGTTTCAACACACAGCCGCCTAAAGGCGGCTGGCCCTTTGGCAATGTGCCGTCACCCAAAGACTCGGTTTCAACACACAGCCGCCTAAAGGCGGCTGGGGGAGCAGGGCGGGCAATTCGTGCACCATGTCCTGTTTCAACACACAGCCGCCTAAAGGCGGCTGGAACCGTCAATACAGCTGTAGCGACGGCAATCGGGTTTCAACACACAGCCGCCTAAAGGCGGCTGGTAGATTTGATAAACGTTGTAGCCTTTCCAAGCCATGTTTCAACACACAGCCGCCTAAAGGCGGCTGGTTGCCGGGGAATTGAGGTTCAGCAAAATGGTCAACGTTTCAACACACAGCCGCCTAAAGGCGGCTGGTCATAATAAATTTCAATGTTTGCAATTGCTTCTTGTTTCAACACACAGCCGCCTAAAGGCGGCTGGCTGAGCGTGTATGCAGTTTCACGAGAATACTTGGGTTTCAACACACAGCCGCCTAAAGGCGGCTGGAATTCTCGCATGTGATTTTGAAATCGTGTATTATGTTTCAACACACAGCCGCCTAAAGGCGGCTGGATTCAGACGGCGAAATCATCGCGGCGGAAGCAATGTTTCAACACACAGCCGCCTAAAGGCGGCTGGACAAAAAACATTACTACAACCACATCAAGAGATGTGTTTCAACACACAGCCGCCTAAAGGCGGCTGGTATTGTTCAATTTCCATTGTTTTCCTTTCCTTTAAGTTTCAACACACAGCCGCCTAAAGGCGGCTGGATGCTACATCACCATATGGTAAACCATATCCAAGTTTCAACACACAGCCGCCTAAAGGCGGCTGGATTCACGCGCCGCCGTCCGGCCTTGCGCATCCTGTTTCAACACACAGCCGCCTAAAGGCGGCTGGCAGACATAGATAAATGGAGCCTGTACCAAATCGGGTTTCAACACACAGCCGCCTAAAGGCGGCTGGGGCGCATGGACGCTGCAAACTGAGTTGCGGCAGCAGTTTCAACACACAGCCGCCTAAAGGCGGCTGGTTATTATGGATCAGGCAAAACGTACAGCCTATGTTGTTTCAACACACAGCCGCCTAAAGGCGGCTGGCGCAATCTCGCGTTTTCTGCATTGGGCGTCGCTTGTTTCAACACACAGCCGCCTAAAGGCGGCTGGGATAGCCGCCTGTCGTTTAGGCGGCTTTTTATTTGTTTCAACACACAGCCGCCTAAAGGCGGCTGGGACGGTTTTTAAAATCTTTGCGTTTGGCGAGCATGGTTTCAACACACAGCCGCCTAAAGGCGGCTGGCAAAATAGGCACAGGTCAGCACGCATATTGCGATGTTTCAACACACAGCCGCCTAAAGGCGGCTGGACCTGACCTAAAAATACCGCACGAGGAAATACCCGTTTCAACACACAGCCGCCTAAAGGCGGCTGGTTTTGGAAGAGTCCCTGGCGAAACATCAAATCATGCCGGTTTCAACACACAGCCGCCTAAAGGCGGCTGGCAATGGAGTGTTCCTGCTAAATCAGGAGGTTACACTGGTTTCAACACACAGCCGCCTAAAGGCGGCTGGTTAGGCATTCGATTGCCTTTGATTCCCCTTGTATGTTTCAACACACAGCCGCCTAAAGGCGGCTGGTTTTGCTCCATACGCTTTATTTTGATCTCCGGTCTGTTTCAACACACAGCCGCCTAAAGGCGGCTGGGCCCGGCGAATGCTGCAAACTTGTTTGATGTTGGGTTTCAACACACAGCCGCCTAAAGGCGGCTGGTGGGTTTGCTTTCGGGCTTTTCGGCAAGCGTTGGTTTCAACACACAGCCGCCTAAAGGCGGCTGGCTGCCCTACTACCAAGAGCGAGCCAAGACATACAGTTTCAACACACAGCCGCCTAAAGGCGGCTGGCCCGATAGGGCGTTTTTCTTTCCCGCTCATATCGTTTCAACACACAGCCGCCTAAAGGCGGCTGGCTTTGCCTATTTTTAATTCGGCTATTAACTGCTCGTTTCAACACACAGCCGCCTAAAGGCGGCTGGACGCAACCGACAACAACATCAACAACGACGACTGGTTTCAACACACAGCCGCCTAAAGGCGGCTGGCGGAATTGTTGTTTTGGGTTATCAATATCGGTAAGTTTCAACACACAGCCGCCTAAAGGCGGCTGGGACGACCTTGGTCGCGGGCGTTGACGGTTTCGTTGTTTCAACACACAGCCGCCTAAAGGCGGCTGGGCCGCCCCCTGCGAAGTCGTTTCAAAGCCTTCCGCAGTTTCAACACACAGCCGCCTAAAGGCGGCTGGCTACGGCGTTTCGCATAGATTACCCTTACTTATTCAGTTTCAACACACAGCCGCCTAAAGGCGGCTGGCGGTTGCCGACGTGTTACCGTTCGCGCTTGTCATGTTTCAACACACAGCCGCCTAAAGGCGGCTGGTGCAAAACCAATAGGACCTCCACCTACTTTTAGGTTTCAACACACAGCCGCCTAAAGGCGGCTGGTCCATCTGCCAAAGATAGGCAGTATATCTTTCCAGTTTCAACACACAGCCGCCTAAAGGCGGCTGGCGACCATCTTGCAGAGGTTGAGGATATATTGCTTGTTTCAACACACAGCCGCCTAAAGGCGGCTGGCGGTGCTCTTGCAGCGTAGCATTTCGCACAATCCCGTTTCAACACACAGCCGCCTAAAGGCGGCTGGCATGACCGCGCCGCCGTCAGAATACAGCGAATGGTTTCAACACACAGCCGCCTAAAGGCGGCTGGGCGTTTCGCATATAGATTACCCTTACTTATTCAGTTTCAACACACAGCCGCCTAAAGGCGGCTGGAGCCTCTCTCAAAAGCCTTGCTCCATCAGGTTTCGCAGCCCCGATTTCGCTAAACTCTCAAGAAAAGCGTGAACGCGAGTATAACACAGCCTTTTCCGTTACACCCGCATTCGCAATATCCTGATTGTTAAAGAACAATCCCAATTCGCCAACCCTGCCGCATTTTCATGAGAACCGCAGGTTGGCGATTCACACAATCAACGTATCCTTAAACACATCCAACGCCGGTTTTGCGCCGTGGTGTTCCACTTTGCGCCGCCATTTGCTGCCCAGATGGTAAAAGCGCAGGCTGTCGGTTTCGGGGTTGTAGGTTTTCAAAAGTTTGTCTTTTAAAACAACCCACTGGTCGGGTGCGATGTCGCATTCGAACACTGAATACTGCACACGCACGCCGTAGTCCAAACACAACTTTGCCACGCGCCGCAGCCTTGCCTGTCCTTCTGCGTCTTCCAGCGAAATATCGTAAGTAATCAGCATCAGCATTTTGTATTCCCATGTGCAGGCTGCTTTAAAGGTCGTCTGAAAACGTCCGACCTATTTTCAGGCAGCCTGCAAATCTATCTCATCAAAAACGGCGGATATTCCGCCAAATCCCCACGCAAGTGCCGCGCCAACAGCATTGCCTGAATATACGGCAGCAGCCCGATTTCCACTTCCTCGCCCAAAAACGGATGAACGATTTTCTCCTGCTTTTTCGCCTGCAAGGCTTGGAACAAGAGCTTACGCGCCTCGGCTTTCAGACTCACCGCGCCGCTTGCCTCGGTAACAAAATCCTGCGGTTTGATTTGCTCGCGGTTAATCAGCGACAACACCAACCTATCCGCCCACCACGCGCGGAATTCTTCCAAAATATCCTGCGCTAAACTGTCGCGCCCCGGTCGGTCTGCGTGCAGAAAACCCACCTGCGGATCCAGCCCCACGCCTTGCAGCGCGCCGCTGATGTCCTTGCCCAAGATGCTGTACACAAATGACAACAGCGCGTTCACCCCGTCTCTGGGCGGGCGACGGTTGCGCCCGTCAAAAGTAAAGCCGGTTTTCTCGCTCAAAAGCTGTCCGAATACGCCGAAATAACGTGCCGCCGCATCGCCCTCAATGCCGCGCACCACATCCAGCTCATCCGCGCCCTTCAACTGCCGCAGCGAAATATTCAAAGAATTGACCGCACTTTGAATCGCCGCATTCTCGCCATAATTGCGAATCTGCCGCTGAAGCACCCGCTTACTCGCCTGAATCTTCGCTGCAATGATATTGCGCGCAATCGGCACGGGATTTTGCTCCGACACCCGATACTGCGCCCGACGCAACAGCACATTGCCGCTCTGCCGCCCCTGAAGCCGCCCCAAGAAACGTCCGTTCTCGGTAAAAAACGCCAAATTCACATTATTTTCGCCGCAAAACCCCAGCAAAAACGGCGACACCAGCACATTGCCAAAGCAGAAAATATGCCCGATGGAATGCACCGGCAACTGCGCCACCTTCTTACGCTCCTGCTCAACCACCAGCGTCTCCCGATCCTTATGCAGGTAGCTGCCTTGGGTGGTGATATAGAGCGTATTTTGCAGTTTGCGCATGGGAAACTCCTTGGGTTTTGACCGCAGTTTTTTGGGGCTGATAAGGCTGGCTGTCTGAAAATTGTGATGCCTATGGTTGCTGGCAGTTTAATTTTTGTTGATAATCTTTAATCATTGAATTAAGACCTTGATTATCTAATCTCCAAGTTTCAATTTGTATATTGGTTGGTTTATCCCAATTATCATTTTTATTAATATTGATATTATTTTGTTCTATCCTATTACGAAGAAAAGTAATTCTATTTAATAAATCTGCATTAACTTTTATCTGTTGTAATTGTTGACTACAGATTTTCAAATTGTTCTCAATATTTTGATGAGCAGATTTCCATTGAGTAATAATAGACTCAAGTTTACTGTTTTCGTTTAACGCTTGATCTCTGGAAGTTCTAATTTCTCTAACTTGAGATTCTAGTAATTTGATTTCTCTATCCTTATTTCCATTTTCTTTTCTTAATTGGCTAACTACTGAATTACTGGTCAGATAATTAATTTGTTTTTGTTTTTCATCTATTATCTGTTGATATTTTTCATTTTCATCTTCCAAATAAGGAATTCTATGATATTGATTGTAAAGAGAAAATAAGCAAGCAAAAATTGTTATTAATATGCCAACTCCCCCAAAAGCCTTCATAAATTTTGAGTCATACCAATGAGTATTATCATCACTAATGTTTTCCACCTCTTGGGTATTTGAGCCACTTTGAGAAGTAACATCTTTATTTTCATCTAACATATATTGTTCTCCTTAAAATTTCCTATTAGATATAAGGCTTTCTATTCAAAATACAAGTCCCCAAACAACCCCTCCACATACCCCACACTCCTATCCCGTTTCCCCAACAATTCCGGTTGGCAAATATCCACCAGCGAGCAGGCTTTGCAGCGTTTACCGTAGTCGGGCGGTGGGGTTTGACCGCTGTTTAGGAGTTTGCGCACAGCGATGATGGTGGCGAGTGTTTGGGCACGCAGGTCGTCTGAAAACACGACAGGGACGCGGTGGCGGGTTTGCATATACCACAGCGCGCCCTCAGAGACGGTTTGCCCCGTCATTTCTTCCAAACACAAGCCTTGGGCGCAAAGCTGGATTTCGTCCATTGGGTCGGGTTTGGGCTTGCCGCGTTTGTATTCCACAGGTTTCAGACGGCCTGTCTTTGTTTCCACTTCCACCAAATCCAGCACGCCGCTGATGCCCAGTTTCTCCGCCGACACATGCACCGTCCGCTCAAAACGCACGCCCTTGCGCGTTTCCGGCTCGCCCGAATCCACCCGCTCATGCAGCGCCTTGCCCTGCGCGGTCAAATAGTTCTCCGCCCACGCCTGCTCGTTGTGAATCAAGGCGCATTGGCGCGGGCAGAAGGCGTAGTGTTGCAGGGCGGAAAGGGGAATCAGGCGCGTGTCCTGATTTTCCCTTTGGCTTTCGGTTGAAAGTGCGGTCATTTTTTCAAACGTTTTTTTACAGCAACTCTTCCACACTCACGCCATTGAGGCCGTCTGAAACCACGCTGATTTTGTAATCGCCAAAACCGCTTGCGGGCGTACCTGATTCGCCATTTACGCGTTCGACTTTCACGGCGTCAAACAGTTTATGTGCAGGCTGGCTGCCGAGTGCGCTGTCGTGTTTGAAAACAATCAATTTGCGCGCTGCCATTTCGCCACGGGCGGCGGAGCGATCGTGCTCAAACATCAGTTGCAGGGCTTGCCAGAGTTTGGCTAAGTCGTCGTCTGAAAAACCGGTTTTGGCGGCAAGGTTGGCGGAGATAAAGCCGTGCACGCGGTAGAGCGCGTAAGGGACAATGTATTTGCGCCCCATAGTGCGTTCTTTTTCCAAGTCTTTTTCGTTGGTGACAGCCATGCGGGTGATGGAAACTTCCAGCGGCACAATCGGGTCGATGGATTGAGCAAACGCCAGTTGTACCGGGCCGCGTACTTGTCCGCTGTTGACTTCGGTGGTCATCACGGCGCCGAAGGTGCGGATGTCGAAGAAGTTTTTACACATCCACGCGGTAATATCGCGGGCTTTGGCTTCGTCCTTGGGCAGTTTTTTGGCTTCCGATTCAATGCCGAGCGCTTCATAAGCGCGTTTGTTTTGCAGGTTTAGCACGCTTTTTTCTTTGACGTAGATTTCGTAACCGACTTCGTTTTCGCTGCTGATTTCTACAAAATTACGGATTTTGCGTTTTAAGCAAACATCGGTTACCAAGCCTTTGCTGGATTCGGGGTCAAGGCGCGGCATATTGCCCGCATCGGGATCGCCGTTGGGGTTGCCGTTGGTTACGTCAAAAAAGTAAACAAATTCATAGCGGTTTTGAATGGCAGACATTTTCTGGCTCCTTAGTTTTCAATGGTTTCAGCGGTTTCTTTTTTAGCAAAATAGCTTTGTTTTTGGTGGTAATAGCCGATAGCAAAGCGGCCTTGCTCGTCAATGCTCAAATGGCGTGGAAAGGTTTCGGGCAGTTTGGCAATGATTTCGCCCAAATCTTTATCCAAATTCACCGCCATACCGGCTTTGTCTTTACGCAAGCGCGACAAATGGTGTTTTGCACCCGACAAAAGGCGCGGAAAAACGGAAAACGGCACGGCGGATGCAGAGCCGTAATAGCGGTCGGCAATACCGGCATTTAATTCACCCAACGCCTGATATTGGATGCGCTCCAACACGGCAAACAGCCGCCCTAAAAGATAGGCGCGATTCGGGCTTTCATTGTTCAAACTCATAGGAACTCCTTCTTCGATAAAACCTTTTCTAAAACGCCGCTCTAATACGGCTTTCATCATTGCCACGCGCAGGCCGTTCACGTCGCCGTCGGCGCGGATTCGGGTAATCAGTTGCGACAGCAAACTCAAGGGGTACGGCGTGCCGCAAATCACGGCGCGGGTCATTTCGCCTGCCAACACGGGCGAGATATTTTCGCTTTTGCCCAATACGGCAGTTTGCAATAAGAGTCGCCAAATAGACGGCGGCGTTTTCCATGCGCAAGGCTCAAGGGCTAAATCTTGCCAATGCTGCGCCAAATTTTCCGCCAGCTGCCCAAACGTGGTGTCCAGCCAAAACCGAACAGAAATCCGCGCGGCATTAGGGGCAAGCCCTAAGATGTAAAAACGGGTATTGGGAGAGAGTTCGGGCGCAATTTCTTGCAGCGGACGACCTTTGCCGATTTGTTCCAATACGTTGAAAATTTTGGCGCTTTCTTGTTCATCATCCGGCGGCGTGAACACTTGCGCGAAGAAGCCTTCGGCAGCCTGAGCAGTCGCGTTATCGTCCGCTTCCGCCCAAAAGACCGTGCTGGCATCGCCGATGGTCAAGCAGTGATTATTTTCGCGGCGCAAGAGATAGTTTAGCGCAGTGGTGTAGGCAAAGGCGGATTGTTCGGAGACGGGGGCATTTGCGCCTTGCTCCTTACCAAACGAAGCAAAGGCTTCTTTGTTGAACGAAATTATCGAACCGCCGGAACTTTGCCCGCCAAACACGCCTTTAATCGCCGGATGCAGCCGTGCAATCGGGGCAGTGTCGCCGCTAATCAGGCACAAACCCTCGAGTGCTTCATCGCTTTTCAGGCAGCCCGCCCACAAGGTTTGTGCGGCTTCACGTTTATGGATAAGTGCGGTCGGTTTTTCAAGAGAAAATGCGATGTTGGCATCGAGCATTTCGGCTGGCAGATTTTCGGCAGCGAAATGTGCAGGCTGCCAGTTTTGCAGAAAACGGCACAAGGCCTGCAAGCCTTCATCGTCGCTGTTTTGTAGTAAATCAAGATGGTATTGTTTAAAGGCGTCAAAGGTTTTTTCAGACGACGTAAACGGTTTTTCTTTGGCTTCGGCTTTGTTTTTATTGGCTTCCACGCCGAGCGCGTAGGCGGTTTTATCCCACAAAAAATTCGGCTTGATGCCCGACGTGCGTTTTTCAGGGCGCGGCACGCTCATCAGCTTAGGCTGTGGCTTTTTATCGGCGGTCAGATTCGGCACAACGGTTTTCAGACGACCTTCTTTATCCAACACCAAAATCCAGCCGATTTTCTCCTCACTAAAGCCATAAGGCGGCACTTTCGGGTTGCCCATTTCATCAGTTTCCGCTGCCAAACGGCGGTAATAGCGGGCAAGGGACGCAAGAATCATGCTTTCACCTCCTCGGCGTAAAACGGCGGCACATCAATCACGCCCTCTTTCATTTGTGCGCGGAAAAAATGCGGCGTGTTGCCGTGGTCAAAATCAATATCGTGCAGCATCCAGCCTAAATCGCGGTTTACCTCGTTTTCCGATAACGCCGACGGCGGCAGCGGCTCGCCTTCGTCAATCAACGCAAAATCGGCAGGAAATTCACGCACGCCCAAACAAGGCTGCTGAAAGCATTGCCCCTTTTTCGCACGGCGTTTGAACATCTCGATATGCTTGGTAACGGTCTCATCCGCGCCTGCTTTTGCCGTCAGCACCGCATGGGCTTCAATCACATAAGCCACGTCTTTAAGCACCGTCGCCGCGCGCTGCTGGCGATCGTCTTCAATCAGCGTATATAAATCGGCAACATTCTTGCGCTTCATCGCGCCGCTGACCTTACCCGCCGAAATCTTACCGCCCAACTCATTGCGCCGCACCGACTCAAACCGAATCGGCTTCAACACATAAATCCGGTCAATCACCCACCGAATCGCCGGCTTCCAATGCACCGCCGCCAAAATCCCGCGCGCCGCCGACGGCGTGATGACATCATAAGACACCCGCTCCACCTTCATCTCCGGACGGGTAAAACAGGCATAATCGCCCCAAATATGTAGGCGGATTTGGTTCATTTGATTCTCCTTTTGGTTGTACACACGCCCCTTCATAAAGAAGGGGCGGATTAGCTGACTAATCTAACTACTTTAGTTTCAATCCACGCACGGTGAAGTGCGAAAGGTTTTCAGACGACGTGTTATGCTCGAACTTGTCGGCGTAGTGCTTCAACAGCTTTTGATACGGCATCAGGTTTTGGTTCTTGGTTTGCCCAATCACTCCAAAATTGCCGCGTTGCGCTTTCAGGAGCTATTGTAGGTTTATCAAGTTTAATTCTTGTAGGAAGTAAAATTGAATCTCCTAATAGCAATGCTTCACCTAAATCAAGCAATGGCAAAATATCTGTAATTCCTACCATTGATTCAGGTAACAACCGTTTCACAACACTTTGATCTTGATCATTTGTTAAGCGAAGAACCAAGAAATTATTGCACTGGCTAAGGATTGTCCGGCTAACATCTGAAGGGCGTTGGCTAACAACTAATAAAGATACGCCGTATTTTCTACCTTCTTTTGCAATGCGTTCAAAGGCTTCTAATGCTCGTTTTTCTGCTGCCTCTGCTGCATCACGAACTGGGAGATATAAATGCGCTTCATCGCAAACAATCGTTAATGGGTGTCGTGCATCTTTATCCATCCAGAATTGAATGTTATATAACAAGCGAGCAAGAACACCTGTAATAATTGGCAATACATCTGATGGAACTTCAGAGAAATCAATGATTTTAATGCCCCTTTGGCTCTCTGAAACAGCAAACAGTTTCATCAACATATTTTCTAGCCAACCGTAGGCATTACATTCTTCGGGAGGCTGAAACATAAACCCACAACGTCTATCATCAATTTTGGCTTTCAGACGACCTATGAATCTAGTTAATCTACCGTTCCAATCACCTTTTACCTCTCCTCTTGCTCCTTGCTTCATACCAGTATCATCTCTATTTAGATACTCCAGCAAAGAACTAATGTTATATGGAATCGGTGAATCAACTGTAAATGTCTCAAGAACTTCCGTTTTCCCTTCACTTTGTAAGGTCTGCTCTTTCAAAGTACGGACATGTTCGGTAAATCTTGCTGCCTGATTTGGTGCATTATCATCACTTCGGTCAAGAATCAAAGCCAGCATTTCTTCTCTGTTTAACAACCAGTAAGGTATAAACAGACTATTCGGATTTGAACCGTCTAAATCTCCTGGTCCTGCGATATGATATTGCTGTGCAATTGGATTTTCTCCTTCACACAAAGTTGAGTACTCTCCATGCATATCGAAAACGATAAGATTAGCCGATTTTAATGCGGCTGCTCTTTCTAAAATCAAAGCAACAGACCAACTTTTACCAGAACCAGTACTCCCCAGAATAGCAGCGTGCCGTTGAAAGAACTTATCGCCATTCGCTACTGCTATTGCTGTTTCATCAGCCATAAAATGACCTAATGTCAATCGCTCATTTTCTGCTACATTAGCTGATAGCAGATTCATAAATAATTGCAGATTGCTGCCACTGAGATGAAAGCAAGTTTTATCAATTTGAGGGAAGCAATCCGCACCACGTTTAAATGTATTGCTCAAGCTGCCATCAACTGTTCTGTAAGTCCCAATTAAAACAGCTCTAATAAAATCATCTTGGCTTTCTCCCAACGGAATTGAACCGTCATCAGATGTTTCATCCAAAAGTAATTTTTCACTAATCGATCGCGTTACCCGTTCAATGATTCCAATAAGGAACTCATTAGCTGTTCTACCATTGATTGCAATCAAATTACCAACAGCAATACTAGTCATTTGTTCATGCTCTTCGACAGAAATCAAAACCCGACTTGTATCTACCGTTACGACTCTTCCAAGTTGGTCTTTGTCTTCAAAATTTAATTTTTTAATTTCCATTTTCTAAAACCTCTTTCACAAAATATTCAATATCCCACCAGTTCACATCAGGAATAAACGCATCCTCTGAGTTACTGACAACAATAGTACCTTGTGGATTTTCATTAAGAACAAGAGCCTTACAATTTGATGATGCTTTAACTACTTCTCGTGCATTATCTGATAAGGTCTTCGTTAATATTAATGTTTTAATACCGCTTTTAATCTGTGTGGTCAGATGAGTTTGAAGATGATCATCATTGAAACCATAGCCAATACATAAAATTGTAGAAGCGTTATCAATCGCTCTATTCCCTTGTTCTCGATGAACATCAAATGGCTGCTCATATCCCTTTTTATACTTACCAACACCAGGCGTAATAATTAACGGTTCTTCCATTGTGCCTATGCAACTAGTCATCGGAGTATCACTAGTAGCCATAAACCAATCTAAACTGCCATGTGGTTTATAAATTTTAATATGGTTGCGATAAACAAGCTTTAGCGTTTTTCCTTTTACAACAACATCTTCAACTAATAATTTTGCACTTAAATCAGGATTATGCTTTCCCCAGTATCGTCCGACCATCATTGAATCAACGCCTGGTGTTGGTAAGTATAAAAAGGGATATGAGCAGCCATTTTCCTCTCTATCTCTCCCTTG
>ERZ772912.874-NODE-874-length-12899-cov-3.336967_pt1 | contig 12899 bp, 12 predicted proteins | sample MGYA00512119_ERZ772912 | MGnify/ENA primary metagenome ERZ772912 (study PRJEB29015, sample SAMEA2738048) | human oral metagenome | biome: human oral; feature: human-associated habitat; material: saliva | place: China | collected 2230 ...
CTTTGCCAGGTAGTGCTGGCTGATTTCCTGCTCGTACACGCCCACCACCGCACTTGGGTCCAGCCACAACTCACCGCTATACACCACCGGCTGTGCGTGGGGCGCTGGGGTATTGGTGCGCTCACCAGCGTGCAGGTTAGCCTGGCCCTGGGCCGCTGCCGCCTGCTGCTGAGCCGTCAGCAACGCCCGCACCAAAGTGGTTTTGCCCGCTCCGTTGCGGCCACGTAGCTCTAGCGCTTCGCCTTCACGTAGGTCGATCGCCACCCCCTCGAACAAAATATCATCCCCATAGCCAAGGGCCAGGTCGCTGGCCCGCGCCAGCACGCGCGTACTACGGCTGGCGTCCCCGTCAACACCAATGCGGATGTTGCGGGCCTTGTATTTGCGGTAGCGGGCAGATGCCTTAAAATCCAGCTGCTCGGCCGAGGTTTTATCAATCCAAAAACTGGGCTTTTCGAGCGCCTGCAACTGGCTGATTTCCTTCAGGGCTTTGGCTTCCATCACCACAAAGGGGTTGCGCTTATCGGCGGTGCCGCCCCAGCTGGCCTTTTTGCTACGGGCAAACTGCACCCGTTTTTGCAGGTTATCAATCTGGCGCTGGGTTACCTCGTACTCATGCATATGGGCGCTAGTGCGGCTGGCATTCTGGCGCAAGTAGGCCTGGTAGTTACCCGGGTAGCTGACGCTGGTGCCATCCTTGAGCTCTATAATCCTATCCACTTCCCCCAGCACGTCGCGGTCGTGCGTAATAATCAGCATGGCCATACGCGCCTGGGCCTTCATCCAGCTAATAAACCGCTGCTTGGCAGCGTAGTCCATGTGGTTGGTAGGCTCATCAATCAGGGCTAGGTGGGCTTTGGCATGCATGATTTTGATGATTTCTACCAACCGCTTTTGCCCACCCGAAAGCTGGCCGAGCGGCGCACTGCCCAGGCCACCAAGCCCAAAGTCCGCCAGCGTAGCGGTAATTTCTTCTTCTACATGGTAAAAACCCTTTTGGCTAAAGCGCTCCAGCGCCTCGGTGTATTCGGTGATTTTGCGCATATTGCTGCCCATTGTATCGGGGTAAGTGTCGATAATGTGGCGTAGCTGCGTGTATTCGGGTAGCCCCTGCAGAATATATTCTACCACCGCCACTGCATCCATTCCGTGGTGCTCCTGGGCGGTGCTGGCCACTGTAATCCCACGCCGGTAGGTAATGCGGCCGGCGTAGTCATCATCCCGGCCCGCCAGCATACCAAAGAGGGTACTTTTACCCACACCATTGCGCCCAACAATACCGACCTTTTCGCCGTCATCCACACTCAGCGCCACGTTATGCATCAGCTGCTTGCTCGCAACGCTCTTTTCGGTAATGTGGATATCGGCAATCATAGTACTATTATACCACTCCGCCGCCTGGTGGGTAGAAAGCAGTAAAATATGGATATAACAGAGACGCAGAGCGTGGGTAATATACAGGTTAGTGAGAGACTTGCCAGCTACCGCTAGCTGGTGTATACTAGCCCGTGCTGCCTACACACAGGCCAGCCACCGCCGCGGGGAACGCGGGGTGCACCTACTACGAAGGGAGCGCGACTGTGAGCGCCTCGGTCCGTTTGCAGAAAGCTATTTCGCAAACCTCTTTCCCCATGGAGGGAGAGTATGAGATCACAATACTGCCGTCCCGTCTCTCGGCCATGCAAGTCCGGGAGGGCTGTGAGATAGAAACGGAGTATGGAACAAAGCTCCGGCTCACTAGCTGGGCTGGTTTCACTGAGTTTATGAAAGGCGGTGAAATGACTCTAGCTAGCGCACCCTGCACGATAGGCCTTCATGGCCATGAACAAAAGGGGCTGCTCCACGGAATTTACCGTGGCAGTAAAGGCTCTACCATGCTATTTACCGTAGTCTAACCCCGCCACCGCCACCTATGCAGCATATGCACGAGGGGGCGGTTTTTACTTTGTACCCACCGTATAATGAAGAACCCCCGCTCGGTAATGAGCGGGGGGTTGGCTGGATAGGTTCATACACTGGGGGCGGCCACACGGCTATGGGCTGCCCCGCGCTCCCCTTAGGCAGGGGGCGCCGCCTTGCCGAAGTCGGCGTCGTTGTATTCTTCGACGCCGGTTTCGGCAAGTTCGCTGGGCTGGTCTTTGGCCGGGGCCGGGGCCTCAGCGGCCGGTGCGGCAGCGGGTGGTGCGGTGGGTACCGCACTGCGCTGCCGCAGCTCGCAGCGGGCATCCCAGATGGGGTAGTAATCCCCCTCGTCTGGGACGCCGTAGCGGCGATCAGCTAGCTGGCACCGGAGCCAGTTAAAGGCTCCGAATGGCACCATTGTAAAATACAATAGGTACCAGTTATGCCAGACGTAGCTGGCCTGGATGGCACCAGCCGGGACGCCAAAGGTGGCAGTCACGCCATAGCCCACTAGGGCCACGGCCACCAGTAAACACATACTGGTGTACCAGCCCGCCACTAGGGCGCGGGCCACGGCCACCGGCCGGAAGCCTAGCTTGGGGTCCCGAGCCTGGCGGGCGCGGGCTACAAAGAACACGCCTACCAGGCCAAAACCCAACACGCTGCATAAAAAGCCGACGAAGGGCCGTGTGTACCACAGACCCCAGTCAGCCAACGCCGTGTGGGCGCATTTTACCCCACCCACCAAAAAGATGGTGAGGTATGGTATGCCGGGCCAGACGCTATCGCGGTCATTAAAGACCACGACGCGCCCCTCAAAGATCAGGCCGACTACGTAGATGATACCCAGCGCAATTAGCACTGGGTATAACAAACTGAACACGACGTTGAGATTGCTCAGATAGAGCAAGCTCAACGCCGGATCGAGGGGGTCGATCCAGCTGAGGGGTAGGGTTATAAAACCCAAAAAGCCCCCAAGCAGTTTACCCCCCAGCCACAGTAAAAATACTGCAGCTAGGAGGATTAAAATGCCCTTGATAGCACCGCGCCGGGTGCGGTCTAGCCAAGGGCCGGCCGCTGGGGCCGGTTCCGGTGCGGGGGTGGCCGCAGCGCCGGATGGCGCCGCAGCCCCCTCACTCGGGGGGTTACCAAATGCAGCCACGCCAGCGCGTAGCCGTTTTATGAAAGACATCGTCTTCACACCTTCCTCTACGAAAGCTGGGCACCGACCATCGGCACCCGCGGTAAGTAAAAAACCTATCAAACAACCTGTAGTGGCTCACCTGGGTAATACAGGGCCACTACACATGCCAAATTATACTATAAATCTAGCCTAGCGTCAAAGCTGCGCCTCATCGGCTGATATACCCCAAGCCGCGGCAGGTGCCTACTGCCTAGTAATATGCGTGCCTACCGGTTGGCCAGCAGCGGCGGCGGCAATCGTACCGGGCTCGAGCAGCTTACACACAATGATTGGCTGGCCGTAGTCCGCTGCCAGGGCAATGGCGGCTTTATCCATCACCTTGATATCTGGGCGCTCCACCGCCTGCTGCAAAGTCAGGCGCGGGTAGCGGGTCGCGGCGGGGTTGGTAGCGGGGTCGCTGTCGTATACGCCGTCCACTTTGGTGGCTTTGATAATCACATCGCAGTCGAGCTCTAGGGCCAAGCTGACCGCGGCTGTATCGGTCGTCAGGTAGGGCCGGCCAATGCCGCCAGCTACAATCACCACGCGGTGCTTGGTAAGGTGGCTCAGGGCTCGCCGGTGGGTAAACTGGTCGAGCACTTGGTCCGCCTTAATATTCGAAAGCGCGCGGGCCTCCACCCCCTGGGCATTAAACACATCCGCCAGGGCTAAGGCGTTCATAGTGGTGGCCAGCATGCCAATATTATCCGCCGTAACGCGGTTAATACCATTACCCGCCAGCTGGGCGCCACGGGCATAATTGCCGCCGCCAATCATCACCACTAGCTGCGTACCAGCATCAATAATGTGCTTGACTTCATGAGCAATCCAAACTGCGCGCTCGGCATCAAAGCCACTGCTAAATTTGCCTTGTAATTGTTCACCAGAAAGTTTCAGTAAGATTCGTGTATGCATAGTTTTAGTATACCAGGTGGACGGGGGGAGTGCTAGAATCGCCCGGCAGTGCTATAATAAACCCATATGCCACGCCACCCACGCACCAACACCAATACACCGCACATCACCAACCGGCGGGCTCGGTTTGATTATACCCTGGGGGATGAACTAACCGTTGGCATGGTGCTAACGGGGCGCGAAGTCCGGGCCGCCCGCGATGGCCACGTGCAGCTAAAAGGTGCCTTTGTGACCATTCGTGGCCACGAGCTATGGCTGAATAACGCCAGCTTTAGCCTGCGCCTCAATGAGCGCGGCAAGCCGGGTGCCCGTAGTATCAGCACCGAGCCCATTAAGCTACTGGCCCGCCGTAGCCAGATTAGCCAACTGGCTGCTAGCAAGCAGCAGGGCAATACCATAGTGCCCCTACGTATGATTGTGACGGGGCGCTACCTTAAGCTGGTGATTGCCACTGGTACTGGTAAAAAGCGGCACGATAAGCGCGAAACCCTTAAGCGCCGCCAAGCCGAACGCGAAAGCCACCGCGCAATGCGGCAGTGGCGCTAAGCAGCAGTGCGGGCGTCGATCAGTTCCTGGTACACAGCCACCACCTTGCGCGCCAGCATGGTGGCATCGAACTGGCGGGCCACCTGGCGTGAGCCACGGCCGAGTGCCTTGAGCCGCTCGGGGTCGGCAAATAATTCATTAAAGACGGTCGCAAAATCCTGGCCTTCAATACCACTCGTCAGAATAGCGTTGTGCGGCGTTAAACCTTCGGTCATGCGCTCGTCGCAGTAGACGATGGGCAGGCCGCTTGATGCTGCCTCGAGGAAGGTCATCGGCTGGTTATCAAAATGGTACGATGCGAGAGAGAAGACATCGGCTTGCTTAAGCAGCGCTGCCACGGCCTCGGGCGACTGCATACCAGTAAAGATGACGCGCTCTGCCACGCCAAGTTCCTGGGCACGCTGGCGTAGCTCGGCCTCGAACGGGCCACCACCCACCAGCACCAGCTTAATATGCTGGCCGGGTACGTGCGGCAGGGCTTCGATCAGTGCTTGCTGGCGCTTCTCTGGGCTGAGGCGGGCTACAGAGATAATAAACTTTTCGCCCCGGTGCTTGGTAATTGGTGAATTGCCAACCCGCGCTTGGCGGTAGCGCTGCATAGGGATGCCATTCGGGATAATATGGCACGGTACCTGCAGGCCGCCTTCATCTACCAGCAGCTGGGCCAGGTGGCGCGACGGCGAAATACAAGCATCGCACTGGTTGGCAAAAGCAGCCGTCAGGCGCCAGCCCTGGCGGGAAAGGATATCCTTAATTGCCCCGCGGCCCATGCCAGAAAGCTGCTCACGCGAGCTAACCGGCAGGATCGGCTTGGTGCGAAACACCACCGGGAAGGCCACCGTGAGGGCAATCACCCCAGCAGTCACCATAAAGGGGTAGTCATCAATCAGTTCGCTATACAGCGTGTGGATGGTGGTGATATGGGGGATATTCTGGCGGCGAGCCACGCTGTGGGCCAGCACACCCATGTAAAATTGCATTTGGCTGTGCACCACATCAAACTTATATTCATCCAACTTGCGGGCCAACCCCGGGTAAATAACGGCCGTCTCGCGCTTATCGAAGACGTAGTTTTTGGCCGATGGCAGGCGAATGACGTGGTCGTCGTTATCCTCGTAGTCCTCACTTTTGGGAGCAATAATAAACACCTCGTGGCCTAAATCAGTCAGCGCTTGCTTTAAGGCAGCCGTCGATGTAGCCACACCGTGCACAGATGGCAGGTAGTCATCTATAAAGATCCCAATCCTCATGGGGCTATTATACCATAGGATACGATTCTAGCGCCTCAAAGTGCAGAATATGGCCGGCGCCGTGGGCATCGATAAACTGAGCATGGGGCATGAGCCGCTGCATATGGGTGCGCGAATCCGCCGTGACCACATTGTCCTTGGTGCCCATAATAACAGTGGTAGCTGCCTGGGAAGCAGGCGGCAAGGGGTGGTGGTAGGGGTTGTCGTTATAGAGCAGAGAGGTAAGTAGATTCGTTGCCCGCAGGGTGGTGTAAGCAGCCTTGTGCTTTTCGGATTCGTGTAGCCAGGCCCGGGCGGTTTTGTTCTTGGTCTGGAGCAAGATAGATGTGCGGGCCGAGCGCACCGGCGTGCTATTGTAGGCCGTCCACACAACGCGCTCTGGGGCGTGGCTCGATACCGCCTGCAGCAAATTAGCCATCGATGACGGCTGTGGCGTTGGGCAGGCCAGCACGACTGGTGTATCAGCCGGGATATAGCCCTGGCGCATAGCCTGGTACACAATCGCCGAGGCATACGAATTACTAATAATTGCATCCACCGGCTGGCCAATCACACCCAGGGCATGGCGCAGCCAATCAGCCAGGTCCGTAAAGCTGGCTAGCTCTGGCAGCTGGGTGCCATCGTGCCCAGGCAGGCCAATCATCACCACCCCATAGCCGGCCGCAACATAGCAGCGCGCCAGTGGCAGCATATCGCGGTTACCACCAGTCACACCATGCAGGAGCACAACCCGCCGGTGGCCCTGGGGGTTACACTCATACCAGGCAACGCCCTGCTGCTGGTGCTGGCTACAGCCAAGGTCATCGTAGATAGCTGCAAGCGACTGGGGTTCATACATATACCCATTATAGCGTATTCTGCGCTGGGGCAGCCACTCGTGGTATAATAAGTGCCATGAAACGCCTGCGGATTGCCCTTGTGATTGATGATATCTACCCTGCCAGCAGCGGCGTCGGTAGGAGCGTCCAAACTCAGCTCGAAGAACTCACTGCCCTGGGCCACCAGGTAACCTTACTGGCACCAGCCACCGGCCTGGAGCCGCCCCAGGGTATTACCACCATTGCCTTGCCATCACGGCGCCTGCCGGGGCTGCCGCGCCACACCAGCATTGTGCGCTGCAGCCGGCGCTTTGCCCGCCAGTTGGCCCGCCAGCACCAGTTTGATATTATCCATAGCCAAACGGATACCGGCGCGCTGCTGCTCAGCGCCCGCCTAGCCCGCCAGCTTGGTATTCCACACGTGCACACCTTCCATACCAATATGGCCGGAGCCCACCGCACGCAGCCCATCCTAACCTGCCTCAGTAGCCTGGGCTACCGGTTGGTTGCCTATATGCTGGCGAGCGCCCACCGCACCCGGCCGCAGCGGGCAGGCCGTATTACACTGCCAGGCGAAAGCGCCATTGCCCGGTTTGATTGGCGATCGCAGGCAATTGTGGCCCAGGCCGTCACGGCTGTTACCACGCCATCGCACTACATGCTACGCTATATTCGCACTGCCGCCGGGCCAGTCAGTATCACCGGCACGACAATTCCCACCGGCTACAACCGCACGTTTCAGCGTATTTTGCAGCGTACCCACCGCCGCCGCACCGGCACCGGCCTACGCTTTGTAAGCATTAGCCGGCTGGTAAAAGAAAAGCGCCTCGGGCGCGTCATTAGTGCCTTTACCAAAGCCAATATCCCTGGCAGCGAGCTCGTCATTATTGGTGATGGCCAGGAGCGCAGCCGGCTCGAAACCAAGGCCAAGCTCAAGCTCAAGAGCCTGAGGGGCACCCACAAACCCAGCATTACCTTTACCGGCCAGGTGCAGCGGCTGGAGGATATTGCCCAGGCGCTGCGCGATGCCGACGCCTTTGTGCTAGCCTCGTACCGGTTCGACAACCAGCCGATTGTTATCCCTGAATCCCTCGCGGCCGGCCTGCCAGTCCTGTACTGCGATGACCGGCTGGATGTTGGCCTAAGCCCTAGCAATAGCCTGCTAGTGGGCCCAAGTATCAAGCAGCTGGCGGCTGGTATGCAGCAGCTGGCAGATGATAGCACCCGCCACACCCTGGCTGCCGGGGCGCAGCATGCCCTGGCCGATCTATCGCCAGAAGCGACCGCCACCGCCTACTGCCAGCTATACCGGCAGGTTTTGCAGCAGTACACGACGCCCCGTAAGCCCCAGTAGGAGCGCCTCGTAAGCAGCCCCCGGCACGCCAGTAGAGCCGCGGGGCGCCGCGCCACAGAAAGAGAAAACCCCACGCATATACAGCGTGGGGGGTGCCTAAAATTTTAGGCTGGCGTGAGGGCTGGTGTCACCTCCTTCTTCTGGTGTGAATCAAGAAATTCCTTGAAGTCACGGTCAACAACGACCGTTTTATCTGCAAAATTAATGCAGATCATCGCAGACCTTTTCATCCCGCAGTAGCGGTTGGTCCGGACCCAAAGCCGGGTGCCTGTGGCATCAAATTCATGCCTGTGCATGCGGCAGATGCCAACGACAATGGCCTGCCCCTCGCCCCGTAGGGTAAAGGACAGCGGGCCAATACCCAAGGTGCCCAAAGACACCCGGACATTAACCCGGCCGCGGTGCGGGTCGGTATTGTACGGTTCGCGCTCCAAGTAGCGCCGCAGCGCTGCTTGGAGTTCCTTCAGTTTCTTATCATTTATTTTGGGTATACGCAAAACAATATCGGTCGAAGCGGCCATACTGACTCTTCAGTCCTCTCAGGAACGTGGCAGGCTTAGGGAACCTGCCAAAAAACGATACGCCGCACGGGGGATTCCGCGCGGTGTGATCATAATACTCCTCTTGCTAGCAAATGTCAATACCTAATTTCTACTATGTTCGGAGCTACCTGGATCTGCAGCGGGCCACGCCGGTAGCGAGCAGTGGCAGCGGCCTAGCTGGGCGTGCTATACTACCCCTATGACTAGCTTATATTCCTGGAACGTCAACGGTATTCGTGCGGTGATAAACAAGGGCGAATTTGCCCGCTTTATGGCGGCGCATAACCCCGATATCCTGTGCCTGCAGGAAACGAAAGCGCAGCGCCAGCAGGTGGAGCTTGACCTGCCGGGCTACCACGAGCACTTTTATAGCGCGGCCAAGAAGGGCTATAGCGGCACGGCAATCTTTAGCAAAACTGCGCCGCTGCAGTGGCGCGATGGCCTGCCGGCTAGACTAGTAGAGCAGTTCCAGCTGGCGGCCGATAGCTACGGCAGCCCAAATGATGAAGGCCGCGTCATTACAGCGGAGTTTGCCAGCTTTTGGCTGGTGACCTGCTACACGCCCAATAGCAAAGGGGATTTAAGCCGGCTTGCCCTGCGCGCCAAGGCCTGGGACCCCTGCATGCTGGCGTACTTACAAGGGCTGGAGGCTGGCCAGTACGGCCCGGCTAAGCCCGTGCTCTACTGCGGGGATATGAACGTCGCCCACCAGCCAATAGACCTTGCCAACCCACGCGCCAACCGGGGTAAACACGGCTTTACAGACGAAGAACGGGCTGGCTTTCAGCACTACCTAGACGCTGGCTTTGTGGATACCTTCCGCGCTGCCCACCCCGGCCAAACCGATGCCTACACCTGGTGGACACACTGGGCCAACGCCCGCGCCCGCAACGTGGGCTGGCGGATCGACTACTGGCTAGCCTCGGCGGCAATCGCCCCACGCATCACCAGCGCCCACATCCACGCCAGCCAAATGGGCAGCGACCACTGCCCAGTTAGTATTACGCTGGATGAGCCTGTAGCGTAGGCACCGCACACGGGGCACCTGCGGGCCAAGCAGCCGGTGCCGGTGTGCTACACTAGGGGTATGCAACCACCCACTCGATCCCAGTTCCCATTCTGGCAGGTACAAAAACCGGGGCAACCGCTCTTTAGCGCCACCGCCTGGAATAAGCCCGAGCAGCGAACGCAGGCCGGCCGGCTTGGGATTATTGGTGGGAATAAGCTTGGCTTTGCTGGTGTGGCCAGTGCCTACAGCGCGGCCCACACTGCTGGGGTAGGGGAGGTGCGCGTGCTCTTGCCCCAAGCGCTACAATCATCCCTGCCACCAAGTATGGTCGAAGCCACCTTTGCACCCAGCAATACCAGTGGCAGCCTGGCGCGTGATGCCATCAGCCAAATGCGCGCCCTCGGTGACTGGGCTGGTATGATTCTGCTGGCTGGCGACGCCGGGCGTAGCAGCGAAACGGCCATTACCTACGATGATTTTATCCGCGATTACCACGGCCCGCTTGTCCTGACGCGGGACGCCATCGATCTGGTCGCCGCCAGTCACCCGCAGCTACTGGAGCGCCCCGACACGCTGTTCGTGGCCAGCTTTGCCCAGGTGCAAAAACTCCTTACCAGTGTGTATTACCCCAAAATGCTTACCTTTAGCATGCAGCTGCTCCAGCTGGTAGATGTCCTGCATAAATTCACCATTACCTACCCCACCACGGTAGTAACGCTGCACAAAGACAACCTGGTGATCGCCCATAGCGGCCAGGTGGTAACGCAGCAGTGGGCCAACCCAATGCTCCTGTGGCGCGGCGAAGCAGCCGCTCATATCGCTAGCTGGTACCTATGGAGCCCACGCCAACCCCTACAGGCAGCCGCTACTGCCATCTGCGAGTTATAGGGTGAGCCTTTACAATCAGCTGCTAGGCCGGTATAATCCGTAGCAGCTACCAGCTAAAACACACGCCGCGGTGGTGGAATTGGTAGACACGTTAGACTCAAAATCTGATGAGCGTATGCTCGTGCCGGTTCGAGTCCGGCTCGCGGTACCACTAGGTATAGTACAAAACACCCGCTGCCACATGTAGGGCAGGCGGGTTTTGCTGTGTTATACTAATAGTAGTAATTTGTAAAGGAGGACCCATGAGCAAGCAACCCAAGCACCGCACACCCGGCACCACGGCAACCCGCTCGCAGCGCACAGCACGCACAAAAAGCCAAGTGCACCATGCGCAGCCACGCCACTATACCAGCTGGGAAATTATGCCCTTTGGTGAGCTCGCCTGTGCCAGCTTGCTGATTTATGCCTCTAGCGTGGTTAGTAGCCTAGGGTGGGGCGGATTCTTTGGCTTTTGGCTCTACCCGCTGTGGTATGGCCTCGGGATGGTGATCTGTACCGCCTGGGCGCTGCGCAAAGCCAAGCGCCACCCGTATCACCCCACCGCACAGACCCTGCGGGCGCTGGCTTTCATCGCCGGGACGGCCGTGCTATGCCTGGGTGTTCCATCCGATATAACCCGCCTGGTTGCAGCAATTGGTGGGGTACTCTACGCCTGGGTAACCTACTATTCCTATCAGCCGGGCCACGCAGCCTAGCCTGCCTCCCCTGGGGTTTGGCCACGGCTAGCTCAGGGTAGCGGTGCCTAGCCATATGCTTTATGTGGGCTGCAAACTATAGTATACTAAGAGGAAGATACGATTTATGGACCCACGGAATTCACCATATTCACCAAGCCAATCGTCACCGAGCCGTACCCCCCGGTCTAGTTTACTATCCGCTAGCGATACCCAGCGCGAAGCCGCCCTGGGCCTGATGCGCAGCGAGCTGGAGGCCATCTACGGCACTGGTAGTAGCAGTAGCACACCAGCCCACAGCAGTACACCGCGCCCAGCTGCCACAGCTACAGCCAGCCAAAGCACCAGCGCGCCCGCCCAAACCGGCCGGGTTATCTATAAGCCAAGCACCAAGCCAACGTACCAAGTACCAGGTGGTCTTAGCCAATCAGCCAGCCCCGCCAGCGCCACTAGCAGTGGTGTTGCCATTCAGGATATCCGCCGGCCAAGCTCTCCCCATACCGCCACGCAGGCGCCGCGCCCAAACCAAACCCGCCCAGCCAGTGTGCCAGCCGTTACTAGCACACCACATCCTACGCACACAGCCGCCGCGCACAGCAGCGTCCCTGCCCAGTACCAGCAGCAGCAGCACGCCAACCCGCAGCTCAGCAAAGAAAGCGCCGAGCAATGGAAACGCTACCACACCGCCTGGCAAAACTACTACCAAAAGTACTACGAGCAGTACTACATGGCCCAAATGAAGCAGCGCCTCGCCGCAAGTAACCAAGCTGGCACCAAGGATAGTAGCGGCAATGGCGTGATTGATGGTGACTCCCTGGTGAATAACAGCCAGTACGAAAAGCAGGTTGCCCTGCAGGAGCTACGCAATAGCATTATTGCCAAAGCCGGGGAGCGCGCTCGCAAAATCCGCCGCAGCCGGCACTTTTGGCCAATTACCCTGGCGCTTTCGGTTGTGGCTGTGGTAGCGCTGATGCAGTATAACCAAGTCATTGTGGCCCAAGTTAAGGCGTACGTTTCACCTGGCACGCTTAAGGCGCAGAATATCATCATTAACCCATCTGCCAACATACCGGTTGGGCCCGAAAACCGTATGATTATCCCAAAGATCAACGTCGATGCCCCTACGGTCTATAATGTTGGCCCTACCAACGAGGACCAGCTCAAAGCCATGGCCAATGGTATTGCCCACGTGCGCTACCCTGGCGCTACCGCTCTGCCGGGCCAGGTTGGCAATAGCGTTTACTCGGCCCACAGTAGTAGCGACTGGGCAGATGCCGGTGAGTATAAGTTTATCTTTGTGCAGCTAGAGCGCCTAACGAAGGACGACGTTATCTATATCCACTATAATTCAAAGCGCTACGCCTACAAGGTGTACGAAACCAAGGTAGTTGGCCCGAACGACGTTGGTGCGCTTAATTACACCGGCAAAGACCCGATCCTCACCCTGATTACCTGTACGCCGCTTGGCACCGCCCAAAAGCGCCTTTTGGTGTTCGCGAAGCAGGTTAGCCCAAGCCCAGCAGAGGCCCAAAAGCCCGAAAAGCAGCAGGCAACCAGCACCAATAGTAGCGGCGGCATGGCCGGCACTCCGCCAACCTTCCTTGAGCGGCTATTTGGGGCACGCTAGGGCGCCTGCGCGGATGCGTCAGTCCCCCCATTCGTTCAGCCTTTCAATCCTTTTTTGTTCCTGCCTCGGTGGCTTTAGGGCAACGCCCTGCTTCGGTCACGCAAACGAGGGGATACATAGTCCCGTCCCATCTACCACAAATTGAGCCTAGCATAGAAAGAGCCCGGGTATGACCCGGGCTGCACCATATG
>ERZ772912.876-NODE-876-length-12882-cov-6.211507_pt1 | contig 12882 bp, 10 predicted proteins | sample MGYA00512119_ERZ772912 | MGnify/ENA primary metagenome ERZ772912 (study PRJEB29015, sample SAMEA2738048) | human oral metagenome | biome: human oral; feature: human-associated habitat; material: saliva | place: China | collected 2230 ...
CTTCCAAACCCAGCGGCGTGCCTGCTTTAATCGCAGCGCGGAGCATGTCGCCGGTAGAAATTTGCGGGATGCCGAACGCAGCGGTGATGAATTGTGCCTGAGTGCCTTTGCCCGCGCCCGGCGCGCCTAACAATAATACTTTCATGGAAGTGTCCTTTTTGTGGAATGTTAAGGGTCTGTAATCGTATTTAGCGAATCTTAATACTTTAGAGGCCGTCTGAAAAGCATGGTTTTTCAGACGGCCTGGCAATCGAAAATCACCAAATAAATCAAACAACAAAAAAACAGTTCATGGGCGGGGGCAATATTTTTCACCATGATTCCGTTTTTTTATCTTGTTATCAAACAGTTAAACACATACACTGCGGGCATTCGCAAACAAAAAACAAAACAGGCCATGACTTCTCCAAGCAAAAAACTCAGCTTTGAATTTTTCCCCACCCGCACGCCCGAAGGCCGTGCCAAACAGGTGATTACGCGCAAACAGTTGCGCCAGTTTTCCCCGGAATTCTTTTCCTGCACGTCCGGCGCGGGCGGTTCGACTAGGGACGGCACTATGCAGACCATCGGCGATATTTTGGCCGAAGGCACGGCCGCCGCGCCGCACCTGCCCTGTATCGGTATGACGGCGGCGGAAATCCGCGAACTTTTGGATACCTATAAAGAAATGGGCGTGCGCCACATTGTCGCCTTGCGCGGCGATATTCCGTCTGGCATGGGCGCGGGCAACAGTGGGCTGCGTTATGCCAACGAATTGGTGGAACTGATTAAAAACGAATACGGCAGCCATTTCCATATCGAAATCGCCGCCTATCCCGAATATCATCCTCAGGCGCGCAGCGCGGAGGACGACCTCAACCATTTCGTCCGTAAAGCCAAAGCGGGCGCGGATTCGGCGATTACCCAATATTTTTACAACGCGGATGCCTATTTCCGCTTCCTCGACGATGTGCGCGGGCGCGGGGTGGATATTCCGATTATCCCCGGCATCATGCCGATTGCCAGTTTTTCCAAACTGGTTCGCTTTTCCGATACCTGCGGTGCGGAAATCCCGCGCTGGCTGCGCCTGAAGTTGCAGTCTTATGCCGACGACAGTGCCGCCATCAAGGCTTTGGCTTTGGACGTGGTAACTGAAATGTGCGAACGCCTGTTGCGCGAAGGCGCGCCCAGCCTGCATTTCTATACGCTCAATCAGGCCGGTTTGGTGTCAACCATCTGCCAGCGTTTGGGTTATTGATCACCGGATAAATCAATAAAGGCCGTCTGAAAACACCGGATTCGGGAAAGGTGTTTTCAGACGGCCTTTTACCGTATGCGGCGGGATGGCGTTTGCCAGCCCCGCCTCGGCGTTTACAGCGGCCAGTGCAGCGACGGATGGCTTTCCAAGATGGTTTTGAATTGCTGCTGGATGCGGCGGATGGCGTTTTCGTTGTCGGCTTCAAAACGCAGCACCAGAACCGGCGTGGTATTGGATGCGCGCATCAGGCCGAAGCCGTCTGAAAATTCTACGCGCAGGCCGTCTATGGTGATGACTTCTTCCGCGCCGTCGAATCGGGCGGTGGCGGCCAGTTTGGCGATCAGCTCGTGGCCGTTTTCACCTTCCGGCAGGTCGATGTTCAGTTCGGGCGTGGAAATGCTTTGCGGCAGGCTGTTGAGGATGGCCGAAGGATTGTTGCTGCGCGAGAGGATTTCCAGCATCCGGCAACCCGCATACATGCCGTCGTCGAAGCCGAACCAGCGTTCTTTGAAGAAGGTGTGTCCGCTCATTTCCCCGGCCAGCAGTGCGCCTTCGCGTTTCATGGCGGCTTTGATGAAGCTGTGGCCGGTTTTATCCATCAGCGGCTGTCCGCCGTGCCGGCGTATCCATGGGGCGAGCAGGCGGGTGGATTTGACGTCGAAAATCACTTTGCCGTTCAGGTTGCGGCTGAGCACGTCTTGGGCGAACAGCATCAGTTGGCGGTCGGGATAGATGATGTTACCGTCTTTGGTGACCACGCCCAAACGGTCGCCGTCGCCGTCGAAGGCCAGGCCGATTTCGGCATCGCCGTTTTGCAGGGCGCGGATTAAGTCTTGCAGGTTTTCCGGTTTGGCAGGGTCGGGATGATGGTTGGGGAAGTGGCCGTCCACGTTGCAAAACAGTTCTTCCACGTCGAAGCCCAGGGCGCGGTAGAGGCGGCCTGCATATGCACCTGCGACGCCGTTGCCCGCGTCGATGACGATTCTCATCGGCCGTGCCGGTTGGATGTGGGCGGTGATAGCGGCTTCATAGGCGGGATAGATGTCTTGTACGGCCACGCTGCCTTTGCCGTCGGTGAATTGTTCCTGACGGATGGATGCCAGCAGTTCCTGTATCGCTTCTCCGGCCAGCGTTTCGCCGCCCAGCATCATTTTGAAGCCGTTGTAGTCGGGCGGGTTGTGGCTGCCGGTAATCATCATGCCGCTGCCGCCGCATTCTTTCACGGCGGCAAAATACAGCATGGGGGTGGCTACCATGCCGATGTCGGTTACGTCCATGCCGCTGTCGGCCAATCCGCGAATCAGGTTTTCCGATAGGGCGGGGCCGCTCAAGCGTCCGTCGCGGCCGACGGCGACGGCGCGGATGTTTTGCGCGGCGGCACGGGCGGCAAAGGCGCGGCCTATCAGGTAGGCGGCTTCTTCGGTAAGCGTTTTGCCGACGATGCCTCGGATGTCGTAGGCTTTGAAGATTTCGGGGGCGATTTGTGCCATGGGTCTTTCCTGTTTTGACGGATTGTAAATGTTTTCAGACGGCCTGTGGTGTGACAGAGGCCGTCTGAAAATGGGAAGGAGCGGTTAGCTGCCTTGCAGTTTGATGTTTTGTCCCGGTTTGATGTTGCTGCTGTTGTTGTTCCAGCGGCGGACATCGTTAACGTTTACGTTGAAACGGCGGGCAATGTCGGTCAAAGTGTCGCCTTGCCGTACGGTGTAGGAAACCGGTTGCACGGAGGCTTTGGCGGTTTGTTTGCCTTTGGCTGCCGCGACTTTCAGAATTTGGCCGGTGTGGATGGTGTTGCCTTTGATGTTGTTGCTTGCAATCAGGTCGGCCACATTCATGTCATAGCGTTTGGCGATATTGAACAGGGTATCGCCGCTGCCGACTTTGTGGGTGGTCGGAGTACCGCTGTTTTTCGCTGCGGCCAAAGCGCGGGCTTCGGCTGCCTGTTTTTGCTGTTTTGCCCGTTCGGCGGCCAATTTGGCTTGGCGGCTGCGCTCGGCGGCTTCTTGTGCCGCCTGTTCGTTTTCAAGCTGGATTGAGTTGCTGTCGGCAACGGTAACGGTGTCGCTGTTTTCGGACAGGCCTGATTCTTGAACGAAGGTCATCAGCAGTTCGTTATTGCCGCCGTCTGCCATGGCTGCCGTAGCCGGTTGCGGGGCATTTTGGCTTGCGGATGCGGAGGCCAGTTGCCGGATGCGGTCTTCAACTTCGTCGGTAGAGGGGGCTGCGGGTGCGGCGGCAACAGGATGATTGGTTACAGTCGGTGCGGCCGCCTGGGCGGTTTGTTTGGTAAAGTCAACGGCAGCGGTTTGCACGGGCGGACGCAAGGTGTCAGGTGCGGGCTGTGCGGCTGAGGCCGTCTGAATATCGACTGTTTGACGGCTTGGTTTGAATGTTGTCTCCGTAACGGCAATGTTCAGGTTGGGAACGGTTTGGAGTTTGTTGTCGTTCGGATTGATATCGGCATCCAAGGCGGCGAAATTGGCCGGAACGGCTGCAGGGCTGCCGCTGAATCTGTTTTTCGCAATCAGGAGGCTGCGGCCGGCGGCAACGCTTTCTTTGCTCAGGCCGTTCAGGCGTTTGAGTTCGGCAGTGCTCATGCCTGTTTCGGCGGCGATGGATGAGAGGGTGGTGTCGGCATAAGGTGTGTAAACATCCCATGACAGCAGGCTGGCGCGGTCGGCTTTTTTGTAGTTGCGCTCGAAGGTGGCGATTGCCGTAGCGGGAAGAAGCAGTTTGCGGCCGCTTTTCGGAATATAAACAGGCGATTTGAATGCCGGATTGAGTGCGTCGAATTCAGCCTGGCTGATGTCGGCCAAACGGACGGCCGCGCTCAGGTCGATCGGTTGGTCGATGTCGACGGCTTTGAAAAAAGGCTTGTTTTCGAGGTCGGCGAAACTCATGCCGAAGTATTCGGGATTATTGACGATGTTGCGCACAGCCAAGAGTTTCGGTACGTAATTGCGGGTTTCGTTCGGCATACGCAGGTTTTCGTAGACCGGCTCCAAGCCTTGGGCTCGGGCGCGGTTTACAGCGCGGCCGACATTGCCTTCGCCCCAGTTGTAGGCAGCCAGCGCCAGCGACCAGTCGCCGAACAGGCCGTGCAGGTATTGGAGGTAGTTCAGCGCGGCATCGGTGGCGGCATAAATGTCGTGGCGGCCGTCATACAGAGGGGTTTGCTCCAAGCCGTAGTGGCGGCCGGTGGCGGGCATGAACTGCCAGAGGCCGGATGCGCCGACGTGCGATTTGGCTTTGGTAACGTACGCGCTTTCGATGAAGGGCAGCAGGGCGATTTCCGCCGGCATGTTGCGTTTGGCCACTTCGTTGCTGATGTGGTACATGTAGGGGCGGCTGCGTTCGATGGTGCGCTTGAAATAGGCCGACGAGGAAACAAACTTGCTTTCATGGCGGCGTACCAGCTCGGGATTGACTTCCGACATGCGGAAGTCGCCGCGCAGATGCGCCCAAACGCTGTTGTGACCGGATTTTATTTTGCCGTGGTCGAGGGCGATGGTGTTGGTGCGCATCATCGCCATGCCGATTTGATTTTTGGTATAGGTTTGCCCGAAGGCGGGAGCGGAGAAGAAAGATAAGCCCGTAATGGCTGCGACAAGTGTTTTTATATGGGTCATGATGTTCGGCAAATCAGAGTCAAATCAGCCCCCGATGGTAACGCTTCGGGGTTGAATACGTCAAGGATGGAGAAGTGTAAAAATTTTCAATATATTAAGTTTCTATATATGCCGTTGTCTTGATGTGCGTCAAGTAATGTTTGGGAGTAGAATGACCGTTTGTCGGTTTGAGCGACCGAAAGGCGGGAGGCGATATGGACGGAAATGTTTGGTTTGAGCGCGGCCGGGTCGGTTTGTCCGCCGCGGCCTGCGAGCGTGAGTTTTTCCGTGATGCGTTGCGGGATGTGTATTTTCAGACGGCCTTGCAGCTGGGTTTGCCGCAATGGGATTTGACGGAAGGGGCGGCTGTGCGTGCCGGACGGGATTGCATGATGGCGGCGGAGGCATTGCCGTTTGCGGCGGAAAGCATGGATTTGCTGTTGCTGCCTCATGCTTTGGACGACGGTGAGCCTTGCAAGGCGGTAGCCGACGAGGCATACCGCGTATTGGCGGCGGAAGGGCGGTTGGTGTTGAGCGGTTTTAATCCGCATTCGGTGTGGCGGCTGCTTTACCGTATCGAGCGCAAACCGTTTCCCTGCGAAAGCGGCGGTTTGCCGTTCGGCCGTCTGAAAGAGGCGTTTGAGGCGGCGGGTTTTGTGTTTGAACGGACGGAATGGCTGGCAGGCTGGCCTTTGCATGATGTGGCGGATGGCGGTGGGCGGCAGGTGCACGGATGGCCTGCAACCGCGCTGGTGTATGGGGTGGTGTTGTCCAAACGTCAGGCGGGCATCAGGCCGCTGGACGACGATTATCCAAATGTGGTGGACGGATTGGCGTTTGGTATGTGAAGAAAAACGGCGGGCAGTGAGTCTGCCGGTTGGCCTGTTTTGTGACGGTGTTACTGTGCGTCGGGCTGAAAAGGGGGCTTGGTAATATTGTTTAAATAACGGGATAATTTTCTTACTGCTGTTTTCAGTGTTCTGTTTGCAGTTTATTTTGATGTCTTGGCTTGGATTTCAATAGTAACGGCCTGATACCTTTGATGGGTTTCAGGCCGTTTCTGTTTGCACGGCTGATGTTTCGGCTTGGAGGCCGTCTGAAAATATGCTTACTTTGTTTTCAGACGGCCTTCAGTTCATCAGCAGGCCAAGCAGGCCGGAGGAGGCGACGGCGATTATGACTGTGGGCAGCATGGGGAGGCGGCAGGCTGCAAGGAGGGTGATGGTGGCGGCAATCAGTTCGTGCGGTTTGTCGGAGGCAAAGTAGGGGGCGATGACCGAAACCAGAACGCAGCCGGGGGCGGCATCCATGACTTTGGCCGCCCGTTTGCTCAAAGTGCGGTTGCGGAGGGCGAAGAAGCCAATCAGGCGGGTGCCGTAGGTAACGCACAGCATGCCGAGGATGACCAATATCGAATCGAATGAAATCATGCGTCGCTCCCGCCCGTTATGTAGGCACACAATAAACCGGCGGCGGCTCCGGCGGGGACGTACCACGCGCCTTTGAACAGCAGGTAGGCGGCGATTGCCGTCATCAGGCTCACTAGCCAGGGCAGGGCGGGTTTCCAGCCTTTCCACATGCCGCGCAGCAGGACGAGGAATACGGCGGGAAAGGCCATGCCGAAGCCCCAGTTGTCGATGTTGCCCAAGTAGGGGCCGATGACGGTGCCGAGCGCGGAGGAGGCCACCCAGATGGTGTAAAGGGTGGCGCAGATGCCGGCGTAGTAGGGCAGGCTGAACAGGGGCAGGCCGGCTTCTTTGCGTTTGCGGATGTCGGCCATGGACATCGCCCAGCTTTCGTCGGTCATGAAAAACAGGGTGGGCAGGATTTTTTTCATCGGCAGGTGTTTGATATACGGCGTGAGTGCCGCACCCATCAGGATGTGGCGGATATTGATCATGAAGGTAACGCTGATAATCAGCAGGATGGGCAGGGGCTGCGCCCAGAGGCCGACGGCGGCAAATTCGGAGCCGCCGGCAAAGTTCAGTCCGGTCATCATCGCCATTTCGAGCGCGCTCATGCCTTTGTTCCCGCCCTGTATGCCCAAAATCAGGGCAAAGGGCAGCAGGCCGATGATGACCGGCAGGGTGTCGAGTATGCCCCGGAGGAATTCTGAACGCGGCGAGGGAAGTTGCAGTGTGTTCATATTTGGTAAAACGGTGGTTGGAAGGTTGGGGCCGTCTGAAAAACAGGGTTTGCGCCGTTTCAGACGGCCTGTGTGTAAATTACAGGCAAAGATACTAAAGCTAAAACAGGTGGTTTTCCAGCGACACGCTGTAATCGAAACCGCGCTGTGTAAAGATTTCGCGAGGTACGTTGTCGGCATGGGCGAAATTGTAGGTATGCTGCGTGTAGTAAGTGTCATCGAATCCGCAGGCGCGTTCGTTGATGCGGAGTTGTGCGGTTTGCCCTTTCGCTAAGGCAAACAGTTTTTTGCGTGTTTGCCGTCTGCCGCGTTGGTCGGTGAAATAAATGTCGATACGGTCGGCTTGCTGGGCAAACTCGAAACCGCCGTTCAATTTCACCGGTAGGGCCTGCCAGATTTTACATTCGGGTTGGCCGGCGAGAAAAACGGCGGTTCCGTCCTCGGAACAGGATTCCTGATGGTGTTGGCTGTGGCAGCCGTATTCGCAGTCCAAAACGGTGTCCGGCAGGGGCAGGGCGCGCGGCAGGCGGTTGCGTATGCCTGCCAACGGGGCGGCACGGCTGCGTTTCGTCCGGCAGACGGAGAGGATTTGCAGGATAAACATGGGAACTTATTTTGTCGCTTGGTTTGGGTTTTCAGACGGCCTGAAGGCGAAATTGCCACGTTGCCGTTTAAAACGGCCGTTCAAAATATGTTTGGTGCGTGCATGGGTCGTTGTGGCGGCGCAATCCGTTGTTTGCCGTACCGCGCCTTGGTAGGGCGGGCTGTCTGCGTTTTGCACATCTTTGTTATTCGGCAGACGGTTTTTCAGACGGCCTGAGGGTGTTTTCGGACGTTTTCAGGCGGGAGACGGCGACTTCGAATTCGGGCAGGCAGCGCGGGTCGAGATAGGGCTTCAGCATGCTGAGGTTGCGGATGACGCCCAGCCGTTTCGAGTCTTCGGGCAGTTTGTGGCGGCCGCGGACGGAGCCGTGGAAGTCGAACCAGTATTTGGTCACAATCCACATGTTCAGCGCGAGGTTTTGCAGGTCTTCCTTATCGGCGCGGAGCAGGCCGACTGAGGCCAGGTGTTCGAGGTAGTGCAGCACCACGGGCGAGGCTTTGGCGCGGGTGAATTCGTTGTACTCGCCCAAAAGCTCGGAGCTGCGGGAGAGCAGGGCGTTCATGTCGCTGAACAGGAAGCGGTATTCCCACATGATGTCGAAGATGCCGTCCAGATAGTCCACCACGTCGGACAGGGTTTGCGGCGCGTCGGCTTCGCGTATCCAGGCCATCATGCGGCTGCTGTAACGGCGGTGGAGCTGGATGATGATTTCGTCTTTGCCGCGGAAGTGGTAGTAGAGGTTGCCGGGGCTGATGCCGAGGTGGGAGGCGATGTGGTTGGTGGTGGTGTTGCGTTCGCTTTCTTCGTTGAACAGTTTCAATGCGGCATCGAGGATGCGGTTGTAGGTATTGGGGCGGGTTTCTTTGTTCATGGCGTGCTTTCGGTGCAGGGCGTGGAGGGCTGTGTGTTTCAGACGGCCTTTTCGGGTTCGGTGCCGCTGCGTTCAATCAATCGGTTTGGGTACGGGCTTTGTGCAGCGGCCGGATGGCTTCCAGCCTGGCGCGGCGGACGGCTTCCGGAATGTGTGCCGGATGTTCGCAGGCGGCGGCGATGGCGGCGGTGTCGGTTTGGGCGGCGGCTTCCAAAAGGGCGAGCCAGTGGGCGCGTTGGGGGTAGGGTGCGTTTTCCCGCCCCAGTCGCCCTTGTATATCGGCCTGGCAGACGTCTAAGGCCGTCTGAAAGCGTTCGGGGCGGCGGAATGCATCGGTTTTTTGTAACACATTCAATGCGGTAGAGGTTTTGAGCGTGAATGCGTTGTGCAGGACGATGTGCCAGCGGCAGACCAGTTCGGCCAGTTCGGCACATTGTTTCGGCACGCGCCAGCGGCGGTTTACCGTTTGCACGGGGGCAATGCCGGCAAGGTCGTGGCCGTGGTGTTTGGGCAGGAGGTCGGGCGGGGTCAGTGCTTTGCCCAGGTCGTGCAGCAGGGCGGCGTAGCGGGCGGGCAGGCCGAGGTTCATGTCGGCGGCGCGTTGTAAAACCATCAGGGTGTGGAGACCGCAGTCGATTTCGGGGTGGTAGGCGGCGGGCTGAGGGATGCCGAACAGGGCGTCGATTTCGGGCAGCAGCACTTTCAACGCGCCGCATTCGCGCAGGATTTCAAACATACGGCGCGGCTGTTTCTCCATCAGCCCTTTGGCCAGTTCCTGCCAGACGCGCTCGGCCACCAAGGCGTCGGCCTCGCCTGCGTCCACCATTTGGCGCATCAGGCACATGGTTTCTTCCGCCACTTCGAAGCCGTAACGGGCGGCGAAGCGGGCGGTGCGCAGGATGCGGACGGGGTCTTCGGCAAAGGCGGGGGAGACGTGGCGCAGGATTTTGCGGCGCAGGTCGGCCTCGCCGCCGAAGGGGTCGATGATGAGGCCGTCTGAAGACTGCGCGATGGCGTTGATGGTCAGGTCGCGCCGCATCAGGTCTTGTTCGAGGGTAACGTCTTTGTCGGCATGGAAGGCGAATCCGGTGTAGCCTTTGGCGGTTTTCCGTTCGGTGCGCGCCAGTGCGTATTCTTCGCGGCTGTCGGGATGGAGGAAGACGGGAAAATCTTTGCCGACGGGCAGGAAACCTTGCGCCAGCATGGTTTCGGCATCCGCGCCGACGACGACCCAGTCGCGGTCGCGGACGGGCAGGCCCAGTAGTGAATCGCGGACTGCGCCGCCGACGAGGTAGGTTTGCATGATGTGTAGGTGTGTGCGGGAAAGCGGCAGATTATACGCAAAAGGTTGATGCTTCGGATGCTTTGTCGTTCAGACGGCCTCAATGGGGGAGGCCGTCTGAAAAAGCGGGGAGGCGGTATGCGGTTTTCAGACGGCCTGCAGGCGGGGTGTTTTGTCAGGGTTTTTTCGGGGCGTTGATTAAAATCCGGGTGTTGTGCGAGGCCCACAGGAGTTTCACCGTGTGGCGCAGGCGGGTTTGGATGATGCTGTAATGCAGGTCGGGCAGTTGCTTCAGGTAACGGGCGTCGCCGTATTTGCGGTGACTCTGCATCAGGCGTTCCAGCCAGGCTTTCGGGTCGCGCCTGCGCAGGGCTTCCTGTTCGACAAACAGCCGGCGCAAATTGTCGGATTCGGTTTTGCTGATGTTTTCCGGCATTTGCTCCAGTATGTGCAATGCGGCCTGCGCCAGTTGGTCGGCACGGGCGGGGTCGGTGTTGAAGCTTAATTCGCTTTCGATGCGGTTGAGGTGCGGCAGCGGGCGGACGCTGAATTGCAGGCTGTACACGCCTTGCTCACGGTCGCGCAGGGCGGCTTTCAGGCGGGCTGCAACCAGGTTGGCCAGCAGGGGGATTTGTTCCGATGTTTCGGGCGTCCAGTTGTAAAACGGCTGCCACGAACGGATGAGTACGTCGCTGCGTGCAGAATCGTTTTCATGTATGCGGACGGTACGGTTGCCGGAAGACGGTGTCAGGTGCGTATGGGCCGCAGGACGGCGGGGGATGGAGGCGAGGTATTGTTCCAGCATCGGCTTGATGCGTTCGGGCTGCTGGCTGCTGACCAGATAGTAGTTGGTTCGGGTGGCCCCCAGACGCTGCCATTGCCGCAAAAGTTCGTTGCGGTCGAATGCAGCGACGGTTTGTGCATCGGGTTCGCTATATTCGGCACGGCCGTAATAGAGGAGTGCGGCCGCAACATCTTTGCGGCCGGTAGGCGATTGCCGGCGGACGGACAGGCGCTGGGCGGCATTTTGCAGATGGCCTTTCCAGCGTTCGTTGAATTCGGGCTGGATGTAGTAGGCGCGGTACAGGCGGAGCAGTTCGCCCAGCCGGACGTAAGGGACGTCGCCGCTGACGCTTTGGCTGTGACTGTCGAGGCGGTAATTCAAGCCCAGTCCGTGCAGCCTGCTCCATTGCTGCCATTTGTCGGGCATTTGTTGCCAAAGCAGTTCGGCGGCCAGTTTGGCCTGCAGGGGATTGAGCGTGCTCTGCATATAGCCGCCTTCGGACAGTGCTTGGAAATAGACACGGTCGCCGGCGCTGGGGTGTTGCAGGATGACGGCCCGGTCGCCGTTGCCGAGTTGGTAATAGGCGACTTTATTGGGATGGTCGAAGCGGCTGTTGAGGACTTGGCCGGGGATGGGGGCATAAAACGGCGAACCGTCGGCAGAAGGGCGGTTTTGCGGCAGTAGCGGCATTGCACCGTCGTCTGGTCGAACGGTTTTTTTCGCCGCTGAGGAGAGTTTGTTTTTCTTTTCCCGGCGGTTCGGCTGCGATGTTGCGGTTTGTGCCGGAGGCAGTGCTGAAGCAGCGAATTGTTCGAAGCGGCTGCTGTCGGGCAGTTCGGGTTTCCGGTTGCCGGGCGCGCGGGCAACGGCCAGTTTGTCGTCCGCATCCAGCCATTCGCGGATGCGCCGGTTCACTGCTTTGCTGTCGATGCGGTAAAGCTGTTGGCGCACGGTTTTGTTGTATTCGGCACGGTTTTGCCAGCTTTGTTGTCTGAAAATGCCGCGGTCGGCATCTTGCAGTGCGGCAGTGAGGTTCTGCGGCAGGGTTGCGGAAGCGGAAGTTGGGTTGTCTTTGCCGAAGCGGCGGCGGTAAGCGGCGATTTCTTCTTCGGTCGCCGGTTCGGCCAAGATGCTGCGGCGCAGGTTCAGCAGGACGTGGAGGGCGTTGCGGTGGCCGTCGGGAGTAGTTACGGCAGAGATGCTGACCGAACCGGTTTGCCGCGCCAAATTGCCGCTGTGCAACGAAAGGGAAAGGATGGCGGGCGGCAGGGTTTGTTTTTTCAGACGGCTTTCGATGATGTAGGCGGCGAAGTTGTCCAGTAGCCGTTGGTATTCGCCTTCGCTGTCGGCCCGGCGAGAGGACGGGTTGCGGAAGCGGAAGACGAGGTCCAGGCTGCTGTCTCCGTTTTCCGCATCCTGAACCGTTGCGCTGCGCCAGCCGTTTTGCAGCGGTGGTTCGCATTCGATGCCGCAACGGGCCGGCAGCGTGATGCGTTGGAGGTCGCCCAGCCGTTTTGTCAGTTCGTGCTGTACGGTTTGCGGGTCAATGTCTCCCGTAATCAGGATGACGGCATTGTTCGGGGCATACCATTTGTTGTGGAATCGGCTGAGTTGTCCGGTTTCCGCCGTACGGATGGCGGTTTCGCCGCCGATGGGCGGATAACGGCCGTGGCGCGAGCCTTGCAGCAGCGGGGCGTTGCGCTTCAGTGCCAGGCGGTTTTCAGCGTTTTGGCGGTTCCGCCATTCGTTGAGGACGGTTTTTTGCTCGATTTGCCAGTCTGAAGGCTTGAATTGGCGCGGACGCAGGATTTCGGCGGCTATAGTCAGGCTGTCTTCTAGTTCGCGGTTGCCGCGCGGGGGAAGGAGGAGATAGCGGGTATAGTCGTATGTGGTTTGGGCATTAAAATGGCGCCCCATCTGCCAGCTCCGGGCACTCAGCTGTGCGGCGATTCCCTGCGGATAGGCAGGGCTGCTGCGAAAATTCATGTGCTCGACCATGTGTGCCATGCCTTCTTCACCGTTTTCTTCGTCTGCCGCACCCACTTCCACCTGTAATTGTACGGCCAGGCGGCCGTTATGCTCCCCCGTAGGCAGAATATGGTAACGCAGGCCGTTGTTCAGACGGCCTTGAAGATAGTCTGCCGCAGCGGCGTGGATACTGATGCACGCGGTTAGGCACAAAAAAAAGAATCGGTGGAGGTTCATAAAATATGGTTTCAGACGGCTTCCGAAGCTTGGCATTATGCCTGTTTCATGGCGGTTTGGGAAACGGCGGAACGATGCCTGATTTCCCAACACTGATGGATTTTCTTGTTGCGGAAATCGTCGGGAACGGATTGTTTGGAAATGT
>ERZ772912.877-NODE-877-length-12867-cov-7.410475_pt1 | contig 12867 bp, 11 predicted proteins | sample MGYA00512119_ERZ772912 | MGnify/ENA primary metagenome ERZ772912 (study PRJEB29015, sample SAMEA2738048) | human oral metagenome | biome: human oral; feature: human-associated habitat; material: saliva | place: China | collected 2230 ...
CGTCGTCGACCCCGCCAGCAACGCCGTATTCGCACGCTGCACGGATGCGACGACGGAAGACGCCGCACGCGCCGTCGACGCCGCCTCCGAGGCGCTGCCGGCATGGAGCGCCACCCCGCCCCGGCAGCGCGCGGAGCTGCTGCGGACCCTGTTCGACCTCATGGTGGGACAGGTCGAGGAGCTCGCGGTGCTCATCAGCGCCGAGAACGGCAAGTCCCTGGACGATGCCAGGGCGGAGGTCCTCTACGCGGCGGAGTTCTTCCGATGGTTCTCCGAGGAAGCCGTGCGCACCGAGGGCGGTTTCGGCTCCTCCCCGGCAGGCGGGACCCGGACGATCGTCACGCACCGCCCGATCGGGGTGGTCGCCATGATCACCCCCTGGAACTTCCCGGCGGCGATGGGGACCCGCAAGATCGCCCCGGCCCTGGCCGCCGGGTGCACGGTGGTGCTCCGTCCCGCGTCCCTCACGCCCCTGACAGCGGTGGCACTGGGACATCTGATCCAGCAGGCCGGCGTGCCCGCGGGCGTGGTGAACATCGTGCCCTCGAGCCGTTCCGTGGAGGTCTCGACGACGTGGCTCGAGGACTCCCGGGTCCGAGCCGTCTCCTTCACCGGTTCCACCCAGGTCGGTCGTGTGCTCATGAAGCAGGCGGCGGAGAAGGTCCTGGTGTCGTCCATGGAGCTCGGGGGCAACGCACCCTTCGTGGTGGCGGCCGACGCCGATATCGACGCCGCGGTGACGGGTGCCGTTCAGGCCAAGCTCCGAGGCGGGGGCGAGGCCTGCACGGCCGCCAACCGCTTCTACGTCCACCGCGACGTCGCCCAGGAGTTCACCGAGAAGTTCTCCGCCGTCGTCCGCGACCTGAGGGTGGGGCCGGCCCTGGCGGACGAGGCGAACCAGATCGGCCCCCTGGTGACACCGGCTGCCCGCGACAAGATCAACGCCCTGGTGGACGGGGCGGTGGCCGGGGGCGCCGTCGTCCACGCCGAGTCCTCTTGGCCCCAGGAGTCTCCGGGGTCGTTCGTCCCGGTGCGGGTCCTGACGAATGTCGCCCCCGACGCGGAGATCGTGCGCACCGAGATCTTCGGCCCCGTCGCCCCGATCGTCACCTGGGACGACGAGGACGAGCTGCTGACGTGGATCAACGATACGGACTACGGGCTGTCGGGCTACGTCTTCTCCCGCGACCTCGGGTGGGCGCTGCGCCTGGCCGAGCGCATGGAGGTTGGGATGGTCGGTGTCAACCGTGGGCTCGTATCCGATCCCGCCGCCCCCTTCGGGGGTGTCAAGCAGTCCGGTATCGGGCGTGAGGGCGCGCGTGAAGGGATCCGTGAGTTCCAGGAGACTCAGTACTACTCGGTTGCCTGGGGCTGAGGGGCCCGTCCCCGAGCAGTGCGCGACCGCGAGGGTCGATGTCGTCGATATACGTGGTGCCCCGGGCCGAGAGCCCGGGGCACCATCGCGTTGACACTGAGGTCGTCAGTGTTGCCATCAGTGTTTCACGAGGCCTTGGGGTAGGCCTTCTGGACGGCCTCGAGCATCTCGAGGGCCGAGTAGTAGTCCAGCCGGAAGGACGAGGGCGGCATGTACTGCACCTTGCCGCCGGTCACCGGGGCCGCCGAGCTGAAGGTCTCGTTGGTGGTGACGGCGTTCTTCGCGGTCTCGTCGGCGGCAATGACCACCCAGTTCTCACCGGTCAGTCCCGCCTGGACGTTCTCGGGCGAGAGCTTGACGATGTCCTTGCGCTCACCCATGGACTGGTCGCCCTTGACGCTGTCGGGGACGGCGGCAATGGTGAAGCCCAGGTCCTTGAGAAGCTGGGCCTGCGGGGCCTCCTCAGTGAAGGCGTTGGCGCCCTTGGTGCCGTCCCCCGGGACGGTGAAGACCGAGGTCGCCCCCTTCGGGACGGAGATGGCGCTCTTGGCCTTCTCGGCCTTGGTGGTGTAGTCCTTGACGACGGCGTCGGCCTTGGCCTGGCGGCCGGTGGCCTGCCCCAGGGTCTTGGTGACGTCCTGCCAGGAGTGCGAGCCGTAGTCGATGACGAGGACGGGCACCTCGAGCTGGCGCAGGCTCTCGACGACCTTGGCGGCCGAGTCCTGTCCCGTCTTGGCCACGATGATGAGGTCGGGGTTGCTGCCCGCGACCGTCTGGGCGAGGTTGTCCTCGGTGCCGTCGATGGCCTTGACGCCCTTGTCGGTGGCCTGCTTGGACCACTGGGTGAAGAAGCCGTTGTCGTCGGTCTTCTCATCCTTCTTCTTGGCCGGCGTCGAGGCGACCACCGGGGCGTCGAGGGCCAGGAGCGATCCGGTCAGGGTCACGGAGGTGGACACGATGCTCTTGGGCTCGGCCTTGATCTCGACGTCGACGCCGTCGTCCCCCTTGATGGTGACCGGCCAAGTGACCTTGGGGGAGGCCGCGGCCGAGGCGGCGCCGGAGGCGCCTGCGGAGGCCGCCCCGGAGGCCCCTGCGGAGCCGGCGGCGGAGGAGGCGGAGGTCGAGCTGTTGGAGGAGCCGCAGGCCACCAGGCCGGTGCTCAGCACCATGGCTGCCACGGCGAGGAGGCCCTGCCTCAGGCGGCTGGAGCGCCGCGAGGATGCGTTCATCTATCTGTGTTCCTTTCTTGTCCGTCCTGCTGGGAACGAGCAGTCGGGCTGGTTCCTGCCGAGGCGGGATCGGCAGAAGACTGTGGGGTCGGACCTCCAGTGGAGTCAGTGGGAGCGGAGCGGGTCGCGGCAGGGGCAGGGCTGGCCGGCACGACCGCGCCCAGGTGACGGGGCACCACCATGGGGGTGCCGGCCACCGGGTCGGGGGCGATGACGGCCGCCAGGCCGAAGACCTCCTCGATGAGGTCCTCAGTGAGGATCTCGCGCGGGGAGCCGGTGGTGCGGACCCGGCCCTCGTGCATGACGATCATGTGCTCGGCGCAGCGCGCCGCCTGGTTGAGGTCGTGCAGGACGGCCACCACCGTGCGGCCGTCGGCATTGAGGCGCCGGCACAGCTGGAGGATGTCGACCTGGTGGGCCAGGTCGAGGAAGGTGGTGGGCTCATCGAGCAGGATCGTCTCGGTGCCCTGGGCCAGGGCCAGGGCGATCCACACGCGCTGGCGCTGGCCACCGCTGAGCTCGTCGACGGGGCGGGCGGCCAGCTCGGTGACCCCCACCATCTCCATGGCCTCCTCGACGGCCTGCCTGTCCTGCTGCGACCACTGGCGGAACAGGCCCTGGTGGGGGAAGCGACCGCGGGCCACGAGGTCGCGCACCAGCATGCCGCCGGGCACGGTGGCGCTCTGAGGCAGCAGGCCGACCCGGCGGGCGACCTCCTTGGTGCCCAGGCGAACGATGTCGGCGCCGTCGAGGAGAACCGCTCCTCGGGCGGGCCGGTGCAACCGAGCCAGGGCGCGCAGCAGCGTGGACTTCCCGCAGGCGTTGGGCCCCACGATGGCGGTGAAGACACCGGCGGGGATGTCGACGTCGAGGTTGCGGGAGACCACGTGGCGCTCGTAGGCGATGGTCGCGCCCCGGGCGGCCAGGCGAGCCCCGGGGGCGGCCGGTCCGGCGGCGGTGTTCGCCTCGGTGGAGGGCAGGTCGGTCACAGGGATCTCCTTCCGCGCGCTGCCACGGTCAGCGCCACCATGAGGTAGAGGCCGCCGACGGCGTTGGTCACCACGCTCACGGGCATCGACTCGAGCACCAGCTGGCTGAGCAGGTCGGCGCCCACCATCAGAAGGCTCCCGGTCAGGCCGCTCACGAGCAGCGGGGACTGCGGGGAGCCGGTGAGGAGACGGGCCAGGTGGGGCGCCACGAGGGCCACGAAGCCGATGGGGCCGGCCGCCATCGTCACCACCGCCACCAGCACGGTGCCCAGCAGGATGAGGACGGCGCTGGCTCGGCGGGTGGGGCTGCCCAGGATGGTGGCCACCTGCTCCCCCAGGGACAGGACCTGCAGGTGGCGGGAGGCCAGCAGGATGAGGGCGACGGTGACCCCGATGGCCAGGCAGGTCGGGGCCACCACCGGCCACCGGGCGGCCCCGAGGGTGCCGGTGATGGCCTTGAGGGCGCCCAGGCCCTCGTCGTCGTCGACCCGTACCAGCAGCCAGCGGTTGACGGAGACGAGCATGGAGCTGATGGCGATCCCCACGAGGATGAAGCGCAGGCCGGTGAATCCGCCGCGCAGGGAGACGAGGTAGGTCACCGTGCCGACGGCGGCCCCGCCGATGAAGGAGGCCAGGGAGGCCGAGAGCATGGAGCCGGGCAGGAGGAGGATGCTGACGAGGATCCCGGTCTGCGCGCCCGTGCTGAAGCCGATGAGGTCGGGCGAGCCCAGGGGGTTGCGGGTGATGGTCTGGAAGAGGGCGCCGGCCACGCCCAGGGCCAGGCCCGCCACGAGCCCCAGCACGATCCGGGGCAGCTTCCACTTCACGACGACGACCTGGACGATCTTGCGCCCCTGCCCCTGGAGCGCGTCGATGACCTCCTGGGTGGTGACGGGGAACTTCCCCAACCGCAGGGAGACCACGGCCACGGCGAGGCTGAGCACCAGCAGTATGAGGCCGACGATGACGTGGCGCGGGGTGATGAGCACCGACCGGCGGCCGACGACGATCCACGGGCGTCCGGCGTCGGCCCCCACGTGGAGGCTGCGTCGCGGGTCGGTGCCGGCGGGAGGATGCAGCGGAGAGGCGGCCTGGCCCGGCCTGATTCCCCTCATGAGGCCCGGTCCTTCATCCGCAGGACCATGAGCAGCAGGACGGGCGAGCCGACGAAGGCCGTCAGCAGACCGACCTGCATCTCACCGGGACGGGCCAGGACGCGGCCCAGGACGTCGGCGGCCAGGACGACGACGGGGCCGCCCAGCGCACACAGGGCCACGATCCAGCCCCGGTGGGGTCCCATGAGCCAGGAGGCCGTCAGCGGCGCCATGAGCCCGACGAACCCGATGGGGCCGGCCACCGTCGTGGCGGTGGCGCACAGGAGCGTGACGACCATGAGGCTCAGACCCCGCACGAGGCCCACCCGGGTGCCCAGGGCGGCGGCGACGTCGTCGCCCAGGGCAATGTTGTCCAGGGCGCCGGCCAACAGAATGGCCGCCCCGGTCCCCGCCACCACGAGGGCCGCCACGGGCAGCAGGGGGATGTCGGTGCGGGTCAGGGAGCCGACCTCCCAGTCGATGAAGGTGCGGAACAGGTTCGGCATCGTCAGGACGACGCCCCGGATGACCGCCCCGGCGAAGGCCGAGAAGGCGACACCGATGAGCACCAGGCGCACCGGTGAGGATGTCGAGCCGCCGATCATCCCGATGACCTGGACGAGCGCGGTGGCAGTCAGGGCGCCGCCGGCCGCCAGGAGCAGCTGGCCGGGGACCGGGAGCACGCCGAGCACGGCGGTTCCCAGGACGATACCGAGCGAGGCGCCGGCGTTGACACCGAGCAGCCCGGGCTCGGCCAGGGGGTTGCGGGTAACGGCCTGCATCACCGCGCCGGCCACCCCCAGAGCGGTCCCGACGAGCACGCCCAGGATGGTGCGCTGCACGCGCAGGACGTGGATGTTGTAGCTGACGTTGGAGGCGTCGGGGTGGAGCAGGTAGTGGGCGACCTGGCCGGCGGGGATCCGGGAGGAGCCGACGAACAGGGAGGCCAGGAGGCACAGGGACAGCAGGACGGCTGCGATCAGGAGGATGGCCGGGCGGCGCGCGATCACGCGAGCACTCACCTCCGCCGCTGTCTGAGAACGGGGGCGAAGACGGTCCCCGAGGACCCCGATCGGCATCTACTCTCCCCACACCAGATGTACAAAGGTCAACCTAACCTAAGATGTTGGCCGGGCTCTGTCAAACACAGGCCGGCCTGTTGGTTCATTCATGGCCTCACCCCCACCCCCGCTGGGCGGGTCCCGTGAGCGCACCGAGCGCCGCCCCCGCCTCATCTCGCTGGCGCCCGTCATCCTGGGGACGGCCGGGCTGGTCAGCGCCCCGACGGTGGCCCATCAGGACTCCGATCTGACCATCTACCTGCTGCCCGCCTCCTTCCTGTGCGCGATGCTGGGTCTGGTGTGGGCCGGGCCGGTCCTGACCTGGTGGGTGGCGCGAGGCGGCAGGGCCGTGGCCCACTCCGCGGAGCAGGTCATCGGTTTCAACCGGATCGCTCAGCACCCCCGGGCGGCCTTCCGTGCGGTGGCGGGCGTCGTGATCGCCGTCTACGCCATGACGGTGTTCGCCGTCGCCATCACGGCCGCTGCAGGGACCCATGACGTCACGCAAGGCGGTGGGCACCTGAGCCCCACGACGCTCGCGGCGATGCCTGCGGTCAGCGACGAGGGCACCTTGAGCGGAGCCATCGACCGGCTCTCCGCCGTGCCCGGGGTGACGACGGTGACCGTGGGAAGGATCAGCGGCGACGGCAAGCAGGACAGTCAGATCATCCTCGAGGCCGACAAGGCCGAGGCCCTCGGGGCCCCGCATGTCGCGGCTCCTGATGGCGCGGTGAGCATCAGTACCCGGTGGCTGTATGAGAACGCGGCCGCCTCGCCGTCGCCGGTCAGTACCGAGGCGCTGGCGAGCGCCCGTGAGAGTGGCGCGCCCGTCATCCTGGTGGGTACAGACCCGGCCAGCCCCGGGGCCATCGAGCGGGCCCGTACCTGCCTGGCCACCTCCGGCCTGGCCCTCGGGACCGCCCCGACCTCACCCAGCTCGATCCAGGCCCTTGAGGGCAGTGCCATGGAGAACCAGTTCGCCCAGCTCGGTTACATCGGCATCCTCATCGCCGCGGGCATCTCCGCGGTCTCGCTCGGGGTCTCGACGGTGGCGGCGCTGCTGGGGCGTCGGCGGGTCCTCGGTCTGCTGAGGCTGGTCGGCATGCCGGCGGCGACGCTGCGCTCCATGGTCTCCTACGAGGCGGCGCTGCCGGCGGCCACCGCCCTGGCCATGAGCATCGGCCTGGGCTGGCTGACCGCATGGTCGCTGATCGGCGGCGTCTCGGGCCGCCACATCAGCTGGCCGGACGGCGGTTACTGGCTGGTGCTGCTGGCGTGCCTGGCGCTGGTGGTGGTGACGACCCTGGCCAGTGCCCGCTACGGCCGGCGCATGCTGGCCGACACCACCGTCCGATTCGAGTAGAAACGGCCCACAGTGTCCATATCGGAGACAAAGGCCGCGATCAGCCTCAGTCACAGAAAAGGAAACCGCATGATTTCGCGGTTCTTCTCGACGGAGTGACGGCCTACGAGCTCCTTTGTCTCCGATATGGACACCTATCCCTCCTGCGCACCCGGGAACCGGGGAGAACAACCCCCGGTGCCCGGAGCCGATCTGCGATAGAACAAGACCATGACCTCAGGACGGATCGACACGGCCGCAGGCTCCTCTGCCGCGGCCTGCCCGAGGCCGCCGGTCCTCGCGGCACCGGATCTGGGTCGCCTGCGCGACGGCGAGGCCGATGAGCTCACCGCCGGTGAGATGGTCGAGGACCTGGCGCTGGTCGAGGCGGACCTCAGCGGCGGCGACCTGTCTGCGCTCACGCTGCTCAGCTGCCGGTTCTCGGAGGTTTTCGCCAACGACACCGACCTGGCCGCGGCGCGGCTGGTCGACTGCCGCCTGGAACGACTGAGCGCCACCTACCTTCACAGTCCGCGCTCCACCTGGCGCACGGTGGAGCTGGTTGACTCCCGTATCGGGGCCTGGGAGCTCTATGACGCTGATGTCGAGTCGCTCCTCATGGAGAACTGCCGCCTGGGCTTCGTCAACCTCGCCGGAACCGCTCTACGTGACGTTCTCATCAGGGCCACCCGGATCGACGAGCTGGACCTGAGCGGAATCGACGCTCAGCGGGTCCGTTTCGAGGACTGCCGGGTGGGCACGCTGCGCCTGCACGGCGGGGGCCTGAGCGACGTCGACCTGCGCGGTCTGGAGATGACAGTGGTCAGCGGGGTCGGCTCCCTGGCCGGGGCGACCATCAACAGCCAGCAGCTCAGTGAGCTCGCGCCGCTCTTGGCGCAGCACCTGGGACTGCGGGTCACGGATCGGGATCACGCACAGAATGTGGCAACAAGGAGTAGAAGAGCATGACGCTGCTGACAGCTGACGACGTCCTCAACGTGAAGTTCCAGGTCTCCTCATTCAAGGAGGGCTACAACCAGGATGAGGTCGACGAGTTCCTCGACGAAGTGACCACCACGATGCGGGAGTTCGAGGAACGACTCGGCACCTCGCAGGCATCGTCGGGCCCCTCGCACCGGAAGGCCGAGATCCTCCTGACCTCCGAGGGCGTCAGGAACATCCGGTTCTCGACCACCCGGTGGTCGGGGTATCACATCGACCAGGTTGATGCTTTCCTCGCTCAGGTGGTCTCGACGATGGAGGCCCTTGAGTCGCAGGCGCGCACCGGCGCATTCGCCGGCCAGCCCGGTGCCGGAGCCGGCGGGGCCTATAGCCGGGCGTACGGTGGCGGAACCTACGGTATGAGCCCGGCTCAGGCGGGGTACGCCCCGGGCGGAGCCGAAGCCGGCGGCTCTCAGTACGCCGAGGCGATCGCCCAGCGCGACCAGTACATCGCCCAGCTCCAGCAGGAGGTCGCCTACCTGCGCGCCGAGCTCGAGGCCGCCCAGCGCCGGCTGGGGACGACAGGGGTCTAGGCCTCGCCGCCGCATCTGCCACCACACAGTCGTAGAGAGGACCAGGACACATGACGATCCTGACGAGCAATGACGTGGACAACGTGAGGTTCACGGCCACCCAGTTCCGAGAGGGCTACGAACAGCACGAGGTTGATAGCTTTCTTGAGAAGATCGCCAGCACGCTGAGGGTTCTCCAGGCAGGAACTAACTCCACTGGGTATGCCTCCAACATCGCCGGCGTCAAGGTGCTCACGGCTGACGACGTGCAGAGCAAGAAGTTCCACGGCACCAGGTTCCGGGAAGGCTACGAGCAGGATGAGGTCGACAGCTTCCTCGACCACGTCGTGGAGACGTTGAGATACCTGGAGGGTGGCGCACAGGCCTCCGGATATGAAGCACAGTGGGGCGGCAGCTCGTGGGACGGCGGAGTCAACGCGTACGGCAGTGCGTCGTACGCCGCGCCGAGCGGCACCGACGGAACCGGTGATGCCCAGTACGCCGAGGCCATTGCGCAGCGCGACCAGTACATCGCCCAGCTCCAGCAGGAGAACGCCTACCTGCGCGCCGAGCTCGAGGCCGCCCAGCGCCGCTCGGGAATGACCGGGTTCTAGAGGTCGTCAGCACTGAGGAGTCCGAGACTACGGAGCAGGTGGGGCATCGTTGTCGATGGGCAAGGCCCCTGAGTATCGGGCTCGGGGAGGCTTTCCGTCGGCAGATGGCACCTGGCCGCGGCCTGCCCACCCCTGTCCCAGGGGAAGTCGTCCGGCAGCATCTTCGCGTCCTTACTACTTAGTCCCGTCAGCTCCCGGTAGTGCGTCTGCGCATCAGCCTGGTTCTGGTAGTTCTTCACGGGGGCGTAGTGGGCGTTGAGCCAGACCTCGAAGCACGGTACAGAAACAACACCGTGCACAACGGTCCGCTTGCTGCTCAGCCTCCGGCATGCGGCCAGGAAGTCATGACGATCCCGGCCATCGTGGTCGACGACGACCCACACCTCCTCGTATTCGCTGAGATCTGATCGAGGTCCGCTGAGCTCCTTGACGACGGTCAGCGGGTCGCCATCGATGACCTTCACCTTGACCGATATCCGGGATCGGTCTGTGCGTTGGCGTAACTGCTGCAGGTAGTCGTTCTCGGTGACCCGCCCGTTGGTCACGAGGAGAACGGTGCGCCGCTCGGATAGTTGAGCGCGTCGCCTCCTTCTCGGTGGCGTCATCTCACTTCGCCTCCGCCGAATCTGAGAGATACCGGCGAAGGCTGGAGGTGTCCACCTGGGGAATGGCACCGAAGGTTCCGGCGAGGTAGCGGCGCTGCTTGTTCGTGCCCTTGCGGTTGGAGGGGAAGTCTGCGAGCGAGAAGAGCTCACTGGCGCCGAAGGGGGACTTCTCCGTCATCCACACCTCACCCGCCTCCAGGAGCTGGATGGGAGAGTTGTCCAGGAGGGCCGTGTCATGGGTCGTGAAAAGGATCTGAGCGCCTCGGGTGTTGAGGTCCGGGTCCTTGAACATGTCCACCAGCGTGGCGGTCAGCGTCGGATGGAGGCTCGCATCGAGCTCGTCGATGCACAACACCTGACCCAGTCGCAGGGCATCGATAGCGGGACCGACCGTCGCCAGCCAGGTGAGAGTGCCCTGACTCTGCTGGCTGCTCGCTAACGAATACTCCTCGCCGCCGGCACCACGGTGGTGAAGGACGAGGTGACGCTGAAGCTCGTTGAGCACCTCGGCGGGGACCTCAGCATCCTCGTCCTCGCTCCACGGAAACCGTCTCAAGAGGTCAAGCACCTCTTGAGGAACCTCCTGCTCCTCAAGCTCAAGACCGACAACACCAAGGTCGGCGACCTGAGCGATGGCGTTCGCGATACCAGTCCACTGCTCGGGGTCCTCTGCGAGACGACTCATCACCCATCGCAGACGCGAACTGCGCTCCTCATCACTGTGGTGGATGAAACGCATAGTTCTCAAGCTCCGCGCGATCGGAGTAAGAGAGGCGTGCTTGTACTTCAGAGCCACGGCGAGGAAGAGGTCCTTGGGCGTCGTGATCCGACGGACCTCGTTCGTGGCGCCCTTGAGGGTGCCGCCAGCCTCGATCGCGGGCTCGTCATCCTCGGGGGTCTGGGTACGCACGAAGACCTTGCGCCAGCGCTGTCCCGCTGCCCAGAGCTCCTCACGTGAGATGCCCCAGCGATGCGCCTCCACACTGTAGCTGTAGCGCTCGTTCTCGTGGGTGAAGCCGACGGTGAAGCGGGACGGCTGTGCCGCGTGGTCGCGATCGAGACTGAAGGGCTGGTGCAGGATGTCCCGCTGCCCCCCGATGGCGTGGTGGAGGCAGTCAAGCGCATCCAGGAGGGTCGACTTGCCGGAGGCGTTCGGACCGTAGATCGCGGCCACCCGGCTGACGTGGCGCAACCAGTGCGAATCGCGCGGCACCTGGGACTTCAGGGTGTGTGAGACGAGGTTGAGGGTGGCTTCATCCCTGAAGCTGGCGTGGTTCGACAGGCTGAACTGGAGCAGCAACATGCAGCAAATATGCATTATTTCCTGCCGTATGTGTCGTTTTCCGTCCAAATGGCGGATTTTGATGCTCCCATATGGTTCCGTGCGGGTCTTCCGTGCGGGTCGCGGACGACGTGTGCTGGGGGCGGGGTCCGCTAGCGTGGTCGCATGGCCGTTCTCCCTACCGTCGCCGAGTTGAGGCGACGCCTGGGTGTGGACGCAGCCCGTGGTGAACTGCCGGGATTGCCGGGTGTGCGATGTCTTCCGGGGCCGGGATCAGCGGTGGTGCTGCTCGCCGACACTGCGGCCGGGGCGGTGTGGGCTCCTCGTCGGGACGGCGTGCTCTCGCGCGACGAGATGGAACGGGCGGCACGGTTCGTGTTCCCCCGGCTCGGGGAGGCGTGGGCCGGGGCGCACGTGCTGCTGCGCGAGGTGCTGGGGCGTGCGACACTCACGTCCGCGGCTCATGTGCGGATCCGCACCGGCGAGTCCGGGAAGCCGTCGGTCGACGGGGTCGAGTTCTCGCTGTCCCACACGGGCTCCGTCGTGCTGATCGGGCTCGGTGATCTTCCGCTCGGGGTGGACGTGGAGAAGGTCCCGGAGGAGCGGGCCGTGCAGCAGGTCGGTTCGAGTTTTCACCCGCGGGAGGCAGCCGAGCTGCTCGGTCTTCCCGCCGATGAACGCCCCGGGGCGTTTGCGCGCGTCTGGGTGCGCAAGGAGGCCCTGCTCAAGGCCATCGGAACCGGGCTGTCGCGCGGCATTTCCCGCGACTACGTGGGCACCGGAACGGTCCCGGGAACCCCCGTTTCGGGGCTGCGCATCCACGACGTGGCGCTCCCGGGGATGCCCGGTCACCGCGCGGCGCTGTGCACCACGGCGGCCGCGGCCGTCCCGTAGCGACGGGTACTCAACGGACCCGCCAACGAGCGGTCTGCTCGAAATCGGCCAGCAGCGAGGCGAAAACCCCGTTCCCGGCGGCCAGGTCACCCGGGCTGCCCTCTTCCACCACCCGCGTCGGTGTGCCGTTCTCGCGACCCGAGAGCACGTGGATGTGATCGGCCTGCATCACCGTCGACAGGCGGTGGGCGATGACGATGACCGTCCGGCCCCGCGACAACTCGCCCAGGGTCGCGGTGATAGCGGCCTCGTTCTCGGCGTCCAGGGCCGAGGTGATCTCGTCCAGCAACAGGATCGGCGCGTCCTTGAGGAAGGCGCGGGCGATCGAGACGCGCTGCCGTTCACCGCCGGACAGTTTCTGGCCGCCCTCCCCGACCTGCGTGCCGGCGCCGTCCGGTAGCCGGGCAATCGTCTGGTCGAGCCCGGCCCGGCGGAGCGCGTCGGCCACCTCGGCGTCGGTCGCGTCGGGACGGGAGATCCGGACGTTCTCGGTGATGGTGGTGTTGAAGAGGTAGACATCCTGGAAGACCATGGAGGTCATCTCCATCAGCTTCGTGGTCGGGATGTCCCGCACGTCGACGCCGCCGATGGTGATCGAGCCCCCGTCGACGTCCCAGAACCGTGCGGCCAAGCGGGTGACGGTCGACTTGCCGCAGCCCGACGGCCCGATCAATGCGGTGATCTCGTTCTCCCGGGCGGTCAGCGACAGACCGGAGAACACCGGCTGGTCCGCGACATAACCGAAACGGACGTCGTTGAACCGGATCGTGGTGCCCTGCGGGACCTTCGGGTCTTCAGGTTCGGGCAGCGGCGCAGAATCGACGATCGCACCGATGGCATCCAGACTGCCGACCGACTTCTGGATTTC
>ERZ772912.880-NODE-880-length-12853-cov-2.801766_pt1 | contig 12853 bp, 12 predicted proteins | sample MGYA00512119_ERZ772912 | MGnify/ENA primary metagenome ERZ772912 (study PRJEB29015, sample SAMEA2738048) | human oral metagenome | biome: human oral; feature: human-associated habitat; material: saliva | place: China | collected 2230 ...
CCCGGGCGGAATTTTCGCCCCCATGCTGGTAGTGGGCACCGGCATAGGGCTGCTACTGACCCGCCTGGGTGAAACCCTGTTTGGCTTTGGGCCAGTCGGTGGCAGCCTAGCGGTGGTTTGCATGGCCGCCTTTTTCGCAGCCGTAGTGCAGGCGCCAGTAACCGGCCTGGTGCTTACTGCGGAGATGACTGGGGCTACCGCCATGCTGCCCGCCTCACTGGCTGCCTGCGCGATTGCCATGTCAATCCCGATGCTGCTGGCCTCTCCCCCGGTTTATGAGGCTTTAGCTAAACGCAAGTCTCGTTTAGCTAAACGCCGCAAAGTGCGCCTGTTCGCTAAAAAGTAGCGTTAAGCCCGGGCCTTAAGACCCGGTCTTAACGCTACAAGCTTTGGTTCGAAAGCTTTACAGTCCTGGGCGACGTCCAATCGTGGGGATACCTAGCGCCACCGGGGCGCTGTCGGGCTCGGGCGCCCCAGAGTGCTTTTGGGCCTCAAGCCAAGCATCCCCGGCGCGGGTGCGACGCACCTGGAATAGGCCGCCGTCAAGGGCACTGTCAGCGATCAGGTTGTGGGGGGCGCCGTGAGTTACCTGGGCGCGCACCATGTCACCTGGACGCGGGGCGCCGGCGTCGTAGTTGCCAGCGTGAACCCCAGCCGGCAGGGCCACATGTACCAGGCGGTTGTCGGCGGCACGGCCAGAGACACGCTCAGTGGCCAGGTCTTTACGTCCCTCCCCCTGGGCTACCAGCACCTCAACAACCTTACCTTCCTGGGCTTCGTTTTCCTCTTGAGTGATGCGACGCACCAGCTTATCTAGGCGGGCGTAGCGCTCCTTCATCACCTCTTGAGGGATCTGGTCTTCACGGTCCGCTGCGGGCGTGCCCGGGCGCGGGGAATACTCAAAGGTGAAGGCTGAAGCGAAACGGGCTTGCTCGACGACGTCGAGAGTAGCCTGAAAATCTTCCTCAGTTTCCCCCGGGAAGCCCACAATAATGTCGGTGGTAATAGCAGCCTCAGGGATAGCGTTACGTACCCGCTCAAGGATCCCCATGAAACGCTCAGTGCGGTATGAGCGGCGCATAGCGCGCAGCACCCGGTCAGAACCTGACTGCAGCGGCATGTGCAAGCTAGGCATCACGGTGGGGGTGGTGGCCATGGCCTCAATGACGTCGTCGGTAAAAGCAGCCGGGTGTGGGGAGGTAAAACGCACCCGCTCAATGCCCTCAACACTACCCACAGCGCGCAGCAGCTTAGCGAAAGCTTTACGGTCACCAAAACCAACCCCGTAGGAGTTAACGTTTTGACCCAGCAAAGTAACCTCGACGGCGCCCTGGGCAGCCAGGGCCTCAACCTCAGCCAGAATCTCGCCTGGGCGCCTATCGCGCTGCTTACCGCGCAGCGAAGGCACAATACAGAAAGTACAGGTGTTGTTGCAGCCCACCGCGATAGACACCCAGCCTGCATAAACGCTTTCGCGGCGGGTAGGTAGGGTGGAGGGAAAAACCTTCAAGGACTCTTCCAGCTCCACGGCAGCCGCAGCGTTGTGGCGGCTACGCTCAAGTAACGCCGGCAGCACGTCAATATTGTGGGTACCAAACACCACATCCACCCAGGGGGCCCGGTCAATAATGCCCTGCCCCATCTGCTGGGCTAGACAGCCGGCCACGGCAATCTGCATCCCGGGACGGTTGCGTTTGACCTCCGCCAGCTGGCCGAGGTTACCAAACAGTCGGTTAGCGGCGTTTTCACGCACCGAACACGTGTTAATAATGACCACGTCTGCACCGCCGTCACCGGCCTTAGTGGCGCGCGCGGCGATTTCAGGTAGGTCCTCGACTTTGGTGTAGCCGGCCTTTTCAAGCAGGCCAGCCATACGCTCAGAATCATGTACGTTCATCTGGCAGCCCAGTGTACGTACGTGATAAGTGCGGGGGGTAGGAATACTTACGCTCATCGGCGTCAGTTTAACCCACCCCCCAAAGCGCTTTAGCGTAGACCGTGGATCTCTCCGGTAGTGGTGTCTACATCAATGCGGGCAGCACCCGGCGTGGAGGGCAGGCCCGGCATGGTCGAAAGATTGCCGCTAATGGCGTACACATAGCCAGCCCCAGCAGCTAGGCGCACCTCGCGAATGGGCAGGCGCCAGCCGGTAGGAGCACCCTTAACGCTGGGGTCAGCGCTGAGCGACATGGGCGTCTTAGCTACCACTACGTTTAGCTCACCAAAGCCTTCAGCCTGGTAGGTGGCCAGCAGCTTGGCGGCGGCCGGAGTGTAGTCAACACCATCAGCGCCATACATGGCGGCGACCTTAGCGATCTTGGTTTTTAGGTCATCTTCACGTTCGTAAAGTGGGCGAGCCTGGTTTTGGCCTTCGCTAGCCTGGCAGGCCTGTTCAACCGCCTGGGCTAGTTCAGTGCAGCCTTCTCCCCCACGCACCACGCCGTAGGAGCGGGCCACACGGGCGCCAGCTTCACGGGCAATGGCTTCGATTTCTGCCAGTTCACTTTCGTGGTCGGTGGGGAACACGTTGATAGCCACCACCGGCTCCATCCCAAAACCACGCACAATCTCAATGTGCTTAAGCAGGTTAGCCTGACCGGCGCGCACATCCTGGGGGCTTTCAGCCAGCATCTGTTCAGGCAGGCCCTTACCAGTAGTAATCTTGAACTTACCTGAGTGACTCTTAAGTGAACGCACCGTGGTTACCAGCACCGCCGCATGCGGACGTAGCCCAGAAACCGCGCACTTGAGGTCAAAGAAACGCTCAGCGCCCATATCGGCGCCAAAGCCAGCTTCGGTTACCACATAGTCGGCGTGCTGGGCTGCAATCAAGTCAGCAACTACTGAAGAGCAGCCGGTAGCGATGTTTCCAAAAGGACCGGTGTGGATCAGCACCGGGGTGTTTTCGCTGGTGCGCAGCAAGTTAGGCTGCAAGGCGTCACGCAGCAAGGCAGTCATGGCACCAGCGGCCTGTAGATCTTCAGCAGTAATCCACTTACCAGACTTAGAGCGGCCAATCACGATGCGCCCTAGGCGCTCGCGTAGATCCTTCAGGGAGGTGGCCAGCGACATGATCACCATGACTTCACTGGCAGGAGTGATATCGAAGGAAGACTGACGGGTTACGCCATCAATGCGGCCACCTAGACCGGTAACAATATGGCGTAGGGCGCGGTCATTGACGTCTAAAACCCTGGGCCAGGTAATAGAGCGCTCTTCAATTTCAAGCTCATTGCCCTGGTAGAGGTGGTTATCGATGATTGCGCTTAGCAGGTTGTGAGCTGCCGTGATAGCGTGAAAATCACCGGTTAGGTGCAGGTTAATTAGGGTGGCTGGCTCAACCTGGCTGGCCCCGTTACCGGTAGCACCACCCTTGATACCAAATACCGGGCCCTGGGCAGGCTGGCGAATAGTCAAAACTGCGTTACGATCAATCTTGGCCATACCCTGCACCAGGCCGATAGCCGTAGTGGTTTTACCCTCACCAAAAGGCGTGGGGCTAGTGGCAGTAACCACCACGTAACGGGCTTTTTGCTCTTTGGAGCCAAGGGCCCCTAACCCAATTTTGGCCACTTCGCGGCCGTAGGGAACTACATATTCAGGGGCGATACCAGCCTTTTGGGCTAGTGCTTGCAAATCAACGGTAGGCTCGCTCATGGGCTAAGTGTAAAAGGCTAGCCTTAGCGCAAACAACGCTTTAGTTTGTTAGCTGCTCACCCATAACCACTTCAATGGCATGCCAGGTATCTGCCGGCCCATAGCCTTTGCGTTGCAAAGCCCCAGCTAGCCTACGTTTAGCCACTGCCGGCTCCACATTAGTTAGGGTGGCGGCCTTTTTACGGGCCAGGGCTAGCGCGGCCTGGGTTTCATCGGCGTCATCAATTTGTTCTAAGGCGGCGGCAATATTAGCGGCGCTGACACCTTTAGTTTTCAGCTCACTAGCAATAGCGCGGCGGGCTGCAAATTTTTCACGAAACCGGGTGCGGGCCAGGGTTTGGGCGTAGGCCAGGTCATCAAGCAAACCTACTTCTTCTAGGCGATCTAGCACCTGCTGAGCAATGTCTGGATCAACCTGTTTACGCTCTAAAGCTTGCTGTACTTGCGATCGGCACGCCAGGGAGCGTTCGAGGCGGCGCAAGTCTCGCGCCGCCTCGAAGGCAATGGTGTGTTCGTCTGCCTCAAGCCAGGGCATTAGAAGCCGGTGCCCTCTTCACCAAAGGCGTCTTCCGCTTTTTTGCCACGCTTAGCCTTGGCAGCAGGCTTTTTAGACGCTGTCTTGGCCTCCGCTGGCTGCGCAGGTTGATCGTTTGCGCCAGCCTGGGCAGCCTTAGCAGCCTCCTCCTTGGCGCGCCGGCCAGGTTCCCCAACCCCCAGGGCTGCCAGGATCTTTTCTTCAATCTCAGCTGCTAGCTGCGGGTTGTCCTTGAGGAAGTTACGCGAGTTTTCTTTACCTTGGCCTAGCTGGTCTGTGCCATAGGTGTACCAAGCCCCAGATTTACGTACCACGCCGGTGTCCACACCCAGATCTAGCAGGCCACCTTCACGTGAAATACCCTCACCGTAGAGGATGTCGAACTCGGCCACCTTAAACGGCGGGGCCATCTTGTTCTTAACTACCTTTACCTTGGTGCGGTTACCAACGGTTTGGTCGCCATCTTTAAGAGCGCCAATACGGCGAATATCAATACGCACTGAGGCGTAGAACTTAAGGGCTTTACCACCGGTGGTGGTTTCAGGCGAACCGAAAAACACGCCAATCTTTTCACGCAGCTGGTTAATGAAAATGGCGGTGGTGCCGGTAGCAGATAGGGCACCGGTGATCTTACGCAGTGCCTGACTCATTAGGCGGGCCTGCAAACCTACATGAGAGTCACCCATTTCGCCGTCGATCTCAGCTTTAGGCACCAGGGCGGCAACCGAGTCGATCACGATAATATCTAGGCCACCAGAGCGGATCAGCATGTCGGCGATTTCTAGAGCCTGCTCCCCCGTGTCTGGCTGAGAAACCAGCAGGTTGTCTACATCCACACCAAGCTTGCGTGCATATTCAGGATCTAAGGCGTGCTCAGCGTCGATAAAGGCAGCGTTACCGCCAGCTTTTTGGGCGTTAGCAACCGCGTGCAAAGCCACGGTAGTCTTACCGGAAGATTCCGGGCCATAAATTTCTACTACGCGTCCACGCGGCAATCCGCCTACACCTAGGGCAACATCCAGGGCCACCGAACCGGTGGGGATAACCGCTACCGGCGGGCGCGTGTCATCACCAAGGCGCATAACAGAGCCTTTGCCGAAGTTCTTGTCAATCTGAGCCAGTGCTAGTGAGAGCGCCTTAGCGCGATCCTGGGGCTGATTAGCGGCCATGGGTCTACCTTCTACGAGTTTGCGGATAGGGCTGATCTGTTTACTTCAGCTCCCTCTCCGAGAGCCTGCCAACAACGCTATGTCCGATCAGCGACATATTTCCTAGCCCCTGTGGACAACCAGGTTAGGGGCCAAAGAAATGTTGTCTGCGAAAAACTATATCCGAACCTTTGTTCGAAAGCCAAGTATCTTTGTACAACTAGTTGACCGTGACCATGGCCACCACCAGCCCAGCTAGGCCAACTTTGACTAGCAGCATTTTTCCACCTGTGCACAAAAAATGGGCGCCTGGTGGGCACCCATTTGTTTTAGCGCTTAGCGCGCCGGCGTTGTTTAGGATCCATTCGGTAGACCCAACGCTGAGTCTCGCTAACCTGCATCTCATCGCACAGTCGGTCCCAAACTTCGCGCGGATCAACTCCTTGAGCTAGCGCAGCACTGGCGCTTAACCCCCAGGGGCTAAGCACTAAGTCTTGGGCCAGTGAGTTACCAAAAACCGGACCAAAAACCTCTTCCAGTGCCAGCGCAAACTCAGAGTTTTTCATCAGTGGCTTAGTGCCGACTGGCTGCGCACTAATTCATCGGGCACAGTGTCGGGAACCATGGAGCGCTCTGCACGAGCGATACGGTCAGACACTTCACGTAGCACCACATATAGCGGCACCTGCAGAGCCTGGCAGATTGAGCCTAGCAGCTCAGAGGAAGCTTCCTTCTGGCCACGTTCCACCTCAGATAGGTAACCCAGGGAGACACGCGCCTCAGCGGAAACCTCACGTAGGGTACGCCCCTGGTGCTGACGTACGGCACGCAGCACCTCGCCAATTTCGCGGCGAAGCAGGACGGGTTCATTCAACGAAGCATCCATAACACCACGGTAGTGCATAGTGGCACCAGGGCGCGAAACGCCACGGTTAACCGGACGGACGCTTGAGCGGGGGTGGGTACTGTTGTTCACGTCTACTCCAACCATTCATCTAGGGCCATTATTTCCGTGAAGCTGGAAAGTGGTTGACGTCTCAACTTCTTTTCTTAAACTATCAACTTCGTACTTAAGTAAACCCGCTTAGGCTATGTTTTCGCTGTGAGAAGCTAATGGATAGCTATAGGCTTTTGGGCCTACCACTTCTACTAGGCCCACCTACTACGCCTGATCAAGTAGTTCTAAAGCTAATACCAGCACGTGGCGAACTGTTTGAGCACGTATCTGCGAGCGCTGTCCCTCCAGCTGCAGCAGGCGCCACACACTTGCCCACGGGGCAATGGCGGCGATATAGACTGTGCCCGCCTCATGGCCGTCAGCTGGGCCTGGCCCTGCCACACCGGTAGTAGCCACGGCGACGTCGGCCCCCAAAAGCTGTGCCACGCCGTCGGCCATTTCCTGGGCCACCTGGGCATCTACCGGACCAACGCTAGCCAAACGTGCATCATCTACCCCCAAAACTTGAGCTTTTAGTTCAGTGGCATAGGCGGTGACACTACCGCGTAAAACCGCGCTAGCCCCGGGCACATCCACTAGTGCCGAGCACACCAGTCCCCCAGTGAGCGACTCAGCTGCCGCAATGGTTAAACCAGAGTCATTCAGGCGGGTAACCAAACTCTGAGCCAGTTCATAGGTACTCAGCTGACTGTAGGTCACTTGGTGTCCTTGGCGCGGTTAAGGGTAATTGCCTGCTGCACATAGTCAATGCTAGTCACCACGGTAACCAGCAAAGCCACCAGCATGATGCAAAAAGCAGTAGCAATCAGGCCACTGGCAATAGTGTCTGGTAGGAACAGCTGCCAAGGCATAAGCAAACCAATAATGGCCACCATTTGCAGTGTGGTTTTAAGTTTGCCGCCTTTAGAGGCTGCCATTACCGCACCTTTACGCACCATCGCCATGCGCATGAAGGTGATCCCCAGCTCGCGCACAATAATCACAATGGTCACCCACCACCACAGTTGACCCAGATAGCTGAGCAACACTAAGGCGCTTATAGTAAGGGCCTTATCGGCAATCGGGTCAGCTAACTTACCAAAGTTAGTGATCAGGTTAAGGCGCCGAGCCAGGTAACCATCAAGCTTGTCAGTTAGCGCCGCCACAGTAAACACCACCGTGGCCACCAGCATGCCCATATCATTGCCGCGCAGCACCATAAAAATAAATACTGGCACCAAAACTAAACGCATCACGGTTAGCGCGTTAGCTATGTTCACTACCGGTACGTCGGCACTAGATTTCTTACTCATCTGTTCCAATTTAACCGCCTTTGGCTCTAGCTGGAGTGGTTTTCGCCCTCGTGCACGCCGCCGTTAGCATTGGCTTGCACGTTCGTGGCTTGAGCTACCTTATCGACGGCGCCCCCAAAGCGGCGCTCGCGGCCGGCATATTCGGCGCAAGCTTGCCATAGCTGACGCCGATCAAATTCAGGCCAAGGTAGATCTGAAAAATACAGTTCTGCATAGGCAGAGTGCCACATAAGGAAGTTAGAGGTACGCTGCTCGCCGCCGGTGCGGATAAATAGGTCTACGTCACTCATAGAGGGAGCGTATAGGTAGCGCGAAATAGTGCGCTCATTAATTCCGGAGGCTTTTAGTTTACCTGCGGCCACATCGGCAGCGATACGTGCGGTGGCGTCAGCGATTTCAGCGCGTCCACCATAGTTAATGCACATATTCAAAATCATGCGGTCATTGTTTTTGGTTAGCTCTTCGGCTGCCCGTAGCTCGCTAAGCACGCTGCGCCAAAGCTTGGGGGTACGTCCCACCCAGCGTACGCGCACGCCCCAGGAATTTAGTTCATCGCGCTGCTGGCGTAGCACGGTGCGAGTAAAGCCCATAATGAAGCGCACTTCGGCGGGAGAACGGCGCCAGTTTTCGGTTGAGAATGCGTATGCGCTTAGCTCTTTAACGCCTAGCTCTACCGCCCCGGCGGCCACATCCATGAGGGTGGCCTCCCCTACTTTGTGTCCCTCAGTGCGTGGCAGGCCGCGCGCATTGGCCCAGCGTCCATTACCGTCCATAACTACGGCCACATGGCCGGGGACTTTAGCTAGCTGCGGGGCGACGGCGCCGCTAGGGTGCTTGGGGGGGTCAATGTAGGTGGGCATTTTAAGCTCTTTCTACCAGGGATAGAGAAGCTAACCGGCGCTCTAGGTGCCAGGTTACGTAGGCGGATACGATGGCGGAAACCTGTCCACGTACCACCGCCGCACAAGCATAGACGGTGGGCCAGTCGCCGCTAAGTAAAGCACCCAGTAGCACCATAGCCTCACTGTCAACATGAATTGAGCCAGGTTGGCGACAGCTTTCACATAGCGCCCCACCGTTTTGCACCGAGAAATATTCATGAGGGCCCTTAGCCCCACATAAAGCACAGTCAAAACAGCTTGGCGCCCAACCCGCTAGTGATAGTGAACGCAGCAAATATGAGTCCAGTACTAAACCGCTAGGGTGACGCGCGCGCGCCAGCGCATTTAGTGCGCCGACCAGTAATAAATACTGGGAATTAGCTCCCTCATAGGCGTTAACTTCTTCAGTTAGACGCTGGGCGGTTTCGGCCATGGTGGCTGCGCAGGTGTAGGCACTGTAGTTGCCCATAATTGGGCCGGCGTAGGCCTCCAAGGTTTGCACCTGAGTGACAGTGTCTAGATTACGGCCTTTGTGTAGCTGCAGATCAACTAGGTTAAAGGGTTGCAGGCGCCCACCAAATCTTGAATTAGTGCGGGCCACGCCTTTGGCCACGGCGCGTACTTGGCCGTGCTGCCTGGTCAGCAGCACCAGCAGGCGGTCAGCTTCACCTAGTTTATAGGTGCGTAAAACTACCGCTTCATCCCGATATAGCTTGCTAACCACGGTTAAAGTTTGCCAGATTCTACCCGGCTGGCACGCAAAGCACGGTTAACAGCGGAAATTACGGCTTTAAAGGAGGCGGTAGCAATGGATTGGTCAATACCTACTCCCCAGTAGGGGACCCCATTTACTTCGCATTCAATATAGGTGACGGCCCGTGAGTGGGCGCCTTTACCCAGGGAATGCTGACTGTAGTTAAGTACCTGCACATTAACGCCAAGTGAGGCCAGCGCATTAGCTAAAGCTTCTAGGGGGCCTTTGCCCTGGGCGCTAATAACCCTAGGAGCGTTTAAAGTGGCGTCACTAAGCTCTACCGTAAGTAACGTGCCCTGGTCACGATCAGTTGAAGACACCGCCGAGCCACGCAGCCCAAAGCGCCCCCACTTTGGGGTTAGAGCGGCGCGATTGTGCGAGGGCTCGCCGGTGATCTCAATTAGCTGGGTATCAGCAGGTAGGTACTGGTCTACGAAAAGCTGCCAGATAGTGTAGGCGTCAATTTCTGCCCCCGCCCCGTCGGCATAGTGCTGCACCTGGGCAGAGAACTCTTTTTGTAGCCGTTTAGGTAGGCGCATCTGGTAGTGGGCGCGCATCAGGTAGGCCACCCCGGCTTTACCTGATTGGGCGTTAACCCGCACCACCGCCTCATAGGAACGTGACAGGTCGTGCGGGTCTACCGGCAGATAGGGCACTTGCCAAGCCACTGCGGCGTCGTCGCCCGCCTGCGCCACCGCAGTGCTACGCGCCGCCATAACCTTACGGATAGCGTCCTGGTGGGAGCCGGAAAAAGAAGTGTAAACCAGGTCCCCCGCGTAGGGGCGGCGCGGCCCCACCTCCATGCGGGTGACTACCTCACACTCGTGGCGCACGCGGTCAATGTCGCTAAGTTTCAAGCAGGGGTCAATGCCCTGGCTGTAAAGGTTAAGTGCCAAGGTCACCAGATCTACGTTCCCGGTGCGCTCGCCTTGGCCAAACAGGCAGCCTTCAATGCGTTGAGCGCCGGCGCGCATACCCAGTTCAGCTGCGGCCACAGCACTACCACGATCATTGTGGGGATGCAGGCTTAAACATACGTTTTCGCGCTGCTCCAAATTATCGTTTAACCACTGCACCTGGTCAGCAAATACGTTAGGGCTACAGCGCTCCACAGTGGCAGGCAGGTTAATAATTAACTCCCCGCGTTTTTGGGGCTGCCAGGCGGCAATTACCGCGTTACATACTTCTAACGCAAATTCGGGCTCAGTGTCGTTAAACATTTCAGGTGAATATTCCAAACCGAAATGTGTATCGTCATCCAAATAGCGCTGCGCAGCCTGGCAAACCAGCTCAACCCCGGTTACCGCCAGGTCTTTTACTTGCGCTTTAGTTAACCCAAAAACATGCTTACGAAACACCGGTGAGGTGGCGTTATAGATATGTACGTTAACCCGTTTAAGCCCCTTAACGCTTTGCATTGTGCGCTCAATTAGATCTGGGCGGATCTGAGTTAACACGCTTACATTCACATCTGGAATTAGCTGCGGATCAGCCGCTAAAGCGCGCACAAAATCGTAGTCTAGGGCGCTAGCGGCAGGGAAACCCACCTCAATTTCTTTAAAGCCTAAGCCCACCAGCAGACGCAGTAGACGCTGTTTGCGCTTTAAATCCATGGGCTCAGCTAAAGCCTGATTACCGTCACGCAAATCCGTGCTCAGCCAGCGCGGCGCCTGCGTTAATTGTTTATCTGGCCAGGTGCGCTGCGGGTAGCTAAATGCAGGTGGCCGCAAGTATTTGGCCACCGGCATTAAACTTGGTTCAGGGATAGGTATTTGCGCTGGGCGCAATCTTTTAGCTGCCTTTCTTAATTTTTAAAAGCCGAGTTTACCCAGCTGTTTGGGGTCTTGCTGCCAGTCTTTAGCGGTGCGCACATGCAAATCTAAATAGATTTTGCGACCCAAATAGGCCTCAATTTCACGGCGTGAGCGCATACCTACATGCTTTAGCCTAGAGCCACCCTTGCCGATAATAATGGCCTTTTGTGAGTCGCGTTCAACTACCAGCGACACGCGCACTTGCAGTTTACCCCCACCCTTATAGGCCCCCTCATCAACTTGGGGGTCCATAACTTCATCTACCACCACAGCGAGCGAGTGGGGCAGCTCGTCACGCACCCCTTCTAGAGCAGCTTCACGCACTAGCTCAGCGATCATAACGTCGCGCGGCTCGTCGGTGATCTCCCCGGTGGGGTACAGCTGGGGGCCGTGGGGCAGGTAGGAGGCCAAAACGTCAGCCAAAATATCTACCTGACTATCAGTCACGGCGCTTACCGGCACAATCTGGGCCCACTGGCCTAGCTCTTGCACCGCCAACAGCTGCATAGCTAGCGCTTCTTTACTGACCTTGTCGGCTTTGGTTACTACCGCCACCACGGGGGCGCGCAGGTCAGCTAGATCACGGGCGATGAAACGGTCACCGGGACCGATTTTTTCATCTGCCGGAATACAAAAAGCCACCACGTCCACGTCAGCCAAGGTTTCACGCACCATGTCGTTAAGGCGCTTTCCCAGGAGCGTGCGCGGACGGTGCAGACCGGGGGTATCTACCAGCACCAGCTGGGCTTTGGGTAGGTTCACTACCCCACGTACGTTGTGGCGGGTGGTTTGTGGGCGCATGGAGGTGATAGCTACCTTGGTTCCCACTAGCGCATTGGTTAGCGTAGATTTTCCAGCGTTGGGGCGCCCCACCAGGCAGGCAAAGCCGGCGCGAAACTCTGGGTCAGTTTCAGGCATTTCAATGGCTTCGGGCTCGGGCAGGTCACTAAGCCCAAACTCGGCGGCAAAATCTGCCATTTCAATTTCACCGGGCTGCGCGGCGTCAAACTCTTCCTGGGTGCCAGGTTCTTGGGCACTAAGTTCCTGGGCTGCTAGTTCTTCGTGGCCCGGGGAGGGTTTAGTCATTGTCTACTTCTTTCTGCCGGGGTAGGGCCCAAGCTAAGAGGGAAAGTATTTGTCGACGTCGTCCTACTAAGTCTTCTGCTTCTAGGTGCAATCCCTGAATTTCCCCACTGGATCCCGGCAGTGGCACCCGCCCCAGGGCTTTGGTAAGCAAGCCGGCGGCGGTATCTACGTCGTCGTCGGAGATTTCTAGGCCAAATAGGTTTCCAAGCTCATCTAGCCCCAGCCGGGCGGGCACGCGCCAAACCCCGTTGCCCAGATTTTCTACCTCGGGTTCGCGGTGGTCGTGCTCATCGGTCAGCTCCCCGACTACTTCTTCAACCAGATCTTCCATGGTTACTAGCCCGGCGGTGCCGCCATATTCATCCACCAGCAGCACCATATGCACATGCTCGCGTTGCATTTGGCGTAGCACGTCGTCGGCAGCGTTAGTTTCGGGATAGTAGGTAGCTTCACGCACCAGGCCGGCTACGTCCTGGGTGACTATGGTGGGGTCTTGTTGACGACGGCGCACCAGGTCTTTTAGGTACAGCAGGCCGCGTACGTCGTCGGCATCAGAGCCAATTACCGGAATACGCGAGTAGCCTGAGCGCACAAACAGATCGAAGGCGTCCTCCACGCTGTCTTGGCTGTCGATGGTGACCATGTCAGGGCGCGGCACCATAATTTCGCGTACCAGGGTTTGGCCTAGTTCCACCACCTGGCGCATCATTTGCCTATCGGCGGCCTCA
>ERZ772912.881-NODE-881-length-12851-cov-7.969834_pt1 | contig 12851 bp, 9 predicted proteins | sample MGYA00512119_ERZ772912 | MGnify/ENA primary metagenome ERZ772912 (study PRJEB29015, sample SAMEA2738048) | human oral metagenome | biome: human oral; feature: human-associated habitat; material: saliva | place: China | collected 2230 ...
GGGCCGTCGGCGACCGGGTCGGTGAAGGGCACGCCGAGCTCGAGGGCGTCGGCCCCACCGGCGATGAGCGCCTCGATGACGGCCTCGCTGGTGTCCGGGTCGGGGTCACCGACCATGACGAAGGGGACGAAGGCGCCCTCACCGCGCTCCCTGAGGGCGGCGAACATCGCGGGATAACGACTCATCTCAGAACTCCTCATCCGGGCCGGCGTCCGGGCTGGTGCCCCTGGCGGCGTTCAGACCCGCGTACTCGGTGCGCTTGCCCATCTGCTCCACCATGCGCGAGGCCCTGGCCACGGCGCCGTCAGTGGAGAAGGAGCCGCCCAGCCTCGCCTGCACCTGGTCGAGATCCTTGTCCCCACGGCCCGACAGACACACCAGCAGGATCGGGGGCTCCTCGCCGTCGGGCACCTGGCGGGCCATGGCCAGGGCCTGAGCCAGGGCGTGGGCCGACTCCACCGCGGGGATGATCCCCTCGTGGCGCGACAGCAGGCGGAATGCCTCGATCGCCTCGTCGTCACTGATGCCCACGTAGCGGGCCCGGCCGGTGTCCGACAGCCAGGCGTGCTCGGGCCCCACGCCCGGGTAGTCCAGGCCCGCCGAGACCGAGAAGGACTCCTCGACCTGCCCCTCCGAGGTGCGCATGAGGTAGCTGCGCGCCCCGTGGAGGATCCCCACCAGCCCCTTGTTGATGGGGGCGCCGTGGCGGGAGGTGTCCAGGCCCTCACCGGCCGGCTCAACCCCGATGAGCTCGACCCCGGGGTCATCGATGAACTCGGCGAACATGCCGATCGCGTTGGAGCCGCCGCCCACGCAGGCGATGACCGAGTCCGGCAGCCGCCCCGTCAGGCCCAGGACCTGGGCGCGGGCCTCCCGGGAGATGACCCGGTGGTACTCACGCACGATCGTGGGGAAGGGGTGAGGCCCGGCCGCCGTGCCCAGCAGGTAGTGGGTGTCGGCGAAGGAGGCCGTCCAGTCGCGCAGCGCCTCGTTGACGGCGTCCTTGAGCGTGCCCGCACCACTGTCCACCGGGACCACCGTGGCGCCCATGAGCTCCATGCGCTCGACATTGGGCGCCTGACGCACGACGTCGGTGGCCCCCATGTAGATGGTGCAGTCCAGGCCCAGCAGGGCGCAGACCATGGCGGTGGCCGTCCCGTGCTGGCCGGCGCCGGTCTCAGCGATGATGCGCCGCTTACCCATCCGCTTGGCCAGGAGGGCCTGCCCCAGAACCTGGTTGCCCTTGTGGGCGCCACCATGGACCAGGTCCTCGCGCTTGAGCAGGATGCGGGCATTGCCCTCCAGCGGCAGGTTGCGCAGCTCGGTGACCGCCGTGGGACGCCCCAGGTAGCGGGTCATGAGCGTCTCCAGCTCGGCGGCGAAGGCCGGATCGGCCTGGGCATCGATGAAGGCGTCCTCGAGCTGGTCCAGCGCCGGGATGAGCAGCTCGGGCACGAACTGGCCCCCGTAGGGTCCGAAGAAGGCCGGCAGGCGCGGGTGGTGCCCCGTCTCCTGGCCGTCCCGGTCCAGGGCCGACGACGACGTACCCTCACCCTGAGGCAGCGGTACCGCGGTGGCCAGCTCCCGAGCGGCCTCGGCCGGATCCGGGGCCCCGGACAGGGACGAGCCCACCAGGAGGGCGTCCACCAGGCCCGACAGGCGCCGCACGTCCTCGGGAGCGCCGACACCCGACTCACCCACAAGCACCACCCCGGCCGGGGCCAGGGGAGCCATCTCCTCGGTGCGCGCCAGATCCGTCTCCAGGGTGCGCAGGTCGCGGTTGTTGATGCCGATGACCTCCGCCCCCAGGGCCGAGGCACGATGCATCTCCTGAGGCGTGGAGACCTCCGTGAGCACCTCCATGCCCAGGCTGTGGGCCAGCTCGGCCAGCTCGCGGTAGACGTCGTCGGGCACCACCGAGAGCATGAGCAGGACCGCGTCCGCCCCCAGGCTGCGAGCCGCCAGCACCTGGACCTCATCAACGATGAAGTCCTTGCACAGGACGGGCACGTGCACCACCTCGCGCACAGCGGCCAGGTCGTCGAAGGAGCCGTTGAAACGATCGGGTTCGGTGAGCACCGAGACCGCGGCCGCGTAGGGCGCGTACTGGGCGGCCAGCGAGGCCGGGTCGTAGTCGGAGCGGATGGTGCCGCGTGAGGGTGAGGCCGCCTTGCACTCCATGATGAGAGCCGGCTGCGGGCTGCGGCCCTGGCCGCTACGGGTGCGCAGGGCGGCCGCGAAGGAGCGCTGCGAGCGCTCCAGGTCCTCGGCTCTCAGGTGCCCGAAACGGGCGCGCAGCTCATCAATGCGCTCGCGGCGCGCCTGGACGATCGAGTCCAGGACGGTGCCCGTGGCGATGAGACGCGCCTCGACCGGCTCACGGTGGGTGCGCTCGCCAGGGCCTGCGCCATCGGGTGACGCGGCGGGGACGGGGGCGGTGTCGGGGGTGGTCACGGCTTCTCCTCAGGCCGTCTCAGTGGCGAGGTCACTGGCTTTGGTCATGGACTCCAGGTGGCGGGCCACGCCACCGGAACGGATCTGCTCCAGGGCCGCCGCAGTGCCGTCGGCGAGGCTGTCGGCCCGGCCGGTGAGGTACAGCAGGGCACCGGCATTGACAGCGATCGCGTCGCGGTGGGCGGGCCGTCCCTCACCCGAGACGGCCTCGCGCAGCAGGCGGGCGTTGTCGGCCGGCTCCCCACCCAGCAGGTCGGCCAGCTCGTAGGAGGTCACCCCCAGATCCTCGGGCGTGACCTCGTAGGCCCGCACCCCGTCGGGCGTCGCCTCACGCACGAGGGTCGGCCCGTGGACGGCGATCTCGTCCAGGCCCGAGCCGTGGACCACGAGCGCGCGCTCGCGCCCCAGCTGGACCATGGCCTCAGCGATCATGTCCAGCATGCCCGGGTCCCACACGCCCATGAGCTGGAAGGTCAGGTGGGCCGGGTTCACCAACGGCCCCAGGACATTGAAGATCGTGGGCGTGGCCAGCGCCTTGCGCACCGGGGCCACGTGCCGCATCGCCGGGTGGTAGGCCTGGGCGAACAGGAAGGTGAAGTGGTCACGGGCCAACAGCTCGACCGCCGTGGCCGGCTCCACGTCTAGCGGCAGCCCCAGCTCGGCGATGACATCGGCCGCCCCCGTCTTGGAGGACACGGCCCGGTTGCCGTGCTTGGCCACCGCGACCCCCATCGAGGCGGCCACCAGGCCCGCCCCCGTGGAGATGTTGATCGTGCCCACGCCGTCGCCCCCGGTGCCCACGACGTCCACCAGCGGGAAGGACACCGACGGGAAGTCCCGGGCCACCTGACGGAAGGCGCTCGCGGCCCCGGCGACCTCCTGGGGCTCCTCACCGCGGGCGTGCAGCGCCGCCAGCAGCGCCGCCGTCTCCACCTCGGACAGCTCGCCGGCGCCCAGGGCCGCGAAGACCGCGGAGGCCTGCTCGCGGCTCAGGCGCCGTCCCTGCACCACCTCTCGCAGCAGCTCGTGCGCCTCCTGCGCCGTGGCAGCAGGCGCGGCCTGCGCAGCGGCCGGGGCCGCGCTGTTGGTCTGACTCATCGGTCTGTAGCTCCTTCGCAGGTGGTTGAGGCTGGTCGAGCGCCCGGGGGTGATTCTGCCCGAACGGCGGCTCCGACGTCGGTATGTGCGGGCCGACGGGGCGCAGGTGTGGCTCAGGGGGTCCGGGCCAGGCCGGCGGTGACGGCCTTGAGCAGGGCCGGGCCCTGCGGGGTGAGGATCGACTCGGGGTGGAACTGCAGCCCGACCGCGGGCAGCGACCGGTGCCGGGCCGCCATGACGATGCCACCGCTTGGGTCCTCATCTGTCGGGGTAGTCCGGGCAAGGCTGACAAGTGCCTCAGGAAGTGTGCGCGTGCCCAGGGAGTGGTAGCGGGCCACGTCCAGCGGACCGCCGTCGAGGACCGCGAAGGCCTCGTCCGCGCGCCCCGCCTCAGTGACCTCGAGGCGGTCGGAGCGGCCGTGGACCGGGCCGACCGGGGCGACCCGCCCGCCGCAGGCCTCGACCAGGGCCTGGAACCCCAGGCAGATGCCCAGCGTGGGAATCGCCTCATCCAGGGCGGTGGCGATGAGCTCCATGAGGCAGCCCGACGTCGCCGGGTAGCCCGGCCCGGGGGACAGACACAGGACCGGGCGCCGCCCTGCCTGGCGCTCGGCCTCGGTGGGCTCCAGGGCGGCGAGCACCCGGGAGGCCGGCACGTTGTTGCGGTAGACCTCGATCTGGGAGCCGAGGGTCGCGAACTGGTCGACGAGGTTGTAGACGAAGGAGTCGCGGTTGTCGAGCAGAACCACTCGAGCCGGTGCCTCGGCACGACTCCCGGTGGCCTGCGCGGTGCTCTGGCTGCTGGTGAGGGGCATGGCTCAGGCCTCCTTGCTGGTCCGGCTGCCGGTCCGGCTGTCGGTTTGGCTGCTGGTCTGGTCGATGACGAGGGCGGCGCCCTGCGCGGCGGCGACCGCCTCCAGGACGGCGCGGGCCTTGTGGACGGTCTCGGCGGCCTCGGCGGCCGGGGAGGAGGCCGCCACGACACCGGCGCCGGCCTGGACCAGGGCGGTGCCGGCGGACACGAAACCGGAGCGGATGACGATGCAGGTGTCCAGCTCCCCGTCACCGCGGATGTACCCCACCGAGCCGCCGTAGGAGCCGCGACGCACGCCCTCGGCCTGGCGGATGAGCTCGGCGGCACGCAGCTTGGGGGCCCCGGTGAGGGTGCCCATCGTCATGGAGGCGCGGAAGGCGTCCAGGGCGTCCAGGTCCTCGGCCAGCTCGCCGGAGACCTCGGAGACCAGGTGCATCACCCGGCTGTAGCGGTCCACGCGCAGCAGGTCCTGCACACTGCGGGTGCCCGGACGGCTGACCCGGGCGACGTCGTTGCGAGCCAGGTCCACGAGCATGACGTGCTCGGCGACCTCCTTGGCGTCGGTGCGCAGCTCCAGCTCCAGACGGGTGTCTCGCTCGTGGTCCACCGAGCCGTCAGGGTGCAGCCCGCGCGGCCGGGTCCCGGCGATGGGGCGGATGGCGACCCGGCCGCTGCGCACCGAGTACAGCAGCGCCGACTCCGGGGAGGCGCCGAAGAGCTCGAAGTCCGGGGCGGCCAGGTAGAACATGTACGGGCTGGGGTTGGCGTGGCGCAGCACGTGGTAGGCGGCCAGCGCATCGGGGCAGTCAATGGTGAAGCCGCGCGAGGGCACCACCTGGTAGACGTCGCCGTCGGCGATGTAGCCGCGCATCTCCTCCACGACCGCCTCGAAGTCGGCGTCGGAGACGGTGGGCACCGCGTGCAGGACGGGGGAGCCGGAGGAGATGACATCACCGACCGGTGCCTCAACGACCGTGTCGGCAGCTGTGTCGGCGGCTGTCTCGGCGCTGTCGGCCGGGTCCTCGATCCTGTCGATGGCGGCTGCCAACGCCTCCATGCGCCGCTCCAGGTCGGCGGCGTCAACCGAGGCCCCCACCAGGGTCGCCTCCCGGGTGGGGTGGTCGACGACCAGGATGATGCGCGCGTCGTAGAAGAGATAGTCCGGACAGGTGTTGGCGCCCTGAGCCACCTCAGGCAGGGACTCGAAGGTGGACAGGTAGTCGAAGGCGAAGGCTCCCGCCTCCAACGGCAGGTGGGGGTGGTCGACCTCGGCCCGGGCCAGGAGGCGCAGCGGCTCGATCGTGGACAGGGCGGTGAGCCGCTCGCGCTCCTCGATGGACGGGTCGTCGTCGCAGATCGTGGGCAGGGTCAGAGTCAACCGGCCGGGGGACCGGTCGGTGACGTGCTCGGCCAGCCCCTCCTCAAGACGCGCCAGAGCCGCCAGACCATCGGCCCCGGGGCCTGACCCGTCGACGGCGTCCAGCGCCTCAGCCATCACAGTCCCGCCCCAGCACGTCAGCCTGGCCGAGGCTTCCAGGACGGCGACCGTGGTTCGCGAGGCCTTGGTGGTGATGTCGGCGCTCTCCAGAAGGACGCAGTCCACTGGCCGCACGGAGCCGCCCTGCGTGGCCGGGCCCGTAGCGGTGCGCAGCAGACCGGAGTGCGTCAGCTGCTCCAGCAGGGCGCCTCCGTCGGCGTGGTAGCGCACTGAGCGCGTCAGCACAGTGGGTGAGACAGTAGGGGAGGCGGCTGACGGTGCGGCCTCGGGGGCAGTGTCTGGCACGGAGTCTGGCACGGTGGGTGACATGGGGCCTCTTTCCTGAGATCGGGGTTCAGGCGGGCCTCTCACTCATGCGTCGGGCGGGCCCGCGGTGAGCGAGCCGGTACGTCCTAGCGCGTCAGGATGGCGGCTCGCCTCGAGGGGAGCCACCACCAGGTCGTGCGCCGTGTCGTCATGGCGGTCACTCTAACCCTACCGACCCCGGGAGACGAAACCGGTCTCTCCAGCTGTCTCAGCGATCGCGGTCCTTCGTCGACGGCGGCGCACCACGATGGAGGCGATCAGCGCCGCGGCGGCCAGGATGACGACGATGCGGCCGATTGGGCCGGTGAGCCAGGCCGTCAGGATCGCCATGCCGATGGTCGTGTAGACGGCGGCCCAGGCGATCGCCCCGGCGGCTGTGGCCGCCACGTAGCGGCGCAGCGGCATGCGGGCCACTCCCGCGGAGAGCTGGATGACGCTCTGGATGCCGACGGTCAGGAAGGACACCGGCACTGCCAGCACGCCCCAGCGCGCCGACCACGCCTGGGCCCGGGCGTACACTGGGGACTCGAGCAGCGAGACCCACCGGGTGCGCGCGGTCCCCGCCGTGATGCCCCGGCCGATCCAGTACATGGTGTGCGAACGCATCATGGCCAGGCACCAGAAGAACAGGAAGACCCCGGGGTAGGGCAGGGAGTGGATCCGTTCCAGCATGCGAGGAAGGCTAACCTAAGTCGGTCGGTGCTCGGTGGCGGGCTCGCCTATGCCCGTGCTTACGCCTGCGCCCGCGGGAGGCCTGGGGAACCGGCGCGTGGCCGCACCTCACACTGTGGGTTGGCCCGGCGGGCTGGGGCGGCGGGCCGCCGTCGTGGGAGACTTGGGACAGACCCATGCCGGATATGAGGAAGAGCCAGGAACCGATCTCCGTGTCACCGATCCCCACACCAGAGCAGATGACCAGCGTCCAGCCCGCCGCCACCGAGCAGGCCCGGCTGCGCAACTTCTGCATCATCGCGCACATCGACCACGGCAAGTCCACCCTGGCCGACCGCATGCTCCAGGCCACCGGCGTCGTCCAGCCCCGCGACATGCGCGCCCAGTACCTGGACCGCATGGACATCGAGCGCGAGCGCGGCATCACCATCAAGTCCCAGGCCGTGCGCATGCCCTGGGCCATCGAGGGCGACGACGGCGTCACGCGCGCCTACGCCCTCAACATGATCGACACCCCCGGGCACGTCGACTTCTCCTACGAGGTCAACCGCTCCCTGGCGGCCTGCGAGGGCGCGGTCCTCCTGGTCGACGCCGCCCAGGGCATCCAGGCCCAGACCCTGGCCAACCTCTACATGGCCATCGAGGGGGACCTGACCATCATCCCGGTCCTCAACAAGATCGACCTGCCCGCCGCCGAGCCGGAGAAGCACGCCGAGGAGATCGCCTCCCTCATCGGCTGCGACGTCGACGACGTCCTCAAGGTCTCGGGCAAGACCGGCCAGGGCGTGCCCGAGCTGCTCGACCGGATCGTCGAGACCGTCCCGCCCCCGCACGGCGACCCCGAGGCCCCGGCCCGCGCCATGATCTTCGACTCCGTCTACGACACCTACCGCGGCGTGGTCACCTACGTGCGCGTCGTCGACGGCGCCCTCAAGCCCCGCGAGCGCATCGAGATGCTCTCCACCAAGGCCGTCCACGACCTGCTGGAGATCGGCGTCATCAGCCCTGAGCCCACGCCGTCGGCCGGACTGGGGGCCGGCGAGGTCGGCTACCTCATCACCGGGGTCAAGGACGTGCGCCAGTCCAAGGTCGGTGACACGGTCACCTCCGCGGCGGCCCCGGCCGACGAGCCCCTGTCGGGATACCAGGACCCCAAGCCCATGGTCTTCTCCGGCCTGTTCCCGGTGGACGGCTCGGACTTCCCGGCCCTGCGCGACGCCCTGGACAAGCTCAAGCTCAACGACGCCGCCCTGACCTACGAGCCGGAGACCTCCGTGGCCCTGGGCTTCGGCTTCCGCTGCGGCTACCTGGGCCTGCTGCACCTGGAGATCATCCGCGAGCGCCTGGAGCGCGAGTTCAACCTGGACATCATCTCCACCGCCCCCTCCGTGGTCTACGAGGTGACGATGGAGGACCGCAGCACGCACACGGTGACCAACCCCAGCGAGTTCCCCGAGGGCAAGGTCTCCTCCGTCTCCGAGCCGGTGGTGCGGGCCACGATCCTGACCCCCAGCGAGTTCGTGGGCACGGTCATGGAGCTGTGCCAGTCGCGTCGCGGCACCATGCAGGGCATGGACTACCTCTCCGAGTCCCGCGTGGAGATGCACTACGTGCTGCCGCTGGCGGAGATCGTCTTCGACTTCTTCGACGCCCTGAAGTCGCGCACCCGCGGCTACGCCTCCCTGGACTACGAGGCGGACGGCTCCCAGGACGCCAACCTGGTCAAGGTCGACATCCTGCTCAACGGGGACAAGGTGGACGCCTTCAGCGCCATCGTCCACCGCGACTCGGCCTACTCCTACGGCGTCATGATGACCAAGCGTCTCAAGGACCTCATCCCGCGTCAGCAGTTCGAGGTCCCCGTGCAGGCGGCCATCGGCACCCGCGTCATCGCCCGCGAGACCATCCGGGCCCTGCGCAAGGACATGCTCGCCAAGTGCTACGGCGGTGACATCACCCGTAAGCGCAAGCTGCTGGAGAAGCAGAAGGAGGGCAAGAAGCGCATGAAGGCCATCGGCCGGGTCGAGGTGCCTCAGGAGGCCTTCATCGCAGCCCTCGGCGCGGACACTCCCACCGGCGCCAAGCCGGGCAAGTAGCGCAGCCTGCTGGCACGAGCAGGATCGAGCAGGGCTGAGTAGGACCGAGTAAGACCAGGACGGCGCCGGCGGACGACGGAAGGACGGCTGCGGACATGAGTGACACAAGCAGGCAGACCACGGTTGACGCTGCCCTGAGCGACGACGGCTCCGGGCTAGTCCTGACCCGGGAGCTGGCCCGGGTCCTGGGGGAGCCCCACGCCGGTGCGGACGGGCGCCACCAGGACGAGCCCTCACCGTTCCACGACGGCGACCTGGTGGGAACCGTCGGCGCGGTGTGCACCGTCAAGGGGCTGCGGCCCGACGCCGGTCCGGCGGGCGTCTCAGCGATCCACAAGGGCGCCGTCGACGGGCCGGTTGAGGTGAGCCGGACCGGGATCGTCACCGACAGGCACGGGGACCGCGCCCACCACGGGGGCAGTGACAAGGCCCTCTACGTCATGAGCGCCGCCGAGCAGCGCCACTGGTCCGAGGTCCTGGGCGGTATCGAGCCGGGGCGGCTGGGGGAGAACCTCCTCATCGAGGGCGACATCGACGACGTGGAGATCGGCGCGATCCTGTCCATCGGCGACCCGAGCAACGCAGGACTGCGGGTCAGGGTGACCGGCGTGCGCAACCCGTGCGCCACCTTCGCCCGCGGTGTGGGCCGTGCGGACTGGGTGGAGGTCTTCTCGGCGCGCAACCGGGTGGGCGTCTACCTGGCGGTGCTTGACGAGGGGACGGTGCAGGCCGGCGACGAGGTGCGCGTGGTCTCCTCCCCGGGGCACCGGGTCACCTGCCGGCGCTGGTTCGCCCACCACGACCCGCGCGACGCCCAGGGGCTGCTCAACTCCGAGATCTTCGGCAACTGCGTCATCGCCGACTTCACCAAGAAGTACGTGCGGGCCGCCGCCCACGAGCAGGTCGGCTGACGGCGCCGCTCAGTGCCCGACGGCCCCGGGCAGACGGTTTCGAGACCTCACAGAAGTAAAGGACGCAAGGCTCCGCATGGCTCAGCACCACCCGCCCCGCTCCCACGCCATCCACTCCAGGGTGCGCTCCTTCTCTCGCGCCGGCGGCAGGCTGCGCCCCGTCCAGGCCGAGGCCCTGGCCCAGCTCGGCCCCCGCTACGTGGTCGATGTGCCGCGGGCCGACGCCGTGCGCACCGTGTCCCCGAGCTTCCGACTGGAGCCGGAGAAGGTCTTCGGGCACATGGGTCAGGTGCGGCCGCTGATCGTCGAGGTCGGTTCGGGCAGCGGCGAGGCGCTCCTGGCCCATGCCGCCGCCCACCCGGAGACCGACTACCTGGCGGTGGAGGTCTGGGAGACCGCGATCGCACGGCTGGTGACCTCGATCCACCGTCAGGGCCTGCACAACGTGCGCGTCGTCCCCGCCGACGCCTCCCAGCTGCTGGCCACGGCCCTGCCGGTGTCCTGCGCCAGCGAGGTGTGGGTGTTCTTCCCCGACCCCTGGCGCAAGCCCCGCCATCGCAAGCGTCGCCTGGTGACCACGGCCTTCGCAGACTCGGTGGCCCGGGTGCTGCGTCCTGGCGGGGTGTGGCGCCTGGCCACCGACTGGGCGGACTACGCCTGGCAGATGCGCGACGTCATCGAGGCCGTAGCGGCGCTGCCCACCGGCCTGCGTCCGGACACCACCCGACCCTACTTTCGGCATGACGACGCCGGTGCCCGCCCCGACCTGGGGGCCGAGACCGCCGAGGAGGACAGCCTGGGCAACGGCCTGGACCCGGGATCCCCGGCGGGCGTGCGCGGCGGGTGGTCGCCCCGTTACGAGGGGCGGGTCATGACCCGCTTCGAGCAGCGGGGCCTGGATGCTGGGCGCACGATCCGCGACCTGACTGCAGTGCGCACCGAGACGGCCTGGATCCCCGAGCGCGGCGCCTCCATGCTGGATCACCTCGAGGCCGAGGGGCAGGCCTGGAACCACTTGGAGTCTCAGCCCTGGCGCCTGCGCGAGGGGCGAGGCGACGGCCTGCTGCATCCGGCGGACCGGCCGTGAGCGCAGCTGCCAGGCTGCCCCGCCGCGCCTGGCTCATGGTCATCGTCGCCGGCTTCCTCGGCTTCTGCGCGGTCCTGCGGGCACCGGTCGGCGTCATCCCGCCCCTGCTGACGCGCCTGGGGCAGGACCTGGGGATGGGGGAGGTGGCGCGCGGCGCACTGACCTCCGTGCCGATCCTGTGCTTCGGGCTGCTCACCCCGCTGGCCTCGATGGTGGTGCGCCGCGTCGGCATCAACACCGCGGGCCTGCTCACCCTGGGAATGGCTCTGGCCGGGGCACTGCTGCGCTCGGCCGGCACCACCTGGGCGGCCTTCGGAGGAACCGTCATCATCGGGGCGGGGCTGGCGATGGGCAACCTGGTGGCGCCCATGGTCATCGGCCGCGACTTCTGGCACCGCACCTCACTCATGACGGGCCTGTACTCCTCGACCTGCAACGTCATCGTCACCGCGGCCACCGCCCTGGCCGTGCCGCTGGCCCTCGTCATCGGCTGGCAGGGCTCGGCCGCCGCCTGGACCGCCATCCCGGTGCTGCTGGCCGGGGCACTGTGGCTGTGGGTCTTCCCGCCCGGCAGCCAGGCGCCCCGACAGAGCCTGCGAGAGCGATCGGGCATGACCTCCTGGGTGACGGAGCGCTCCCTGGCCCGCCCGACGTCGTCGACCGGTACCGCCGTCTGGAAACGCCCCCTGACCTGGGTGATGGCGGTGGCCTTCGCGGCCCAGACCTTCTCCTACTACGCGATCTCGGGGTGGCTGCCCACGGCCCTGGTCGACGAGCTCTCCATGAGCGAGTCCGGTGCGGGAGTGGCCGCCTCCGTGTTCTCCCTGCTGGGAATCGTGGGACCCCTGCTGGTCCCGGTCATGTTCGAGGCGCTGGGGTGGCCGGCCAGCAGGGTCCTGGGCGTCATCTGCGCCTGCTGGCTCATGCTGCCGATCTGCCTGACAGTGGCCCCCGGTCACTGGCTGGTGCCCTGCATGCTCTCCGGCATTGCGCAGGGCGCCTTCTTCACCGCCCTGTTCACCCTGGTCATCCGCCGCTCGTCGTCGGTCGACGAGAACCGCCAAACCACCGCGGTCATCCAGACGACCGGCTACTGCCTGGCCGCCGTCGGCCCGGTGGTGATGGGCTGGGTCCATGAGCGCAGCGGTGGCTGGGTGGCCCCTTTCGCCATGGTGGCGGGGGTGCTGGTGCTCATGTCCGTGTGCGCCCAGATCACCGCCCGCGCCGGCGACTCCGGCAGACCCAGGCCGACCATCCCCGCCGGCGTCCTGTCCGGCGAGGATGAGCAGGTCGAGCAAGGCGGTCACCAGTGAGCCCGGCCCAGCCAGTTGGGGAGCCCCTGCCGGGGATGGGGGAGCTGCCGGCGCAGGTGGCCGCGTCCGCACCGGATGGCAGGGAGCGCCCGTTCTCGGTGTACCTGCACGTGCCCTACTGCCGGGTGCGTTGCGGCTACTGCGACTTCAACACCTACACGAACCTGACCATGGGGCAGGGCGCCTCGGCCGAGGACTTCGTGGGAACCCTCGCCGGCGAGCTGCGCGCCGCCCGCCGCGCCATGGACGGCGCGGGCCTACCGGTGCGCGCCGCGCAGACCGTCTTCGTGGGCGGAGGAACCCCCACCATGCTGCCCTCCGCCGACCTGGTGAGCATGCTGGAGCTGGTGCGCGAGTGCTTCGGGCTCGCAGCAGACGCGGAGGTGACCACGGAGGCCAACCCGGACTCCGTGGACGAGGCCGGCCTGGCAGCCCTGGCCGAAGGCGGCTTCACCCGCGTCTCCTTCGGCATGCAGTCGGCCGTGCCCCACGTGCTGAAGGTCCTGGAGCGCACCCACGAGCCCGCCCGGGTGCCCCACGTGGTGGGCTGGGCGCGACGGGCCGGCTTGAGTACGTCGCTCGACCTCATCTACGGGACGCCG
>ERZ772912.883-NODE-883-length-12819-cov-10.537841_pt1 | contig 12819 bp, 8 predicted proteins | sample MGYA00512119_ERZ772912 | MGnify/ENA primary metagenome ERZ772912 (study PRJEB29015, sample SAMEA2738048) | human oral metagenome | biome: human oral; feature: human-associated habitat; material: saliva | place: China | collected 2230 ...
GCAGCCAGCGGATCAGCGTGTCGAAGGAGACGGCGGCGCGCAGGTGGCCGACGTGGGGGGATCCCTGGACGGTGGCGCCGCACAGGTAGATGCCGACCTTCCCGGGGGTGACCGGTGTCAGGGGCTGGACGCGGGCGCTCTTGGAGTCGTACAGGTGAAGCATGGCTCAATCCTACCTGGGCACCTGGCCCGCTTCTGCCCGCGGTCGCATTCGCGGAAGTATGTAACGAGGCCCGGGCCCCGACTGCGCAACCGCGCGGCTTCGCTGGTGGGGGCTCGGGCCTCGTCGAGTCAGGGAAAATTCAGGCGCCGGGGCGCACGCGCTCGCGGATGAGAGCCTTGAGGTCCTCGGCGGAGTTGGCCAGCGGGGTGACGCGCTCTTCGCGGCCTTCGATGCCTTCGAAGCGCTCGGGCACGGGCGGCAGGTGGCCGGTGGCCTCCTGAATTGTCTCGGCGAACTTGACGGGCAGGGCGGTCTCCATGACGACAAGCGGGCCCTCGATCTGCGAGCGGAGCGCGCGGGCGACGTGCACGCCGTCGGCCGTGTGCGGGTCGAGAAGGTAGCCGCTCTCCTTTTCCGTGCGCGCGATCTCCGCGAGGCGGTCCGCGTGCGAGGAGGTCCCGGAGGTGAAGCCGTAGGTGTCGCGCAGGGAGGCAAATTCGGGTGTGCCGGACAGGTCGAAGTAGCCGTCGCGCGCGAGGGCATCATCGAAGAGGGCGCGGGTGGCGTCACCGTCGCGGCCCAGCAGGTCGAAGATGAAGCGCTCAAAGTTCGAGGCCTTGGAGATGTCCATGGACGGGCTGGAAGTAGCCAGCGTGTCCGCGGATGAGCGGGGGCGGTAGACGCCGGTGCGGAAGAACTCGTCGAGGACGTCGTTCTCGTTCGTGGCGACGACGAGGGTGCCCAGCGGCACGCCCATCTGGCGGGCGATGTGGGCGGCGCACACGTTGCCGAAGTTGCCCGAGGGCACGACGACGCTGACCTTGGACGAGGCGTCGGCCCCTTCCTCGGTGACGCGCAGCCAGGTGGCGACGTAGTAGCAGACCTGGGCGAGCAGGCGCGCCCAGTTGATGGAGTTGACGGCGCCCACGTGCCAGGTGGCCTTGAAATCGGCGTCCATGTTGACGGCCTTGACGAGGTCCTGGCAGTCGTCGAAGACGCCGTCGACGGCGACGTTGACGATGTTGGAGTCGAGGAGGGAGAACATTTGGGCGCGCTGGAAGGCGGTCATGCGCCCGGCGGGGGTGAGCATGACGACGGAGAGGCCGCGTCGGCCGCGCAGTGCGTATTCGGCGGAGGAGCCGGTGTCGCCGGAGGTGGCGCCCACGATGGTGAGCCAGTCGTCGCGGCGGGTGAGCTCGTATTCGAAGAGTTCGCCGAGGAGCTGCATCGCCATGTCTTTGAAGGCGGCGGTGGGGCCGTTCGACAGGTGGGCGATGTGCAGGTCGGTGCCTTCCAGGGCGGTTACGGGCACGATCTGCGGGTCGGAGAAGGCAGGGGTGGAGTAGGCGCGGGCCGTGAGCGCGCACAGGTCGCTAGCGTCGATGTCGTCGACGAAGAGGGACAGGACGCCGGCTGCCATCGCCGCGTAGCCCTCTTCGCGCAGGACGATGCGCAGCTCGTCCAGGTCGGAGCGAGACAGCGTCGGGTATTCCTCGGGCAGGTAGAGGCCGCCGTCGGGCGCCAGGCCCTCCAGCAGAATGTCGCTGAAGGAGCGGGTGGGCGTGGTGGGGCCTCGTCGGGTCGAAATGTAACGCACGGGCCGATCCTATCGGAGTGTGCGCGTGTGAAGCGAGGGGGTTCGTCCTTCGTCACGTTTTGACGAGGCCGGGGCGCGCTGGGCGGTGCGGGCGCGGCCAGGTGGTGTGTGATAGAAACGACGGGTGAGTATCGACGACGACAGGTGGGCACCCCCGGCCGATGGGGGCGGGGAGGCGAGGCCGTCACCGGCCAAGGCATCACCCCTGTCACACACGGCTGCCCCGCAAGCTGGCGGACCGGTCAGCGCTTCCCGTGAGGCGGCCCCGTCAAACGCTGTGCCCACAAAGGCTGACATGTCGGTCAGCTCGGGTGTGCGGGAGGATGTTCCTGTGCGTGAGCGCCCGGCTCCACCGGCGCGCAAACGTGCCAGGTCTCGGCGCTCGGGTGCGGCCGGGGCGAGTAAGCCCAGCGCCGCGGCGGAGCCGGCGCGGACCTTTCGTTGGAGGGAAGGCGCGGAGAGGCGGCGGCCGCTGGGCGTGGCGGCCTTCATCCTCGGCGCTCTCATCGTCGTGGTCTTCGCTCACTCGATGCTCGCGTCGAACTCGGTGACGAGTGCGCGCACCCAGGGTTACGTGGGTGCGGCGACGAATACGGGCGTGCTGTCCCCGGATTGGGTGTCGGGCGTCGAGACGGCGTGGACGCTTCCCGGTTCGTCGGCGGGCGGCGCGTATGTTCAGTCGGTGCTTGTCGAGGGTGCGACCATGTACGTGGCCGCTCCGGAGTTCGGCGGTTCGCTTGGGGTGAGTGCCTACGATATTTCGTCGGCGCAGCCGCGCCAGACGTGGGCGGTGCAGGCAGACAATCGTGCGGATCCCATGTCATTGGACGCGCCGAATGTGGTGTCGGCCGGTGATTGGCTTGCCGTTGATTCGGTCCTCGTGTCTAAGGGGACGGGCAGCCAGCAGGAGGCACCGTGGGGCGAGGACACGCCGATGGCCTCCGTCGACGAGGTCGTGGTGACTTGCTCGTTTCTGGAGACCTGCTCGGGGTGGACAATTCAGTCCGGTTCGTGGACTCGACTGTGGCAGACCATCACATCGAGGCAGTCGCGTGGCAGCGACGCGTGGAAGAACGGTGGGGGACGGGTGGTTGGCGCTGGCGAGGAGGCCTCTGTCCTCGTCCCCGTCGACTATCACTACAACCTGCAGCTCGTTAACGCTCACACGGGAGAGATCGTTACGCTCGGCGATTCGGAGCGCGCGAACCTCTCGGCCATGTCGGATTTCCGACTGGCGCTGGACGGAGTCGTCGTCATTCGTTCCTCCAAAGCAATGGAGGCCTACGACGTCACGGGGCGTCTCGTCGACACGTTCGAGGAGGGCAGCAGGGCACAAGGCGTGGCGCCGAGCGAGGATGGACGAACGCCAACGCTGGAGGAGCTGAAGGCCTTCTACTCGGACGGCACGGCGTCGTGGACGACGGGCACGGCGCGGGTCGAAGGGGATTACTGCACCACTCTTGCGCTCACCCCCACCGGCGACTACCCCCCTCGTTGGGTCGATGACGTCAAGCAGCTGTCGTCGAGCAGTTCCTCCCCCTGTTCCTTCTCCCCGACCCAGCTGCGCGCCTCCCTTGACGGCAGCGCCGCGTTCGTGGGGACACATGAGGGGCACCAGGATCGCATCGTCGCCCTCGACATGTTCAACAACACCCACCACGCCGTCACGCTGAGGGGCGCCAAGGAGATGACGTGGGCCTTCGACGACCTGTTCATCGTGGTGAGCAGCGAAGGGATCCTGGCCTTCACACCCTCCTCGTCAGGTGCATGATTCATGAGCAACAACTATTCCAAGTGGGCTCCGCCGGGCACGAAGAGGCGGAGGAAGGGATGGCGTAAGCGCAGGCGTGAGCGTCGGGCGCAGCTCGCCCAGGAAGCTGCCGAGCGGCTCGCCGCGAGCGCTCCGACGGCCGCCCCCGACAAACGCTCGACACCCACGCCCGCGCGGGCCGCACGCTCGACACCCGCACCCGGTCACGAAGCGGACGAGGGCGCCACGGCCTCGTCGACGCGCCGCGCTCCCGAGAAGCTGTGGAAGAATCCACCTCTCGTCACCGGGGCGTTGACGCTCCTTGTCATCGTCGCCATCACGGCCCTGTGGGGATTCGCTTACGGGCGTCCCGCTGTGCGGTCTCAGGGCTACACGGGGACGGCGTCCAACACGGGTGTGCTCTCCGAAGCCTGGGCGTCGGGCGTCGACACGGCGTGGGTGATACCCAACGAGAAACGCAAGGACTCGACGGCAGTCACGCAGAACCTGCTCGTTGAGGGCACGACCCTGTACGTCGCCTCCGCCGAGCACACGAACGGCAATCTGACGCTCGCCGCCTACGACATCGCCTCGGACTCGCCGCGCCAACTGTGGGTGTCCAACGGGGGACAGGCGCACACGACGCTCAGATACCGGGCTGGTCAGATCATTCCCTACGGCACCAAGCTACTGGTCGGCAACGCCATCGTGGATGGGCGCACAGGCGAGCAAACGCAGGCGCCGTGGGTGAGCGACATCGCAATGGCGGCCGTGGACGACATTGTCGTCACCTGTGGGAATGCGGCGACATGCTCCGGCTGGACACAAGACTCGGGGTCCTGGAGGCGCGTGTGGACGACACAGACGGGCTCAACGATAGGCCTGATCAACACGTGGCACCTGCACGGATCGCGCGTCGTGGGCACCGGGGCGCAGGCTTCCTTCATCTCGCTTGGCAGCATCAAGAGCGCCCCGTCGTTGATCAATATTCGCACGGGGAAGTACACCCGTATCGGAGAGGACCCGGGATCGCTCCACTCGCGACCCGTCTACTATCGTGCGAGTGACGGCATCGCGGTCGTCGACACGAACAGCGAGGTGACGCTGCTTGATCCCAGCGGCGCGGTTATCGAACGCTTCACAGGGCGCGACGCGGACGCCGTCGCGACGGATGACGGCCCGCCCCCGACTCTGGAGGAGCTGCGCGCCTTCTTGCGCGACGGCAGGGCGTCCTGGACATCAGGAACGGCCGGCTTCGACGCAAGCACGTGCGAGGACATCATGTTCTTCCCCAGTGCGGACCTGCCGCCGAAGACGCTGCCTCGCATCAACACGGTGCAGACCAACGCATTCCTGTGTTCCTTCCAGCCGAGCTCGATGCGGGCCAGCGCTAACGGTGCAGCGATGGTGCTCGAGACCAAGGAGTGGCGGGAGCACACCGTCTACGTGCTTGACCTGGAGGGCTCCAGGGTCGTAACCCCTCCGGCGTTGAGGGACGCGACCAACCTGACGTGGGCCTTTGACGACCTGCTCATCGTGGTGACCTGGGAGGGAGTCGTGGCCTTCACGCCGAGCTCGTCGTGACGCTAACCTGGTGGCATGACTGATCTGCCTTTCCGCGTCGGCCAAGCGGTCGACGTCCACGCGTTCGCCGCCTCCGATTCGCCGCGCCCGCTGATGGTCGCGTGCCTGGAGTGGCCGGGTGAACGCCCCCTCGAGGGTCATTCGGACGCGGACGTGGCCGCGCACGCACTGTGCGACGCGATGCTGCTGGCCACGGGCCTGGGCGAGCTCGGCACGGTTTTTGGCGTGGATCGCCCCGAGTGGGCGGGCGCGTCGGGGCGCGCGCTCCTTGAGGAGGTGCGCCGCATGGCCGCCGAGGCCGGGTGGAGGCTCGGCAACGCGACCGTTCAGGTCGTCGGCAACCGCCCGCGCATGGCGGCTCGCCTGCCCGAGGCTTGCTCCGTCATGAGCGAGATCGCAGGCGGCACGGTCACCGTATCGGCAACGACCTCGGATCACCTGGGTTTCACGGGACGAGGCGAGGGCGTGGCCGCGCTGGCAAGCGTCCTCATGGTGCGCGCCGAGTAGGTCCCCCATTGTCGAATGCTCGGCACCGTCGAGGCTGCCGAGCGTGAGGCCTGCCCGCATTCCCCTTCACTGCCGCGAGTGCACTCCGGGCCCGGTTGCATGATAGAAACGTCTCATGAGCAACGACGACCCCCACCGCAGTCCCGAGGACGAGGCGCAGTCTCGCCCCTCCGATGGACGGGACGGGGAGCCGTTGGCCAATACCCCGGATTTCCCCGAGTTTGGTGACCTTCCGACCTTTACTCCGCTACCCGAGCTCGCCCCTCTGCCGGAGCTAGCGCCTCTGCCGGATTTCGATGATTTCTTCACTCTGACCCCGCCCGCCGACGAGGCGATCACCGAACAGGCACAACCAGAAGGTCCGCAGGAGATGGACCTGCTCGCGGGCGTCGCACCCCTGCCCGAGCTCGCGCCGCAGCCAGCCATCGCGCAGCCCCTCGCGGAAGATCCGACAGCGCCTGACAATGAGAAAGAGCCAATGGAGAGCGGCGTCGCCTGGCCCCAGGCCGAGGAAGCCCCGGCGAGGGACGTTCACGGTGCCGCTGTGCTGGCCAGCACTTCCGTAAGCGCATTCGAGCTGCTGCCAGACGAGGCCACCTCGGAGGAGCCACAACCTGCCTCGCGTGACGTCGCGTCCATAGCGGCCGCCACGGCCTCGTCGCGGAGGACGTCCGAAGGCGACCGGACGCCGACTGCGCTGCGCGCCCCAGACCTCGAGCCCTCGCGGACGTGGGTGGACAAGACAGCCGTGAAGCGGAAGCCGTCTGTCGTCATGATCGCGCTCGCCGGCGTTGCCGCGCTCAGCGTCGGGATCGTTCTCTTCGTTCCCGGTCTGTTCGGTTCCTCATCGGTGCCTTCGTCGAAGCCGTCGGCGGACGCCACCGCTGCGACGAGCACTCAGGTGCGCGAACGTGCGGAGAACCTGCCGACCCGCGCGCCCGGGTACCGCGGGAGCGCCACGAACACGCATTCCATATCGCCGCAGTGGTCCTCGGGCGTGGCCACCGCGTGGACGCTCGAGCTGCCGCCAGAAATGACTCGATTGACACCGCATCTGTTTGTCGATGGTCAGGTCCTCTACATCGCCACCACAGCAAGGGGCACGGACCAAAGCGGCTCCACCCTCAGAGTCGTGGCCTACGACTTGTCCGGTGAGGAGCCCGCCCTCCTGTGGGACACGGTCGGACCCACGGAAAATTCAGCGGTCGTCACGCACGAGCCCGCGTTCCTGTCGAACGAAACCCAGCTCTTTTTCCACGACGTAGTCGTCGACAAGGCAACCGGCGAACACACCCAGGCCCCGTGGGGCATAGAGATTCCCCTCGCTCAGGCCGAGGGCATCGTGGTGACCTGCACGCCGCCATCCACCTGCAACGGTTGGACAGGGGCGTCCGGCGAGTGGACGAACCTGTGGACGACGACCACTATTGCCCAAACGTCCTACGCGTCACGTTACCGCGGTTTGGGCTACGCGCCCACGGGCACCGCTGTCTCTGACGGGGGCGCTTTCACGTCCTTCCTGGTCCCCTCCTCCCTTCAAGTATCCCCACAGATCATCAACATCCATACCGGCGAAACATCGACGCTGCCCACTCCTGATCAGTCAGGCCTCGGCCAATACGTCGAGGTGGCAACCGACGGCTTCATCATCGTCGACGCCAGCCAGCAAAATGGGCTCCTTCTCGATAGCTCGGGAGCCCTCCAATCCACGTTCTCCGCAGCCGGGTACCGCTATCTGCCCGCAGTCAGCCGTGACGGCAACAACCCGAGCACCGCGGACATCAAGACCTTCATGACGACGATGACTGCGAATTGGGCGACGGGCACGGTAGGCCTCGTGGGTAAGGACGGCTGTTCCATCCAGGTCACCCTCACCTCCGACGGGTCCACGCACACAACCCCGGTCCCCGGCGTGCTGAGCCCATACATGACGAGCACGTGCTTCTTCAGCCCACAGGAGGTCCGCGTCAGCGCGGACGGTTCGGTTCTCTACGCCGATACCTTCACCTACCAGGACCAGAGCCGATACTTCATCGATACCGCCAACGGGCTCGCCTACACATCAAACCTTCTCAACCTGCCGAAACAGACCATGTGGGTCTTCGACGACATGCTGATCGGCATGAGCACAACGGGTATCACGGCCTTCGTGCCCGCCTCCTCCTGAGGCCGGCATCGGATTACCACGCCGCCATTACCCTGTGATAGAAACTACTCATGAGCAATGACGATCATCTGGGCACGAACACTCCCCCGCAGGCCGAGCAGTGGGTGTCGCCGAGCGGGACGCCCCCAATCCCCCAGCCCGCCAATGCGCGGCCCCACGCGAGGAGACGCGGGAGGCCAGTCCTCCTCGTGGCTCTGCTGTGCGTCATCGTCGTCATCGTCGCCGTCCTCGGCATCCGTCAGCTCACGCAGACCCTGGGGGGTCAGGACCCTCACCATTCATTCACCTCCGCCCCTACCGTCGGCTACTCGGGGTCCTCCACGAGCACGGGATCGATCTCCCCCGCCTGGGCCTCGGGCGTCGAGACGGCGTGGAGGATCCCCTTCCCGTCCTCACAGTACGGCCCCCGGGCGCTCACGACCGTTGAGGGCACCACCCTGTACGTCTTCTTCATCGGCCCGGATTACTCCACTCGTGAGGCCACCGTCGCGGCCTTCGATATCTCCTCCGAGCAGCCGCGCGAGCTGTGGCGCACGACAGGGCCCGTACCCGAGTCGTTCAGGCAATCCACCTTCGTGTCAGATGGAGACCAGTTCATCGTCGATTCCATTGTCATCGACAAGGCGACGGGCGCCCAGTCTCTGGCTCCATGGGAGGAATCGGAGGCGCTCGCGGCCGTTGACGGCATCGTCGTGGCGTGCGATCGCCAACAGACCTGCTCGGGCTGGACGCAGGAGTCCTCCTCGTGGGTTCGCCAGTGGGAGACAACCACCGACTTCCTCCTCGATGCCCTGCCTACCTCGGACAGCATCGCCTATCCCGATACTCCCGTGATCGGCACCGGAGAGCACCAGTCGGTCGTCCTGTCCGTTGATTCGCAGACGCATTTGCTCCAGCTCCTCGATCCGCGGACCGGGCAGGTCACGGACGCCGCCTCAGTCAGTCCATTCGGGACCAGGCGCGACGACAAGATGTCTGTCATCATCGCCAGCGATGGGGTCATAGCTTTCAACGACGACTTCTTCGTCACCTACGACGCCGACGGCTTCATCACGGGCGTTCACTCCTACGAGAAGTCGGCGAGAACACCGACGCGCGACGGACGTGTTCCCTCCACATCGGAACTCACCGATTTCCTGCTCGGAGGGACGCCCGCATGGACGAATGCGACGGTCACTCCCCAGCAGGCGGCCCTCACCCTCACGGTGACTCCGAGCGACGGAAGGCCGAGCGTCGATATTGATCCCAGCAATATCGACCAGTCGCACGCCGCCCCCAGCTCGGGGCTCTTCGCGGTCCGCGCCAGCACCGACGTGTCAGTCGTGTACGTCGATTCCGTCGACAGAAACCACTCTGGTAACAGATTCTTCTGTGACACGGCCAGCGGCCAGGGACACGGTTCGCAGGAATTCCACGACGCTGATCGCCTCATGTGGCCCTTCGATGACCTGGCCATCGGCGTCACGCTCGACGGCGTCGTAGCGTTTACCCCCAAGGCCTCGTAAGACCCTGCCCGACCACCGACAGAAAAGGTATAGCCCGTGAGCACCAACGCCCCCCGGAACAGGTCCCGCCTCCTAACGCCTGGGCATTCTCGAGCGACGCGCTTCTTCTTGGCCGGCTCCTCCTTCCTCGCAGCCCTCGCCACCTCTCTCACATTCTCGCTGAGCACGAGCGCCCACCAGCTGCCCGGCCCGGCGGCGACCCCACCTCCGTCCAACGACGGCCCGGAACAATCGGTGTCTCTGACACCGATTGGCTACCGGGGACAGGCAACCAACACGAACGAGCTCCCCGACGCGTGGGCCTCGGGCGCTGCAACGGCGTGGACGCTCCCCACCGGCGACGTTTCCCACCTGCCCGCTCGACTGATCGCAGAGGGGTCGACCCTGTACGTGCTCACCTACGGGAGCGGTAGCGAGGCCGTGACCACCGTGTCCGCCTACGATGTGTCGGGCTCCGAGCCTGTCAACCTGTGGAGCACGACCGGCCCCCAACCGTCCCGGATTCGCGCCGAGGCGTTCCCCTCCTCCGTCTCGACCTCGGAGGAGATTCTGCTGAGCGGCATCATTGTCGACCGCTCGACCGGCACCCAGACGGAGGCTCCCTGGGGTTCCGACCTGCCGATGGGGGTGGCAGGCGGCGTCCTCGTCACCTGCGACACATTCAGCTCGTGCTCCGGCTGGTCCCACGACTCGGGCGCGTGGACGAAGCTGTGGTCCACGACGACCTCGCCCCAGCGCCGCGCGGGCCTGGCCCACTCGGGGCTGACCAGGCCCACGACGGCAGTCGTTGGCAGCGGAGCGGGCGCTGCCGTGGTCGTCCCCGTCGACGAGGCCCACTACGCCCCGCAGCTCATCAACCCAGCCACGGGCGCAGTCACGACGCTCGGGGAGGCCCCCTCCGCAGCAGGCCCTTCCGTCTCCAGGATCACGCTGGCGAGGGACGGAGTCCTCGCTGCGAGCGAGTCCGAAACCGTCGCCTACAACACCGCGGGCGAGGTCGTGGGAACTGTCGGGGCAGGGTGGGAGCTCGACCGTCTTCCAACCTCCGACCGTGAGGTCCCGAGCGTGGCAGACCTCAGTTCTTTCTTGACGCAGGGCGGTGCCCCTTGGACGACGGGAACCGTCGAGCGCCCCTATCCGAATGACGACTACAGCTATACCATGGTCGCCGTCTCTACCAGCGGGGAGAGCTATAGGATCAAACCCGGCAAGTCATTCCCCGGGATGCCCGAGTACAACACGTGGCACGCCGCCCAGGTGCGCGCCAACGCCGAGGGAAATGCCCTGTACATTCAGGGCGTACCCTCTGCCCAACGGCGGGCTTTCTTCTTCAACATGTCGCGGGATATGACCTACGTGTTGCCGCAGCTGGACGATGCCACGAACGTGGTGTGGGTCTTCGACGACCTGCTCGTCGGAACCAGCGACGGCGCGGTCGTCGCTTTCACGCCCGCGAGCCAGTGAGCGGATCATAGAGAACCGTCCCCGACGCCCGAGACTTGCTCGGTCGCGTCGGGGACGAGTCGTACGGGGCCGTGGCGGCCAATCCGCGCCAGCCGGCACGCGCGTGTGGTACAAACGCCCCATGAGCAACGACGACTTGCGCTGGTCCCCGCCCGACGGGACGCAACCCCTCCCCTCGGGCGAGAGTGGGGACGAGACCGCGGGGCAGATGGATTTTGCGCCGCTGCCCGATCTCGCGTCGCTGCCGGACCTGGCGCCCCTGCCCGACATTGAGGAGCTCCTCAGGTTCGCTCCACCCACGTCCGACGACGAGGCCGTGGCTGGCCAGGCGGAAACGGACGCCGCACCGACCGCGCCCGGACCGACGATCCAAGCCCCGGCCTCGTCCCCGGCCGAGGACGAAGGCGAGCACGAATCGATCACCCACGGACACGCACCGGAGCCTCACGAGGATTCCGGCGAATCCGTTACCCCCGTGAAAAAGCACCTGCGCCTCATCCTGATCGCCTGTGCCTGCGTCGTCGCGATCGTGATTGGGACGTCCTTTTTCCGCTCGTTCTCGCAGCAGGCGGGCGAGCCGGTCCGCGAGCCCGGATACCGCGGAACAGCGCTCAACACTCACTCCCTGTCGCCCGAGTGGGCGTCGGGGATCGCGGTCGCATGGACGATCCCCATTGACCCCACGACGTCTAGCTTCGCCCCGCACGTCCACGCTGAGGGGTCGACTCTCTACCTCGCCTTCTCCGATCGGCCGACGACGTTGCGGAGCCGGAGCGCGACGGTCATGGCCTACGACGTGTCTGGAACCGAGCCGAGGCTCCTGTGGGAAACGAACGCTGAGACGTCGACGCACGCTTACGAAACCTTCACTCCTCAGTTCGTCTGGGATGACGATCTGCTCTTTTTCCGCGACCTCGTTATCGATAAGGCGACGGGGACGATAACCCAGGCCCCCTGGGGCGAGGCATACCCCATGGGCGTCTCCGAGGGCATCGTGGTCACCTGCCTCACCGACGGCCACTGCACGGGCTGGTCGCAGGACTCCGGCGGCTGGACTGAGGTCTGGAAAGCTAGGACGGTGAAACAGAGCTTCTTCGGCCTGGGTCACATGGACTACACGACCCCTGACAGCGCCCTTATCGGCAGCGGCGAGCAGGCCTCGATTCTCCTTGTTCCCGACCACGGCGAGGTCCCCCAGCTCCTCAACGTCCGCACCGGCGAGCTCACGAACCTGGCCGATCCAGATGATGACACAGCCTCCTACGCCCTCGTCCAGGCAAGCGACGGTGTCATCGTAGCTCCATGGCTCAAGACTAAGTATGCCTACGATAGCCTCGGCGACCTTCGGGGGACCTTCAACCAAAACCGGTACGTCACGCAGCCCACGCGCGATGGAGGAGCTCCGACGCTTGCGCAGCTCAGCGACTTCTTCGCGCGCAAGAGCGCCTCATGGACGACGGGCGTTGTTGAGATGACGGGCAATGACTGCGCCACGCTGGAGCTCACCCTGACCTCCGACGCGTCGACGCGCACGGTCTCGGTCCCCGACGACATCCGTCCGTACCAGACCAGCAGTTGTCTCTTCCTGGCCAAAGACGTGCGCGCAAGCGCCGACGGATCGGCCATGTACATCCGAGACTTCCCCCTCACGCCGAGGGGCAGCTACTTCTTCAACACGGCGACGAATAAGAACTTCAACTCTGCCGAGCTTGACGCCGCGGAATCGCACACGTGGGTCTTCGACGACATGCTGATCGGCGCCAGCGAGACGGGAGTCACGGCCTTCGTTCCGGCTTCCTCCTGACGACGCCGAGGTGACCAACCGGTACTGCCCGGCGCGCGGGTGTGATAGAAACGTTGTATGAGCAACGACGACCATCAGAGCACGGGCAGCCCGATTACCCAGCCACCGGTCCCCCAGCCGACGCCCCAGTCCCCGGCGCCCCAGCCGCCTCAGGACGCCCGCACCGCCTCTGCGGTGAACGCTCAGCAGGGCTTTTCCGCGCCGACAGTCGACGCTGCCGCCAGCCCGCGGCGCGCGCGCAAGTCCCTCCAGGTGCTCGGGATCGTCGCCGCTCTGGT
>ERZ772912.887-NODE-887-length-12760-cov-6.682802_pt1 | contig 12760 bp, 14 predicted proteins | sample MGYA00512119_ERZ772912 | MGnify/ENA primary metagenome ERZ772912 (study PRJEB29015, sample SAMEA2738048) | human oral metagenome | biome: human oral; feature: human-associated habitat; material: saliva | place: China | collected 2230 ...
ACGACCAGTTTTTGCGACGCTTTCACGCTTGTCAGCACATCGCCGTCAATCCGCCTCGCCTCTTCGGCAAACCAGCGCACAAACGAAGCCGCATAATCGATTTCGCCGCGAGCCTCGGTCAGGCTTTTGCCCTGCTCCATCGTCATGATGCGTGCCAGTTCTTCTTTATTTTCCTTCATCAGAAAATACCAACGCCACAGCACATCGGCACGCTCCAACGCAGTTTTTGCCGCCCATAATTTTTGTGCTGCTTCCGCCTTTTGAGTCAAAAGCTTCAGGCCGTCTGAATCAGTCTTACGGATAAATGCCAAAGCCTCACCTGTTGCAGGGTTATCAACTCTAATAGCATCTGAAATCGGAGAAAAGGAAATATCGGGGTGGTTGAGCAGTTGGGAAAAGGTTTTCATGGGAAGTCCTGCAAAATAATGTGGTGGGTGTTTTTCAGACGGCCTCTAGGCCGTCTGAAACCTCGTTTCAGCGTTTTTAGCTTTGGCGTGCTTTCTCAAAGGCGTTTTTCAGAATTGTCAAAGCCCGGTCGAAGAGTTCCTCCTCAATCGTCAGCGGGTAAAGGAAGCGGATGGTATTGGCGTGCGCGCCGCAGGTGAGCAGCAGCAGGTTGTTTTCCATCGCAATGGCTTTCACTTTGGCGGCAAACTCGCTGTTCGGGCTGTCATCGTCGCCGAATTCAACAGCCACCATTGAACCTAAGCCGCGGATTTGGGTAATTTCGGGTGCATTTAAATCGCGCAGGAATTGTTTGAGCTTGTCGCCCAAATATTGAGAACGCTCCAGTAGCTTTTCCTCTTCGATGATGTCCAGCACCGCCAATGCCGCGGCAATGCCCAAAGGGTTGCCGGCGTATGTTCCGCCCAACCCCCCCGGCCTTGCCGCATTCATGATGTCGGCCTTGCCCGCCACGCCGCTCAATACCATGCCGCCCGCCAGACTTTTTGCCATCGTAATCAAATCGGGTTTGACGTCGTAATGTTCCATTGCAAAAAGTTTGCCTGTGCGGCCATAACCGGACTGCACTTCGTCGGCAATCATCACAATGCCGTGTTCGTCGCAAATCTCACGCACGGCGCGCATAAATTCGGGCGGGCAGACATTGAAACCGCCTTCGCCCTGCACCGGTTCCAAAATAATGGCGGCCACGTCGTGCGGCGCAATATCGCTTTTGAAAATCCTTTTGATACTTTTAACCGCATCCTCCACGCTGATATGCTGCGTTTCGGAAGGGAAAAGCGCGTGGAACACGCCCGAGGGCATGGCGCCGAAATCTGCCTGATAGGGAGACACTTTTCCGGTCAGGGCAAGCGTCATCAGCGTGCGGCCGTGAAACGCGCCGCCGAATGCGATCACACCGTTGCGTTTGGTGTGGGCGCGGGCAATTTTCACCGCATTTTCAACCGCTTCCGCGCCGCTGCAAAAAAACTGGCATTTCACTTTGCCTTCAATGGGCACCAGTTTGCCCAATCTTTCGCCCAGTTCGACATAATTCTGATAAGGCACAACCTGAAAGGCCGTATGCGTGAATTTCTCCAGTTGCGCCGCCACAGCCGCCATCACTTTCGGATGGCAGTGACCGACATTCAGTACGCCGATACCGCCTACGAAGTCGATAATTTCCCGTCCGTCGGTTGATTTAATCACTGCATTGCGCGCGCTTTGGGCGAACCAGTCGCAGCCCACCGCCGCGCCGGTCGGCAAAACATCACGCATCCGCTCGATCCAAGTATTCATAACTGTCTCCTTTTTCCTGATAAAATCATATTTAAATTCTTTATTTGTTCCATATATTGAACATTGGTTTAATATATGGAACAATTTAATCATAAGTTTTTCCGTCGAAATTTGTCAACGAATAAATATTATGTCAGAACAAAAACTTACTAATCCTGCTTTGGAAAAGATTGTGCGGATTCTTGATTTGCTGACCAAAGCTGCCCGGCCGCTCAATGGCGCACAGATTGCCAAACAGCTCGATTTGCCGCGCAGCTCGGTGCACGGCCTTTTGAACGGTATGCTGGTTTACGGGCTGATACGCAAAAGCGGCGACGGCGGCTTTACGCCCGGAACGCATTTAATGTATTGGGCAAACGGTTTTTTAGCCACGCAGGACATTGTCGCTGATTTTCAGCAGGCTATTGCCTACATGCCCGCACTGGATGCTTATACGCTGACCCTTTCCGTGTTAACCGGCGATCAGGTAATGTATTTGGCCTGCCGCAACAGCACCTCGCCGCTGGGTTTCATTTTCCGCGCAGGTATGCGGTTTCCCGCCGTATTGACGGCCACCGGCAAAGCCATACTGGCCACTTTCAGTGATGAGGAAGTTGGGCAGATTGTTACCGCCTTTCCCGAACCGCTTACTGACACCAGCGTCCGCACGCAGGACGGACTGCTGGAAGAACTGGCGCAGACGCGCGCGCGGGGTTATGCCGTCGACAACGGCCAGCTCAGGTTGGGCATGTATTGTTTCGGCACGGCATTGGCCGACATGCAGGGGCAGCGCTACGGCATCGCTGTCAGCCTGACGGAAAAAGAAGCCGATGAAACCACCGTCCGTCATGTTGCCGGACACCTGAAGCAACTGGCTGAAAAGCTGGAAAACGGGTTGGGGAGGGTATGACCCGATTTTGGTCGTTTTTGAACGGAAGGCCGTCTGAAAATACTTTTCAGACGGCCTCCTCTTTTATAGCTAACTTACCTATTTTGATACAACGGTTTATCGAATCCTGTCATTCCCGCGCAGGCGGGAATCCAGAACGTATAATTAATTTGAGACCTTTGCAAAATTCCCCAAAATCCCCTAAATTCCCACCAAGACATTCAGGGGATTTTGGGGAATTTTGCAAAGGTCTCAAATAGTTTATTTGATCAAACCATCCTTCAGGATGTTTTTTTTGTTGCGTTATGGGTAAATAGAGTAGATAATTTAGGCATGGACAATTGAAATCCATAATATTTTAAATTGTCCAATTTTTTGTGATACTCCCTAGACGGTTAATTAGAGCATACCTAAATTAACCACCTTTGTCCGTATAAGGAGCAACAGTGTTTCCAGATAAATATAATCTCAGCCTGAAAGAAAATATCTTTTTGGCCAAAAAGATATTGGTTGCCCAAATCCACAATCTAAGCCGGTTTGAAAACTGTCAGACAACTTTGTTGCAGACAGAACAGATTATCAATGGGCAAAATGTTGCCTCGGCATCATTGGGTGATATTCAGACCATCTTAAATCTGAAACGTGCTTACCAATATGTAATGCGCCATATTTCAGACGGCCTTCCCGTTGATATACCACTACTAAAAAAAATCAACAGTATTGTTGCCCAGGAAGACTCATTGGCTCCCGGAGATTTCCGTACTGGTACAGTCGGCGTTACCCTGGTTGATGGGTCTCGACACACGCCGCCCGCAATGTCGGAAGTTGACGTACAGAACCTGTTGAGACACATTGAAAACAGAAGTAATTCAACCACTGAAACTGCTATCCGCTCCATGTTGGCCTTTATGCGGCAACAAATCTTTTGGGACGGTAACAAACGAACGGCCACGCTGTTTGCCAATGCAATGTTGATCGAAAAAGGCTGTGGTATTTTGGAAATTTCTGAACTGCAAATGCCCGAGTTCAACACAAAGCTTTCAGATTTCTACCGTTCCGGAGATGATACTGACGTTGCTACTTATTTATACCAAAATTGTATTTTTGGTATCGATTATTGAGGCTGAACATGAAAGCAGCAAGAATCTACCAACGTGTCAGCACTGAAGAACAAAATCTTGAGCGGCAAAACGCCTTAATTGAGAAAGCTAAGGCAGAAGGTTACTACATTGCGGGGGTTTATAAGGAAAAGGCTTCGGGCGTTCGTGCCGACCGACCTGTATTGAATAAATTGATTGCCGATTTGCAAGAAGGCGACGTGATTATCGCCGAGCATATTGACCGTATCACTCGTCTGCCACTGGCTGAAGCAGAAAAGCTGGTAAACCGTATCCGTGAAAAAGGAGCATTTCTCTCTATTCCCGGCATTATCGACCTGAGTCAAATACAGACTGACTCCGATATTGCCAAAATCGTCTTAGACAGCATACAAACCATGTTGCTTAAAATTGCCCTACAAATGGCTAGAGATGACTACGAACAACGTAAGAAACGCCAAGCAGCCGGAATTGCTGAAGCAAAAAAACAAGGACGATTCAAAGGTCGTCAGGCAGATACTCAAAAACATAAATTGATTATCAGCCTGCGCTCACATCATACCCTTCAAGAAACAGCCAAGTTGGCCGGTTGTAGCGTATCCCTGGTGAAACTGGTAATGCGACAACATAAACAATCCCTAATTTCAGAAAAGGAATAAAAATGGCTAGTTTAATGCAGAAAGACGCTTTGATTGAGCGTGTGGCTTCAGTTTTGGCCATGATTGCGCGAAAAACTCCACGAAGCGAAGGTCGTACACCTGATCAAAGTCGTTTGGTTGCCTTACGCCGGGAACTGTATGCTTCAGAACCTGAAGATATCGATTTTGACGAAGTAGTGAGTGAGTGCAATCAGATTTATCAAAAGTATTCTGTCTAGTCAGATAAGGAAGGTAGTTATCTATTAGCTGAACAGTACACTTTAATATTGTAAATAGGGGAGTGGTCTCGGAAGTAACAGGTTCGTTGACGATTCATGTACTGAAAGCTCGGTTGCTAATTTATTACCTGCTCAAACTTCAACGGTGAGACGCGGTTGTTGTGTCTGATAACTATGGCCCGCTGAAAGAAGGTGCTTATGAAAAATCCCCTAACTTTCGGGGTGGGAATTTAAGGGATTTTAGGGAAACGCCCTGTGGAATTTAGGCCCTAATAATATTAGATTTTTAGTGTCCAACAATCCATACAATCATATTTGATCATATTTGACAGGCAAAACAACATTACAACATCTGTTTGGAGCAACAATTAGAAGGAAATTGAAACACTGTTATTCATACCAAATTCGGCTAGTTATGCAATGGTATATATCAAAAAACCGTTACTGAACGTTGTCCATTCGGTTTCCTTAGCCATTTGGATAAGGGAAGTATATGTAAGCTGGAGACCATTGCAGATTATTTGTGTAAATATGTAGATGCAAATACCAACAGATTCGGATATTTCAACACGGTTTATATCACTCTAGATTCAATCGCTTAGGTTGATCAAGAATCGAAATAAAGAAACGATAGCCTTCATATGATGACCGATTACCCCAAAAGGCGTCTCTGGAGAAGCACTGACTATTAATAATGTTTGGATAGAAAACCCTCCTACAAAATTATACTGATTAGGGGACAAGATGTAACTACAAACAAGACAACGAGAAATTCTCTGCCTTATTTATAATTTAAATATAGAAGTGATACGGTTGGTCATCGTTGCTACTTTAAGTTCAATTTCACTACCGCATTTTGGACATTTCTCAGGTTTAGGCAGTAAAACATCCGATTTATTGACCACAGTTTGTCGCCAATCACATTGACTACATGCCCATTGTTGTGGCGTTTTTAACGAAACAGGCATGATTAATCTCCTTTCACAAATGGATAAAATGGGTTGCCCCATGCTTCGTCGTGCGGATTGTTCATCATAACGTGCAAAAATACGGGTAGGATTTTGCTTAAAAACGCACAAGCTGATTTGACTTGTTCGCGGTTGGCAGAACTGTTCCATGTTGCGCCACCATGTACGATTTGATTACGCAGTGTATATAAACGGTCAAACACTGCTATCAGCAAAGTATCGGTATCCTGTTGCGCTAATGCTGAACTAATTTTTTGATTGGCCACGTAAAAATTGTGTTCAAATTCATCTCGTGAAATCGAACCATTATGAAAATCCCAAAATGATTGAAATACATAACGATTGTTAACCAGTGCGCGAAGATCTGAAGAAAACACTTGCCATACTAAGTTATAAATTTGCTTATCCTCATCCAACCGACAAATCCGATTGAGAAATTCGCGTAATACAGCTCTATCTTGGCTAGTTTTAAGATTGAAATCGCGGGCATAAATTGCGTTAAATGCAATCCATAGTGACACAAAACCAAAATCCCAATCACTTTGCGTTTTTTCTAATACTTGCCATGCAGTTTTCGATAAGCGTGTTTTGGAGTGTGGTGTATTGATTTTTAAGGCTCGATTAAGTTCGCAAGAACCACCGTCTGCCAACAACACTTCAGCGCGTTTCAGCCAGCTAATTGCGCGATGAATGCGTAGGCGGAAAGGTTCAGGATAATGGTTACGTTGGTCGTGGTGTAGTTGGTTTAAATCGTCTAAATCCATATCAACTCCCTTTTTTTTCTTGTTGAAACTTTTGACATATTTCAACATTTAATTGTACAAATTTTTGCCAAGTTATTTGTTCATTCAAATGAGTTGCGTAAAATTCTTCTATGCGACAAATCAAAGGTCGGTCTAAATAAATTTGGCATAATTTACTGGAATCATCAAAATAGCGACAAGTGCCATCACCTCTGTCCAAAAAAGCAGTTAATTTGCTTTCATTGACACGGCGACAGCACTCGCCACATGCATTACATGGAAACGGTTCACGCATTGTATGCTACAGTGTAATATGCTGATAATTGCTCAATCCATTCACTATTTTGGCGGTCATCGTTTCTGAAACCTTGGCGCAAAGCGTGAATTTGTTTCATGATATTGGTAAAAATTTCATCAGCCACTTTTTCAGTATGTTCACGCATCATATTTTCAAATCGCGAAGCAATATCGTTTGATATGTCGGTAATTTGTTGCATAGTACGTTCACGTTGGCGATTGTGTTCATCGATCTTTTGTTGCATTTGCTTGGTTTGGCTATCTTCTGTAAATATATCTTTTAATGCAAATAGGCCTGTAATCATGGGACCGAGATACGGTAATTTATTCATAATTGCCTTAGCCCATTTCTCCATTGTTTTAATTCCGATGCCTTTCATAAGCTCAGGAAGATATTCTTTCACTAATTTCAATGATTTCACAATATATTCAGGTTTTGCTAATTGAGTTAATTGCTCCACAGTTTGCGCCATCATTTCAGGTGAAATTTGTGATGCTCTTTGCGCAATTGATTCTACATTCTCCATTGAAGGCGAAGCATTATCTATATTTTGAATATTGATATTACCCATTGCAAAATTACTTGTTGGAATTTCTGCTTGAATATTATCGATATCTACCTGTAATTGTTGCATTAAGTCTTCAACTTCATTTTGTAAAGTATCATTCACTTTTTCTGCGCTGTATTCAAAGGCTGCCTGAATACATTTTTCCATATCTGATTCAGATAAATTTTCTTCTCCAAAGACGTTACGAAGTAACTGACGTTGAACTTCTTTCCCAATGCGATTTCGTTCATTGGCAATCGCTCGACGTACATTGCGACGAACTTGATTTTTATTGCGTTCAATATTTTTTAGCAAATCATCGTATTTTTTTACCATATCTGCTTGAGAACGCATTTTCAATATATTCAGGCTGCCTGAAAGAAAATCTACCAACGCATTTTTCAAACGAACATAAATTGTATCTTGAGAAATGCTTTGCAAAAATTCAGTCAAACGCTTTTCAAATTCAGGAAATCCGCTACTTTCTAGCAAAGCTGATTTATTTTCCGTTTTAGCTTTAAGAGCACTTTTCGCATTTACTCGCACAATAGGGATATCTTTTAAAACATTACTTAACCCCGATTTAGCTGCTAATTCTTGCAGACGTGATTGCGTTTGGTCTTTCAGTTTTTGAAAATCTTCAATAGCCAACGGTTGCTTTTCATTGAATACCAAAAAGACTTGTTTACGCGCTTTGACCAACTCTAATAATTTGGACAAGGTTCCCAACTCTTCTGCCACACCTACAGGATTAACCACAAAAATAACCGCATCGGCTTTCAACATTTCTTCATCGGTAATTTGTTCATGTTCAATCGGAGCATCTACACCTGGCGTATCCAGGATATCGTATTGCCTCCAACGATATGCACTCACGCTATCTGTTTTAGGTACATCATCGATTTCTGCGACTACTTTGCCCAGTAGTGCGTTAATCAAGGTACTTTTACCAGCGTTGTACACGCCGTACACCATAATATGTGCATCCGGTTTTTTACGTTTGTCTTCAAACATGGTTTGCACAGTTTGAAATTCAGTGGTTTCAAACTGATTAGTTTGAACAAAATGAGCCGTTTTATCATAGGTTTGAAATAAAATTTCTGCTTGAATACTCATGTTTCTACCTTTTTATAGAATAAATTACATTTGTTTTAATACAAGTTCTACATCATCATGCAAATCTTGTAATTGATTTTCCATGTGCTGTACATCATCGTTTAAGTCTTGAAGCAACTTTTTCGCTTCTTGTAAAACTTGGTTGAGTAGTTTATCGGCACTCTGTGAGATTTGTTGGCTAACTGCTTCCGAATAAGCTGTTATCGCAACATAACGGATTTCATGGAAATTGTCCCCCACAGGTAAAGAAATTCTTTCGGTAATTGATGATGCATCACTGCCTAATACGTTACCTAACATACCACCTACAAAACTACCTGCTACCGCTCCAGCTGGTCCACCAATAAATGCGCCAATACCCATCCCAATCAAAGTACCAATACCCGAATTACGCTTCTTCGTTCCAGAACTCACACCTGAAACAATTTCTTGCTGTTGCATTTCCACTGAAAAATCAGGTAGCTTAATCATGTCGCTACTATTGAAATCATCGCTAATTTCTTTTTGGAAATCGTTCATAATTTCATCAAACACATTTGCCAAATGTTTTTGTACGATTTTGGCACTTTCTTTGCTTAATTTTTGTTGCGCTGTCTGAATCCCCTGTTTCTTCTGGCTATCTGAATGATTTTCCAGTAGATCAAATTCATGATTAACTGCATTGGTAATATCGGATTTTGCTTTCGACTGCACCGCAGAAATGCTTTTAGGCAATTTATTTTGTAAATTCACGACCGTTTTTTCAAAATCTGCCAATAAACTACGGTACGGCGCAATATCGCGTACACAATCACTCACAAAATTTTTAAAATTAGTCATCGGTACACGCTTTTTCATCGATACACCTTCAGCATGAATCAAATCGTGCAATACAGTGAAAAACTGGCCCATGCCACTATCTTGGAATAATTCAGGTTCTCGCTCGTGCAGTTGGGCATAATGCGCCGAAAATGAAATGATTTCCATATTATTTGTTGCAGGTAAATTAAGTTTTTCCAATGCGTCAGCCACATAGCTACGCTGCTTTGCACAGGTATCGGTGTCTTTCATTACAAGGACTTGGATGATTTGTTCATTTTCATCTTCATCTTCTTCAGTTGTATCACTACCTGTGAGCAATAAAACGGTTTTTTTATCTTTGTGAAATAATTCACGGATTTCTGCCAAATCGGTTTCGCGTCCAGGCGCATCTGATTTCATGGTGTACAAAATTAAATCAGCATGTTCCACATAATCACGCGCTAATTGACCATTTTCGCTATTCACAGAATGCAGACCAGGTGAATCTACCCAAGTTAAACCCGACAAACGAAAACCTTGAATAGAACTGGTTGCTTCGGTCGCACCAACCCGAAATTCTTGTTTATTTTCCGCTTCTTTAAGTGCGTCGCCGCTAGCTACATTGGTGCGATCGTGCGAAAAATATTGTGGCTGTAAGGCTTCATGAATTGATTGTTTTAAATTAGGTACGGTATCAGGGTCGGTATTGCCCCAAGCAACATAATTGCCTAACGAGCTTTTGCCAGATTTCACTTTGCCATAAACAAATACCAGCAATGAATCGTTAAAATTTTGGCGAAACGCCACGCCCTTGTCGCGCCCTGCAATTTTTTTATCCCATTCTTCATTAGTTCTAGTCAGCACATCCATAAATTGACTGACTTGTTGTGCCAAAGGATTTTTTTCAGGTAGCCTTTTTTTTGCATCTTGCAAACGCCGAGACAAATTATCGTAAAAAGTACGGCGCAAACTTTCAAAAGCTTGGTCTTTGGATTGTGCATCATTCAGTGCTTGGCTAAATTGCACTTTCAGTTGTTCAAATGATTTCAACAAATCGGCGCGTGTAAGTACAGCATTCATTAGTTATTTCCCCTTAATTTCATGGATGTTTGTAAAATAGATTGTTTTAATTGTTGAGCTTCTTGCAACGTCAATTGAGAATCTTCAATCTCTTGCAAGGCATAGTGCAAATCGATATCTGGAGTAATTTCGACGTCATACATTGTTTTTACATAATTCAGATTAACTTCGGTTTTGTGCAAGGGTTGCATTTCTGTGTTTTGCGTAGAAATGCCAAAAAAATTATACTGATTATTTTCGTTAATATATTCTTTAATAGAGCAATGTCCGCCAAATTTCATTGAGAAATAGGGCGCAACATTGTTTTCAATCGTCTCTTGCGTTTCTGATAAGCGTGTATCAAATTGTTCACGCAACAACTGTTTTGATGCTTGTTTTTGTGCCTTTTTACGTTCTTTTGCGGCCTGTTTTTTTGCAGCTTTTGCTTGTGCTGCCTGGTCATTATCGTTGTCGTCGTTGTTATCGCTAGAATCACTACGAGAACCTACAATAGCAGCACCTAGCAGCACCGCCGCTCCTGCAACTAAAAATGGTATTGCCATAATTAATCTCCAAATTTTATAAATTTACTTCTAATTAAATAGCTCGATAGCGTTTCTGTATATCAGTAACGTAATCGCGTAAGTCATCAACTGTCTGATTAAATGAGTCAAACTCATCTGCTAAATTACGAATTAACTTATTTTGTTGTTGCTCCAATCGTTTGATCACATCATCACTTTCTTCTGCTAATTCTGCCAATTTCACAGCAATGCGTTGCTTACTCACACCCTTGCTTTCACTTGCCACCTGGTGCACATAATCATTCAATTCATTGATACGACTGGCTTTGGTAAGCGCGTTTTTGTGTTCTATCATGCCTTTGCGAAAACGGGTATTGGAAATCTGAAAACATTTTGGCGAAAACCCCAAAATATCGTTGCATTGCGCCAACATTTTATTTTCAACGAGCTGGATGTTTTCAGGTGTGGCCTTATCCACTTTGCTGATTACTAGAATAATGTTTTTTTCAGCATGATCACCAAAACTATTTTTTAATTGTTGCAAAAAGTCTATTTCAATTTTTTCCAATTCGCCTTGTGGTTGATGAACAAACAACACTACGTCAGCACGTGCCACACCGCGCAATGCTTCCAAATCATCGGTGTTACTGGCATCTAGTCCAGGTGTATCCAAATAGGTAATATTGCCAAATTGTGCTGTTTTGATTTCAGCTGTTTCACGAAAATCGTTGGTTTTGAAATACTCGTTTTCCAAATGTTGCGTCAACATATTGAGCAAGTAACTTTTACCTGCATTCATCAATCCCCAAACTGCGACAATGGATTCATCTTTTTGATTATTTAATATTTTTCTTAATTCAGTATATTCTTGCTGAATATGATTTAATTGACGTCGAATATGTTGCATCTCTTATTTCCTATCACTAATTTCAAAACTAAATTGTTGCTTCTAAAACAAAATAAAATGTCATAATCAAAAGTACTTGCGGAATCTGCGCAGGCAATATCATCATGAAGAATAAATCCCTTATGAATATGGCAATTGTTTCATTTTGAGATTCATGATGAACTTCGTTGAGTGGTAGGTGAAGATAAAGCTATTAAATTCGGGTAGCCTGAACGGTTGTTTTGTGGAAATTATTAGCAGTGTTATTTTTTGTGAAGATTGTACTATTTGTTGCCTAATAGTATTTTAGAATTATATTCTATTAGTATAAAATCTAGCTATCCTTTTATGACAATGAGTGTGGAATCTCTCATTAACCTAAGTCCCAGCAATGCGTTGCATAACAGCGAAAAGCAGTCCGTTTAACGCAAGTACAATTAGTGGAACGTTTGAATTTAAGCTTTGATAAGTAGTTGAGTTTTGCAAATCAATCCAGCGATGATTTGTCGTGCGGTTACAAAGGTATTTCAATATGGTAAGGACTTTGCCAAGTATACAGCATATTTTCTAAAAGAAATGACAGGTAGTTTTATAGAGCAAGCACTTGAAGAAGGGTATAACATCGTTGTTGAAGGAACTTTCAGAACTCCTGAAACGCCAATTAAGACGTTGAACGATATGCAACAGCATGGTTATCAAACTGCTGTTTATCTACAAACTGCACCTTCAGAAGTAAGTTGGCAAGGTACGTTAGAACGCTATGATGAAATGGTCAAAGCTGGGGAAACGCCAAGAGCAACACCAAAAGAACATCATGATTTGGTGGCGGAAAAACTTCCAGAGAATGCAGATAGAGTTTTTCTTTCCGGTAAGGCTGATTATTTTGCTGTTTATTCACGCGAAGGTCTGATTTTTGACAGTAGAATCCATCAAAACCAATTACCTGGTATGGCTATTGACCATGATTCATCGCAATACCCGATATCTAGAAAAGTTGGAGTCTCGTATTAAACAGGAGTTTGACTCTTTGAGTGCTTTTCAGAAACAAGTGATTGATCGCGCAGAAAAACTGATTGCTGGTTTACAACCGGCTAATCAAATTCACGCAAAAATCAATCTTTATGACAGCCAACTCCAACAGTTAGATAAGAATCCTCAACAGAATATGGATTTAGATATTGATCGCTAAATTAGACCTCTTGCGAAAGTATCCTGAAGATTTACAATTCCCAAATGAAATACGAAAACCTCATC
>ERZ772912.892-NODE-892-length-12743-cov-20.520886_pt1 | contig 12743 bp, 9 predicted proteins | sample MGYA00512119_ERZ772912 | MGnify/ENA primary metagenome ERZ772912 (study PRJEB29015, sample SAMEA2738048) | human oral metagenome | biome: human oral; feature: human-associated habitat; material: saliva | place: China | collected 2230 ...
CGCCCGCGTCGGTGGGGTCAATGTTGGAGATGAAGCGGCACTCCAGGCCCTCCTGCACGTAGGGCTTGAGGGCCTCGTACGCCATGACGGGGCCCAGGTCAGAGCCGCCGATGCCGACGTTGACGACCGTCTTGACGGGCTTGCCGGTGATACCCACCCACTCGCCGGAGCGGACGCGGCGGGCGAAAGCGTAGACCTTCTCCAGCACCTCGTGGACGTCGGCGATCGCATCCTGGCCGTCGACCGTCAGCGAGTCGGTCGCGGGGCGGCGCAGCGCGGTATGCAGGACGGCGCGATCCTCGGTGATGTTGATATGCTCGCCGGCGAACATGCGATCGCGCAGGTCAACCACGCCCGTCTGCTCGGCCAGGGCAAGGAGGTGACCCACCAACGTGGGGCACACGAGGTTCTTCGACAGGTCAACGTGCAGGTCGCCTGCCTGGAAGGTGAACTTCTTGGTGCGCTCGGGATCGTCCGCAAACATCGCGCGAAGATCGGGCTCAAAGGTGTCGGCCAGCTGGTCGAGCTTGTCCCACGCGGGGGTCATCGTCGGGTCGATCACGGGGATATCACTCATGGGTGCTCCTGACAGTAGGGATATGTAACTCCCAGTTTAGCGGTCAATGCGCCCTCGGTCACCCTCGTTTTCCCTGACGACGGACGAGGCCGTGGCCCGCAAGCGATCACGGAACCACGGCCTCGTTCATCCCGGATCAACCGGGAGTGTCCTACTACTCGACGGGATCGTCGATGTGGATGGGGGCTGCCTCGATGCCTGGGTTCTGCAGCGACACGATGCGCTGGACCGGGACGAGATCGAGCCACCACTGATGGAAGGGGCGGCGATTGACGATATCCAGGTCGTCGAACATTTGCTTGACCGGGCGTGCCTCGACGGCGTTGCCGACCTGGCCGATGTAGTAGGCGCGGCGGTCGCCGGATTCGAACTGCGCGACAAGCTGATCGAAGGCACGGGCGATCAGGCGCGTGGCGAGCAGACGGTCGTACGGCGAGGGGGCACCGCCCTGCTGCATGTGGCCGAGCGCCTGGTGGCGTACGTCGTAGATGCCCTCAGATTCAGCGGTGAACACGTCGGCGAGGAAGTCACGGTCGTAGTACCGGGACGCGGACTCGTTGACGAGAGTCAGGAAGAGGCGTCGGCCGGACTTGAAGGAGTTCACCATCCGATCAGCATCCGCAGCGATCTGCTGGAGGGATGGGGATTCCTCGTTGATGTACATGTACTCGGCACCGCCGGACAGCGCGCTCATGAGGGTCAGGTAGCCGCAGCGGCGTCCCATCGTCTCGGCGATGAAGCAACGCTTAGAGGCCGCCGCGCTCTCCTTGATGCGGTCGATCGCCCACGTGGCGTTGTTGATCGCCGTGTCCGTACCGATCGCGAGCTCACAGCCGGGCAGGTTGTTGTCGATCGACGCGGGGATCAGCAGCATCGGAATGCGGAAGGCCGGGTAGCGGTCCTTCTCGGCCTGGATCGCATGCACGCCCAGGTAGGCGTTCATGCCGCCGATCACCAGCAGCGCGTCAATCTCGTTGCGCTCGATAGCGCGGCCCAGCGCGTAGAACTGCTCAATCGGCGGGACATCGCGCTTCGTGCCCAGCTCCGCGCCTCCCTTGAAGGCCCAGCCTTCGACGTCGGACCAGCTCAGCTCTCGCACGCGGTCGTCCGCCAGACCACTCCACGAACCATCGACGCCCAGCATCGTCCAGCCACGCGCAATGCCCAGACGCACGGCGACGCGGGCCGCCGTATTCATGCCGGGTGCCAGACCACCTGCGTGCAGGATCGCGACACGCTTCGAATCGCCCGTCGGTTCGGGAATCAGCTGCGGAGGCGTAGAGAGCAGGTGGTAGATGCCGACCATCGAAGAGAAGGAGGATCCGCGCGACGCCTGGGCAGCAGCGTAGTCGCCCGCGGCGATGAGGTCATTGACCGCGCGCGTGTCGTGCACCGCCTTCATGAGCGGGACGCGAGTAATACGGTTTCGGCGTACACCCAGGATGACGGGCTCGTCCTCAGCGGAGGAGTCGAGGATCTCCTGGACGGCCGCGTAGCCCAGCAGCGTGGACATCCAACGGTCGTAGGCCGACGGAGTGCCGCCGCGCTGCACGTGACCGAGGATCGTCACGCGAGCGTCCTCGCCCGTGCGCTCCTGGATCGTGTCGGCGATCAGCTGCGTGGACAGCTCGTTCCCGTCGCGGTCGTGGGCGCCCTCTGCCACCAGGACGATGGACTCACGGCGACCGGCCTCTCGGCCCACGCGCAGATGCTCGGCCAGGTCGTCCTGCCAGCCCGGGCCCGCGGGGTCCTCGGGAGTGAACACGTAGTCGGCGCCGCCCGCGACAGCCGCCATGAGGGGCAGGTAACCGCAGTGGCGACCCATGACCTCGACGACGAACGTGCGCTGGTGCGAGGCCGCCGTACTGGTCAGCTGGTCGATGGCGTCCAGGATGCGATGCAGCGCAGTGTCGGCGCCGATCGTCATATCCGTGCCCACGAGGTCGTTGTCGATCGAGCCGACGAGGCCGACGATGATGAGAGCCGGGTGCTCGGCGGCGGTCTCGGGCGAAATCACGCCCTCGGCAGCCAGCTCGGCGACGTGCTGCGCCCACTCGCCTCGGAACTCGTTCGTACCCGACAGGGAGCCGTCGCCACCGATCACGACGAGGTGATCGATGCCGTGCTCGAGCAGGTTCGCGGCCGCGCGGTGGCGCCCCTCGTACGTGCGGAAGTCGGCGCTGCGAGCCGTGCCGATCACCGTGCCGCCTTCGGCCAGGATCGAGGATACGTCCGACCACTCCATTTTCTTAATGGAATCGCCACCCACGCAGGCACCCTGCCAGCCTTCGTAGATCGCATAGGGCTGCGCGCCGCGCGCCAGCGCCGTACGCACGACGGCTCGAACAGCCGCGTTCATTCCCTGGGCGTCACCGCCGGACGTGAGGACACCGATACGAACTGTGCTCATTTTTCTGCCATCTTTCGTTGACGGAGCGGGCCACGAGGCCCAGTGTGCCTATCGTTCCCTATTCTACGTGACCTGCGACTCCACTACTAGGGCCTAACTCCCATTTACCGAGGAAACGACAAGCGCGCGCCCGCCGACAACGGCGGGCGCGCGCTCACGCAGTCACTGGAAACTAGGCGACAGTTTCGCTGCCATTGCGGGCGGCGGAGTCGGCCAGCTCCTCGGGGCTGACGACACCCTCGACGGAGACGCGGTCCAGGTAGGCCATACCGTCAAACGCCAGCTCGCGAGCGTTCTCCGGGTCGCCCTCGTTGCCGATCGAGCCGTGGGCCATACGGTCCACGATGAGTGCGATCGCGCCGTCGCCTGTCACGTTGGTGGCAGTGCCAAAGGAGTCCAGGGCGATGTAGGTGGCGATCATGAGCGCGACCTGGGCGTCGTTGAAGCCCAGCATGGAGCTCAGCAGGCCGGTGGCCGCCATGATGGCGCCACCGGGCACGCCGGGGGCGGCGACCATCGTGATGCCCAGCATGAAGATGAAGCCGACCCACTGCAGGGAGCTCACGGTCAGGCCCTGGGTCAGGACGATGGCGAACGCGAAGGAGAAGATCTTCGAGGTCGAGCCCGCCAGGTGGATCGTCGCGCACAGCGGAATCGTGAAGGACGCGACCGCGTCGGACACGCCATTCTTCTTCGTCTGACGCAGGGTCACCGGGATGGTGGCCGCGGACGAGGAGGTGCCCAGAGCCGTCAGGTAGGCCGGCATCATCGTGAGGAGGGCCTTGAAGGGGTTGCGACGCGCAACGAGGCCCGCGAAGCAGAACTGGGTGAGAAGGATGATGACCTCGAGGACCAGAACCACGATGACCACGCGCACCAGCGTGCGGATGACCGAAGCGGCCTCGCCCGTGTAGGTCAGGTTCAGGAAGATGCCGAAGATGTGCAGCGGCAGCAGCGGAATGATGATCGTCTCGATGAGACGGGTAATAATGGCGCGGAACTCGATGAAGCCCTTACGCAGCACGCCGCGCGGGACCATCGACAGGCCCAGGCCCACCACGAAGGACAGGAGCAGCGCCGTCATCACCTGCAGCGGCGCGGGCATCTCGATCGTGAAGTATGACTCCAGGGCGCTGCCCGGCTCGGCCACATCGGCCAGCTGGGTGGAAGCGAGGAGACGCGGGAACAGGGACGCGCACACCAGGTAGGTCAGGAAGCCCGAGAAAAGCGTCGACGCGTAGGCGATCGCCGTCGTGATGCCCAGCCACTTGCCCGCGCCTCGGCCCAGGTCCGCGATAGCGGGGGTCACGAGGCCGATGATGATCAGCGGGATAGAGAAGGACAGGAACTGGCTGAAGATCGCCGAGAAGGTCGCGAAAATACGGCCGATCTCAACAGGAACCAGGTGGTCGCCGCCAACACGGACGGATCCGAGGACGGTCGCGAGGATGATCGCAGCGATCACCCACACGAGGATTCCGGATTTACGCAGGAACGCGCGCATGTCTTTCACCTTGAAACTAGGGATGATGGGTCGCTCATAGAATGCCCGAGCTTTACGCATTCTTGAAGCGGTAACCAGGATTCGGGATAGATGCGGCAAAAATCACGGAAGAAATGTTGCGCTCGCCCGAGCCGACAACCGCTCGTAACACCACTGTTCCCAGTGTTTTTAGCGCACCGCCAGGGTGGAGACGTACGGGGCGAACCACCAAATAATCGCGGCGAGAATCACGTACACCGCGACATCCATCAGACGGGCTCGCGACGCAAACCAGGGCCGTCCCGGCGTCCACAGACGCAGAGCACCCATGCCAACGAGGACAGCGACCATGAGCAGGACCGCGCGATGACGGTGATCGCTCACGGCCAGCGCGATGACGCCAAGAACGCCGAGCGCACTCAGGGCAGCGCCAAGCCACGCACCCACTCGTGCGCGCGCGTTCTTTTCCTCGTTATTCACGCCCCTACCCTATCGCACGAGCGCTCGTCATCATGCGCGCGCTCGTCTGCGTCCCGCCAAGCCAACCACGGCCTCGTCTTTTCAAAAGAATAGGAATAAGAGGCATGCGGGTTTAATATTGGTCCAAAGGTCCCTGAGACCCGCAACATATTTCTCGCACCAAAGGAGCATTCGAGTGTCCCGCTTTATTGTCGTCGCCCCCGGTTCGTCGGAGGCAGCCGCCCTCGCTACTGACGAGCTGGCCCGCGTTCTCGGCGTCGCCACCGTCGACGCCCTGGCCGGCACGACGGCTACCGACGCCGCCCTCCGTCCCGCCTCCGCTCTGCCTGCCGCGGTCGAGGCCGTCCGCGCCGCCGGCGACGACGCGCTCATCGCCCCCGCCCGTGAGGCCTCGAACCGCGCCTTCGACCACGTGGCCTGGAACCTGAACCTCGCCGCCTCCACCCGCGCCGGCGTCGTCCTCGCCTTCGACGCCGAGGGCGCCAGCGCCGAGCTGCTCGCCGAAGAGATCGCAGCCGCTCGCCTGCGCGCCAAGGCCGCTGCCGCCTCCGTCGTCGCCGTCGTCCTGACCGGTGGAGCCCCCTCGGTCGAGGCCGACGTCCCCGTCCTGACCCTGCCGCTGGGCGACGAGGCAGCGGCCACCCTGCGCGCCACCGCCACCCCCACCGCCGTCACCCCCCTCGCCTTCCAGGCCGACCTCATCGAGCGCGCCCGCGCCGAGCGTAAGCGCATCGTCCTGCCCGAGCCCGACGACGACCGCGTCCTGCAGGCCGCCGCCCAGGTCCTCGCCGCCGGCATCGCCGACATCACCTTCGTGGGCGACGCCGACTACGTTGCCAAGCGCGCCGGCGAGCTCGGCCTCGACCTGAGCGCCGCCCAGGTCGTCTCCGTGAACGATCCCGCTTACCTCGAGCGCTACGCCGAGGAGTTCGCGCGCCTGCGCGCCAAGAAGGGCGTCACCCTCGAGCAGGCCCGCGAGAAGGTCACCGACGTGTCCTACTTCGGCACCATGATGGTCCACATGGGCGACGCCGACGGCATGGTCTCGGGCGCTGCCCACACGACCGCGCACACGATCGTTCCCTCCTTCCAGATCATCAAGACCGCCCCCGGCGTCTCCGTCGTCTCCTCCATCTTCCTCATGGCGATGAAGGACCGCGTGTGGGCCTTCGGCGACTGCGCCGTCAACCCCAACCCCACCTCCGAGCAGCTGGCCGATATCGCCGTGACCTCCGCGCGCACCGCCGCCCAGTTCGGCGTCACCCCGCGCGTCGCCATGCTCTCCTACTCGACCGGCACCTCCGGGGCCGGCCCGGACGTCGACGTCGTCATCGAGGCTACCCGCCTCGCCCGCGAGAAGGCCCCCGAGCTGGCCATCGAAGGCCCCATCCAGTTCGACGCAGCCGTCGACGAGGCCGTCGCCGCCACCAAGCTGCCCGGCTCCGAAGTCGCCGGCAAGGCCACCGTCTTCGTCTTCCCCTCGCTGGAAGCCGGAAACATCGGCTACAAGGCGGTCCAGCGCTCCTCCGGCGCGCTCGCCGTCGGCCCCGTCCTGCAGGGCCTCAACAAGCCCGTCAACGACCTGTCGCGCGGCGCCCTCGTCGAAGACATCGTCAACACCGTCGCCCTGACCGCCGTCCAGGCCCAGGGCTGAACGGGACCGAGGTCCCGGGGTCCGGTTAGTATTGATACGAACCGGGCCCCGGCCTCGTACTTTTTCTTTCCTATCCCCCACAACACGAAAGGCGAACGCGTGTCCTCGTCCTCCGTCCTCGTCATTAACTCCGGCTCCTCCTCCATCAAGTACCAGCTCGTCGATCCCGAAACCGGCGACGCCATCGCCAAGGGCATCGTCGAGCGCATCGGTGACGCCATGGGCTTCATCAAGCACGTCCACGGTGACGCCGTCACCGAGGAAGAGATCCCGGTTCCCGACCACACCGTCGGCATGCGTGAGGTCCTGCGCCTCTTCGACACGGAGGGCCCGTCCCTGGCCGAGGCCCACATCCTCGCCGTCGGCCACCGCGTCGTTCAGGGCGGCCGCTACTTCGACGGCCCGGCCCTCATCACCGACGAGGTCCGCAACCTGATCGAAGAGCTGTGCCCGCTGGCTCCTCTGCACAACCCCGCCCACCTCAAGGGCATCGACGTGGCGCGCGAGCTCATGCCCGACGTCCCCCACGTCGCCGTCTTCGACACCGCGTTCTTCCAGCAGCTGCCCGCCCGCTCGGCCCTGTACGCCCTGGAGACCGAGACCGCCGAGAAGTACTCGGTTCGTCGCTACGGCGCCCACGGCACCTCCCACCAGTTCGTCTCCCAGGAGATCGCGAAGCTGGAAGGCCGCGACGACCTCAAGCAGATCGTCATGCACCTGGGAAACGGCGCGTCCGTGTCGGCCGTCAAGAACGGCAAGCCGATCGACACGTCCATGGGCCTGACCCCCCTCGAGGGCCTCATGATGGGCACCCGCACCGGCGACATCGACCCGGCCGTCGTGTTCCACCTGCAGCGCGTCGCCGGCATGACCGTCGACGAGGTCGACACCCTCTTCAACAAGAAGTCCGGCATGAAGGGCATGACGGGCGAATCCGACATGCGCTCTGTGTGGGAGGTCATCAACAACGCCTCCGACCCCGAGGCTTCCCAGCGCGCCCGTACCGCCATGGACGTGTACATCAACCGCCTGCTGAAGTACGTGGGTTCCTACGCCGCTGAGCTCGGCGGCCTGGACGTCATCACCTTCACCGCCGGCATCGGCGAGAACGACGACGACGTGCGCCGCGAGCTGGCCGAGGCCCTCGCCCCCTTCGGCGTCAAGATCGACGTCGAGGCCAACAAGGGCCGCATCAAGGAGCCGCGCGTCGTGTCCACTCCCGACTCGGCCGTCACCCTCATCGTCTACCCGACCAACGAGGAGCTGGCGATCGCCCGCCAGGCGCTGACCTTCGCCTGATTCTCAGGTTTGTTCGAGGCCGAGGTTCCCACGTGGAGCCCCGGCCTCGGGCGTATCCTGGGGATGTAGCGCGAGCGAGGAGGTCCTCATGAACGACGATGTTTCGACCCTGGCGGAGTGGATCGCTCAGTCACCATCCACCGTGTTTTTCGGCGGCGCGGGCGTGTCCACCGAGTCTGGCATCCCGGACTTTCGCGGGGCCAACGGCTTCTACTTTCAAGAGCGCGAGATTCCCCTGGAGACGGTGCTGAGCATCGACTTCTTTGAGCGGCATCCGCAGGCCTACTGGGAGTGGTTCCACGAGATCTACCGTCCGGTGGAGCCCAACGGCGCGCACAGGGCCCTGGCCGCCCTGGAGGCAGCGGGGCGCCTGGACGCGGTCATCACGCAGAATATCGACGGCCTGCACCAGCGGGCCGGGTCGCGCGCCGTGTGGGAGCTGCACGGCAACTGGGAGCGGCTCGTATGCACGCGCTGCGGGACCGTCGCGTCATTAGGGGAAGCCGTCACGGTTGACGGGGATCCCGTGCCCGCGTGCCCGTCGTGCGAAGGGCAGATGCGCCCAGACATCGTCATGTACGGGGAGGGCCTCGACCAGGGCATCATCGAAGCTGCCGTCACCGCTATTTCTCGGGCGTCCATCCTCATCGTGGCGGGCACGTCTCTCGTCGTCTACCCGGCGGCGGGCCTCATCAACTATTTCTCCGGGGACCACCTGGTGCTCATGAACGCCACCCCGACCTCGGCCGATGCGCATGCCGATCTGATCATCCGCGAGCCGGTGGGCGCGACCCTCGACCGCGTCATGGACCAGCTGCGCGCGCGGGGCGTCGTTCCCGCGTAAGGCTTGCGGCACGCGGGCGTTCACTCACGGCGCCCAACGCACAGGTGCCCCACCCCTGCGCACATGCGGATAGGTTGTGCGCATACGGATAGGTTGTGCGCATCCGGATAGCTTATTTTCCTATCCACATCTTCATAACCTATCCGTATCTTCATAACCTATCCGCGTATGCGCTCCTTGCGCCACCCCGCTGCCCTGCGCGATGTCATCAGCCCCATCGGCACGCTTTCGGACATCCCCCGACACAGTGAACGAGGTGTGCGCGCGAGTAGCACGTAGTCTCAGTGCGATCATGCACACCCACGGGCTCAGCCCTCCCCCAGGCCGGCGGAGTCGACGAGGGACAGGGCTCGCGGAGCGCGCGAAATCCGCACGCTTTGGCCCCACGTCAGGGTCAGTCGGTCGGACTCCATGCCATCGCCGAACAGGACGAGGGATTCGGAGGCGACGATGAGGCCGAGGTCTTCGTCTTCGTCCAGGATCCCCTCGGTGTATTCGACGCCGGTGAAGGGCGAGGGCCATGCCTCGCGCACGAACCACGCGAGCGAGCGCGAGGTCGGCGCGGGCAGGTCCCCCATGTGGCGGCCGCGCTTGAGGGATGCTCCCCACCCGGTCGCCCCGGTCCCGGTGGAGACAACGACGCCCGAGGAGGACTGTCGCTCCACACGGGTTCCAAGGGCCAGCTCGTAGCGGGCGCTCTGATGGCTCGGGTGCCCAACGAATACCTCGTTGAGGGCGGTGAGCGTGCGCGAGTCGTCGGCGGTCGCTCGCACCATCGTCAGCTGGTCTACTCGCAAGTCGGCACCCGCCTCGATGCGCCCGAGGGCCGCGACCCCCTGGTCGGGCGTGCAGCGCACGAGCACGCCGGCGTTCGACTGAGGGACGGAGTTGACGCCGACCACGGCCTGGTCGCCCGCGTACTTGGCGACGTTGGCGACCAGGCCATCTGGGCCCACGACAACGATGACGTCCTCGGGGGCGAAGAGGAAGCGCGACAGGGAATCGCGTTCGACGTCGGCGCTCGCCCACCCGTCCGGGATGCCCGCACGCACGCGAGCCAGGGCAGCCACGTGAGACTCGTGCGCACGCTCGACAGACTCGAGGGTACGCCCGCGGCTGCGCAGGACGAATTCGACCTGGCCGCGCGTGGAGTAGCGGTCCATGAGCTCGTCGAACTCGGTGGGGCGTCGGACGATGACGGCGCGGCGACGCATGGTTACTTGCCTTCCTTCGCGTGACCGGTGAACGCCGACACAAGGTCGCTCAGCACGTCGGCGGTGATGGTGATGTTCCCGAAGGACGGCATGTTCTTCGCCATTTCCTTCAGGGCGAGCGCACGCGCCACCTCGGGCCCAGCCTCGGCGAGTGCCTGGATGTAGGCGGCGTCGTTGTCGACCCGGGCGCGGCCCGCGGTGTTCCAGTCGACTTCGTACGCCTTGGCTTTTTCAGTGATACGGCGCGCTTCCGCTTCGACCGCGATAGCGTCTGCTGCGGCCTTTTCTTCGGCTTCGCGCCTGGCGTTGTGTCCCTCCTGGTCGACGAGGTCGGCACGCTTGCGGGCCAGGTCGAGCTTGGATTGCATCTCGTTTTCGGAGATCTGGGACTCGCGTTCGACCGCGAGCGCCCGGCGTTCGTAGAGGGCGCGGTCGGCCTCGGCCTGGAGCTGCTCGAGGAGAGGGGCGCGCAGGGAGGATTCGACCCCCTCGTCCGGGCGCAGGCTCAGGAGGCGCGCGTCGACGACGGCAACGCCGGTGGCGCGCAGCTGATGATCGTCCACGAATGCTTGGGTGAGCACGTGACCAACCTTCTCCAGGGAGCCACTAATAGCGTCGGACAGGGGCATCTCGCCAATTGCCGAGGCCAGGGCAGAGAAGGCGATGCGGGTGACGGTCTCGTCGATCTGCCACAACCCCTGGGCGTCGGCTCCCGCTTCGCGCGGGTACAGGCCGAAGTCGTAGTGCGCGGCGGCGGCTTCTGCGTCCTCAATGCGGTAGGTGATGGCAACCTGCGCGTTGATGTTCTGCTGATCCGCGGTGGTCGCCTGCACGAGGAAGCTGTGGGCGCGGTTGGCGGTGGGCACCTCCGCGAGCGCGCAGCGGCCGGCGCGCAGCCAGAAGGACTGGCCGACACCGGATCGGATCGTGCGTCCGGCGCGGATCTGGACGACGTGATCGCCGGAACCGCCCTGGTAGCGGATGAAGAAGGGGTGGTGGTGAAGGGTTCCCATGATGGCTCCTTGGTTGGGTGGCGAACCACTTGTTTGTGTCAGACTGACGATAACCCCATATCGCATTTAATGTCAACTCGACACAAATAGGCTAGGCTTACACCATGACCTCACCCCTCACCATCCCCGTCGCGGTCGACATCGTCGCCCTGACGGTCATCGACCACACGCTCCACGCCCTCGTCGTGAGGCGCGGAATCGAGCCTTTCAAGGACCATCTGGCACTCCCCGGCGGTTTCCTGCGCGAGGGCGAACAGACCGAGGAGGCCGCAGCACGCGAGCTCGAGGAGGAAACCGGTATCACTCCGCCGGGACACCTCGAACAGCTCTTCTCCTACGGGCCGGAAGGCCGCGATCCGCGCGGCCCCATCCTCTCCGTCGCCTACCTTCTCCTCGCCCCCTCGTTTTCGCCCACCCAGGCAGGTGGCGACGCTGCAGGCTCCCTGTGGCATCCCGTCGACGCTCTCCTTGCGCCCACCTCACCCCTCGCCTTCGACCACGCGAGAATCCTCGCGGACGGCGTGGAGCGCGCCCGCTCCAAGATCGAATACTCACCCCTGGCCACATCCTTCTGCGGCCCCGAGTTCACGATCACACAGCTGCGCACCACGTACGAAGCCATCTGGGGATCGGCGCTCGACCCGCGCAATTTTCATCGCAAAGCAACAAAAACCGCGTCATTCATCGAACCAACGGGCGGCACGGTGCGCGAGGGCGCCGGACGCCCGGCTGCCCTCTACCGTCTCGTCCCCGGCGTCGATGACACGGCCTTCGTCCTCGACCCACCCCTGCGTCGCCCACCCGCCCCAGCCCCGGCCTCGTCAATGAAGAGCGCGAGCGCGCCGAGTGCGCAAGAATAGCCCAGTACCGAAGGAGAACCATGAACTTCCATTCCCTCTACGATCAGGGTTTTGCGCGCGTTGCTGCCGTGACCCTGCCCGTGCACCCCGCTCGCCCGTTCGAGAATGCGCGCGAGATCATCGACGCCGCCCGCGAGCTTGATACGCGCGGCGTCGCGATGGCCGTTTTCCCCGAGCTGTGTGTGTCCGGCTACGCCATCGACGACCTTTTCCTGCAGGACGTGCTGCTCGATAACGTCGAGAAGGCCCTCGCCCAGATCGTCGAGGCCAGCGCCGACCTGCTGCCCCTCCTCATCGTGGGTGCGCCCCTGCGCAAGGACAACGCCCTGTATAACTGCGCCGTCGCCATCCACCGCGGCCGCGTGCTGGCGATCGTCCCCAAGTCCCACCTGCCCAACTACCGCGAGTTCTACGAGAAGCGCCACTTCGTCACCATGCCCCCGCGCGCCTGCGAGCGTATCGAGGTGCCGTGGGGCGGCGTCGAAGAATTCAGCGGCGGCCCCGTGTGGGTTCCCTTCGGCCAGGTCCTCCTGTCCGCCGACGACGTGCCCGGCCTGACGATCGGCATCGAGATCTGCGAAGACATGTGGGTGCCCGTCACTCCGTCCACCGAGCTCGCGCTCGCGGGCGCGACCGTCCTGGCGAACCTGTCGGCCTCCCCCATCACCGTGGGACGCGGCGCCGACCGCGAACTCATGGTGCGCTCCGTATCCGCTCGCTGCTCGGCGGCCTACGTGTACACGGCGGCCGGCATGGGCGAGTCCAGCACGGACCTCGCCTGGGACGGCGAGGCCATGATTTACGAGGCCGGGGACCGCTTGGCCATCGGCGAGCGCTTCCAGGAGGGCGCGCATATCACGATCGCCGACGTGGACCTGGAGCGCCTGCGCACCGAGCGCAAGCGCCAGA
>ERZ772912.896-NODE-896-length-12707-cov-9.037939_pt1 | contig 12707 bp, 7 predicted proteins | sample MGYA00512119_ERZ772912 | MGnify/ENA primary metagenome ERZ772912 (study PRJEB29015, sample SAMEA2738048) | human oral metagenome | biome: human oral; feature: human-associated habitat; material: saliva | place: China | collected 2230 ...
GAACAATGAGAGGGTCATACACCCGCGGTGTACTTTTCGTGCACTCAACACCGCCAGCTCTGTGCCCGCACATCGAGTGGGCGTTGGGCACCGCGCTCGGCCAGGAGGTCCGCCTCCAGTGGTCGGATCAGGAAGCGGCGCCGGGCATGGTTCGCTGCGAGTTTTCGTGGGTAGGACCGATCGGCTCGGGCGCCCGTTTGGCGTCCGCGCTGCGCGGTTGGGAGCACCTGCGTTACGAGGTGACTGAGGAAGCCACGGCCTCGAGCGACGGGGGACGCTGGTGCCACACCCCGTCCCTGGGTATCTTCCACTCTCAGATGGATTCCGTGGGTAACGTCGTGGTCCCCGAGGATCGTATCCGCGCCGCCATGGAGTCCGCCTCCTCCTACCAGGAGCTGCTCGAGGGGCTTGACTTGGCCCTAGGTCAGGCCTGGGACGACGAGCTCGAATCGTTCCGTCACGCCGGCGCCGGCGCGCCCGTGCGCTGGTTGAACAACCGGGTGGGCTGATGGGGTCTATCGCTGACCTGTTGGGTGACCAGCTGCGTGCGGGCTTAGCGCAGCTGGTCGATCCCGACGCCGACGGGGAAGCACCCGAGATGGCCCAGGCCTCGTCGGTCGGCTCGTCGTCGGCGAGCCCCACGGCCGCGGAGCTCGCGCGCGAGGCCGCGATGGAGGCCGTCCTCGATGAGGCGGACCTGGAGCCTGCGCACGCGCGTAAGGAGCTGACGCTGCGCGGGGACCTGGACATGGATGACGTATCGCTGTACGCCGTCGTCGCGCGCATCGAACGCGAGGCGAAGGTGGGTTTCAGCGACGCGCAGATCGAGGGGTGGCAGACCCTCGGGGACCTGCTCGACGCGGCCGCCACCGCCGCTTCACAGTCCTGACGCAAGGGGAACGTTAGGGGAGTGTCAACGACGTTCCCAATGTTCGTAAAGTGCCTGAAAATAGGGCGCTTCGGGCCTACGATGGAGGCGGATCGCCGGGGGTTGTCCGGCGCTGACTCGAACGGAAGGAACGACGTTGACCCGCACCGAAGAGGATCTGCTTGGCACGCGCGAAGTACCCGATGATGCGTACTGGGGCATTCACACGCTGCGCGCCATTGAGAACTATCAGATCTCTGGCCGCACCATCAACGAGGCGCCCGAGCTGATCCGCGCCTTCGCGCAGGTGAAGAAGGCTTGCGCTATGGCGAACATGCAGCTCAAGGCCATGAAGCCCGCGAAGGCTGAGGCCATCATTTCCGCCTGCGACGAGATCATTGAAAACGGGCGCTGCATGGACCAGTTCCCCGTCGATCAGTTCCAGGGAGGTGCCGGAACCTCCGTGAATATGAACGCGAACGAGGTCATCGCGAACCTGGCGCTGGAAATCCTGGGGGAGGAGAAGGGAAACTACGACGTCATCAACCCCAACGATCACGTCAACCGTTCCCAGTCGACGAACGACGCCTACCCGACGGCCTTCCGCATCGCCCTGTGGCGCAAGGTGAATCGCCTGCGCAAGGCCATCGACGAGCTGGCCGACTCCTTCGACGAGAAGGGCGCGGAGTTCCGACACATCCTGACGATGGGGCGCACGCAGCTCCAGGACGCCGTCCCCATGTCGCTGGGCAGCGAGTTCTCCGCATTCGCGCACACGCTGCGCGAGGAGGACGAGCGCCTGGTGAACAACGCAGAGCTTCTCCTGGAGACGAACCTGGGCGCGACCGCGATCGGAACGGGCCTGAACACCCCGGACGGCTATCAGCAGGTCGTCGTGCGTCACTTGCGGCGCATCACGGGCGCGCGCGTCGTCGGCTCCCCGAACCTGCTGGAGGCCACCTCCGACACGGGTGCCTACGTGTCCATGCACGCCACGATCAAGCGCAGTGCCGTGAAGCTGTCGAAGGTCTGCAACGATCTGCGCCTGCTGGCGTCGGGACCGCGCGCCGGCCTCAACGAGATTAACCTGCCGAAGATGGCGGCCGGCTCGTCGATCATGCCGGCGAAGGTCAACCCGGTGATCCCCGAGGTCGTCAACCAGGTGTGCTTCAAGGTCATCGGCAACGACCAGACCGTCACCATGGCTGCCGAGGCCGGTCAGCTCCAGCTCAACGTCATGGAACCCGTCATCGCGCAGGCGCTCATCGAGTCGATCAACCTGCTCGTGAACGCCTGCGACACGTTGCGTGAGCGCTGCGTCTCGGGTATTACCGCGAACGAGGAGGTGTGCCGCGGCTACGTGGAGAACTCCATCGGTATCGTCACCTACTTCAACGACGTGATCGGCCACCACCTGGGCGACGTCGTCGGCAAGAGGGCTGCCGCCGAAGGCAAGACCGTCCGCGAGGTCATCCACGAGATGGAGCTCCTCTCCGAGGCCGAGGTGGAGCGTATCCTGTCTCCCGAAAACCTCGCGCACCCGAAGTACGCGGGCACCGAGGAGGAGTGAGCTCGATCCTTGCCGCCTGAGCGAATGGCGCAGGCCGGGGTTCCCGCGTGGGGCCCCGGCCTGGTCGCTTGCCGGTGCCGCTAGGGGAGCAGGGACTCCTTGAAGGAGCGAACGAAGGTGCCGAAGCGCTCCACGCGGTCCGAGAAGTAGCGGTAGATGCGCCTGCGCGCGTCACCCACGTACTCGACGGTGTGCAGCTCCTCGTAGCGGAAACGGCCGTGCTCGTCGACGAGGGAGGAGTCGACCAGGCGCCCTGTGATCTCGCAGCGGAAGTGCGTGTAAGTGCCGTCGTCCGTGGCCTCGAGGACCCGGCACAGGAGGCTCATCTGCGAATCGTCGAGGACGGGGATGCTGTCGTGGTCGCTTGATGGAACGTGCGCGTCGGCGAGCTTGTTCCCACCCGAGACGGTGCCCGCGTACTCGAACAGGCCCATGGCCTCGGCCCCGAAGAGATTGAGCGAGCAGACTCCGAAGCGCTTGATCGATCGGGCGGCATGCGTGGTGGAATCGCAGCCGATCATGACCATCTGTCCCAGCGAGTACGAGGAGGACCCCGTCGTGATGCCGACGCCGACGGCGTCGTCCGGGTAGGCCAGTATGTAGACGGGAAAGCCGTAGTAGAACTTTTCTGTTTCGTAGGGAACGTGCATGTTCCCATTGTGCACCGGTCGCGGCGCGTGGGCAGCCGCTGTTCCACCGGCGTGAAGGATGAGGCCGGGGACCCGCGTGGGGCCCCCGGCCTCGTCAGTTGTCGTTAGGCACCTCGGTGGAGGAGCGGGCGCCTAACGGCGCTCACTCCTCGCCGGCGTGATCCGAGCCTGCGATGGAGTAGTTGAACAGGTCGTACTTCGCGATCGCCTGGCCGACGACCGACGGGTCGATCTGACCCTTGTCGGCCAGGGCGGCCAGCGTGCGCACGACCATCGACTCGGCGTCGATGTGGTACCAGCGGCGTGCTGCGCGGCGCGTGTCGGAGAAGCCGAAGCCGTCCGCGCCGAGGACGTGGTAGTCGCCGGGCACCCACTGGCGGATCTGGTCGGGCAGCATACGGTCGAAGTCCGAGGAGGCGACGAAGGGGCCCTCGCGACCTGCGAGCTTGGCGGACACGTAGGGCGTGCGGCGCGGCTCGTCGGGGTGCAGGAAGTTGTGCTCCTCGGCGTCAAGGCCGTCGCGGCGCAGCTCGTTCCACGAGGTCACGGACCACACGGCGGCGTCCACGCCCCAGTCTCGGGCCAGCAGCTCGCGTGCCTCGCGCGCCCACGGCACGCCGACGCCAGAGGCGAGCAGCTGAGCCTTGGGGCCGCCGAAGTTCTGGTGCTCATCGAGGTTGTAGATGCCCTTGATGATGCCTTCGACGTCCACGTTCTCCGGCTCGGCCGGCTGGTGGATGGGCTCGTTATAGACGGTGATGTAGTACATGACGTTCGGGTCGCGACCGCCCGCGTCGCCGTACATGCGCTCCAGGCCGTCCGCCATGATGTGGCGGATCTCGTAGGCGTAGGCCGGGTCGTAGGACACGAACGCGTGGTTGGTCGCGGCCAAAACCTGAGAGTGACCGTCCATGTGCTGCAGGCCCTCGCCGGCGAGCGTCGTGCGGCCGGCGGTCGCGCCGATGACGAAGCCCTTGGTGAGCTGGTCGCCGGCCGCCCAGAACTGGTCGCCCGTGCGCTGGAAGCCGAACATCGAGTAGAAGATGTAGATCGGCACCATCGGCAGGTCGTGCGTGGCGTACGCCGTGCCGACGACCTGGAAGGCGGCGGAGGAGCCGGCCTCGGTGATGCCCGTGTGCAGGATACGGCCCTGCTCGGACTCACGGTAGGACAGCATCATGTCCGCGTCGACGGGCGTGTAGGACTGGCCTGTCGTGTTGAAGATCTTCGCCGACGGGAAGATCGCGTCCAGACCGAAGGTGCGCGCTTCGTCGGGGATGATCGGCACGAAGTACTTGCCGACCTCCTTGTCCTTGAGGAGGTCCTTGATGAGGCGCACGAGGGCCATGGTCGTGGCGACCTCGAGCTTGCCGGAGCCCTTGGACAGCGCATCGAAGGGACGCGTGGGCAGGGCGGGAAGCTTCGGCTGACGGTCGGCGCGGCGCTCGGGCACCCAACCGCCGAGGATCTCGCGGCGCTCCTTCATGTACTGCAGGGCCGGGTGATCGGCCGGCGGCATGTAGTACGGGGGCATGTAGGGATCGCGCTCGAGTTCCTCGTCCGTGATCGGGATCTGCAGGCGGTCGCGCAGCTGCTTGGCGTCCTCGAGCGTCAGCTTCTTCATCTGGTGCGTCGAGTTACGGCCGGCGAAGTGCGTGCCCAGGGCGTAGCCCTTGATGGTGTGGGCGAGGACGACGGTCGGCTGGCCGGTGTGGTCCATGGCGGCCTTGTAGGCGGCGTAGACCTTGCGGTAGTCGTGGCCGCCGCGCTTGAGCTCCCAGAGCTGCTCGTCGGTCCAGTTCTTGACCATTTCCTTGGTGCGCGGGTCGCGGCCGAAGAAGTGCTCACGCACGTAGGCGCCGTCGTTCGCGCGGAAGGTCTGGTAGTCGCCGTCCAGGGTCTCGTTCATGACGTGGACGAGGGCGTCGTCCTTGTCGGCGGCGAGCAGCTGGTCCCAGCCGCGGCCCCAGATGACCTTGATGACGTTCCAGCCGGCGCCCTTGAAGAAGGCCTCGAGCTCCTGGATGATCTTGCCGTTGCCGCGCACCGGGCCGTCGAGACGCTGCAGGTTGCAGTTGATGACGAAGGTCAGGTTGTCCAGGCGCTGCTGAGCGGCGAGCTGGAGCATGCCGCGGGACTCGGGCTCGTCCATCTCACCGTCGCCGATGAAGGCCCACGTGTGCTGCTGCGACGTGTCCTTGATGCCGTTCATGTGCAGGTAACGGTCGAACCAGGCCTGGTAGATGGCCTCGGCGGGACCCAGGCCGAGCGAGACCGTGGGGAACTCCCAGAACTCATCGAGCTGGCGCGGGTGCGGGTACGAGGGCAGGCCGTGCTCCGTGGAGACCTGCTGACGGAAACCGTCCATCTGCTCTTCGGAGAGACGTCCCTCGAGGAACGCGCGGGCGTAGGGGCCGGGGGAGGCGTGTCCCTGGAAGAACACGTGGTCGCCGCCGCCGGGGTGGTCCTTGCCGCGGAAGAAGTGGTTGAGGCCGACCTCGTAGAGGGTGGCAACCGAGGCGTAGGACGAGATGTGTCCGCCGACCTTGACGCCGGGGCGCTGGGCGCGCGTCACCTGGACGGCGGCGTTCCAGCGGATCCAGCGGCGGTATTCGCGCTCCATGGCTTCGTCGCCGGGGAAGTACGGCTCCTGGTCAACGGGGATGGTGTTGACGTAGGGGGTTGTGTATTCCTGGGGGAGCTGGACGCCGTTGCGGCGCGCTTCGCTGAGCATGTGCAGCAGGATGTAGCGCGCGCGGGGGCCGCCTTTTTCGTTGATGAGTCCGGTCAGGGACTCGACCCATTCGGCGGTTTCCTGCGGGTCGTTGTCGGGGACCTGGGGGATCAGCCCGTTGACGACGACGGGGCGTGACTCGTGGAGTTGGCTCACGGTGTACCTTCTCGCTTGACTCGGAGCTGCGACGTGCAGCGTTCGTGGGCGGAGTCTTCAATCGACACCGCGCATATCGGGACCATTGTCCCACTAATGGTGTGGCTTTGCTAGCGTTTGGGTGCGCGCGAGCCTATGAGGTGCGTATCACCGCGCCTCGTGATGCCGCGGAAAAGTAAAGCTGCTGGTCACGGGGGCGTTGCTTGGAAGGGGTGTTTCGATTGGTGTTATCCCTTGCATTCGACCTGCTTTCATGCCCTAGGATGAAGGCGTGAACGTTGATATGACACTGAGCGCCAGCTCGTTGATGGGCGGTGCTGCGTGATGGCAGTGAGCCTGGGTTTTGCGTCCGATGCGATCGTGCAGGAGTTCTACGTCGATGATGACGTGGATCAGGGTGTGCGCGATGCGGTTGAAAGGGAGACGGGGCATCCGCTCGTTGACGTCGATTACGCGGACGTCGTGGATGGTGCGATCGTCTGGTGGCGCGCGGACGACGCCGAGGAGGAGGACCTCGCGGACGTGCTCGTGGACGCGATGTCGAACCTGGATGACGGTGGGCTGATCTGGGTGCTGATCCCCAAGGCGGGGCGCCCCAATTCGGTGCGCGTGGGTGACGTGGAGGAGGCCGCGGAGATCGCGGGCCTGCATGCGACGACCTCGACGGCGCTGGGGCAGAACTGGGCGGGCGTGCGCCTGACCGCCCGTCCGCGTTCGCGCCGCTAGTTCTTCGACGAGGCCGGGGCTCCTTCGCGCCGTCCTGTGCTGTGACGCTCGGCCTCGGATGTGACCGCGGACGCCGATTCTGGTAGATTGGCGCCTGCGTGGGGCCTTTAGCTCAGTTGGCTAGAGCGTCTGGTTTACACCCAGAAGGTCATCGGTTCGAGCCCGGTAGGGCCCACAATAGGCGAGGGGCCGGAAGCGATAAGCTTCCGGCCCCTGAGCGTACCCGTGTACGTCACTCGGCGGCTGAGTCATCCTCCTGCCGCTCTAGCTCGCGCTTGGCTGCTTCGAGTCTATCCCGCACCTCTATTGTCGATTCATGGTCGGGTCCATAAATTCGGATATGGTCGTTGTGCAGGTCTTCGTACATGCTGATGGCTTTGGGAAGATCGCCTGCTTGTTCGTATGTCTGTGCGAGATCGTTGCGCGTGATACGCGTGTGGTGATGTGTGTTGCCCAGGGTGCGGATGCGTGCTTGTAGCACGTACTCGTACATCTTGATGGCATCGGTGAGGCGGCCGACGGATTTGTATGCGTCGGCGAGGTTGTTACGTGTAACGAGGGTGTATTTGTGGTCCGGTTTCAGGACTCGGTCGCGGTCTTTGACGACCTGTTCGCCCAGAGTGATGGCGCGCTCGAGCTGGCCATCATCCGCGTATGCGAGGGCAAGGTAGCTGCCTGTCATCAAGGTGTCCTTATGGTCGCTGCTCAGAATGCGAGTGCGTTCGTCAAGGACCTGTTTGAAAAGATCAATAGCCTTGCCGGTGTCGCCCTCCCAGTAGTAGGCGTATGCGAGGTTGTTGCGTGAGGTCAGGGTGTCACGGTGGTCGTGGCCTTGAATAGCTGTCCGATCATCGATGACCTGCGCGTATAGGTCGAACGCTTCGTCGAACTGCTCCGCATACATGTACGTGTATGCAAGCTGTTCCTTCAAATTGAGAGCGGCTATCTCGTCAGGCTGTGCCATATTCAGAGTTGCCAGTACGGGCTCTTCGAGAGCGAGCGCTTCGTAGAGAATCCCGAGATCACGTGCATGATCGAAGGCTTGACAGAGAGCAGACGTAACGGGCCGATAGTCTCGGAGACAATGGAGACAATCTTGAGTGAAAAAGGCCCGAAGGTGTTCGATGAGATCGCGTGTTTCCTGAAAACGTGCATCCGAATCGTCTGCGCGGAATCTATCGATGTCTACAGAACCGAGTAGCGCGGCAGCTGATTTGCATGCTTGTTCACGTTCTTCTTTGCTCCAGGACTCGCGGTAAGCCTGCGCTTGGAGGCGATGAAGCATCGTCATCGATCCGTCTGCGGACTGTTGAATGATGGATCTATCTAGCAGCTCAGTCAAAGCGTCGTGTGCATCGTCATCTGCGGCACGGTCACGGTCTCGAGGGTCTTGGTAGTGATGCTCCTCGGTCAAGGGGTCGAGCCATCGTGTAGGTACTCCAGATTCTGCGAGCAGAGCGAGCACACTCAAATGGCGCCGTGCTGCCCGACTCATGCTGGCCTCTAGTTCTTTGAGTGTGTCGTCGATGGCAACACGCAGTGCTGTGGCGACATCTCTTGCATAGTAGTCTCCGGGGACCGCAGGCATGACGCGCTCGCTGCGGTAGGCGTCCAATAATCGTTCCAGGTATTGGGCCAGGTCTAGTTTACGTTTCCGAGCAAATGCTGCGGCCTGGGCAATAGCAAGAGGCAAGTCGCCGAGACGCTCGGCCAGCGCATCTGCGGCATCGTGATCTTCGTCGTCTGTAACGTCCAAGAGGTGTTTGATCGACTGGTCGCGATCAAACACGCCGACCTTGAGAGTGTTCCATCCGTGGTCATCCCACCCCGTGTTATTCGTCGTCGTTGCGATCACGCGCACGCCGTCGCCGCTCGGAATGAGTCCTGTCAGGTGATTGATGTCTTCCACGTTGTCGAAGACGATGAGCCTGTCGGCGGGGCCAACAGACTGCAAATGGTTGAGGCAACGGCGGATGACCTCGTCTTGAGTGGGTTGGTCGCTCGTGCCAATTCCGAGTCGCTTGGCGAGCTCGACCAGGTCGCTCTGGATTGATTCGCGTGATACCGCGTTTATCCATGCGACGAGGTTCCAGTTTGCGTCTTCGCACTGTTTGGCGAGAGATGCAGCAAGCTGAGTCTTCCCGCAGCCACGCATACCCACCAGGACAGTGCGTTGCTTTGTTGGGTCGGTGATCGGCGCATTCAAATGCTTTTGCTCGCTACGCTCGACAAACCGGTTCTCCGCCACCACGTCCGGTCGGCTGCCGAAAAAGACGCGGCTCGGCTTGTCTTCCTGATGCCTCATCCTCTTGAGCTGAGACGAGAGTACATCTAGCTTGTCGTCAGTAAGAGCTTGCGCGTGCAGAGATCGCCGCGAGTGGTCCTGAATCTTGTTGATGCTCGACAAGATACTCTTCAATGCTTCGATCTGAAATCGTAGTGACCAGGGGGCGAGAGCGGCGTACTGTGTTGCGACTGCCTCAATGAGCTCGTCGAAATACGGCTCAGCTGCAGATTCAACGTTCGCGCGCCGTCCAGCAGCGTAGTCCCCTAGCTTCTCTGGAAAGCTCTCGGGGCTGCGGACTGCACTGAGAAGAAGCCCATCATCATTGGCGATCTCTTCAAGGATGATTTCGACCTCGGTGCAAGCTCCCGAGAGCAGACCGCGATCGACGCTTTGGCTGTCACATCGTTCTTGCATCGCCTGTATGCGATTAGCCAAGGACTGACTGATGCCACGTTCGATCTGGACCCTCGATTCATCGCTGCGACGCGAGACTCGCGACAGTGCGCCGAATAGATCCTGGCCGTCTTCGACAAGATCAGCGGCAGACGCCGCATCACACGCACGCAAGAACACCTTTGTGAGAGCTGCTCCAACACCAACTACTGTCATCAATACAGGATCGCCCATACCGGCAATGCTACATCAGCCAACTTGACATATGAAAGAAACTCGCACCCCGCTCAAAGAATATTGCCTGACAATCGGGGACCGGAACCGAAGGCTTCCGACCCCTAAGCGTGCTTTAGTGGATTGCGCCTCGTGGGTTAGTCCTCCTGCTCGCGCTCCTCGTTTGCTGAGTCCTCTGCTTGCTGCTCCAGCTCGCGCTTGGCTGCTTCGAGGTTCTCGCGTACCGTCGCTGTGAATGGATGCGCCTCGCCCAGCACGCGGATGCAGTCGTGGAAGGTCTGCTCAAACAGTTGGATGGCCTCGGTGAGGCGTCCCGCCGCATGGTATGCGTATGCGAGGTTGTTGCGCGAGGCCAGGGTGTTGGGGTGGTCTTCGCCCAGGATGCGGATACGGTCGGTAAGGACCTGCTCGTACAGGGTGATGACCTCGGTGAGGCGTCCCGCCGCACGGTATGCGCCTGCGAGGTTGTTGCGCGAGGCCAGGGTGTTGGGGTGGTCTTCGCCCAGGACACGGATACTGTCGTGCAGGACCTGCTCGTACTGGGTGATGGCCTCGGTGAGGCGTCCCGCCGCACGGTATGCGCCTGCGAGGTTGTTGCGCGAGGTCAGGGTGTTGGGGTGGTCTTCACCCAGGACGCGGATACGGTCGGGCAGGACCTGCTCGTACAGGGTGATGGCCTCGGTGAGGCGTCCCGCCGCACGGTATGCGCCTGCGAGGTCGTTGCGCGAGGCCAGGGTGTCGGGGTGATCTTCGCCCAGGATACGGAGACGGTCGGGCAGGACCTGCTCGTACAGGGTGATGGCCTCGGTAAGGCGTCCCGCCGCACGGTATGCGCCTGCGAGGTCGTTGCGCGAGGTCAGGGTGTCGGGGTGATCTTCGCCCAGCAGGCCCGCAAGAGCGTCCACGGCAACGTCAAGGGTCAGAGCCTCGTAAGGAAGCCCGAGATCACTCGCGTGTGAGAATGTCTGGAAGAGAGCCTCGGAAGTGTGTGGGGACTCGAAAAGAACCTGGGAATGCTCCTGCGTACCAATCGAACGAAGCTGGTCGACTAGGTCGAGGGCTTCTTGTCTGCGGGCTTTCGTGTCGTTGCTAGGGTATCTGCTGATATTTACACTGCCCAGCAGGCCCGTAGCCGCTGCACGCGCGTCGTCGAGTTCGTTGTTGTTCCAGGAATTGCGCAGCACCTGTGCCTGGAGGCGGTGAATCGTCGTTTTACTTCTGTCGCGTGCAATCTGTTGGACGATGGACCTGTGAATGAGTTCTGTGAGCGCGTCATGTGCGTCCTCATCCGTGTCCCGCTGAGTGTCAGGAGACTCGTCGTCATCCAGCTGCTCAACGGTGGGGTCAAGCCACCGCGTGGGCACACCGGATTCCGCAAGCAGCGCGAGCGCACCCAACTGGCGTCGAGCCATCTGCTTCGTACCATTCTTCATACTGTCGACGGCGGCTTCGACGGCCATCCTCAGTACCGTGGCCACGTCGTCCGTATACCCATCTCCAGGAATAGGGTGAATGGCAAGTTTCTCGCCGCGGGATTTCAATCGCTTGAGATACCGGGCCAATGACAGGTCCTTGTGACGTGCGGTTGCAGCGGCCTGGGCAATGGCGAGAGGTAAGTCGCCGAGGCGCTCGGCCAACGCATCTGCGGCATCACGATCGTCGGAGTTGGTGACCGTGAGGAGGTAGTTGATCGACTCGCTGCGATCGAATACTCCGACCTTGATGCTGTTCCACCCCTGGTCTTCCCAACCCACCTTGTTCGTCGTCGTTGCGACCACGCGCACGCCGTCGCCGCTCGGAATGAGTCCCGTCAGGTGATTGATGTCTTCCACGTTGTCGAATACGATGAGCCTGTCGGTTGGAGCGGCGGACTTTAGGTGGTCGAGGCAACGGCGGACGATTACGTCCTGAGCGGGTTGGTCGCTCGTGTCAATCTTTAGTCGCTTGGCGAGTTCGACCAGGTCGCTCTGGATAGTATCGGGTGATACCGCATTCAACCATGCGACAAGGCTCCAGTTTGCGTCTTCGCATTCTTTTGCAAGAGCTGCGGCGAGCTGTGTTTTTCCACAGCCGCGCATGCCCACCAAAACGGTGCGCTCGGGGGTGTCATCATCCAACACAGGATCTAACTGCTTTTGTTCTTCGCGCTCACAGAATCTATCTTTGACGACGTTCGGGCGACTACCGAAGCACACTCGCTCGGTATCGGATGGCTTGTTTAGCTCTTCGATTGCTGTTGCTAGGCTCTCAACCACTTGAAGGATCTGGCTCAACAGTTGGCGGTTTTCGATGTGATTATCATTCAACTGTTCTTTGATGTCACTGCATTCGCTGAGCAGTGATTTCAACGCAACAACGACGAAGCTGTCAGACCACGGCGCGATGTCGACATATGCAGCTGCAACTGCCCCGACGAGAGCGTCAAAATACGGTTCGGCTTGCTCCTCGATTTGCTGGCGGTGTTTGGCTGCGCGTGCCCTTAAATAGTTCTCAAAGCCGGCTGGATCGCGTACAGCAGATAGTACGACGAGGTCTTGTTCAGCATCAGTTGAAATGAGTGCAGCGACTGCTGTTTCGGCCTGTGTCAGGAGTGAGACATCAACTCCGAGGTCAAGACGTTGCTGACGCGCTTCCTTGACCTTAATTGTTAGGACATCCGTGATGTGCTTGCCGAGGTCACTGTGATCCTTGGCAAGCTCTGGTGACGAAGAACCGGCATCCTTCACTGCCTGCCGGGCTTTGGACATGAGTGTTGCGAGGCTGCGGAACGATGGCGAGGCGGCGAAACAAAAGATCTCCAAGACCAAATCCGCGAGAGAAGGGCCGATCATAGCCAGTTTGTCAGAACGCGTCACCATGGATGTAGTGTATATCTCTTGGTCCTTGCGTTCTAAACATTTGTCGGCTATATGAGATGTGGGGCCGGAAGCCCTTGCTTCCGGCCCCACGCCGTGCCTGTCTGCCTGTTTGTCAGGACGCCTTCATTCTGTGCCCGAACGCGCGCCAGAATTGACCGTCAGAGCGTGAGGTGCTTAGGCCTCGTGGATGCGCTCCTCGACGACGTCCTCGCCGGCGACGAGCTTGCCGGA
>ERZ772912.899-NODE-899-length-12688-cov-5.245785_pt1 | contig 12688 bp, 17 predicted proteins | sample MGYA00512119_ERZ772912 | MGnify/ENA primary metagenome ERZ772912 (study PRJEB29015, sample SAMEA2738048) | human oral metagenome | biome: human oral; feature: human-associated habitat; material: saliva | place: China | collected 2230 ...
TCCACCATTGAAACAGTTGCGATGATACACATCATAACGATTGAGGTGATTTCAAACTTAGGAGCTCCAAAGAAGAACGGTGTTGGAACATGAAGAATAGGGGCTTGATCCACGGGCGTGAAGTCCACCAAGCCCATAGAAGCTGCAATAGCTGTCCCAACGATCAACCCAATCAAAATAGAGATGGATTTGATAAAGCCTGTCGTATAGATGTTAACGACGAGAATGATGAGAATGGTAATCACGGCCAAGATCAAACTTTGAACCGTTGGTTCTGTTGCATTGTTTCCCATGTTTCCAATCGCAACTGGAATCAAGGTCAAACCGATTGTGGTAATGACAGATCCCGTCACAATGGATGGGAAGAGGTTGGCGATTTTCGAGAAGAATCCTGAGACCAGAACCACGTAAATCCCTGAAACAATCAAGGCACCAAACATGGCCCCACTACCATGGCTAGCCCCAATCATGCTAAGAGGTGCTACAGACTGGAAGGCCACCCCAAGGACGACCGGAAGACCAATCCCGAAATGTTTGTTTAACTGCAATTGCAGGAAGGTGGCTACCCCACACATAAAGATATCTGTAGAGATGAGATAGGTTAGTTGCTGGGCATTATATCCCAAAGCGCCCGCAATCATAATCGGTACTAGAATAGAACCCGAATACATGGCTAATAGGTGCTGCAAGCCTAGAATGGCTGCCTGTGAATGTTTTTCTTGTTTTTGCATTAGATGTCTGCCTCCTTAAATACAACCTGACTATTTTCGAAACGTTCCAAACGAGCTAGGGATACAACTGGGTATCCGAGTTCTTCTAGCAATCCACGGCCATCTTGGAAGGATTTCTCAATGACGATACCGACGGCTTCTACACTGGCACCAGCTTGTTCGATGATCTGGATCAAGCCCTTAGCTGCTTGGCCATTTGCCAGAAAATCATCAACGATCAAGACACGATCATCCGGTGTTAAAAACTTGCTAGCAATGGAAACGGTACTAGTCACTTGCTTGGTAAAGGAATAGACTTCTGCTGTCAAAATCCCTTCATTCATCGTAATATTCTTTGCTTTTTTAGCGAAGATCATAGGAAGTTCTAAAGCTTCTGCGACATAGAGGGCAGGAGCGATTCCGGAAGCTTCGATGGTGACAACTTTGGTCAGTCCAGTATCTTTAAAGCGATCCGCAAAAGTCTTCCCAATCTCTTTCATCAGTTTGTAATCCACTTGGTGGGTCAAGAAGGAATCGACCTTAAGGATATTCTCTCCCAAGACATTTCCGTCTTTCAATATACGTTCTTCTAATAATTTCATGTTTTCTCCTAAACTCTTTAGAACAAAAATAGAGACTTACCAAGTAAGCCTCTAGTGAATACAGGAATCCCTGGATCAATCTAAGACTTACTTATTGTTAGGTGTTCCGGCACCTTGTAGAGACCTTGCGCCAATTCGCAAGATAAATAAGTAATTGTAGTTTTAATGAGAGTCACCATTCCAGATAGAGTTCTTTACGATGACATAATCGACATGCTTCAGATCAGCAACCTTGTGGCCTCCAGCATAGGAAATAGAACTTTGCAAGTCTTGCTCCATCTCTGTCAAGGTATCTTGCAGATGACCTTTGGCTGGTAACAGAATTTTCTTACCTTCAACATTTTTATAGGCCCCTTTTTGGTACTCTGAAGCAGATCCATAATACTCTTTAAAGGATTCCCCGTCGACTTCAACGGTTTTCCCTGGGCTTTCAATGTGGCCTGCAAAGAGTGAGCCAATCATGACCATGCTAGCACCAAAGCGAATGGATTTAGCAATATCTCCGTGCGTCCGAATCCCCCCGTCCGCAATAATCGGCTTGCGAGCTGCTTTTGAACACCAACGAAGGGCAGCTAACTGCCATCCGCCAGTACCAAATCCAGTCTTCACTTTGGTAATGCAGACCTTACCAGGTCCGATCCCGACCTTAGTAGCATCTGCTCCAGCGTTTTCCAACTCGCGAACAGCTTCTGGAGTTCCGACATTTCCTGCTATGACAAAGGTATCTGGTAATTCCTTCTTGATATGCTGGATCATTTGGATGACACTATCTGAGTGTCCGTGAGCGATATCGATGGTGATGTATTCAGGGGCATCGTCCTTGAGTTGAGTCACAAAGTCGTACTCATAGTCTTTTACTCCAACTGAGATAGAAGCGATTAATCCCTGATCGTGCATCCGTTTGATAAAGGGAATGCGTCCAGCTTCGTCAAAGCGGTGCATAATGTAAAAATAGCCCCCTTTAGCCAGTTGCTCGGCCACATCCTCATCCAGGATAGTCTGCATGTTGGCAGGTACCACTGGTAGCTTGAAGGTGTGCTTACCAAACTGAACGGTCGTGTCAGCTTCTGCACGACTTTTGATAATACACTTGTTAGGGATTAATTGAATATCTTCGTAATCAAAGATTGGAAATTCGTTTAACATACGGATTGAAATCTCGTTTCTAAATTTTAAATCGTGATGGGTCATCACTACGTCTTCCGACGTTTCCATTCAAGATTATAACAAAGATACGGAGTCGATTCAATTAGAACGCTGATTATTGAATTAATGTTCGGAAATTACTAGACGATTAGTTGGAGCAACTTCTATATCTGAGTTATTTATGAACAAATCTAAAGCCAATTGATGATTTCTTTGCTGACAAGCTCAGGAACTGCTGTATAAAAATCGTGACCGAGATCCTTTAAGAGTACCTTCTTGATAGAAGGATCTAAACTTTCAAGTGCTCTAGCTCTCCATTCGGGCTCATCTTCGTATTTAGGTCCGATGAATAAGGTCTTGGTATCCGTTAGTGGAGCTTGAAAAGATCGAAGCTCCCTTCTGACTCTTAGCAGGGAAAGAACAGCTTGTGGATCCAAATCCAGTTCATAATGATGGAGGTCAGGATTCCAACGATAACTGGATTGGATGGCCTTTATAGCGGCTTGCGAAGGCTTGTCCGTATCTCCAAGTTCATTCGCAACTGCTTCTTCAAGAGAGGAAAAGACCTCTTGCTTCAGAAAGGTAAGTGTCTCCTCAATTTCCTGCTCTAGTGGTAAGATCTCGTCCATATCAAGATAGCCACCATCTAGCAGAACCAGGTGTGTAATTTGCGGCATTTTGGATGCTAGGTATCGAGCCAAATCTCCACCCAGTGAATGGGCAATGATACAAGTATTTTCATTAGAATCCGCATGGGCTTCAAACCAATCTACTAAATCTTTTGCAGATTCCAGTTTTACCTTATAGGGATCTAGATAGGTGATGGGGAAGGAAAAGCAGTGAGCAAATTCGCTCATATGATTTTCGTTACTTCCGAGGCCTCCGATAAAGTAAAACTTCACTCTTTCACCTCTATTTCCTTAATGATTCTGGCAGGATTTCCTGCTAAGACTACGTTATCCCCGAAGGATTTGGTCACCACTGCTCCTGCTCCAACGACGACATTATCGCCTAAGGTCACTCCTGGAAGGATGATAGCTCCACCACCCGCCCAGAAGTTATCTCCAATCGTTATTGGAGCTCCATATTCCTTTCCTGCATTCCGTTCATGCGGATCTAGCGGATGTAGAGGGGTAAGAAATTGGCAATTGGGACCGATCATGGCGTTATTACCAATCCTGATCGGGCAGACATCCAGCATAGTTAGGTTCCAGTTGGCATAAAAGTTCTCTCCCAAGTGGATATTGACCCCATAGTCACAAGCCAAGAAGGGATGCAAGGATAGATTTTCTCCAGTGGACCCGAACCAACTTTTTATGAGTTGACTCCGCTTCTCACCGTCTGCTTCTTGGTTAAAGGCAAATTGCTTGGTCCGAGCTTCTTGTGCTAACTCCCTCAATTCTGGATCAATGGGACTGTAAAACTCGCCAGCAATCATCTTTTCATATTCCGTTTTCATAATTATCTCCATCATATAGTAAAAAACCACTCATAGTGAGTGGGCTTGTTTATCTCTTAATGGTACATCAGGTAGCCATCGAAGAGCTCAAAAATCTTTCCTATCGCTCGGAAAACAAGAGCCGCAACAAAGGCAACCAGCAAAAAGTAAGCTACAGCAAAAATCACACTAATGATCATCATGACACACTCCTTTTTAATGTACTTTTTCCACCCTCTATTATACTCCTGGCCGATTTTAGATTCAAGGAAAACGCTAACAAATTTTGATTTGTTTTCAATTTGTAATTTACAAAAATTTTCAGACAGGATAAACAAGTTGGCTTTGTTATAGAGTGTTATAAACTGTGATCAGAGTTATAGCTTCTTTTTCTCTTTTTCAAGAGATTCCATACTTTTATTGTAAAGTTTATTTTCCTCTTGATATGTTTGGCTTAATCTAGTTTCAAACCTAGAAATACTCTTTTCAAAGTTATCTCTATTTTCTTCTAATTGCCGCAATTCATGTATTGGAAGTTCTTGATTATGGTTATGACAAAAGGAGATGATAAGATCGGTCATATCTTCAGATAGTCTTTTTGCATCTCGCTTCATATCTTGATAATCCAATTCATAATCCGCTACTTTCCTTCTAAAAGCTTGGTGATCACTCTCGACTTTACTAATTCTATCATTGATATTCATGAATTCTCCTAAAGTATTGGACTGGAAAGATCTGGTTTAGGTACTTCTGTTAAAATTTTTTTGATGGCATCAGCAGCACCCCCTGTTAATCCTCCTTCTAGGGAAGCAGGCACTTGAGAAGTGGCGAAATTTTGCATTTTAAACGCCTGATTAGCCAGCCAAGTTTGTAAAATAGCCCCTTCAGCCATTAGGACACCTTTTGTTGCTGAAACTAGGGCCTGGATTGCCAATCGTTCTTGAACTTTCATGTATTCAGTTTTTATACGCTCTGCTTCTAATCGATCTTCAGTATTCGGTTCAATCATTCATTAACTCCTTTTAATTGCTAAAAATCTTGGCACCTATTTGATCACTTTCAATAATTCTATCAGCAACCTTATTCAGATTATCTGAAATTTGAGACATTTTATTCTTATAATCGCTTGCTGCAGTGATAGTTTTTGTCTCTTTCCCGCTGTTCCATGCAGTATCCAAACTTAATTCAGATAATAGAACCTCTACTTCACTAGATGGTAAGTGACGAGCAATACTATATGCTTCAGTTTTAAGGGATGAAATTTTTTGAGAAACCTTTTCCTTTTCAGACTCAATTTTTGATTTAACTTCTTCTTCGTAAACCTCAGCCTGAAGTTTCGTGGTTTCCGCACTTACTCGGACCAATTCTTCTCTTAAACTAATTTTTTTACTGCCGGAACTAGTCTTCAAGGAATCCTTTAATTCTTTGATTTGTTTGATATTTAAAGAAATCAAATCTTGTTTAGTTGGCTCAGGAGCGAAAGGACCGTAATTATCTAAATACTCTTTAATATAATGTTCCGGCCTATCAAAATTATCTTCTAACCCATAATTGGAAAGAGCTAAATTTGGTTTAAAATTCTTTGCTTTATATTCTGCTATCTTTCGGACCTGCTTTTCAGTCATGCCAGAAACAAATTTATTTTCTTTGATATACTTATCAAAATCATAATTATTACCTTTTAAAAATGGAGTTTGGATATTATGGCTTTTTCCTTCATAAACTCGGACTTGCCCATAAGGAATGGCTCCTCCGTTTCCATCAAATCTTGTAATACCTTTACCAAAATCAGAGTAAATAATCGCATGTTTTTTTAAATATTTCATTTCTGATGATGAAAAAACACCGCTATCTACAGCTTTTTTTGCACCCCAATCATAGAAATTAACAATTTCTTTAACTCTATATTTTACTGAAAGTTTTGCATTTGGTACTCCAGCTTGACTATGAGCGGATGAATAATAAATTTGCCCCCCACCTACTCCTTTATCCTCGAGTCGCTTCTGAGTTTCTGAGTAAAATTTGTCCATTTCATCATACTGTGGGCTCAAACCAGATACATAAGCTTGCAAGCCTGCATTTGCCGTAGAAGTAAAAGTTGTTTGGGTACCAGCTGTTAAAACAATAGTTTTGGAATAATCTGTTTTTCCGTCTACAACAGGAGCTACAGCAATAGCTTCTGTTGTAGAGTCTATTGAATTAACGATTTCGTATTCTGGTCCGCCAAACGTTATTGATTTTCTAGTACCTTGTTCTATATCTTTCCAATCTCGAACCACGCTATGTAAATCTTGAATATCTCGATGTGTTAATGCCATTTCCAATATTCTCCTCTTTTGATTTCCACGTTATAGTCTATCTTGGCTTTAGGGCTACCTGTCTTGTCCTTTTTGACATTTTTTAATTTTTTAGTATCTACTAGCGCTGTAATATTTTCATCAATGGGTTTAATATCTGTCTTAATCTTAGCTTCATTTGGTAAGGATTTAGCGTTACTTACATCAATTTCAACCCCTAATCCCTCTGCTGAATTTCCTAGTTCAATAATTTCATTATCATTATAGTCGAAATCTAACCTAAGATCACTACTTAACCCATAAGCCGGATATCCTTTTTTCCCAAACTGTCCTCCTAAAACAGCTCTATTCCCCTCCTTGTCATAAATTACTGGAAGGACATGTGCTGTAAATGGCGGATTATCCTTGCCACCTTGGATTAAAATAGGCGAGAATTCAATTTTAGCAATTCCAGAGTAATTTTCTATGATATAAGTCCCAATCTGTTCTTCGAATAAACGAAACCCATGTTTAATAATTTTTTCTTCTTTATGCTCCAAGCCTGAGGAGATGTTAAATTTAGTCATATAAGATATTCCTCCCAAAATTATAATTATAAAAACTACACCGATAGCAAACACTTTTTTCTTCATCAGTTCCCTCCGATCTAATAAATAATACATCACTTTTAAACAAGCGTTTACATTATTTATTATAACATAATTTGAATTTATTCTAGACATTCCTTTAAAGTCTTTTATAAATTTTTAACATAATAGTAAAACTCATAAAACCATAATATTCAGTGTCATGCGTAAGCCTCTCTATTTCACTTCCAAATAGTAAATCACTTTTAGCATTCGGTTTACTCTTAGATAATTTTCCAACATTTATTAAAGTCTATTTGCAGCATTAAGCATTATATGTTTTAATCTATAGTTACTATTTTTGTGCGTCTCATAATTTTTGAAAGAGGATCACATACATTTCCTCGACCATTTCAACAGCGTCTGACCTTAATTAAATATACTCTACTAGATCATCTTCAACAAAAGAGAATCTACAAAACCATAACCTGAATGATAATTTTTTTTGCACTTTCTATTATACATTCCTTTATTTACTCAAACACTTTCATTGGTTAGCGCCAATCTCTCTCATCATCTTTTTTTATTTCATCGTTATAGACTACATCTGAAACTGCGCTTCCTTTTGCATTCTTTTTTATTCCTTCAATTTGTTTATCTTGAATCAATGCTTCAAGATTTTCATCTACTTTATCACTTACTTTAAGTTTAGCCTCTGGTGGTAAATGCTGAAAATCAGATACATCAATTAACTTTTTATCGCTAGTTCTTAATTCAATGATTTCTTCATCCCAGCCATTAAAATCCATTCTTACGTCCCAAACATTGTCATAAGTTGGATAAGTAATATCTCCTATTGCTCCACCAACATATGCCTTATTTTGATTCTTATCATAAATAGAAAAAACAATATTAGCGCTAAACAGGGTCTGCCCATCCCCACCTTGAACAAAAATTGGCGAAAACTCTATTTTACTGACTCCTGAATAGTGTTCTTTGATGTAAGTCGCCAACTGTTCTTCTAATAATCTAAAACCTCGTTTGTAAAGTTTCACTCCTTTGTCGTCTAACACAGTACTCACGTTGTATGGATCTTTCTGCTCTTCCATCTTTTTGTTAAGATACAACATACTTGCAGCAAACAAAATAGCAAGAACTAAGGCAAGCCTAAAGAGCTTCTTCTTCATTCCGCTCCTCCTTTTTGAAGTTCCGTATTATAAACAATTTCTACATTCGGACTTCCTTTACCATCCTTCACGACTCCCTTTAACTGACCATCTTCTACTAATAATTCTATATTTTCATCAATAAGCTCCTGTCTAGTCAGTTTAACTTCATTAGGTAAGTGTTGTTCATTGGAAACATCAATAAATTTCCCATTTGAGTCCATTAATTCTATAACTTCATTCTCATCTCCATCAAAATCAACTATTATGTATGAGATGATACCAATATCACTTGGAATTAAATTTTTAACTTTAGTACCGAGAGTAGCTTTATTTCCATGCTTATCATAAATAGTTGGACGGATATAGACATTTGAGAATGTTGACCCTTCTTCGGTAACATAGATTGGAGAAAATTCAATCTTATCGATCCCAGTATAGTGGGCTTTGATGTAGGTTCCAATTTGCTCTTCTAACAAACGAAAACCATGTTGATAGAGTTTGGTTGTTTTAGGTCCAAGGTCAGGTTTCGTTAGTTTATGAGAGATAAAGTAACCGCCTGATAACAAGACAAGAATGAGAGCTAGCCCCGTCAAAATTCTTTTCTTCATTGTTACCCTCCTATGGATAATCTAATTCAGAATAAGTTTGTTGTCACACTATTTTCGTAACTTAATCCCATTTCCAATACTCTCCTCGTTTAATCTCCAAGTTATAGACTATCTTGGCTTTAGGGCTACCTGATTTGTCCTTTTTGACATTATTTATTTTCCCAATGTCTACTAGTGCTTTTATATTTTCATCTGTACCACTTAGTTCTGTTTTTATTTTAGCCTCTTCTGGTAAGGTTTGTGCATTGCTTACATCTATATCAACACCTAATCCTTTTGCAGAATCTACTAATTCAATAATTTCATTATCATTACGATCGAAATCTAACCTAAGATCTGTAAGCAAGCCGTAAGAAGGATATCCGTTTTTCCCAATTTCTCCTCCTAAAACAGCTCTATTTCCCTCTTCATCATATATTACTGGCAGGACGTCTGCTGTGAATGGAGGGTTGTCCTTACCACCTTGGATGAAAATCGGTGAAAATTCTATTTTAGAAATCCCTGAATAATTCTCCTTGATATAAGTTGCCATCTGTTCTTCCAACAAATGAAAACCATGTTTGATGATTTTTTCTTCTTTCCTCCTCAAACCGGTTGAGAAGTTATACTGCGATACGTAAAACACACCAGCCAAAAGTAAAGATACAAGAACTGCGCTGACAATTAACATTTTCTTCTTCATTCCGCTCCTCCTTTTTGAAGTTCTGTTTTATTCAGTGTCATTCGGAAGCACACCTTTTTTCAGTTCTAAATTATAAATCACTTCAGCACTTGGACTTCCCAGATCTGATTTCTCAACACCTTTTAGCTTTCCTTCTTTTATTAAGGTTTGAAAATTAAAATCAATATCCTTTATTTTTTTCCCTTTTATTTCTTCTGGTAGTGGTTGTCCGTAGGTCACGTCTTTAAATTCTCCTGAATCTGTGCTTAATTCGATTAGAGGTTTCCCTGCATAATCAAAACTCAGACGTAAATAACCTATAGTACCATAAGCAGGATGTTGAAAGTTTTTATATAATCCTCCAAATTTTGCTTTATTTCCTTGTCTATCATAAACAGTTGGAACAATCTCCGCATTCAACATAGAAGAACCGTCATCTCCAGTTACATAAATGGGTGAAAACTCAATTCTATCGATCCCTTTATAGTTTTCTTTGATGTAGGTTCCAATTTGCTCTTCTAGCAAACGAAAGCCACGCTTATATAATTTAGTTGTTTTAGAGCCAAAATCCGGATTTGTTAGCTTATGATAGACAAAGAAGCCACCTGATAGCAAGACAAAAATGAGGGTTAATCCCGCTAAAATTCTATTCTTCATTTTCTTCTACCTTTACTTATTTAAATTAGCTTTCAAATCATGGTTTCCATTCTGAATAACTCCCACGCTTAATTTCCGTGTTGTAGCTAATTTTAGCATTTGGACTACCAGAATCGCTTTTTTTAACATCTCTCAACTGACCATCATTTACCAGTGCATCAATGTTATCATCTGTCCCTTTTATTGGAGGTGTTAATTTTGCCTCCTCTGGTAACTGATCCGCATTACTAACATCGATTTTTTTATCCAGAATTGGTGAAACTTCTAGAAAAATACTTTCATTCCCCTGTTGATCAAAGTCAAGAATTAAATCTCCAGTTGTTCCATATGATGGATAACCTTTTTTACCAATTCGCTGACCCATCACCGCTCGGTTGCCTTCTTCGTCATAGATTACTGGAAGTACATCAGCTGTAAATGGTGGATTATCTTCACCGCCTTGGATAAAAATTGGTGAAAATTCTATTTTAGAAATTCCTGAATAATTTTCCATAATATATGTTGCCATCTGTTCTTCTAACAAACGAAACCCATGTTTGATGATTTTTTCTTCTTTCCTCCTCAAACCGGTTGAGAAGTCATACTGAGATATATAAAATACTCCAGCAAAAAGTAAAGCTACAAGAACTGCACTGACAATTAACATTTTCTTCTTCATTCCGCTCCTCTTTTTTGAAGTTCTGTTTTATTCAGTGTCATTCGGAATCACACCTTTTTTTAGTTCTAAATTATAAAACACTTCAGCACTTGGACTTCCCAGGTCTGATTTCTCAACACCTTTAACTTTCCTTCTTCGATCAAAGTTTGAAAATTTTCATCTATTGAATCTATGAATGTACGAAAAGCTTGACGAGGGAGTGGTTTACCAAAAACAACACTTACAAATTCTCCTGAGTCTGTTTTTAATTCAATAGATTCTTTCAAATCATAGTCAAAATCTAAACGCAATGACCCTATAATTCCATAAGCAGGATGTTGAAAATTTTTATATGAACCTCCAAATACCGCTTTATTTCCGTGAGAATCATAAACTATTGGAACAACTTCCGCATTAAACATGTAAGAACCATCATCCCCTGTAACATAGATTGGAGAAAATTCAATCTTCTCAATCCCAGTATAGTGTTCTTTGATGTAGGTTCCGATTTGCTCTTCTAGTAAACGAAAGCCATGTTTAATAATTTTTTCTTCTTTCCATCTCAAACCGGTTAAGAAGTTATACTGCGATACGTAAAACACTCCACCAAAAAGTAAAGCTACAAAAACTGCTCTGACAATTAGCATTTTATTTTTCATTCTGCTCCTCCTTTGTGGAGTTCCGTATTATAAACAATTTCAGCGTTTGGGCTTCCTTTTTCGTCCTTTACGACTTCTTGCAACTGACCATCTTCTACTAATAATTCGATATTTTCATCTGTGCTTCTTGCCTCTGTGAGTTTAGCTTTCCTAGGTAAATGTTCCTCATTTGAAACATCTACAGGTTTGTCATTTGAGTCCAGTAACTCAATGACATCATTGCCACCTCCATCGAAATCAAGAACAATGTCTGAAATCAATCCATAACTTAATGGAATAAATTTATCTATTTGATCTCCCAGAGTAGCTTTATTTCCATACTTGTCATAGATCGTTGGACGCACATAGGCATTTGAGAAGGTTGAACCTTCATCAGTAACGTAGATTGGGGAGAACTCAATCTTTTCAATACCTTTGTAGTTTTCTTTGATGTATGTTCCAATTTGCTCTTCTAGTAAACGAAAGCCTCGCTTGTATAATCTAGTCGTTTTAGGTCCAAGATTTGGCTTCGTAATCTTATTATAGACATAGTAACCACCAGATAGGATTAAAAACAAAATAGAAATGATCATGACCCATTTTCTTCTCATCAGTTGCTCCTCCTTCTATCTACTCTTATAGTATAGCATATTTGGTGGCGTTTTCATCGTTATTCCTGCTACTTTGGTGTATGAATATTTGAAAGGAAACAAAATTTAAAAGCATTCCATCATCATGAAATGCTTTTAAACTATTTATAAGACTAGTTTTCTTCTGTTTTGCTAGTCTTTTCTTTGTCCTCTTCTTTTTCAGTGGCACCATTGTTGACGGCTGACTTGAATTCAGAGAACATTTTCCCAAGCGAGTGTCCTAACTCAGGCAAACGCTTTGGTCCAAAGATTAAAAGGGCTCCCAGGATAATAATAATCAGTCCTGGTGCACCGATATCACGTAAAATTCCCATATTTATCTCCTTTTTTGTATACGGTTATAGATGATGTGACTGATGCCCAGACTTACTTCGTAAAGCAAGATCAGAGGCGCTGTCATTGCTAAATCACTGATAAAATCAGCTGGCGTCAGGACGACTGCCAGTACCAGCAATAGAAAGTAGGCTATCCGGCGGTAGCGCCTTAACCATTCTGGCGTTAAGATATGAATCGAGGTCAAAAAGGCTACAAGGACCGGCAATTCAAACAAGACACCTAAAGGCACTGTCGTATGAAAGATGAAGGCCAAGTAGTTCTGTGCCGTTAACTGGATGGTAAACTGGCCTTGTCCTAACGTTAAGAGTACCTCTAAGATAGCTGGACTAACTAGATAATAGCCGAAGACCAAGCCTAGCAAGAAACAAATCAAACTGGCCGGCACATAGAGCAGAACGGCTCCAGCTTCTCCCTTTCTCAAAGCTGGTTTTACAAATTGCCAGACTTGAAAGAGGGTGAAGGGCAAGGTAATAGTAAAAGCCATTAGAGCTGCCAATTGCAGGTAGATGCTTAAAATGTCATTAGGGCCTAGGACCAAGAGTTTCTCTCGAAATCCAGCCGTCAAAAAGGCAT
>ERZ772912.905-NODE-905-length-12614-cov-4.303527_pt1 | contig 12614 bp, 10 predicted proteins | sample MGYA00512119_ERZ772912 | MGnify/ENA primary metagenome ERZ772912 (study PRJEB29015, sample SAMEA2738048) | human oral metagenome | biome: human oral; feature: human-associated habitat; material: saliva | place: China | collected 2230 ...
CTCGTAAAGCATCACAATTCTCAAAACGTTAATCAATACGATTATATCAACGTTTCGAAACACTTCATGGTTCACACCATGGAGTGTTTTTTTGATTATTTTTAGCAAAATTCACACCACTTTTCACACCAAATTCACACCATTATTTTTTAAGATTACGAAAGGCAATTTCTCCAACAGCCATTGGAATTACATTTGAAGTGTTGACATAAGTCTTAGTTGTAATCGTATCACTGTGAGTGAGTGCTTCAGAAATAGCTTCCATAGAGGTTCCAGCTTTCTTAGCGAGCGTGGCTCCTGTATGTCGTAATTTATGAGGGGTTGCATGTGCAAGTTCTGGATGACGACGTTTAACAGATTTCATCCTGTTGTTGAGATAGTCAGCATGGAGACAACTGTTTACATTCCCCTTTGTATCAATGTACGTAAACACATACTGTTCTGGAGTTTGGATAATATTGAATTTAGCCAGTTCAATTTTTTGTTGTTTTTTCCATTCCTGAAGCAAGTCAGTTAACTCATTAGGAATTCGAAAAGTTGTCTTCTTGTTTCCTTTGGTAGACTTTGGATTTTTGTATTTATCCAAAGCTTGTACTAACTGAATTTCCTGTTCCTTTGTATTAATATGCTTCCATTGCAAAGCATAGCTCTCTGATTTTCTATCTCCCAAAAAGAAGGTAGTATAGAACAAAACATAGTCTTTGAACAGAATTTTTTTAGTCTCTAAATCCTTTTCAAATGCTGTAAACCATGCTTGAAGTTCTTCTTGAGATAGATATAAATCTTCATCTTTTTTAGATTCCTGTAGCTTGATTTTCTTAGTGGCTTTGATACGGCTTATCGTTTTTGATAGGCGATTAGTTTCGATATACTCTAATTCTTCTGCCCAGTCAAAGATAGAGTTAACGTAGCTCCTGATAACTTTGAAATTTGCATATTCCTCGGCTTTTTGAGTTAAGAGATTTAAAACAACTTGTTTATTTTGGTTAAGAAACTCTATTGAATAATTCCCAAGTAAGGGTAAGATGTGTTTTCTAAAAGCAATTTCTGTTCCAACTATAGTTGCTTGAGAAGGTGGTTTAGCAGTAGAAGTTGTCTGACCTGCTTTGTAGGATTCCCACCAAACGTTTTGATAGAAATCTGAAAAGAGGATAGAACCGCTATTCTCCAATGAAGCAGATCCTCCACTAAGAATTTTATCAATCTTATTTTGAAGTTCTAGTTCGTATCTTTTTGCTTCACTCTTTGTTTTGAACCGTTTTTCAATCACTTTCTTATCAACACCTAGTGAAGACTTGACTTCCTCAGGAATGTAGATACGTAAGCGATAAGTTCCATTTTTAGTTTTTGAAATTGACATAGTATTCTCCTTTGTAATTGAGCTAGAAAAATACCGTGATTTCATTATAACAAACCACGGTAGAAATACTACTGATTTTGTAACCAGAGATTGATTTCAGATTTGCTAAAGCGAATAGTTTTACCAACCTTAATGCAAGGCAATCCTTGCTTAATCCACTTGTCTAAAGTATTGTTTGTTATATTCAAGTACTCACAAGTCTGCTTTTTATTTAAAAGTTGATTGGTATTTTCATTAATATCTAAAAATTTATCCAGTTCTTTCTTAACAGTATCTGATATTAGTAATTGAAAATGCCGAATCACTTCGTCTGGAATAAATAAATTCATAAATAGTTCCGTTTATTTCTTTCTATTAATATTTTTATAGAAGCATTAGTAAGTAACTATTATCAAGTACATTCTCTGTTTTCTATTTATAGAATGTATAGATTGCTTCCCTACTATAAAAACTGGGATATAATCCTCTTGAAATTTCTAAATTTTATTGCGATAATAGTAGTAAGTAATAGGTATTATTACTGAAATATTTTGAGTTTGTTTCTGACACCGACCAAAGTTTGGAAACAAGCTCTTTTTTATTTTTACTTAAAATAACATTCATATCCTTATCCTTTTGAAAATATTCGAATAGTAGTTGCGGTACATTTTTATAAATGTTCCTTGATATATCAACGTTTTTTGACATTGAAGAATATATTTGCTATTAAAATAGCTGCTAAATTTTTATTCCATCTCTTAATCTTTTTAAGATCAGTTTTAACATTTTATCTTCAAGTTTTTCTTTTGTATTTTTTTTAATTGTGTTATTGAAGATCTTATTTCGTTCTTCTAAAGAGTATGTTTTTAGTGGAAAAGTTTTATAAGAAGTTGTGGAAGGGTTTATACGAGTACCTAAACCATATTTTTTTGCTTCTTCTAGTGAATGGAACATTACTCTTATTATTTCTAAAACATGCCAACTAGTCATTTTTCCTAATGCATGTTTTGTTTCCGTATTTACTTCGTGGGATTGGAGCCTTTCTAGGATTCTTCTTTTAGTTGTACCCCTATTTGTTTTTAAAAATTCTAATGGAAGAAATGTAATGATTTCTTCATCAATTAAATCAGATACTGTAGTATTTGATAACTGATCAATAACAAAGAGTAAAAATACCGTCATATAATCTTGAGGCTTACATTCCCTATAAATCCTCTTTAACTTCCTATTGCACGAACTAATTGATTTCTCGAGGATTTCTACATATTCAAAGATAGCTAAAGACAAGATAGATTCCAAATATTGAATAATCTTTTCATCAGTTAATTCTGTTAAGAAATGGGAATCTAATTTATTAGCTATATTACTATCCGTTAATTCGATTTCATATCTGAAGATTTCTAGATTATTTAATGATGAATTTTTTTTACGGATTTGTTTGTTCTTTTTTGCTTTCTCAATTTTATTATAAAAAGTGTGTATTTCTTTTTGATTAATTTTACTCGTTATCATTGAAAAACCATCTGCATTTTTACTTGTTCTATGGTTTTTTAAATCTGCTTTCTTTTCTTTTGCAAGTGACCTTATTAATAATTGACGAGTTTGTAAAGATGGCAATTTATCAAAAGCAATTGTGAATGCTAATTCAATCTTCTTAAACCTAACATAATCCGGATTATATTTGATTTTAATCTTATAATCTCTTTCTAACTTATGTAATACCTCTAGTAACCTTAATTTAATCCCATTAATGCCTGTAGTTTGAAAATTGGGAGAAGGACCGTTAAGTTGTATTGCAGCAAATTTCTTTTTGTAATCTTCTTCTTTAAGACTAATTGTTACTTTTCCTAAATCTTCTGATTGAATAGTGATCTTATCTAATTCTCCTTCTGAATTATAATTTAGAGAAACTGTTTCTTTAAAGATTTGTTCATCAAAAACGTTAGGATCATAAGTTACTTTTGGGCTAAAAATTGAGACTGTACAGTTATCAATCCCCCAATAAGCTGGGGTAACTGAGAAACAAGATTTTATATTTTTTTCATTTTTTTGCTGTAGTTCTAGTAATTTTCTCTGTCTGAGTTCTCTATTTTTCTTATGCTTTTCCTTTTTTCTTCTTTCTGCAGGGGTTAAATGACGTTTTTTAGCTGCTTCTCTTTCTCGTTTACTTTTTTTATATCTTCTTGCCATGTATATTCCTCCTTGTTGTTAAATGTGTAATGAAGATGTATTTCTAAAATGTAATTTTCTTTAAAATTAAACCTCCTTCTTTCTTATATTGGTTAGTATGCCATAAATCTTTCCAAAAACGCCTGTAAAAAAAAAAATGGAATTTTTTTTTTAAAAACAAAAAAAACACTCAATTATGAGTGCTTAAAAAACGCGTCGTAACAAGGTTTTGAAGAAAAAAATTAGGTTCTTACCTAATTTAATTTTTTTAGTTTAGAACAAGAATGTTAAGAAAAAAACAATACTTTCAGTACGATCTTTTATTGATGTGACAAGGTTTTGAAGGAAAAAGTAAGTTTTTATCTACTTTATTTTTCATTTAGATAAGAATGCTAAAGATGTGGAAAAAATTGATTTTAAGTTTGATACACTTAAAACATTACAAAGTAAGTTTCGTATAATTGATGGAACATTTGAAAAGCAAAAATAACTAAATAGTCTTAAAGAAAGGTAGCTCAATCATTTGAACTACCTTTTTTATTTTAAGGAGAGATATACCATTATTTTTTAGAAGTGCTGATTAGTTTGCTTGTGCGATTAACTTATATGCATAGGACTTTTGAAACTCTTCTGGTCGATTGTGTCCGAGAGCGCGTGATACAATTAAACAAGCCTTTCGATCAAGGACAACACCTTTTAATTCGCCTCGTAGATAAATTTTTTCTTTTTTATCTTTGATATTTTTGGGATCTCGCGCGACAAGAAGATAAAGACGTTTTGCGTATTCAGCACGATATTTATGAGGTTTTAAAGCAGATGGAACTTGAAACACACGCTTTTTACCAGCTAGTTTAAATTCTTCAACAAGCCTTTCTAATTCTTCTTTGTCTCGCGTAATAATCGGAATCCATCGGTCTCGTGCTCCTTTTGATTTATGCTTTTTACCAATGATTTTAAGATAGTATCGACCATCTTCACGTTGATATAGAGAATCACCTGTAATAGCTTTTAATTCATTTTTACGTAACCCAGTGGCAGATACGATTGAGAACCAGCGATTATTTGTTTCTTCAGACATCCTGTCGTCATTAGGCTTCAAACGATTATTCTTTTTGTCGGCTCGATATCGAATATCCGTTGCAATAAAAGCGGTAGAAGGTACTCCTAAAACTTTGGCTAATGCTGCTTTATAGGTTGACTGGGTTGGAGCAGAAAGCCCTAATTTCTTACAATGTTCTAAGTATTGATTCACTAAGTCAATCCATCCCTCAGTATCGTTAGATTTATCAAGAGCTTCTAAATCTTCGGCAGTAGTTATTGAGGCAACAAAGGAAGCAAATCTGCTCCAGGAACCAGCGTAGTTATGAAGAGTTCGGTCTGTATGGATTAAATGAATGTCCTCTCCCGTTTTTTTGGATTCATTTCGCTTGATACCCTTTCCTTTTTTAAAGCGCGTGACTAGATTAGTTAGTCCTTTTGATTGGACGAATTGTTTACGGCCTTCGAAAGTAGTTAGAGAATCTATCTGTTGTTTCTTAGCTTTCTCTTTAGCTTCTCGTCGATCAGCACGACTACGTCTCTTCTTTGCCATAGTTCTTTCCTTTCTATTGTAGATTGTGTACTGTTAAAGAAGAACTTAAGAAAATTTTTAAGGTCTTTTTAATTCAAGTTGAAGTAGTGCAGTGACTTAAGCTTATATTCACTGATGTAGTATCTTCCCTTTGCTTAGGGCGCTTCTTAATTGATGGCTAAGAAGATAACCAAGTCATTTTACAACATGACAAGTTGACTCAATTCAAATAAGATGTAGAGTTCCATCTTTCAGATAAAAATCTGTTGTTTTTTCTTGTTAGTCTTTTTCAGGTTTAAATGCTCTGAATTTAGCGACTGAGCTAAGCTAGTTTTTGTATTTGATTTTTAGACTTTTGTTATTTACTTTAGTTTTTATACTTTGATTTTTTACTTTGTTATGATCAAAAAATTTTTTTAAACTGCTGTTGACATTACTTTTATTATCTATACATTTATTTTTTATTGGTAAATGAAATACAAAAATTGGTTCCTGTTATTTACTTTCGTTTTTTACTTTTATTCTTTACTTTGTTACGATCAAAAAATTTTTTTTAAACTGCTATTGACATCTCTTTTATTATCTATACATTTATTTTTTTTTAGTTAATGAAATACAAAACTGGTTCTTTCCTAACCCAGCTTAAACCTACTGTTTCCACGATAGCTACCTCCTTTCAAACATAAAAAAACGTAGCTATATTAGTTACGTCTCTACTCAATCAATTATTTATATACTATTAGTATGCCATAAATCATAAAATAAAAAATTAGGATAAGATTTTTTTACGTTATTCACTTTTACCTAGTACTGTGTGTTTAGCGTGACTTACACATACGTTTCTGTCAACGCTAAACACACAGAAAAATCAGAATTGCAAAAAAAATGAGGGATGAGAGAAAGAGGTATAAGTACAAAAAAATTGAGAAGTAAACAATACCTTTATCAGTTTTTTTAATTTTTTAATTTTTTATTTTGAAATTTATGGCAAGCTATATATAGAGAGAAAAAAAGGAGGTTACATATGTATGAAGCATATGCTTTTTTTATTACAGGCCTAGTATATGAACTTGGCCCCCCAGACATTGGCATCATTCAATTTATTTTTAAAATCGATAAACAATAAAGGAGAAAGAATATGGACATTTATCAAGATTATTTATCTAAAAAAATTTTAGAGACTGTAAATATCGAAATTGAAAATGGCGAGGAAATTACTTTTACAACTGATTATATTATTAATGAAGACGACTTTTATCTAGCTTTATCTCGTGAAGGGGAGGAGTTAAAGTTTGATTTTATTGACAATACATTGCGATTGGTTATTTATCACTATAGCCATTGTAGGATGTATTACGAGATTAAAGAGATGGAAGAGTTTACGAATTTGAAATATGCAATTGATATGTTAGTTGAATTGTTCATCTATGATGAATGGTATACATTTACATGGTTCTTAACAAATTTAACTCTCTGGGAAATGGTGGAAGAATATAAAATATTAAAATCAGGTGATATCTGATAGGATTCATACGTATAACGATTATTTTTCAATAATTGGCTGTTAGAGTGAGTAGCTCTGCTTACAAATTTCGGGTCGATTTCAAATATAATCAAAAAAGTGGATTAAGGTCCACTTTTTTTGTTCACCAAAATCAATTAACAAAATTAAGTTTATTAGCAACACTATTGACAGCCATATCAGACATCTTTCTCACTTTCTGATATAATTTATAGATAATATATTTGGAGTTGGTCTATTACTAAGCCAATAGTTGCGATTTCAAATAATGAACAGTTTAGCAAAATGATTATTTGAAAGACGTAAAAAAGGGGAGTTAAATGATTACATCAGAAGAAATTAAAGCACGTTTAAGGAATGGTTGATTTTTCTTGGTGAATGGTAAAACATTCGATCTTCCCAACTTTAATAGTCGCCATGTCATCAGATATTACAAAAGCAACTTTATCTCTATTTTTATTTATCCTGTATTATTCTCCATCTAATACTTGAGCATTTTGACCTGGATATTATGCAAGTAATACAATTGAAAACAGTAAAAATAACACAGCAATATTTTTTATATGCTAACCTCCTTAATGAATATATTCTAATAAAATAGTATTATAAAATTACTTCAAAAAATATCCCTTATAATGGAAATTGTTGAGGATGTATAATACAATAGTAAATAATTTATTCGTAGTTCTGAGTCTCTAGTACAATCTTTTTAATTGAACAAAAAAATACTCTTAAAATTTTTCAGCGAATTTACTGCTAAAGAAATTTAAGAGATGATAATTATAAAAAAACACAATTATTTCAGAATTTTAAAATAAGTTACTCAATTTTTAAATCTTACCTAACTGGGTACTGAAAATCTCTGTAAATGGAGTAAATTCAGTATCAAATAATTCTTGTATAGGAAAAAACATTAAAACCGCTTGACCGTTATTAATTGCTTCTTCAGGCCTGGTATCAAAAAAACCGTATTTTTTGTAAAATTCAACAGCATCCTCTAACGCAAATACTCGGACCCCTTTTATAGGTAGTATACAATGTATTGTTAGAGCAAGTCTGAGAGCTAAAAATAAAAGAAGACTGCCTATCCCTTTATTTTGTTCGGATTTATCGACAGCTAAATAATCAATACTAACTCCAATATCTCTCAGTCCCTCAGATGATGCAACCGCAGAAATGCAAACTAAAGAACAAATAACAAATCCCATAGTTTTTTTATCTTTAGTTATGACAAAAACATGACCTGATCCAGTATCATATTTATTGTAATATTGCATGAGGACATCATTTAAATCTGCAATACCACAATCGAATGTTGTTAATTCATCTTCACTAATTATCGAAGAGAAATTGCTCAACACACTAAGTGTTTCAATTGGATAATTTTCTGTCAAATTAAAAATCTTCCTTTATTTTATATTAAGGGATATCCCGATTCTGTTCAAATCTATCAATCGATCCTTTATTTCTTTAGATAGAATATAATCTCCTTTCAAAATAGATTGAAATTTTTCTTGTTGTTCATTCGAGATAGTTTTATTTTGTTCAATTTGTGTTAAAACTGCCATGTATTATCAACTCCTTTTTCTTTTAATTTTAACATGATTGATTATTTATTTCAATAATTTAAAAAAATAATTTTAGCTAGAAAGAGTTACGAGAGAATTTTTTAGATCAGTTTTAAATCATATTATAAAAATTAATAATGTAAAGCAAGTGACGACATTTTTGATTTTTTTAAGACTTAGTGGGATATTGAATGTAGAAATAACGGGTTTATTATAAGAGAGTAGTGATTTTAAACAATGCTTTTTCTATAATGACACTAAAATATAGCTGCAAACTGACAGGGTCAGTTGCTTCAAAACGTTAATTGATACGATTATGTCAATGTTTGAAAAGCCCTTTGCAAAGAGCTTTTTATAAGTTTAAACTTAAAATAATTGTTGAGTTGTTTAGAAACTTTTTAGATAAAGACTGAGTATTTTTAGAGTATAATATGGTTATCTATAGTTAAAAAGAATTGAGGAAAGCAATATTGGCAAAATCGTCTATATCAGAATTATTACCAACGAAGTATAGAAAACGTCATGAATTAATGCTATATTTGTATGATATACTAGTTGATATTTTGGTTAAAGCTGACAAATATCAATTATTAAGTCTATCTTTTAGATTTACTAATGAGATAAATGGTGAAATTGACTTATTTGATGAACTAGATAGACAAAAAGATTTAGATATTTCTGAATACGTATATATACCTCACATCTTTTTTTCAATTTTACGTGATTTAAATTACTATCTATTTGAATCTCTGAGTTGTATAGAGAGGGGGAAAGTTACTGTTGCATTTTCTCTTGCTAGGAAACCTTTTCAAGATAATTTATTTTATTTAAGTTGGATATTGGTTCAACCACATGATTTCTTAGAAAAAATACAATATGGAGCCCCTAGGGAATATGACGTAAGTAATTTGAAGGGTAAAAAAGAATTTGTTATTGACCTATTTTTAAAAGCAAAAGAATCGATTCAGTATGAAAATGATTTTTTGGATTTTAGCAAAGAATTACTTGATCCTGAATTACTATATGACATTATATATAATCGAAAGGCAGAAAATAGTTTAACAGGTGTATTTGATCAATCTATTCATTTGGTGACAAAGAATAAAAATTATCCTACGGAAAAGCGAAATCTTAATTTTATATTTTCTGATGATAAGATTTGGGATGATTTTTGGCATTTATTCTATGAGAAAACACCCTACATTCTAATTTATTTAGTAGAAGTAGCTATTGCTATATTCGAGAAATATTTTGATATTGATTCAGAAATAGTTATCCTTAACCGGTATATTAGAAATTTAAAGATAATTTTTGCTTTATCCGGAGAAGAAAATAAAGAATTAGAAAGTATTTTTGATTTACTATTTAGTAGTGATACTCTTAGCATGGTTTGTGAAGAATGTAGAAAACCATATGAGTTCAATACTATTTTAGTAAAGGAATTAAAAGAAGACTATCTGTATACTTGCCAAAGCTGTGGCTTGATAGAGCGATTAGGGCAATATTTTGTGAGTGATGAATTACTGAGTAATAAAAGAAAGATTGTGATTGATAATTCGAATGATGAGAATTGGAAGTTGGTCTAATACAATTAAAAGGTAGTCCCAACATAAAAACCATAATTTAGAAGATTGTGAAGATTTTTGAAAAGTAATCAGAAAGGATAATATGAAATTTAAAGATTACACTTGGGATAAAGAGTTTGAAATAAAAGGGTATTTTTCAGAACGTTCCTATTCTATTGTTAGTAAGAATAGCTTGAGCGGTACTTTATACTATTCTCAGAAGGAAATTGTATTAGAATTATTTGGTGAATTTGAAGAGGAAACAGGTATTTCATTCGGTTTTGGTAAGTACTTGGAAAAGATTTATGGTTATTCTAGTAGTGGTAATATTTTAATTTTAAATACTTATGGCGAACCAATGGTAAATTCCTCATCTCCTGGATTTCCGATAACTAGATATAGAGTAAAAAATTTTAAAATTTACAATGTATTGTACAATGAGCTTGAAAATTATGATTATAGTTCTGAGGCTCTTAAAGATTTAATTAATGAATTAGATTCTGAAGAAATCAAGGAGTATAGATTTAGTTTCGAACATATTGAGGAATGGATTGAAAAATCACTGGTAACCGTTAAATACGGAGAACATCAAACTATTTTCGAAAGTGCACTAAGTGAATACCAACCAACAAAAGTGTTAATAAGATCACTAGGAATGAACTTTGAAGATGCGGCAATACTGCATTCTTCATTTACAACTACGTCATTTACCAGTGATTATTTTATAAAACTTACTTCAGCTGATTTAAATACAAGATATTTAGATGAATTTTATCAAGCTTCACGTAAGTTTAAGGAATTTATTGAGATTTTATCAAATATACCATTGTCTTTTACTAATATTGAATTTCTTGTTCTTTATAAAATGATAGATGGTAAGCGTTTGCCACTTATAAAAGGTAAATTCTTTGTTCAGCATTCTAGAAAATCTAAAAAATGGAAATCGAATTCTCATCAAGATATTTCTTTGAGAAAATTAGAAGATAATTTTGAACACATTTTAAATCATTGGTTTGATAAATCTGAGGAGCTTGAATTTATAGTGAGACAATTTTCAAAAAATCTTCATGGTGATTTATACTTGGAAGATCAGTTGGTTGATGCTATTAGGAATTTAGAAGTTTACTCTAGGAATTTTAAGGATTTTAAAATTCCGAAATGTTTATCTGATGTTGAAGAAAAAGCTAGACAATCTTTGTTTGACTTTATAAACACACATCTTTTAGAAGAGGTTAGAAGAAAATTTAGAAATAAATTGAAATTTAATCAAAAAGAACCTAACCTTTCCGAACGTTTAAAAAATTTATTCGATTCAATTGATGAGCCTAATCTGTCTAAAATCTTTTCGAATAATGAGAGAGAATTACTAATAATAAAATTAATTCAAACACGGAATTACTATACTCATGGGGATTCGAAAGATAATTATCCAGAAATGATAACAGATGTCAGTGAGATGTATGAAACAAAGTTGCTTCTTCAAGAAGTTTTGAGATACTATATTTATCAAGAATTGGGTATGAAATATAGATATAAAAAATTCTAAAACTCAAGCCATTAGCTCAATGTTTTCTGTTTTTAATTATAAATACAAAATTAAAATCATTGGAGAAGATATTCATCTAACTTTTAGGATGTTTTAATGGAAATTGGAACAATTGACACAGTTTTTGCGACTTTAGTCGCTTACAAATATGGCTACAAACTGACAGAGGTAGTTACCTAAAAATGTTAATCAATACGATTATATAAACATTCTCATTTTCGTGGATGTTTGACAAAGGATTTTGTGGGAAATCTAGATGTTGTTTTAATATCTACCTTTATTTCTAACTATTTTTATAAAACGAGAGAAAGCCGGAACTAAAAAGCTTTATAAGTGTATTATTTTAATACTTACAGAACTAAACTATTCTCCTATTTAAAAAATATTGATTCAAATTTTATGAAATTAATCAGTAGATATCGTTCTGAAAATCCTTGATATTATGCTATTTTTAGTCCAACTGAAACCCATACTTTCCAAACCAGGTCATACGATTTGTAAGTAAAAGAACAAATAAAAAAGAGGAGCTTCATACTAAAGTTCCTCTTCTTTTATACATCCGAATCAATATTCTTATTTCAAAAAAGATAGTGATTCGGTTAATTTTTATTGCAATACATTGAAATTTGAAATTTTAAGAATCGCATTAAATCAAGGTTTTTTCGTTTCCAATGAAACGTAACGACCTACTATTAAACTTCTCTAATTACCAAGTATTACAACCTATATTTCTTTTAATATTTTAGCAAATAATTCTTCTAACTTCTCTAAGTCTCCATAGACAGTTCCGTCCATATAAAGGTTGTAAACTTCGTCATCTTGTTCCACTCGTATTTGTGCAGAATAGCCTTTTGATAGTGCTAAGGAACGAATAACTTCTCGTTGAGTTCGTCCATTTCCTTCTCGAAAGGGATGGAAATAATTAAGATTATCAAGAATTTTTGCTAAATGTTTAATGATTTCATCTTTTGAGTTGGCAGTTTGATGATAGGAATGAATGAGATGATTTATATAAGTTTCTGCAGCATTAAACGACTGTATCGACATAAAAGGATTACCACTTTTAGAGATATTCACCTTGCGATATTGTCCTGACCAGGCATAAACGTCTTGAAACAAATAGTTATGAATGGCTAAAATATTACTCATGGAATAGACTTCAATGGCTTTCAAGCGCAAGTCTGCAAGCCTTCTAGTAACGAATAAATGCTCATTCCGGTAGGCTTCTTCAATATTTGTAACATTTTGTTTGTTGATTAAGACTGTGGAATTTGGATAGGTATATTGGTGATTAGGGTCAATGTACTTATATCCTTCGTATTGATTTTTAACCAA
>ERZ772912.910-NODE-910-length-12594-cov-7.636654_pt1 | contig 12594 bp, 11 predicted proteins | sample MGYA00512119_ERZ772912 | MGnify/ENA primary metagenome ERZ772912 (study PRJEB29015, sample SAMEA2738048) | human oral metagenome | biome: human oral; feature: human-associated habitat; material: saliva | place: China | collected 2230 ...
GTCCGGCCCGCGCGCAAGAACGTGACACACCCTACATGGCCGTGTTATGCTCATTTCAGACATCGGATCGCGAAAGCCCCGGGCTCCAACTATTGCCGCCGCGAGCGGCCTTCGCGCCGACTGGCGCTCTCAGGTCCGGTGTCCCTTTCAATGGGGAGGTCACACGCGATGTGGCCTCCTCGTATTTTCCCTTCACGCCATGTCTCCCTCGCGTTCGCGCCGGCATGTATCCCGGCGCAGTCGGACGCACACGCGCGCCTCCGACGCCCATCGGCGGTCGCGCCCGGCCGGAACGCGAGCGCGATCCGGGTCGCCGAACCCACACGAGCGGCCTTCCCGAACAGGCGCCCGCTCGCCCCGCACTCCATGGCCGCAGCCTGCGACCGCCCGATTTTTCCGCGGATTCACGCCGATGAGGTCGAAGCGCGCCGACGCGTCGGAGAAGATGGCGGGCACTTTCCCTGAAAATGCCCTATTCTGGCGGGTGGACAGCCTTCGCCGTGGAGGCAACCGTTCAGATCAGGAGATCTCGTGTCACCTAAGTTCTCGAAGTCCGATTCGCTGTTCGATTTGCTTACAGCACAATCCCAATTCCTTCTTCAGTCAACGAAGATCCTTGCCGAAATCGTCGGCGCCGACCACAAGAGCAGGATCGATCTGAATGAGGAGCTGCACAAAGTCGAGCAGAATGCGGACGACGCCTGTCACGTCGTACTCAACAAGATCAACCAGTCCTTCGTCCTCCCCTTCGATCGCGAGGATCTCTACGCCCTCGCCTCGGTTCTCGATGACTGCGTCGATCTCATCGACGAGGCCGGCGACAACATCATCCTCTACCGCCCGCAGTCCCTTCCGGCCGGGGTGGCGACCCAGGTCGAGATTCTGCAGTCCTGCGCCAAGCTGACCAACGAAACGATGGGGCGCCTCGCCCGCATCAACGACAACGAGTCCGTCCGCGACTCTCAACGAAATCGAGAACCAGGGCGACAAACTCTACCGGTCGATGATAGCCGAGCTGTTCGCCGGTGAAACGGACGCCCTCGAAGTCCTCAAGATCAAGTCCGTTCTCGAGACCCTCGAGAGCGCGATCGACGCATTCGAGCATCTCTTCGGGACCGTCGAGGCGATCGCCATCAAGGAGTCATGACAGTGGACACGACCTTCTTCCTGGTCGCCACAATCGTCGTCGTCGCCCTCATCTTCGACTTCACGAATGGCTTTCACGACGCTGCGAACGCCATAGCGACATCGGTCGCGACACGAGCGCTGTCACCGAGGATCGCCCTCGTCATCGCCGCGATCATGAACTTCCTCGGCGCGCTGCTGGGAACCGAGGTGGCCAAGACCATCGGCGGTGGAATCGTCGACATATCACCGGATTCGGGCACGCGCGGCCTGGTCATCGTCTTCGGGTCCCTTCTGGGCGCGATCGCGTGGAATCTCATCACGTGGTGGTTCGGACTTCCCTCGTCTTCGTCCCACGCACTGATCGGCGCCCTGGCGGGGTCCGGCATCGCCGCCTCCTTCACCGTCCACTGGCCGGTCATCCTCGACAAGGTCGTCCTTCCGATGATCTTCTCGCCGCTCATCGGCTTCGTGCTCGCCTACGTCCTCATGCGGATCCTCCTCAAGGTCCTCGCGCGGGCGGCCTATAGGAAGACGATGCGTAGGTTCCGGCGGGCCCAGATGTTCTCGGCATCGGCCATCGCCCTCGGTCACGGCCTCCAGGACGCCCAGAAGACCATGGGCGTGATGGTCCTGGCCCTGACTGCGGGCGGATACCATACGGCGGCGGACGCCCACATCCCCCTCTGGGTTCAGGTGAGCGCCGCGGCGGCCATCTCGGCGGGCACGTACACGGGCGGATGGCGGATCATGAAGACGCTGGGGCAGAAGATCATCGACCTCGACCCGGCTCGCGGATTCGTCGCCGAGTCCGTGGGCGCAGGGGTTCTCTACACGACGGCGTTCTGGCTGCACGCGCCGATCTCGACCACCCACACGATCACCTGCGCGATCATGGGCGTGGGCGCGACGAAGCGGCGTTCGGCCGTCCGTTGGGGGATCGCGGGAAACATCGTGACGGCCTGGGTCTCCACCCTTCCGGCGGCGGCGGTCATCGCCGGCCTGGCGACGTGGATCCTCCAAGCCGTATTCCTGTGACCGGCCGCCCGGCTATTCGAGGCGTCCCTGCTCGACCAGCGTCGCTGCGACGAAGAACTCCCTGGCGGTGGCCAGGAGAGCCGAATCACGGCGTGTGACTTCGGTGGCCAGCGGATGGGTATCGGCCTCGATCCACACGGCTTCGATCTCGCCCAGATGCCGAGCGAAAGTCGCGGATGACTCCAGAAGAGCGGCGAAGTCGCCCTCGTACGCTCCGGCGAGGACCAGATCCCATTCCTGCCGGATCGCACCGGGTTTGGGGATCGAGTTCGCCTCGCCTGCATCTCCCCGCCCCCGCAGGGCCGTGACGACGGCTTCGAACCGGCGTGCGACGTCGTCCGGCTCCCTCCGGATCCATTCGCGCAGGAGGTAGCCCCTCCACAGGATTCCCGGCAGGCTGTCCTCCGGCGAGCGCACCCACGATTCGGCGACCACATCGACCCCCTCCGAATCGACGAGCGCCTGAACGCGCGCCACCGCGTCGCGGTAGCCCGCCTCGCGCAGCTCGCGGCTGCCCGGGATCTCGTCGAGCCGGTCCAGGCACTGCGAGACGATCTTGAGCGACTCGTAGGCCTCGTCGAGCCGGATGCGCAGGCGGTTGTAGCAGTCGGAGACCTTGTAGGTGGGGACCCGGAAGTCGTAGGTCTCGTAGCCGCAGTAGGGGTTGGTGCGCCGCAGGTCCAGCGGGTAGCCGGCCGCGCGCAGGCAGGGCCCGGTCAGGCCCAGGGCGAGCCCGCCGGCCAGGCTGATCTCCCCCACGCCGATGAAGCGGGACTTGAGGATCGGGTTCTCCAGGAGCAGGAGCTCGAGCTCGTGGAGGTCCTTCTTCATGTCCGGCATGACCGAGCGCACGAACTCGGTGAAGCCCTCGGGGATGTCCTGGGCCAGGCCCCCCGGGCGGATGTAGGCGTGGTTCATGCGCAGCCCGGAGACCATCTCGAAGGCCTTGAGGATGTTCTCGCGGCAGCGGAAGGCGATGGTCATGAGCGTGGTGCCGCCCATCTCGTTGCCCCCGGTGCCCACGGCCACGACGTGGGAGGCGATGCGGTTGAGCTCCATGAGCAGCACGCGGGTGACGGTGGCCTTCTCGGGGATGTCGTCGGTGATGCCCAGGAGCTTCTCGACGGCGAGCGCGTAGCCGACCTCCTGGAAGAAGGGGGCCACGTAGTCCATGCGGGTCACGAAGGTCTCGCCCTGCACCCAGGTGCGGTACTCCATGTTCTTCTCGATACCGGTGTGCAGGTAGCCGGTTCCGACGCGGACCTCGGTGACGACCTCGCCGTCGGCCTCCAGGACCAGGCGCAGCACGCCGTGGGTGGAGGGGTGGACCGGGCCCATGTTGAGGACGATCCGGTCGTTGCGCAGGCGGTCGGCCTCGTCGCGCTCGGCGATCTGGGCGACGACGTCGTCCCAGTCCCCGCCGCTGACGGTGAACTGCTCGGCGCCGGCGGACAGCTCGTCCGTGGCGGGGCCGGAGGCGCGGAAGGTGCGTGCGGTGCTCATCAGCGGTAGGACCTCCGGGTGTCGGCGGGCGGGGTCTGGGCGCCCTTGTACTCGACGGGGATGCCGCCCAGCGGGTAGTCCTTGCGCTGGGGGTGGCCCACCCAGTCGTCGGGCATGGCGGTGCGGGTCAGGTGGGGGTGGCCGTCGAAGACGATGCCCATGAGGTCCCAGGTCTCGCGCTCGTGCCAGTCGTTGCCGGGGTAGAGCGAGACGAGGGAGGGCACGTGCGGGTCACTCTCGGGGCAGGCGACCTGCAGGCGCAGCTGGCGCCCGCCGTGGGTCAGGCTCATGAGCTGGATGCAGGCGTGCAGCTCGCGCCCGGCCAGCTCGGGGTAGTGGACGCCGCTGACGCCCAGGCACAGCTCGAAGCGCAGGTCCTGGTCGTCGCGCAGGGGGCGGGCGACGTCGAGCAGGTGCTCGCGGGCGATGAACAGGGTGAGCTCGTCGTGCTCGATGACGACCTTCTCGATGGCGGCGGCCGGGTCGATGCCGGCCTCCTGGAGGTCCTCGATGAGGGCGTCGACGACGTCGTCGAACCAGCCGCCGTAGGGGCGCGCGGCGGCGGGGGCGAGGGTGACGACGCTGCGGTGCTCGCCGTAGCCGGTGGTGTCGCCGGCGTCGGAGGCGCCGAACTGGCCGGTGGGGGCGGCGATGACCTCCAGGCGCAGCTCGGGGCGCACGGGGGTGCCGGCGACCTCGGGGACGGCGGGGGCCTCGGGAGTCTCGGTCAGGGCCTCGGAGCCTGAGTCGTGTGCCGGGGTGTTCTTCTCACTCATGCCAGCAGGCCCTTCATCTCATGGGTGGGGGTGGCCGACAGCGCGGCGGCCTCGACGGCGCGGGCGATCTCCTCGCGGTGCTTGAACAGCGGCTTCTTCTCGATCTGGCGGGTGAGCTCGAGCATGGCGTTGAGGAGCATCTCGGGGCGCGGCGGGCAGCCCGGCAGGTAGATGTCCACCGGGACGATGTGGTCGCAGCCCTGGACGACGGCGTAGTTGTTGAAGATGCCTCCCGAGGAGGCGCAGGCCCCCATGGAGATGACCCACTTGGGCTCGGGCATGGAGTCGTAGACGTTGCGCACGATGGGGGCCATCTTGTGGGAGACGCGGCCCGAGACGATCATGACGTCGGCGTGGCGCGGGGAGGCGCGGAAGACCTCCCAGCCGAAGCGGGCCATGTCGAAGCGGGGGGTGCCGGCGGCCATCATCTCGATGGCGCAGCAGGCCAGGCCCATGGTGACGGGCCACATGGAGCGGGCCTGGGCCAGGCCCGCGAGCTTCTCGACGGTGGTCAGCAGGAAGCCCGGGCTGTCCACCTCGGCGGCAGCGGCGGCGTAGGGGTCATTCCGCTTGGACGGGATGGACGCCATGTAGGCGTTGTGCTTCTTCATGCTCTTCACTGCTGTGTTCTCCTTGGGATCGTCGGGCTGGGTCCTGGCCGGTCAGAGCGGCTTCAGTCCCAGTCCAGTCCGCCGCGACGCCACTCGAGGATGTAGGGCACGGTGATGAGGCCGATGAACAGGACGGCCGCCCCCAGCCCGAAGAAGCCCAGGCGCCCGAAGGCCGTGGCCCAGGGGTAGAGGAAGACCACCTCGACGTCGAAGATGATGAAGGTCATGCCCACCAGGTAGAAGGAGACGGGGAAGCGCCCGTGCTCGGTGTTGGCGGGGGTGGGGTCGATGCCGCACTCGTAGTTGGCGACCTTGACCCGGTTGCGCCGGGCGGGGCTGATGATGGCGCTCATGGCCAGACCGCCGACGGCCACCAGGAGGGCCAGCGCGGCCATGATGAGCAGGGAGGCGTAGGGGTTCATGCTTCCGGCACCATCCTTGTCAGGAGCTGGATGAAGTGGTCGATTCCGTCGCCGCCGCGGCGCTCCCACCCGTCGGACAGGAGCTTGGTGACGAGCTTCATGAGGCGCTTGCGCGGCAGCCCGTAGCGGGTGCACAGGCGCATGACCTCGGGGTGCTCGATGAGGGCGACGAAGACACGGCCGAGCGTGTAGTAGCCGCCCATCTCGGAGCTGAGGGCCTTGGGGTACTGGGCCAGGACCTGCTCACGGCCGGAGGTGGTCGTGCGGGCGGATGCCTGGGCGGCGGCCTGGGCGGCCAGGCGGCCGGACATGAGGGCCTGGGCGATGCCCTCGCCGTTGAAGGGCGAGACCATGCCGCCTGCGTCGCCCAGCAGCATGAGGCCGTCGGCGTAGTGCGGCTTGCGGTTGAAGGCCATGGGCAGGGCGGCGCTGACCAGGCCACCGACCTGGTTCTCCTTGGTGAAGCCCCAGGAGGCCGGGACGTTGTCCATCCAGCGGTTGAACACGGCGCGGTAGTCGATGGCGGTGGCCTGGGCGCGCGAGGAGACCGAGCCGAGTCCGACGTTGACCAGCCCCTCCCCCACGGACCAGATCCAGCCGTAGCCGGGCAGGAGGTCGGACTTGCCGGGAGTGCCGTCCCACAGCTCGAGGCGGGACTCCATCCAGGCGTCCTTGGCGCGCGGGGAGCGGAAGTAGGCGCGCACGGCCACGCCCATGGGGCGGCGCTCGTTCTTGGTGCGCCCGACGGCGGTGGCCAGGCGGGCCGAGACGCCTCCGGCGTCGACGACCAGCGGGGCGGTGAAGGTGGTGGGCCCCTCGATGCCGGGGTAGGCGACCCGGTTGGTGGGGCGGGCCTCGACGCCGGTGACCCGGCCGGTGGGTGAGGTGACGGGGGCGGTGACGGTGACGCCGGTGAGCAGGCGGGCGCCGGCCGCGGCGGCGTGCTCGGCCAGGTCGCGGTCGAGCAGGGCGCGGGGGCGGGCCATCCCGTAGGAGGGGAAGGAGGCCTGCTCCGGCCAGGGGAAGTGGAGGAGGTGCCCGCCGCCGATGACGCGCAGGCCGCGGTTGCGCTGCCAGCCGGTGGTGTCCATACCCATGGAGACCAGCTCGCGCACGGCCGAGGGGGTCAGGCCGTCCCCACAGACCTTGTCCCGGCCGAGCTCCTGCTTCTCCAGGAGGATGACGTCGAGACCGAGTGTGGCCATGTGGTAGGCCGCCGAGGATCCGGCCGGGCCGGCCCCGACGACGATGACGTCGGCAGAGGCGGAGGCGCTGGACTGGGCGGCTGCCTGGGTCACTCGGGCTTCCCTCCTCGGCACTACTGGTACTGCGGGCGTTGTCATAGGCATCACAGTTGGCACCGTAATGCAGGCCCCGCACGGGGCGGAGCCTGTGCCGACTGTACCCAGGCGGCCGACGCCTCCATGACGGGAACGGCGAGACAGGAGGAGAACCGCAGTTTTCGTTGCCGTGACGGCAATCCTCAGAGAAGTCCCCACCTCAACGACAGATGACGGCGCCCCAGAATTACGCTGCAAGTGAGTGACGAATTTCAACAGCGTCGGACGGGACCTGCGTCCTAGAGCGACACCGACGCGGTCGGAGGCCGGCTGGGAGCGGTCTGCGGCATGCCTTGGCTGCGAGACCGCGGCCGGGATTTGCGATGATGACCCCCATGAGCCGATCCCCCCTTCGAGCCAGCCTCGCCAAGGACCCGCGCGAGGTCGCCGGGATGTTCGACGCCGTCGCGCGCCGCTACGACCTGTCCAATGACGTGATGAGCCTGTTCCAGGTGCACATGTGGCGCCGGGTGACGCGCGCGGCCGTCGCCGCGAGGCCGGGGATGCGCGTCCTGGATCTGGCCGCGGGGACCGGCACCTCCTCGGTGGAGTACGCCGCCGACGGCGCCGAGGTCGTGGCCTGCGACTTCTCCACCGGCATGGTGGCCGAGGGCAAGCGCCGCCACCCCGAGATCGCCTTCGTGGCCGGGGACGCCACGGCGCTGCCCTTCGCCGATGAGAGCTTCGACGTCGTCACCATCTCCTACGGGCTGCGCAACGTGCAGGACACGGCGCGGGCGCTGTCGGAGATGCGCCGGGTGACGGTTCCGGGCGGAAGGATCATCATCGCGGAGTTCTCCACCCCGGTCTGGCCGGCCTTCCGCCACCTGTACCGCTTCTACCTGGGCAGCGCCCTGCCGGCCGCCGCCCGCCTGGTCTCGTCGAACACCGAGGCCTACGACTACCTGGGCGAGTCGATCCTGGCCTGGCCGGACCAGCGGGAGCTGGCCGGCCTCATGCAGGAGGCCGGTTGGCGGGGCGTGGGCTACAAGAACCTCTCCGGCGGGATCGTCGCGGTCCACCGGGCCACCCGCCCCGCGCCCGCCCGGGGCGAGCAGTGAGAACCGGTCTGGGCAGCGCCCCGGGGCCGACGTCGTGAGGGCAGAGTCGTGAGGGCAGAGCACTGCCTGGCCGACCCGCCACGCCTGTCCTTCCGCACTCACGAACTGCCTGAGGACGCACTGGAGGGGCTGACTCTCATCGACCTGCTGGCGGGCCGTGAGGATGTCAGCTCCTGGGTGCACGAGGGGCGCGGACTCATCGGCCTGGGCCGCGTCCTGGTGATCGAGGCCGGCGGGTCGGAGCGCATTGAGGCACTGCGGGCCGCATGGCGGGCCGTCGTCGGCGCGGCCTGGTGGCGTGATGCGCTGGTCCGCCCCGGGACCGGGCCGGTGGCGCTGGGCGCGATCACCTTCTCCCCCACTTCGCAGCAGTCCTCGGTCCTGGTGGTTCCCGAGGTCCTCGTCGGGCTCGACGAATCCGGCGCCTGGCTGACAACCGTGGAGCCCGGACCTGACGACGGGACGGAGCCGGAGCACCCGGATCCCGGGATGCTCCTCAGGACACTGGTGGCCGATGCGCGCGCAGCGGCTGACCGGGAGCAGGCCGGCGCCGACGGCGACTCCGGGGAATCCGGCGGCACCACCGCTGTTGAGTCCGGCGCACTCAGCGAGGAGCAGTGGTGCCGGGCGGTCCGCGTCACGCAGGAGCGGATGCGTGCGGGCCAGGCCCGCAAGGTGGTCCTGGCCCGCGACGTATTGGCCTACCCGGGGGCACCGCTGGCCACCGGAACGGTGCTGCGGCACCTGGCCCGCGACTACCCCTCCACCTGGGTCTTCGCCGTCGACCAGATGGTGGGGGCCAGCCCTGAGCTGCTGCTGCGCCTGCGGGATCGGCGCCTCATGAGCAGGGTGCTGGCCGGTACGGCCCGCCGGCACGCCGGCGAGGACGCTCTGGCGACGGCACGCCTGGCCTCCTGGCTGGAGGGCTCGGAGAAGAACAACCGGGAGCATGAGCTGGCCCGGGACTCGGCGATCACGGCGCTGGAGCCGCTGTGCTCGGTGGTGGAGGCCCCCGCCCGCTTTGTCCTGACGCTGCCGAATGTGCTGCACCTGGCCAGTGATGTCACCGGGGTCGTCGCCGGAGACACCGGGGCGCTGGCCCTGGTGGATGCGCTGCACCCGACGGCGGCCGTGTGCGGGACACCGACTCAGGCGGCGGCGCGCCTCATTGAGGAGGCCGAGTCCATGGACCGGGGACGTTACGCCGGGCCCGTGGGCTGGGTGGACTGGCACGGCGAGGGCGAGTGGTGCATCGCTCTGCGCAGCGCCCAGCTGCCCACAGGAGGTCCCGGACCGCAGTCCCCCGCGAGAGTGTTCGGGGGCGGCGGCATCATGCCGGACTCCGAGCCGGTCGACGAGCTGGCGGAGACGACCGCCAAGATGCGCCCCATGCTGGGGGCACTCGGCGTGCGTCTCTGAGACGACTCTGGGCAGCTATCGCGTCAGGAGTCCTTGCGCTCGGCCAGGGTCACGTCGATGTCCTGCTTCTTGGAGTTGCGGATGACCGTGAGCTTGACCTTGTCGTTGGCGGAGTACTGACGCACGTAACCGGTGAGAGCCGACCCCTGGGCGGTGGTCTTCCCATCAATGGCGACGACGACGTCGTTCGTCTTCAGTCCGGCCTTGTCAGCCGGCGAACCGCTTTCGACCGAGGTGATCTTGGCGCCGGCGCGCTTCTCGCCGTCGGCCGTGGCGCCATCGGTGTCGAGGGTGACTCCCAGGTAGGCGTGCGTGGCGGCACCGGACTTGATGAGCTGCTTGGCGACCTTGTCCGCCAGCTTGACGGGAATGGCGAAACCGATGCCGATGCTCCCCGAGCCTCCTTCGCCGCCGCCGGAGCGGCCCATGGTGGCGATGGAGCTGGTGATCCCAATGACCCGCCCCTTCTCGTCGAAGAGAGGGCCGCCGGAGTTGCCGGGGTTGATGGCGGCGTCGATCTGGATGGCGTTGGTGTAGACCGCCGAATCACCCGAGCCGTCCTCATTCTGGGAGTTGACGACGGGTCGGTTGAGGGCGGAGATGATGCCGGTGGTCACGGTCGAGGACAGGCCCAGCGGGTTACCGATCGCCATGACGTCCTGACCGGTGGCCAGCTTGTCGGAGTCTCCGAGCTGGGCGACCGTGAGGTTGTCGGGGGCGTCCTTGAGCTGGATGACCGCCAGGTCGGTGGCGGGGTCGGTACCGGTGGTCTCAGCGTCGTAGACGCGGCCGTCGGCCAGCGTCACCTGGATCTGCGAGGCCCCCGCCACCACGTGGTTGTTCGTGATGATGTGCCCCTCCTTGTCGAAGATGACTCCGGAGCCCAGGGCATTGCCCTTGTCCGTGGCGACGGCGATGGAGACGACGGCGTTGGACACGGCTGCCGAGACGGCCTCCCAGTCGGGGGCCTGACCAGTGCTGTTGACGGTCTGAGTCGTGCTCCCGGTGGCGATGGCGGTGGGGGCGGCCGTGGAGCGCTGTGACGCGCCGCCGTCCCGGGCGTCGAGAGCCTTGATCGCTCCTACGGCACCACCGGCCCCCAGCAGGGAGGCGACCAGCACGGAGGCGACCAGAGCGAACCAGCCCGGCCCGCGGCGCTTCTTGGCACCGCTCTCAGTGCCTGCGGGCTTGGAGGCCGCATAGAAGGACTCCCCGGCGGGGGCGCCGGCCGGCGCATAGCCACCGGGCGTCGTTGGGACGCTCGCGTATGGCGAGCCGATGTGCGTCTGCTGCCCCTGGTAGGGCTGCTGGGGGGATGAGTAACTGGACGGCGCCGCCTGCTGCACCTGAGGGGCGGGGTACTGGCCCTGAGGCTGCTGCGACTGCTGGTAGGACTGCTGCTGAGACTGCTGGAAGGGCCCCTGGGCGGACTGCGCGTATGGCGACGCGGACTGCTCAGCGGGCATCTGCGAGGTCGGTGGCTCGGCGGGCAGCTGCCGGGTCTCGTCCCAGCGCCGCACGCCCGCCCCCTGCGGCAGGACCGGCTCGGAGTGGGAGGCATCGGCGGTGTAGGCCTGGGAGAGATCCGCGTAGCCGCCGTGGTCCTCAGTCACGGTCGCGCCCTCACTGACGGAAGACGCCGTTGCCGGGCTGGCCTGGCTGCTGGCGGACCAGGAGTCGACACCGGAGTGAGCGCCGTCCGCCGCCTCGGGCTCAGTGGGCCGGTATGCCTCCGGGTTCGTCTCGTCGTATCCGCTCATCTGTGCTCCTCCTCGGGCGTGTCGCCCTCTCAGATCCACGAGTAGACAACACCAGGGCTCTGTGCCGTTTCCGATGATTCCCTGAGGCTGTGCTGTGGATCGTGTAACTGTTGTATCGCAGCGGGCTGAGAGTCCGGCAGTGGGCTCAGGGAGAGTCGAGTCCACCGCCGCAGGTCCTATCCCGCTGGCTGCCGTCCATCTCTATCGTCGTTCATGTTGTCACGGTGTGAGGACCGTGCCTTGTGGTCTCCCAGACGACGACGCTCACGCCGTCGACCGGTTCAGCCAAGAGTCCGCGGAGAGCCTCGACATCATCGGGGACCTGCACTCGAGCCCCCAGGGCTGCCGCCAGCGCAGCGATATCTGCCCGCTGAGGGGCGGTGAAGAGCCGTTCGAACCGGCCCGCTGGCGTGGTGCGGGCGTACTCGAGGTGGGAGAAGATCGCGCCCCCGCCGTCGTCGACGACGATCACCTGCAGGTCGGCCTCCTCCTCGCGCACGCCCCGGTTCAAGGACATGGCGTCGTGGAGGAAGGCGAGGTCGCCCATGACGGCGCGAACCGGTTCCCCTGAGGCCATCCACAGTCCGATCCCGGTGGCGATGGTGCCGTCAATGCCCGCCAGGCCGCGGTTCGCGACCGCCTTCGGGGCGGCGGCGCCGGGCTGGGCGAGTCGGTCCAGGCGCCGCACCGTCATGGACGAGCCCAGCAGAAGGGTGGGGGCGCCGGGGGCCTGGCCGGCCTCCCACACGGCCCGGGCCAGGGCGTCGGCGCTGCTGGAGCGGTCCGGTTCGGGAAGATCCGCCACGGCCCGGCGCCAGGAGTCGGTCCAGGCCGCGTGGGCGCTCTCCAGGCCGAGCCGGGCGGCCAGCCGGGCCGCCTGAAGGGCGGCGTCGTCGGGCTCGTGATGGGCACCGTCCATGGGGACGACCCGTCGGGCCCGTCCGGAGACGTCGGTCCACTGGGCGCGTTCGGTCAGGACGGTGATGTCGAGGTCGTCGCGCCCCAGGAGCGCGGTGATGGGTCGACTGAGGCTGGGGTGGCCCAGGACGAGGAGGTGGTCGGCCTGCTGGGCGAGCCCGCGACCCGCGGGGGTGCCCAGTAGCTCGGCGTAACGGCTCAGGGCCTGCGGACCGCTGCGGGCCTGGGAGGTGGGTTCGGCCAGGAGCGGCCAGTCGAGGTGCTCGGCCAGAGACCTGGCCAGGGAGCCGACGGCCGGGTGGGCGGTGTCACCGGCGACGACGATCCCCCTCCCCTGCGTGGAGGAGCCGTGACTGACCGGCTGACTGGCACCGGCCGCCGGGGCGCAGGCCGGTACTACTGCCGAGGCAGCCGGCGGGGAGGCCGGCACCGCGCCCTCCGCTGCGTGCTGCGCCGTCAGGGGCGGGCGGAAGCGGGCGTTGATCTGGACCGGCCCGGGATCCCGGCTGAGGGTCCCGGTGGCGGCGGCGACGGCGCGGTGCACCTGCCCGGCGATGGCGGCGTCGGCCGCGCAGCCGCCGAGGTCGGCGGCCAGGTCAGCGGGCAGATCCACGCCCAGGC
>ERZ772912.913-NODE-913-length-12560-cov-4.765214_pt1 | contig 12560 bp, 9 predicted proteins | sample MGYA00512119_ERZ772912 | MGnify/ENA primary metagenome ERZ772912 (study PRJEB29015, sample SAMEA2738048) | human oral metagenome | biome: human oral; feature: human-associated habitat; material: saliva | place: China | collected 2230 ...
GGCGACCCGCACCAGATAGTCCAGGCCGCCAGCCGCCTGCATGGCTGCCGCGGCCGAGACCACCGCCATGATCATCATCATCACGTCGATGGGGGGACTGGTGGGCTGAAGGTGGAAGCCGAAGGCCATCACGGCCAGGCCGATACCCCCGAACACGCCCAGTCCGATGCCGCCCACCTGCGCACCGATGAGGATGCACAGCAGGACAACGGCAAACTGAATGGCAAAAAGCATGATGACTCCCGAGAGGCGTCACCACAGGCCTCCGGGTCTGGCCCTTGCCACGAGACCGTAGCCACCAGGCCACGCCGTCATACTCAAGAACCTTTCGCCTTGCCTGTGGTGATTGATTCTTATTGGAAAAAGTGAGAAAAGTATAGTTGATGCAAGCCTGCCGTCGCCATGCGAATCCCTGAAAATCGCTAGGATCCGGGCCGCCCCACGACACCGGAAATGATGCGATGATAAGGAACGTGTCATCACGTCCTGAGACAACCTGTAAGACCAGGTGACAGCACCCGCATCTACCCGCATAATTTGACCTTCTTCAGAGAATCGGGGTCATTGCCGTCCTGCCCGTATTGACATGAACACGCGTCGCAACCGTCCGCTGATCATCTGGATCGCCATGCTGGCCGTCCTGATGGGCACGCTTGCGCCGTCGATGACCTCTCTGCTGGCGGCTGCCCGGGGCGAGATCCCGCTCGAGATCTGCACCACCCCGTACAACCGGGGTGCAGCCTCGCTGCTGGCGCAACGCGCTGCCCAGGACGCCCAGTCCCCCATCGATCACACCCTGCTGCACGACGGGGGGCACTGCCCCTACTGCCGCCTGCAGCAGGAAGTGCCGGCCATGCCCCATGTGCCTCAGCCCCTGGTGCTGGCCACGATCACCTCTGTCCGGCAGGCGCTCCAGCTTGCCCCCACTCCGCCACCGGTCGCTCCGGCCTGGCCTCCCCAGCTCAGTCGCGCTCCGCCGCAACTCTCCTGAACCTGCGTCCACGCGACGCCTGCGTTCGTGCCTGCCCGTCTTCCGGGCCCGAGCAGCGAAGTCCCTCTGACCCCGTTGCCCCGCCTGGAAGTGGATATCCGGAACACCCGACATATCCCCAGGACGGGACACCCCTGACGATGTGACCATCCCCGGCCCCATAAGGCCTCATTCGGTCCGCATCCCCGAGCAAGGCCCCATCGGTCCCCTGCCCGGCATCAGGTCCCTCCGGCACATCGCCCACGCAGCCCGCGTCGCCCGTCCGTACACAGCGCATCTGGAGATTGCCATGAACATCTTCGCCAGCCCCTCGCGGGCCCCTGGCCAGGCAGGCCAGACATACAACGAGAACTGGAGCGAGACCACCATGAATCACGACGCTTTCGATGCCCATGAGGCGCCCCGTTCACTGTCCGTGGGTGAACACCTTTTCCTGGCCGGCGAACGCAATGGCGTCTGGCAGCTGAGCCGCGGCCTGGTCCGACTGGAAAGCGTCGGCCCCTCGGGCACCAGCTTCGTCCGCCTGGCCATGCCGGGCGACCTGCTGGGTGCCGAGTGCGCCCTGCACCAGCCCTACGCCTTCAACGCCGTCGCCGTCACCGACTGTGAAGTCACCCGCGTGGACACCGGCAACGACATGCAGCGGATGCTCATCGTGATGACCGCCTTCCTGCAGGAACAGAGCCGCGCAGCCGACGCCATGCGCATGCGCCAGGGCTCGGTGGCCGCCCGCCTGGATCACCTGCTGCAGGTCCTGAATGCCGGCATGGACGAGTCCGAGCCGATTTCGGTGCGCCAGCGCAAGCTGCCTCAACTGCGCGACCTGGCCTTCATGATCGACTCCACGCCCGAAAGCGCCTGCCGCTACCTGAGCCAGCATCTGGGTCTGCAGCGTCAGCGCCGCTACCGGCGCACGGCAGCCGTGAAGGCCGCCTCCACCCCCCATCCGGCCCCGATGGCCGAAGCGATGGCAGCCGCGGGCTGATTCCCGCGCCGGGCCCTGGGCTGAACCAGGGCCCGCTCAGATCCCGTCCGGCGTGGGACAGGAGACGCCCACGCCCTTCCCTCTTCTTGCTGCAAGTGCCTTCAGGCCATCTCGCGGAACCCGCGATCGGTGATGCCGGTCATGGCCGACACCTGGGCACCAACGGCACACAGTTCATCAATGGCCGCCTGACGCTTGCGCGGCGTGAGCCCGCTGTTGCCACGACTTCGTACCGCAGCCAGCGTCAGCGTCTGGTAGGACCAGTTGCCCAGCTCCAGCGTCACCTCCTGTATCGACAGCGACGTGGTGCGCAACCAGACATACGGAGACAGGTCGACTTCCCGGCTGCGCAGCACCCGTTTCCCCAGGCAGAGCTGGCGAACCAGCCGGGCCCGCGCGGCTCCCGTCGGGGCATCGGATGGTGTGCCCGATCCGGAAGCAGACAACAAGGCCTTCTCGGCACCGGATGCCAGCCCCCTTCCGGATGCAGCTGTCCCCTCGCCCTTCGGTGCTGATATCTCCCCGGCCTCGGCCGACGGCGTGGCGTCCTCGACAACTTCAAGCAGCCAGTACGACCGCAAGGCCAGGGAGAGCACCGTCAGCAGGGCAACCCCCAACACAATGGCGATCCCGAAAGGTGGGCGCCATCGGTCCAGTACGACCAGCGACGGCACGACAAACAGCACGGCTGGCAGCTTGTTCTTCGTTCCGAAGGTATACGCGCTGTTGATGGGGATGCGCAACGTGCGGGGTACCTGCGTCGGGCTCTCCGGCATTGGGTTCTGCTGCATCAGGCTGTCCTGCATCAGGTTCGCCCTTCATCCACCCGCGCACGCAGCGCGTCCGGGGTGATGATCAGGTCAGGGAAATCGGCTTGCAGGGCCAGAAGGTCACGATCGCCCGTCACCAGGGCATCAGCCCTGCCGACATGGGCCAGCACCAGGAACACCTGGTCCTTATCGTCCCGGCACTGAGGCAAGTCCGGCCATGGTGAAGGCAGATCGACCACCTCGGCGTAGGGCAGGAACTCCGACAGCAGATCCTGCTGCTCGACAGCACTCAACCCGAACTTGGGATAGGCCAGAACGCGCAGCAACTCCATGGCCGTCTCCTTGCAGACCAAGGGCGTCAGCCGTGTCTGCCACGCACGTCGCAACCACGCCAGACGACCTGAGGTAAAGAGCAGCGCAGACAGCACGGCGTTGGTATCAAGAACAACGCGCCGCATCAGCGCCGCGCCCAGGCCACAGCGGCGTCCACATCCTCTTCGGTGATACCAAGCTGTCCAAGCTTGTCCCTGACAGCCTGGGCCCGCTGCACGCGCACGGGCGTCAGCACGATGCGCCCATTCTCGACCGACACCTCGAAATACTCGGCAGCATCCATCTGAGCCACCAGCGCCTTGGGCAGCGTCAACTGGTTCTTGGAAGTGAGCTTGGCAAGCATGACGCCCTCATGATGAGCTTCAGGAAAAGTAAGGAAAGCTTACGTCCTTACCAGACAGAGTACAACAGGAACGACCCTGTCCCCGATACCTGAGTTACACGGATCCATACGAAGCATGAACGGGCCAACCGGCCTCTGCCTGACGCCAGTGCGTTCAGGCCACCTCGCGGAACCCGCGATCGGTGATGCCGGTCATGGCCGAGACCTGGGCACCGACGGCACACAGGTCGCAAATGGCGGCAACGCGCGCCTCTTCGTGCAATGCGCGATACATGCCGCCCCAGATCGAGGACAGCTCAAGCGTCTGATAGGAAGGATTGCCCAGCTCCAGTGAGCGGAATGCGCAACACCCGTTCCGGTGTCTGTTGCAGCGGGGATAGGTCGGCGGAAACTGGAGCGGGTGAAGGGAATCGAACCCTCGTCATAAGCTTGGAAGGCTTCTGCTCTACCATTGAGCTACACCCGCTTGCGTGGCGGTGCCTGGATGGGCTGCGCCGCGAAGCGAACATGCCGAGGGGCTGAATGCCTTGCTCCGGCATGGGGCCGTGTTTCAGGGGAGGCTGCAAGAACCGTGTGAAGGTGGTGCAACCGGAACTGACCGGCCTTGGGAACGAACCCACCCGAACGGGTAGGCTGTGAAAGTGGTGGAGAGGGTTGGATTCGAACCAACGTAGGCGTAAGCCAACAGATTTACAGTCTGCCCCCTTTAGCCACTCGGGCACCTCTCCGGGGAAGAGATGGAATTATGCCGTCACCCACGGGGCGTTGTCAAATGCCTGGCAATAACTGCGCTCCAAGGTCGGGAACTGAACAGCAAGGCAAGGCCCCCGCCACGCGCGCAATGCCCTGGGCATGCGCCCTGCGCAAGGGGCATCCGCAACCCCCACACAACGCCTGACAGATTGCCTCTCCCGACAAGGCAATCTGAAGCACAAGCCGCCAAAACACGGCATCTTCCCCGCCTGGAACAGGTTCTTCCCGCTTCAGGCGCGAGGACACGCCTTCAGGAAAAAATACCTGCGGCGCCGGCATGGATGAATAACCTGCCTGCCCTGTCAGCATCAGCCACGGCGCATGGCCGACACTGTTGCAATACGGGGGTTTGGTGGCAGAACCCGCCATTAAGCTGCAAAATCTACAGTTGTTGTTCACTTCACCGAAAGGTCGTGAAGATGCCCTCCAAGTCCCCCAAGAAGACCAAGAATCCCACCCCGTTGACCGAAGCCTTCGAGCCGGCCTCGATCGAACGGAATGACCATGAGGCCCTGCGCCGCTACGTGGCCAACCGCCTCCTCTACACCATCGGCAAGGACCCGAAGACCGCCACGAAGGCAGACTGGTACGCCGCACTGGCCCGCCTGGCTCGTGACAAGCAGATCGAGAACTGGATCGAGACCACGCGCCAGCAGTATGGCCAGAAGGTCAAGCGCGTCTACTACCTCTCGATGGAATTCCTGGTCGGCCGCGCGCTGACCAACAGCCTGATGGCCATCGACCTGTACGACGAGCTGGCCACGGCCCTGGCCGAAGGCGGCATCGATCTGGAAGAGGCCCGCGAGGAAGAACCCGATCCGGGTCTGGGCAACGGCGGTCTGGGCCGCCTGGCCGCCTGCTTCCTGGATTCGATGGCCACCACCGGCCTGCCCAGCTTCGGCTACGGCATCCGCTACGACTACGGCATGTTTGCCCAGTCGATCCACGACGGCTACCAGGTCGAGCAGCCCGATGACTGGCTCAAGCTGGGCAACCCGTGGGAATTCCCCCGTCCGCAGGTCACCTTCCCCATCAAGTTCGGTGGCTGGGTCGAGCATGACCCCGAGCGTGGAGCCCTCTGGCACGAGGCCGAGAAGGTCATGGCCACGGCCTACGACATGATCGTGCCCGGCTATCACACCAAGACCATCAACACCATGCGGCTGTGGCATGCCCGCGCCGCCGAGAGCCTGGACCTGACCCTGTTCTCGCAGGGCAACTACATGCAGGCAGTGGCCAGCAAGAACCAGTCGGAAAACGTCACGCGCGTGCTGTATCCGGATGATTCCAGCTACCAGGGCCGCGAGCTGCGCCTGCGCCAGGAATACTTCTTCGTCAGTGCCTCGCTGCAGGACATCGTCCGCCGCTACCTGCACAACCACGAGAACTTCTCCGAGCTGTCCGATCAGGTGGCCATCCACCTGAACGACACCCACCCGGCCATCGCCGTGCCCGAGCTGATGCGCATCCTGGTGGACGACCACAAGATGTCGTGGAACAGCGCCTGGGCGCAGTGCTGCAAGGTGTTCTCCTACACCAACCACACGCTGATGCCCGAAGCGCTGGAGACCTGGCCGGTGGCCATGATGCGCAGCGTGCTGCCGCGCCACCTCGAGATCATCTTCGAGATCAACAAGCGCTTCCTGGACTGGGTGCGCACCCACCACGGCGAGGACCACGACCTGCTGCGTCGCGTGTCGCTGATCGACGAGACCGGCGAGCGCCGCGTGCGCATGGCCTACATGTGCGTGCTGGCCAGCCACAAGGTCAACGGCGTGTCCAAGCTGCACAGCCAGCTGCTGGTCGACACCATCTTTGCCGACTTCGCCAAGCTGTTCCCGGGCCGCTTCATCAACATCACCAACGGCATCACGCCGCGCCGCTGGCTGGCCAACGCCAACCGGCCGCTGTCGGCCCTCATCGACAAGTCGATCGGCACCGACTGGCGCAAGGACCTCGGCGAGCTGTCCAAGCTGAAGAAATTCGCGGACAAGCCTGCATTCCTGAAGGAATTTGCGGCCGCCAAGCTCACCAACAAGCAGCGCCTGGCCGACTGGGTCAAGACGCACGGCGGGGTCGACATCGACCCGAACGCCATGCTGGACGTGCAGGTCAAGCGCTTCCACGAGTACAAGCGTCAGCTGCTGAACGTGCTGCACATCGTGCATCGCTACAACCAGATGGTGGCCAACCCCGACAAGGACTGGACGCCGCGCACGTTCCTCTTCTCCGGCAAGGCCGCCTCGGCCTACCGGATGGCCAAGCTGATCATCAAGCTGATCAACGACGTGGCCCGCAAGGTCAATGCCGAGCCGGCGCTGCGCGACCGGATGAAGGTCGTGTTCGTGCCCAACTACAGCGTCTCGGCCGCCGAGATGATCATGCCGGCCGCCAACCTGTCCGAGCAGATCTCCACGGCCGGCACCGAGGCATCGGGCACCGGCAACATGAAGCTGGCCATCAACGGCGCGCTCACCATCGGCACGATGGACGGTGCCAACGTCGAGATCCACGAACAGGTGGGCGACGACAACATCTTCATCTTCGGTCACCGCACCGAGGAAGTGGCGAAGATCAAGGCCGCTGGCTACGATCCGGCCCGCTACTATGAAGAGAACCCCGACCTGCGTCTGGTGATCGACCAGATCGGCGGCGGCTTCTGGTCGCCCGACGACGCCGGCCGCTTCCGCCCGATCGCCGATTCGCTGCTGCGTCAGGACACCTACCTGCTGCTGGCCGACTTCGCCGATTACGTGGCCACGCAGGAGAAGGTCGATGCGCTGTACCGTGACCAGGACGCCTGGAACCGGAAGGCCGTCATCAACGTCTCCGGCATGGGCATCTTCTCTAGCGACCGCACGATCCTGGAGTACGCCGACAAGATCTGGGACGTGAAACCCCTGAAAGTCTGAGAGGGCGCCGGGTTCGCCCGGCACACACTTTGACGATGCGTTGGCACCATGCCAACGCCCGCCGGGTCGTTCACGGGATTCCGTCCGCGTTTTGCGGTATCTTCGTGCCGGCTTTTTCGGCGCCGGCCCGCCAGGGCAGACCTTGGTCTCCCCGACTGGCCTTTTCCCGGCGCAGCTCTGGATACGCGCCGACAGCACTGGCATCAACCGCCGGCCTGGCCCCGCCTCGTCGCTGCACGGGGCTCGGCTGGACACCGCAGGCCAGACACGCCAGCCCATGCCATGCACCGTTTGAGATGTCATGAGCTGGCGCCAGCCTGCCGCCCTCGACCGGCACCGGACATGGCCCGACACGCTCGGGCCATGGCCCCGGCTGACAGCAGCTCCCATCGTCACCTCTGACCGGGTGGCAGGACGAGACGCGCAGAGCAATCCGAGACAGCCCTCCTCGCAGTTACCTCACCGGTCCGCCGTTCGCCGCGGAAGGCAGGCCATGGCGTGAGAACTTTTGAACGATCCATGAAAGACGAAAGATTGCCCAAGGGCCGAGTGTGGCCACTGGGTGCCACCTGTCATGACGGTGGCGTCAACTTTGCCCTTTTCAGCAGCGGTGCGCGCAGCGTCACGCTGTGCGTGTTCGACACCGACGGCCACGAAACCCACCGCTATGCGATGAACGGCCCGGTCAACAACGTCTGGCACGGTTTCCTGCCCAATACCGGCACAGGGCTGATCTACGGCTACCGCGTGGATGGCCCCTACGATCCGTCGCGCGGCCTGCGCTACAACCCCGCCCGTCTGCTGCTGGACCCCTACGCCCGGCGCCTGCAAGGTCAGTTCCAATGGCATGAATCCCATCTGGACCGACCTGACACCCAGATGGATGACAACGCCGCCTACATGCCCAAGGCCGTGGTCACTGGCGTGCACGAGTTCGACTGGGAAGGCGATCGACGCCCGAACATCCCGATGTGCGAAAGCGTCATCTACGAGGTGCACGTCAAGGGCTTCACCGAGGCTCACCCTGATGTACCGGCCGAGTTGCGCGGCACCTATGAGGGCATGGCCAGCCCGGCCGCCATTGCCCACCTGAAGCGTCTGGGCGTGACCGCCGTGGAACTGCTGCCCGTGCAGGAATCCGTCAGCGAAGGCACGCTGATCGAGATGGGGCTGTGCAACTACTGGGGCTACAACACCCTGGCCTTCTTCGCCCCCGACCGACGCTTTGCGCGCCAGGACCCGGTCAACGAGTTCCGGCACATGGTGAAGGAACTGCACCGCCACGGCATCGAGGTGATCCTGGACGTGGTGTACAACCACACGCCCGAAGGCGACCAGCGCGGCCCCACGCTGTCGTTGCGCGGACTGGACAACCAGGCCTACTACCACCTCAGCCGCCAGGATCCGGCCTACTACGCCAACTACACCGGCACCGGCAACAGCGTCAACGCCAGCAACTATGTGGCGCTGCAAATGATCATGGACTCGCTGCGCTACTGGGTCCAGGAGATGCACGTCGACGGCTTCCGCTTCGATCTGGCCTCGGTGCTGGGGCGCGTGGCCCTGCCCAACTCGGACGATCCCGGCCGCTTCGACCGCTACGCACCGTTCTTCCAGGCCGTCCGGCAGGATCCGGCCCTGGCCGGCATCAAGCTGATCGCCGAGCCCTGGGACGCGGCCGGCGGCGGCTACCAGCTGGGGGCCTATCTGCCGGGCTGGAGCGAGTGGAACGACCGTTTCCGCGACACGACGCGCTGTTTCTGGCTGCAGCCCCACAAGGACCGCGGCGCCTTCGCCAGCCAGATTTCCGGCGCCAGCGAGCAGTTCCACCACGACGGCCGCTGCCCGCAGTCCAGCATCAACTTCATCACCTCGCACGACGGCTTCACGCTGAACGATCTGGTTTCCTACAACCAGAAGCACAACGAGCCCAACGGCGAGGACAACCGCGACGGCCACAACGACAACCACAGCTGGAACGCCGGGGCAGAAGGCCCTACTGACGACCCGGACATCAACCGCACCCGCGCACGCCTGAAGCGGGTCCTGCTGGCCTCGCTGCTGCTGTCGCAGGGCACGCCGATGCTGACTGCCGGCGACGAGATGAGCCGCACCCAGCGGGGCAACAACAACGCCTACAACCAGGACAACGCCATCAGCTGGCTGGACTGGAAGAGCGCCGACGAGGACCTGATCGGTTTCACGGCGCACCTGATCCATCTGCGCAAGAAGCACCCGCAGCTGCACCTGCCCGTCTGGCTGCTGGGCGCCCCCACGGCCTCCGGCATGCTGGACGTGCGCTGGCTCAACAGCCAGGGGCAATCGATGCCGGCCGAGCAGTGGAACCAGGATGGCGACGGGGTATTCGCCCAGATTCTGGGCGCCCACAATGATGATGAACAGGATCTGCTGATCGTCTTCAACCCCGACGGCGAGAACCGCCCCTTCGTGATGCCCGAAGGCGACTGGACCATGGTGCTGGACACCAACCAGGCCGACGGCCAGCCCTGGCGGGCCAACTCCACCGAAGGCGAGGTGGACGAGACCATGACACAGATCATGCGGCTGGGCCTGGCCATCAACAAAAGCAGCAAGCTTTGCGCACCTGTGGTCAAATGCAAGACACAGGACGCAACAAGCAGCGACGTTCCCGTCGCCAAACCGAAAGGAACCGCCGCGCGCACGCTGCGTCCTCATTCCGTCTACATGTTCGTTGCCCGTCGCAAAGGATGAAGACCATGAGTCCAAACACCTCCCGTGCCAGCGGCATCCTGCTGCACATCACCTCACTACCGGATACCGAGCCCGTCGGCCCTGAACAGCCACTTACCATTCAGCACCCCGGTTCGGGAGATTTCGGACCCAGCGCCTATCACTTCATCGACTGGCTGGAACACGCCGAGCAGTATCTGTGGCAGATCCTGCCGCTGGTGCCTCCGGGCAGCGGCTATTCGCCGTACATGAGCCCGGCCGGCATGGCCTTCAACCCCATGCTGGTGGACCTGCGAGGCCTGGCCTCGCAAGGCTGGCTGCCGGCCGACTTCCAGGAAGACTACTCGGTCGACGGCGAGCCGGGCCCCGCCCCGCGTGAAGGCCGGATCGACTTCCCGCGTGTCGAGCGCTTCCGCCTGCGTGCGCTGACCCAGGCGGCCCGCACCTTCCTGGGCAACCCCCATGAACCGCTGCGCGCCGAGTTCGACGACTTCCGCGAGCGCGAAGGCGCCTGGCTGGACGACTATGCCCTGTTCATGGTGCTGGACCGCCTCTACCAGGGCAAGCCCTGGCAGGAATGGCCAGCCGACCACGCCCAGCGCAAGCCGGCCGCCCTGGAGCACATCCGCCAGGACTACCGCGACGACTACCTGTTCTGGTGCTTCGTGCAGTGGGTGGCCGAAAAGCAATGGCAGGCCATCCGCACCTACGCCAACGCCCACAACGTCCGCATCGTGGGTGACGTGCCCATCTTCGTGGCGCTGCACAGCGCCGACACCTGGGCCAATCCCAAGCTCTTCGACCTGGGCAAGGATCTCTGGCCCACGCACGTGGCTGGCGTTCCGCCCGATTACTTCGCCGTGGATGGCCAGCGCTGGGGCAATCCGCTGTACCGCTGGCCCGAGCACGCCAAACAGGGCTACGCCTGGTGGATTGCGCGCGTCAAGCGCTGCCTGGCCCTGACCGACATCGTGCGCATCGACCACTTCCGCGGTTTCGACGCCTACTGGGCCATCCCGTCCACCTGCCCCACGGCACGCGAGGGCGAATGGACGCCCGGCCCGGGCATGGCGCTCTTCAACGCCCTGGAAAAGGCGCTGGGCAAGCTGCCGCTGGTGGCCGAGGACCTGGGCCTTCAGACCGACAGCCTGCGCAAGCTGCTGGCCGACACCGGCCTGCCCGGCATGGCCGTGCTGCAGCTGGCCTTCCTGGACGATTCCGAGAACGTCTTCCTGCCGCACAACCTGCGTCGCAACCAGATCGTCTACACCGGCACCCACGACAACGACACCACGCTGGGCTGGTTCGCCCAGGCTTCCGATCGGGAGCGTGCGCTGGCACAGGTCTATCTGAAGACCGACGGTCGTGAGATGCACTGGGAGCTGGTCCACGCCGCCTCGCAGTCCGTCTCCGGCTGGGCCATCTACCAGATGCAGGACATTCTGGGCCTGGGCGCCGAGGGCCGGATGAACTACCCCGGAGAAGCCTCCGGCTGGTGGGGCTGGCGCTTTGCCTGGCACCAGCTGCACGAGTGGCAGACGCGCCGCCTGCGCGCCATCACCCAGGTGCATGGCCGCAGCAAGCCCGAATGGGTGTGCTCGGAAGAAGAGACAGCGAACAAGTGATCCGCTGATCTCCGGGGCCCGGCAGCAACCGGGCCTCGCGACCCGCCTTCACTCTTGAGGGCCGGTTCCATCTTTACAGGTGGGGCCGGCCCTTGTCGTTTCTGCTCCAGACCGGACTCAGTCGTCCTGGGCGCTTGCGCCCCACGGGTTGCGCAACGCGCTGGCAATCAGGGCGGGCATCGGCTCGCCGCCGAAGCGGGTGAGCGGCACGTTGCGCGTGCCCCAGACGCGGCGCAGCGTGACGTCGTCAATCATCTTGCGCAACCAGCGATGTGAGGGCAGCTGCTCCTGCCGCCGGTGCCACACCATGTCGATGCGCATGGCCGGCAACGTCACCGGCAATGGCTGCCACGCCAGACGGTCGGCGATACCAGTGGCCGGAACGAAGTCCAGAGGCAGCACCGTGAGCAGATCGGACTGGGCCACCACATGAGCCGCCGTGAAGAACTGGTTGAGCGTGAGCACGATGCGCCGGGTACGCTGGCGCGTGGCCAGCGCCTCGTCGACGAAACCGAAAGGCCGCCCCGAGTAGCTGACCAGCAGGTGACGGGCATTGCAGTAGTCGTCCAGGCTGATGGGGCCGGCACTCAGGGGGTGCCCCTCACGCATCACGCAGACATACTGGCCTTCGTAGATCTCCTGGTGCCCGAAGGTGTCGGGCCGATCTTCCTGCATCTCGCGCAGGATCACGTCGGCCACGGCGCCGGGGAAGTGCCCGACGGCCAGGTGCAGCTCGTCGTTTTCCAGAAGCGGCAGGGGGTCGCGCGTGGTGAGCGGGCGCAGCCGCAGCGTGGCATTGGGGGCATCGCGCTGCAGCCGGTCCAGCAGCGGCGGCACCAGCAAGGCTGCCGTGGCGTCGGCCATGGCGATGACGAAGGTCTCGCGGGTGCGCTGCGGATCAAAGGACTTGGGCGAGATGACGCCTCGCAGCGCGTTGAGCGCCGTTCGCACGTCGGGCCAGATGGCCAGTGCGAAGGGTGTGGGCTCGACGCCGCGGCCAGCGCGGATCAGCAGTTCGTCCCCCAGGGCCTCACGCAGCCTGCGCAGGGCATTGCTGGCAGCCGGCTGGGTCATTGCGAGGTTGCGGGCCGCACGCGAGATGTTGCGCTCGGCCATGACTTCATCAAAAACCCGCA
>ERZ772912.922-NODE-922-length-12489-cov-2.707415_pt1 | contig 12489 bp, 9 predicted proteins | sample MGYA00512119_ERZ772912 | MGnify/ENA primary metagenome ERZ772912 (study PRJEB29015, sample SAMEA2738048) | human oral metagenome | biome: human oral; feature: human-associated habitat; material: saliva | place: China | collected 2230 ...
TTATTACACCGCGCTTTGTACCATCTTGTACGAGTGAACTCATGACAGGACTTGCTAAATTAGCGAAAGAATACGATGTTCCTGTTCAATCTCATTTGTCGGAAAATCACGGCGAAATTGATTGGGTCGCATCATTACATCCTGAGTCGTCAAACTATACAGATGTGTACTATGAACATCATTTGATGGGCACTGTGCCAACTGTAATGGCTCATTGCATTCATTTGAGTGGTGTAGAAATGGACCGCATGGCCGATACGCAGACTATGGTATCTCATTGTCCATATTCGAATGTAAATCTTTCTAGCGGAATTGCACCGATTCGTAAGCTGATTGAGCGGAATATACCAATTGGTTTAGGTTCCGATATTTCTGGTGGACATATTGTATCTATGGCGAAGGTTCTTACAGAAGCCATTGGATTATCCAAGATGAAATGGGTGGAAGTAGATCAAACGTATGCGCCACTTACATTGAGTGAAGCTTTCTATATGGCTACAAAGGGCGGTGGCAAGTTCTTCGGTAAGGTGGGCAGCTTTGAAAAAGGTTGTGAACTTGATGCTCTTGTTATCGACGATACGGCATTGTTTGATCCTAATGAACGCTCCCTAGAAGAGCGATTGGAACGCTGGCTATACGTAGGCGATGATCGACACATTGTAGAACGCTATGTAGCTGGCAAAGTAGCTCCAGAGCCTATGTACTAAATAAGGATTAAACACGTATACAATAAAGATTAAACGTATACCATGAAATTGAAAATATACTCCTTATAGAAAAAGAATATTGATACATTAAGACATTAAAAGCAGCTGATTTGAAAGGCATTCAAATCAGCTGCTTTTTGCGTATCAATGTACTTGGTGTATAATAAAAAGATGTAAAAATTAAGAAAGTGGGGGACTTAATGGATATATTAGGTGCAAGGCGCTCTATTGAACAAAAGTTATTAATGCAGTCTGTTGCCTTGATGGCACTTGTGGCAGTTAGTGGCACTATAATGGGGATTGTTACAGGGTCTAGTGCAGTCTTATTAGATGGTGTGTTTTCCTTCGTGGATGTAGTTATTAAGATTATGATGCTTATGACTGCAAAGCTTGTAGCTAGAGAAACAAGTAAGCGATTTCAGTTTGGCTTCTGGCAATTTGAACCGCTTGTGTTAGCAGTAGAAGGTTTCTTTATTTTACTTATCGTCATCTATGCTTTATCGAGTGGTATTACAGACCTCTTATCTGGTGGTCGTCATGTAGACTTTGGACCAGCTATTTATTATGCTATATTCTTTACTATTGCAGATACTGCGTATTATTTATATGTACGTCGTATTAATAAAAGTTTACAGTCTAACTTGATTAAATTTGATAATGTAAGCTGGTATGTCGATGCTTTGTTAGAAGCGGCTATCTTGATTAGTTTCGTTGTAGCTACTATGCTAGAAAGTACTGAATATGCTAGATGGGCTACTTATATTGACCCTATTGTATTAATCGTATTAGCCGTACAGATGTTACCGTCCGCTATTCATATTATTGTGCCGTCTATGAAGCAAATATTGGGGTGGGCACCATCTTCATTACATAATGAAGTACAAGAAATTATGGATCGTTTTATGGAGAAATATAATTTCAAAGATTATGTAACGAGTGTGCAAGTATATGGTAATACCCGAATTATCGAAATTGATATTTTAGTTCGTAAGAATTTTCCTTATCAGACGATTGCTGAAATTGATGCGATTCGCAACGAAATTGACCAAGAAATCGGCGGTAATCCAACGGAGAAGTGGGTAACCATTTCTTTCACAGGTACTCGCAAATGGATGGCGAAAGATTATTTGCTAGATGAAGAAGATGATGAGTAGTATAAAATGTTGGAGAAAAGACTAGTATATACCGTATAATTTAATGATAAATACACCAATATATGGTATACTTAAACGTATTGAATATATTGTACGTAGCATAGTTGGAAAATGAGGTTTATAGCATGTTAGATTTAAAATTTGTCCGAGAAAATATTGATTTAGTGCAACAAAACTTAGATAATCGTCACACAACAGGCGATTTGGAAACCTTTGTATCCGCTTATGATGAACGTCGTCAGTTGATTGGTAAGGTAGAAGAATTAAAAGCGCTTCGCAATTCCGTAACTGAAGAAATTAGCCAATTAAAACGCAATAAAGAAAATGCTGATGAAAAAATCGGAGAAATGAAAAAAGTAGGCGATGAGATTGCTGAGCTTGATAACCGTATTCGCGAAGTGGAAGCTGATTTGCGTGATGCAGCGTTAATGTTGCCAAATATGTGTGATCCATCTGTTCCAGTTGGTGCTGATGAAGAGGAGAACGTAGAGCAACGCAAATGGGGCGAACCACGTCAATTTGATTTTGAAGCGCAAGCTCATTGGGATTTAGGTGAAAGTCTTGATATTCTAGATTTTAACCGCGCTGGCAAAATGAGTGGTGCCCGTTTCACTGTATATAAAGGTTTAGGTGCTCGTTTAGAACGTGCCTTGATCAATTTCATGGTTGATCTTCATGTAGACAAACACGGCTATACTGAAATGATGACTCCATACATGGTAACTCGCGAAACATTGACTGGTACTGGTCAATTGCCTAAATTTGCTGAAGATATGTACCATGTAGCGGATACAGAATATTTCTTGATTCCTACTGCTGAGGTTACATTAACTAACTACCATGGTGATGAAATCTTGAGCGAAGAGGAATTACCTAAATACTACACTGCATTCACTGCATGTTTCCGTGCTGAAGCAGGTTCTGCAGGTCGCGATACTCGTGGTCTTATTCGTCAACATCAATTCAACAAAGTTGAAATGGTAAAATTAGCTAAACCTGAAGACTCTTTCAAAGAATTAGAAACTTTAACAGATAATGCTGAAGAAGTATTACGTTTATTAGAATTACCATTCCGTGTTATCACGCTTTGTACAGGTGATATGGGCTTTGGTTCTGCTAAAACATATGACGTAGAGGTATGGATGCCAGCACAAGGCAAGTACAGAGAAATCTCTTCTTGCTCTAATATGACTGACTTCCAAGCTCGTCGTGCTAATATTAAATTCCGTCGTGGTCCTAAAGGCAAACCTGAATTTGTTCATACATTAAATGGTTCTGGTCTTGCGGTGGGCCGTACAGTGGCAGCTATCTTGGAAAATTGCCAACAAGCTGATGGTTCCGTAGTGATTCCAAAAGTTTTAGTACCTTACATGGGTGGCATTGAAGTCATTACACCTGAGAAATAAGAGGGGGCATTCTATGAAATTCTTTATTGATACAGCAGAATTTGATGAGATTAAAGAGGCCTATGCCTTTGGTTTTATTGATGGTGTTACGACAAATCCATCTCTTATCGTGAAAGCCAAACGGGATTTAAAGCAAGTTATTTCTGAAATTGCAAGTCTTGTAGAAGGTCCTGTTAGTGCAGAGGTTATTTCCACTGATGCTGAAGGAATGGTAGCAGAAGCGCATGATCTTGTAAAATTAGGCTCTAATGTAGTTATTAAAGTGCCTATGACTCCTGAAGGTCTTAAAGCCGTTGCAGTTTTAAGCAAAGAAGGTATTAAAACAAATGTAACTTTAATCTTCTCTGCTAACCAAGCATTGTTGGCGGCTCGTGCAGGTGCTACTTATGTTAGTCCCTTTGTTGGTCGCGTTGATGACATCAGCATGGATGGCCTTACATTGATTCAAGATATTGCAGACATCTTTGCTATTCATGAAATTGAAACTGAAATCATTGCTGCTAGTGTGAGAACACCGTTGCATATCATTCAATGTGCTAAAGCGGGTGCTCATATTGCAACCGTTCCATTTAAAGTGCTTATGCAAGCTATGAAACATCCGTTGACTGATGCAGGCCTTGCGAAGTTCATGGAAGATTGGAAACAAGCTAATCAATAAGTTAAGTAAAGACTCTTGGTAGGAGTCATATCAAAACATAGAGGACTTATAAGGAGGCCCATTATGGATCGTACATTATCTTTGGAATTTGCTCGTGTCGTTGAAGCAGCCGCTTTGCGCAGTGGTCGTTTACTTGGTCGCGGTCAAAAGGATGCAGCAGATGGTCTTGCTGTAGACGCAATGCGTCAAGCATTTGACTCTGTTCGTATTTCTGGTACAGTTGTTATCGGCGAAGGCGAAATTGATGAAGCACCTATGCTTTATATTGGTGAACATGTAGGTGCGGGTGGCCCAGAAGTAGACATCGCAGTTGACCCTATTGAAGGCACAAACTTGATTGCAAAAGGCCAAAATGGTGCGATTGCAGTTATGGCTATTGCTGAAAAAGGTGGCTTGTTACATGCACCAGATATGTACATGGAGAAACTTTGTGTTGGTCCTCGCGGTGCAGGTGCTATCGATATTACAAAATCTTTAACAGAAAATATTAAAAATGTAGCTACAAAAATGAATCGCAATGTTGATGAAATTACACTTGTAATGCTTGATCGTGAGCGTCATCATGGTTTGATGAAAGAGGCACGCGAAGTAGGTGCTCGTATTATGCTCATCTCCGACGGTGATGTTAACCCAGCTATGGAATGTTGTATCGAAGGTTCTGGTGTACACATGGTTGTTGGTACTGGTGGTGCACCAGAAGGTGTATTGGCTGCTGCTGCATTAAAATGTGTAGGCGGCGATATGCAAGCTCGCTTAAAACCAGAAACTGACGAAGAAATTCGTCGTTGCCATGAAATGGGTATTACCGATGTAAACCAAGTACTTACTTTGGATGATCTAGTTCGCACTGATGATGTTATCTTTGCGGCTACAGCTATTACACGTGGTAATCTATTGAACCCAATTCAATACTTCCCAGGTGGTGCGCGTACACATACTATCGTAATGCGCTCTAAAACGGGTACTGTACGCTTCCTTGATACAGTACACATGGATGACAAATTGAAATCCTTAAAAGCAAAATAATAAGAAGCCCCTCTACATGAATGGGACCTAAAAATTTAACAATATTTTTGGGTGAAACGATTCAAAAAAAGAGGGGCTTTTTTCTCAGTATTTTCTCACATTCTCTTGATGAGATATATCGAAAAATAGTATAATAACATTTAGTATATGACGTTATAAATACAACGTCTTGTAGTTTATACAAGATGATCGATATAAAGTGTAGGAGGAATTCTGTTGGAAAAGTTAATCATTCAAGGTGGCAATCGATTGGAAGGACGTGTACGTGTTAGTAGTGCTAAAAATGCGGTACTCCCTATTATTGCCGGTACTTTGCTAGCATCAACGCCTAGTAAATTACTTGAAATTCCAAATTTGGAAGATGTAGGTACGATTTGCCAAGTTATCGAGTCTTTGGGGGTTAAAATTACTCGTAATGAAGCAGATGATGAAATCATTTTTGATGCGTCTACATTGACTGCTACTGAAGCTCCTTATGAACTTGTACGTAAAATGCGTGCATCCTTCCTTGTAATGGGGCCTCTTTTGGCGCGTAAAGGGGAGGCTAAAATCTCCATGCCTGGTGGCTGTGCTATCGGCGCGCGTCCTATCGATCTTCACTTAAAAGCTTTTGAAGCTTTAGGTGCTAAAATTGAAATTACTGAAGATTATGTATATGCTCATGCTCCTGAAGGCCTTAAAGGTACTCAAATTTACTTGGACTTCCCAAGTGTAGGGGCTACAGAAAACGTAATTATGGCCGCTTCTATGGCAGAAGGTAAAACTGTTATTGAAAATGCTGCAGAAGAGCCTGAAATCGTTGATTTAGCAACATTCTTGAACGCTATGGGCGCCAATATCCGCGGTGCTGGTACAAATGTAATCCGTATTGAAGGTGTACCTCAATTGCATGGTGCTATTCATACGGTTATTCCTGACCGTATTGAAGCTGGTACATACTTGATTGCAGCGGCTATGGCTGGCGGTGATGTATTCGTAGAAAATGCGTTACCAGAACATTTGAAGCCTGTAGTAGCTAAATTAAAAGAAGCTGGCGTTACTGTAGAGGAAGAAATCGACGGTATTCGCGTTATCAGCACTGGTAAAGGCATTAAAGCTGTTGATATTAAAACATTACCATATCCTGGCTTCCCAACAGATATGCAAGCTCAATTTATGGCGCTCACTACGATTGCAGAAGGTACAAGTACAGTAACAGAAACGGTATTTGAGAACCGCTTCATGCACGTAGCTGAACTTCGTAAGATGGGTGCTCATATCGATATCGACAATCGCCAAGCGATTGTAGAAGGTATGCCACGCTTGCACGGTGCCGTAGTAAATGCTACTGACTTGCGCGCTGGTGCAGCTCTTGTTTGTGCTGCGTTGACTGCAGAAGGTAGAACTGAGGTAGGTCGTCTACATCATATCGACCGTGGCTATGATGATTTTGTAGGTAAATTGCAAAGGTTAGGTGCTGATATTGTTCGGGTTGACGAATAAGAGTACAGAGCCAAAACAGAATAATAAGAAAAGAAGCCGGCGCTCTAAAGGGCCGGCTTTATACAACGAGCAACAAAACCTAGGTGCTGCAAAGGTTGAAAACTCTAAGGCGAGCACGACTCGTAAGCCTTTGCGTAGAACAAAGCGCAAGTCTACGAAACTTTCCGAAGGTGTAGCTAAACAAGCGAATCACTTAGCTTCTAATATGCGCGAGGCCATGGTTAAGGTCACAAAAATGCGCCGTGCAGAGCGCCGTAGTCGTGAAACCGTAGCCATTGCTAAAACTACGCCTGCCATGACGTTAAAGCGCTTGGTTCGTCCTGAGCAAGTTGGGGATTTGATGGGGCGTTTGAATCGATCCTTGAACTTTGATTTAGGTATCGATTTAGGGACTGCCAGTATTCTCATTTTTGCTAAGGGTAAGGGTTTAGTGCTTGATGAACCAGCTTATATCGCTCGAGATGATAAAACGGGGGATATTCTTGCTTTAGGTGAGGCGGCTCGTTCCATGGTAGGTCGTACGCCAAAGGGGATATCTGTCATTCGACCTGTTCAAGCCGGTGTTATTGCAGATTATGATATGACAGAATTCATGTTAAAGTACTTTATTCGCTCCGTTGTACCGGCTTCTCGATTGATGAAAACACGGATTATCGTATGTGTTCCATCAGGTATTACACCTGTGGAGAAGCGCGCCATTTTAGAGGCTTTGCTTAGAACTGGTGCTAAAAAGACTGTTCTTATTGAAGAGCCACTGGCGGCTGCTATGGGGACTGGTCTCAACGATGCTAAGCAAGTAGGCGCTATGGTTGTTGATGTTGGTGGTGGTACCACTGATATTGCCGTTCTTTGCGATACAGGTGTCGTTGTAAGTGAATCTCTTCGTATAGGTGGAGATTCTTTTAACGAATCTATTATTCGTTATATTCGCCGGAAGAAGCGTCTTGTAATTGGACCATTAACAGCGGAAAAGATTAAAATTTCTGTAGGTACTGTGGATCGCCGTGCTAAGGAACGTACTATAGAGGTACGTGGACGCGATGCGAGCTCTGGTTTACCTAAGATGGTAGCGGTGAACTCTTTGGAGATTCAGCGTGCTTTAGAGGCACAAGTGATGAATATTTTAGAGGGCATTAAATCTATTTTAGAAAAAACACCGCCTGAACTTGTGGCGGCCATTAATGATCACGGTATCATCCTAACGGGTGGGGGTGCTCTTATCGATGGTTTGGATCGCGTTATTACCCGTTCTGTTGGTATTGCGGCATATTTAGTAGAATCTCCGCGATATGCAGTTATTAAAGGCGTTGCAAAGGCTCTTGATGAAATGTCACAACTTCGTGACACATTAGATGAGTTACAATGATATACGACCTTACTATAAGTTAAAAGTAACGAAGTTACTAACTATGGATTGATTATTATTTAATAATTTTTCTATAGCTAGTGACTTCGTTTTTTAGTTTATATTTTTGAATTTTTCATCTTTATGATGTATACTATAGTAAAAGTATATTGTATAAAATTGATATAAAATATATGACCATTAATATGGTTTATCGTTGTAGAGGAATTATATATGAAACGATATCTATACATGACTTTTGCTGTTTTAGGTTTCTTAGGCAGCACTGTTCCTTATGCTGAAGCAGGTAATTTAACTGGGGTGCGCGTATCTAATCATGAAGGCACTAGCCGCATAGTTTTGGATGTATCTGAAATGCCTGTGTCGTGGGCTCGATCCTATAATGAAGCAACCCATGCTTTGACCCTTAACTTAGGGGGGACTACAAATGGTTTGACTGGGCCTATTAGTCAGAATGATACAAAAACAGGTGTTTTAAAAGGTATTGGCTTACAGCCAGTAAATGGAAGTTTACAAGTAACTTTAACGGCAAATAAAGATGTACAACATCATGAGTTCACCTTGGAAAAGCCGGCACGTATCGTTGTAGATTTATTTTCAAGCTATGCCCAACAGACTACAAAAGATGTAAATAAATCTGTGGCGTACAGTAAGATTAATAACACCGTGCCTGAAGGTAAAATTCAAGCCTATGCTTTAACTGTAGATAATGATTCGCCTATGGTAGTAGCTCATGTTCCGGAAGGCAAAACCTTGGCGGCTGTCAGTCAGGCCCATACTGCTTTGATTGGAGCGAAGGTAAAAGGTGGTAGTTTTGAACGTCCTTATTCTGTAGCTAGCGATGGCACTATTGATTTAGAGCGTATCTCTAATCGTGGTACTTTGCGGTATACTCCGAATCGCGGTTATTTCATAGAAGAGAAAAAGCCCTTATTACAAGCTAAAACGCAAAAAGAAAGCTTTATGATTACTGCTGTAAATGCACCGCGTAAAGAGAATGCTTTGACCTTGTATACGAATGCTTATGGTCCTTCCACGAAGACCAATGACTATGGCTATGAAGTGACTGTAGCCAATGGTAAGGTTATTAGTGGACAAAATGGTAACTCTAAGTTAGGGGAAAACCAATATGTATTATCTGGCCACGGTGAGGCTCGCGAGGCTTTACGTAAGTTAAAGGTGGGCACACCTATTTCGATACAAAATAGACCGGAGCTTGCTCAAGTAAGTACGACAGGTGGTGCTAGTCTACAAGCGGGGATGATGGTGATGAAAAATGGTCGCTATGTAGGGGCCGATTCATCTAATAATAAAGCGCGTAGCTTTATTGGTACTACAAAAGATCATAACTTGGTGGTATTGACGGTGGATAAGGCAGGACTTCAATCTGTTGGGGTTACTCAAAAAGAAGGAGCAAAGTTATTATCTAAGCTTGGCGTAGTAGATGGCGCTGAGTTGTCTAACCAAGGTAGTGTTGACTTAGTTGTGAAAGATGAGTATGTGCATAAGTCAACTTCTTCACCTACAAGCTATGAGGATATAGTAATCATAAAATGAATTCGTTGCATACAATTTTGTTTGAAAATTTGCTAATAATTTAGTATACTATAAATACATAACTAATTTTGTAAAAGGAGGGATCGTTATGAAAAGAGTAGTGTTGGCCTTAGCTGCGCTAGGCATTTTAAGTGTTAGCTCTGTAATGGCGGCCCCTGTATCATACCAAAGTGTATTAACAGGTAAAGTTGCCTCTACAGTTTCTGTTGGCGCTTCTGTAACAGAAGGTCAAACATTGGTGACTGTCGAAACATTGGCTGGCCCTATGGCTGCTGCTAAATCTACTGTAACTGGTACTGTATCGGCGGTTAATGTTACAGTGGGTTCAGACGTTTCTCGTGATCAAATCGTTGTCACCGTAGAAAGTAAATAAAGGAGAGAAGGAATGAAGTTTTCTCATTCTTGGCGTCGGTATAGAAAAGCGATACTGGCGCTTTTCTTCTGTACTTCACTTACAGCTGCACAGGCTGTTGATTTCATGCCTGTCAATGATGTAACTACAGGTATGGAAGGTATTGCAAAAACTGTAATCGTAGGGGATACTATCTCCACCTTTGATGTAAAGGTGCTTGGTGTCATGAAGGATAAGGGACCATCTGGTCATCTTATTTTGGCAAAATTCTCCGGTCCTGTTATGGAACAAACCGGTGGTATTGCTCACGGCATGAGTGGTAGCCCTGTATATATAAATGGCAAGCTCGTTGGCGCTGTTGCTTATGGCTGGGGGTTCGCGGACGGCACAATTGGGATGATTACTCCTATCGAGGATATGGTAAAACTATGGAATATTCCATATGAGAAGAATTTATCTAAACCTTGGGATGACACTCAGTTGATTCCTCTTGGAACTCCACTCATGGCTTATGGTTTTGACGCGGCATCCATGGATTACTTCAAATCCAAGCTGCCACAATATAAATATGAAACTTATGATACTGCTAGTGCTAGTGGTGATGAAATAGCAAAACCATTAGAGGCTGGTGGATCCGTAGCAGCATTATTAGTTGATGGGGATCTTAAATTAGGGGCTATCGGCACTGTTACTTATGTAGATGGTGAAAAAATCGTAGCCTTTGGTCATCCGTTCTTGAAGCACGGCTCTTCAAACTACTTCATGCATAATGCGAGTATTTTTACAGTAGTTAAAAGTTATAATGCAGCATTTAAACTTGGCTCTATGGGCCAAGAAGTTGGTTCTGTTACGGAGGATAGAGGGGCAGGCATCGCTGGTGTATCTGGCGTAATTGCTCATGGAATTCCATTGCGATTTCATCTAAAAGATCGCGATATGGGCCGTGATAAAACTAGCTCTGTTAAGGTCGTAGAAGATAGTGAAATGACGCCAACCTTAGCAGCTACATCTTTGTATAATATGTTGAATAAAACATTGGATCGTAGTGGCTCTGGTACAGCGACAATTTCCTATACTATTACGCCTAAAGGAAAAGATTACAAGCCGTTAACGCGAACAAATATGTTCTATAGCGCTGATTCTATTTCTGAGAAAGCCGTTGATGAGTTCTATAATGTCATCGATGTTCTAATGAATAATCGATTCATAAACTATGAAATTGCGGACATTACAGTTGAGACGGAAGTAACTCAAGATAAGAAAACAGCGAAGCTCATTGATGCGTCTGCATCATCTACTATTGTTTCTCCTGGGGATACAATTGTTGTAGATGTGACTTTAGAGCCGTTCCGCGGCGAAAAGGTTGTTAAACAAATCTTCTTTAAGGTTCCTGAAGATCAAGCAATTGGTAAGTATACCTTAGAGGTACGTGGTGGTGGAGAAATTCCATTGCCATATGTTTTAGAAAAACAAAAATATAATTTAACAGATGAAATTTTGCGTCGTTTGAAAATTCATAAAGACTTTAATGAGCTTTATGATGAAATTCAAAAAACAGATACAAATAACCAAATCGTCGTAGAATTTTTGGAAGATGGCATTAGTCTAGTTGATGAAGATGGTTCTAAATCTGTTAAAAAAGCTAAAATCAAAGATGTTGAATCAAAACCTATGCCAGGGGATGTACAAAAGAAAACAGGTCAAGAAGACTTGAGCTCTGGCAAAGATGATGATAAAAAAATCGAAAAGACTGCAGTTGATACTGAGTACATCGTACAAGGCGATGGTCAATTTACGATTCATGTTATGAAGCCAGCTGATCGTGATAAAGAACTAGCTAAACGCGTGAAAGAAGTTAAAAATCAGATCAAGATGGAACATAAATTAGAGTTGGAAGACCAAGCAAAGAAAGACAAAGCTGATAAAAAAGAAGCTAAAAAATCCGATAAAAAGGATGTAAAAGATTCCGATAAAAAGGAGTCCAAAGAGGCTGATAAAAAAGGCGAGTCTAAGGTTGATGGTACTAATTCAGCTGAATAAGTAAGACTGTAAGGGGAATGGGTGAATCTGTTGAATTGGCTTGAATCGATAGGTAGAACCGTAATAAACGGCCTATCGCAGATGGGTAGTGCTACATTATTAGTGTGGCACACTATAAAACAACTAAAAATGATTAATCTGTGGCATGTATTTCAGCAGATGGCTCACCTAGGGGTGGACTCATTGCCGATTATAAGTTTGACGTTGCTCTTCGCAGGCGCGGTTATGACTTTGCAGATCACAGATGTATTAATTACGTATGGCGCACAAAGTACAGTTGGTGGTCTTATGGCGGTAGCTATGGGACGTGAATTAGGACCTATTTTAGTAGGTGTTGTGCTAGCTGGCCGCGTAGGTGCTGCCATTACTGCAGAAATTGGTACTATGAAGGTAACAGAGCAAATTGATGCTCTTCGAGTTATGGCTGTTGACCCAGTAGGTTACCTCGTAGTTCCTCGTGTGGTGGCATGTATGGTAATGGTTCCAATCTTGGCCTTTTACGGTGTGGTAATTGGTATTGCCGGTGGTTACTTTGTAGCTACTGTTATTAAAGGTTTGGCCCCAAGTACATATTTAGATTCCATTCAAATGTTCTCTACTATTTCTGATTTTACATTAGGTTTAATTAAATCTAGTGTATTCGGCGCAGTCATTGCATTGGTAGGTGCATATAAGGGGATGGAAACTAAAATGGGCGCAGAAGCAGTAGGCTTCTCCACAACTAGTTCTGTAGTAACTAGT
>ERZ772912.928-NODE-928-length-12434-cov-8.021246_pt1 | contig 12434 bp, 8 predicted proteins | sample MGYA00512119_ERZ772912 | MGnify/ENA primary metagenome ERZ772912 (study PRJEB29015, sample SAMEA2738048) | human oral metagenome | biome: human oral; feature: human-associated habitat; material: saliva | place: China | collected 2230 ...
GGGCCGACGCCGCAGCCAGGCCTGGCACGGCACCGACCGCCAGGCCCGGGGGCTGGTCATGGCCCGCCTGCGCGCGGCCCCCGACGGGCAGTGCGTCGAGGCTGCTGAGCTCAGGGCCTGCGCTGCCAGGGCCGGGACGCGGGCCTCCGGTGGTGCTCGCGACCCCGAGCAGCCGGTGCGCGCCCTGTCCACCCTCCTGGCCGACGGGCTCATCGCCACCGACGACGACGGCGTCACCTACCGGCTTCCCTAACCGCGCACCGCCGCGTGGCCCGCCCCGGCGGCCGGCCGGGGACACAGCCGAGGGGCTCGCACAGGACGGTGGGTGACCGGCCCTCTGAACCCGTCCGGCGCCGGGGCGCAGGGGCCGCCTCGAACGGACAACGACGAAGGTCTCATCGGCCTTGCGCATCGCCGGGGCGGGGCGCTCACGGGCCTGGGCTTGTGACGCCGGTAAAGTCGTGACCATGGCCAAAGGACGCGGACGCAACCATGGGGAAAGCGCAGGACGACGAGGCTCGGCCCGTCGCGGCGCAGGCTCCTCGTCGGGGCGCTCCGCCTCGGGCTCCCAGTCCCGGCCCCACCGGCAAGGTGGTTCCGGTGGCGGCCCGCGGTCAGGTGCCGGGCAGTCCTCCTCGTCCCGCTCCGGCGGGACGCCCCGATCCTCCCAGGCCAAGGGACGCGGCGGTCGCGCCTCGGGTGCCAAGTCCACTGGACGCCCCCTGCACTCGGGACAGACGGGTAGGCCCGCCGGCGGGCACTCGGGTCAGGCGGGCCAGGCAGGCAAGAACCGCCGGTCCCCCCAGGGCGGCCAAGGGACCTCGACGCCTCGCTCACGGCAGGCCGCTCCGGGAACCGCTCGCTCCTCCCGGACGAGCTCGACTCAGGCCGCCCGCTCCGATCGTCGTCGACACGGCTGGGGCGCGGGCCTCCAGTGGGCCCACATCGGCGGTGGACGGCTGTCCGGAGCGCCCGACTCGGTCCCGCAGGGCCCCGACCAGCCCCGCAGCGGGCGCCTGCGCAAGCCGGTCCCGCCCCAGCCCCGCTACGGTCTGCGCCGTGCCCTGGTGCTGGGCGGAGTCCTGCTGATCCTCCTGCTGTTCGTCGTGGCCATCGTTGTCGGCTACCTCTGGGTCCGCAACACCATCCGCAGCCAGGACGAGGAGCGCGCCGCCGCTCAGGTGCACACCGTCTACCCCACGCCGGGAAAGTGCGACCCCTCGACCTTGAAGAGTACGGTCCAGGGGCCCGAGTCCGTCGGTGTCGGCGCCGGGGCGACCTTCTCCATCTCGCTGGTCAACGGCGGCCAGGCACCCTGCCTGATCGACGTCGGCAGCCAGGCCCTGGGGGTGCGGGTCACCTCGGGCTCCCAGCAGGTGTGGGACTCTGTCACCTGCCCCGTGGGCCAGACCGAGAAAGCCCTCCTCCTGCCGGCGGGCAAGGGTGCCGATGTCACCGTGACCTGGAACGGCAACGCGGCCACCTCCGACTGCGCAGCAGCGAACGCCGCACCGGCCTCTCCGGCCGGCGCATCGGCCTCCCCGACTCCAAGCGCTACCGCATCCTCCTCTGCGAGCCCCTCAGTGGGTCAGGCGCAGACCGCCCCCGGCAGCGCTGCGGGCGCGGGGACCTACCGTTTCCGCTTCGTCATGGGGGACAAGGACCTCACTGAGGACCGGGTCTTCGTCGTCGGCTGACGGCCTTCTGCAGGCGGGTGCCGGGGCGGCCGCCGGAAAGGCCTGGCGACCGACGAGCTCAGGAGTAGCGCTCCACGACGGAGATCTCCGCCAGCCGTGACAGCCCGTCGCGCAGGGTCCGGGCCCGCTGGGCGCCCACGCCCTCGACGGCCTCGAGCTCCTCGATGGTGGCGCCGAGGACCCCCTGCAGGGACCCCCACTGCTCGACGACGGCGCGCGCCGTCACCACGGGCAGGCGCGGGATCTTCGAGAGGATCCGCAGGCCGCGCGGGGAGACCTGAGCGTCCAGGTCCTGGCCGTCAATGCCGCCCAGGCCCATGGAGCGCGCCACCATCGCCAGGTCCAGGAGGGCGGGGGAGCCCACCCACTTCAGGCGCGCATCGACGGTGGCCGTGTCCAGGCCCTCGGGCAGGTAGTCCTCCAGGAGGAAGCCGTGCTCGGCGAGCAGGCCCCGGGTGAGCTCCTCGACCTGGAGGGCCAGGAGGCGCCCGTCGGTGCCGAGCTCCAGGACGTAGGAGTCGATGTCGGCCGAGATGCGGCGGACCATCTCCATGAGCTGGAGCACCGAGGTGACGTCACGGACGGTGACGAGGTCCTCGATCTCCAGGGAGTCCAGGCCGGCGGAGGTCTGGTCGAGGCGGGCCTTGTAGCGCTCCAGGGCGGACAGGGCCTGGTTGGCGCTGGCCAGGATCGACTCGCTGGGCTCCAGGACGTGGCGCTTGCCGTCCACGTACAGGGAGATGATCCGCATCGACTGGCTCACGGAGATGACCGGGTACCCGGTCTGGCGGGCCACGCGCTCGGCGGTGCGGTGACGCATGCCCGTCTCCGAGGTCTGGATCGAGGCGTTGGGCAGCAGCTGGACGTTGGCGCGCCGGATCCGGGCGGTGTCCATGTCGACGACGACGCCGCCGTCCATCTTGGCCAGCTCGCGCAGGCGGGCGGCGGAGAGCTCGACGTCCAGGTGGAAGCCGCCCGAGGAGATGGCCTCCACCACCGGGTCGAAGCCCAGCACGATGATCGCCCCGGTACGACCGCGCAGGATCCGCTCCAGGCCGTCGCGAAGAACGGTGCCGGGAGCGACGAGCGCAAGCGTCTCGCGCAGCTGGCCAGCGGCCTCGATCATCATCTCTCCTGATCTCGCGGTGTCCTGGGGAAGGGATCGCATCGTGTGCCTGCCGGGGCATGGACCGCGCTAGGGACCTTCGGGTCTCACAACGCCCAGGTGAGCGCATACCCCGGTGCTCACGCCTCCATGGTATCGGCAGGCGGGCCGACCTTCGGAGAGGGCCTTCCCACACTGGACCGGTCGGTCTGTTGGCGGCGCCTGGCCGATCCACGGCGGACACGCTGATTGCTCACCAGCTGTGCCCGCTCCTTAGCTCGGTGCTGTCCGTGCCGTCCTAAGTCGCCCTGTCAGCCACGCGGGAGTGCTGCCCCCATGGCCTCACCCACGTGCGCGACCGGCAGCACCTGCATCCCGGCGACCTCGCGCAGCTCGGCCGAGCCCGCCAGCGGCACGATCGCCCGGTCGAAGCCGAGACGGGAGGCCTCCGCCAGGCGCCGCTGGATGCCGACGGTGGCCCGCACCTCACCGGTGAGCCCCACCTCGCCGAAGGCCACGAGGCCAGCAGGTGTGGGCAGGTTGCGCGCGGCCGAGACCACGGAGATGGCCACCGCCAGGTCCGTGGCCGGCTCGACGGCGCGGGCCCCGCCCACGGTGGAGACGTAGACGTCCGCGCTGGAGGTGTCCACCCGCAGCCTGGCGCTGAGAACCGCCAGCGCCATGGCCGTGCGCGAGTGGTCCACCCCGGAGGTGGTGCGCCGCGGGGAGCCGGCGTTGGTGGGGGCCACGAGCGCCTGGATCTCCACCGGCATGGGGCGGCGCCCCTCCAGGGTCACGGTGGCGCAGGTGCCCGGCACCTCGGAGCGGGCGGCGGACAGGAACAGGCCCGAGGGGTCCGCCAGCCCCACGATGCCCCGCTCGCCCAGGTCGAAGCAGCCGACCTCATCGGTGGGGCCGTAGCGGTTCTTGACGGCCCGCAGCAGCCGCAGGCGGGCGTGACGGTCCCCCTCGAACTGGGTGACGACGTCGACCAGGTGCTCCAGGACCCGGGGCCCGGCGATCCCGCCGTCCTTGGTCACGTGCCCCACGAGCAGCACGGGGATATTGCGCTCCTTGGCTACCGCGATGAGCGCACCGGCCACGGCCCGCACCTGGGTGACGCCCCCGGCACTGCCCTCGACCTGCGCCGAGGCGATGGTCTGAACCGAGTCCACCACCAGCAGGGAGGGACTGGCCACCTCCACGTGCCCCAGCAGGGCTCCCAGCTCGGTCTCCGCGGCCAGGAGCAGCCCCGGATCCAGGGCGTCGATGCGCTCGGCCCGCAGCCGCACCTGCGAGGCCGACTCCTCACCGGTGACGTAGAGGACCGGTCCGTCCCCGCGTTCGCGCGCCACGGCGGCCGCCTTCGCGGCGACGTCGAGCAGCAGCGTGGACTTGCCGACGCCGGGCTCGCCGGCCAGCAGCACGACGGCGCCCGGCACGATCCCGCCGCCCAGGACCCGGTCCAGCTCACCCACCCCGGTGGGGCGGGCCCTGGCCTCCGTGGCGCTGACCTCCCCGATGGGGCGGGCGGCCACGGTCGGTCGCACGGCGCCGGCAGCGCCCAGGGCCCCGCCGGCGCTCCCACCCGGGGCGCCTGCGACCTGAGTCTCCTCCAGGGTTCCCCACTCGCGGCACTCCCGGCACTGGCCCATCCACTTGGGGCTGGACCAGCCGCACTCGGTGCAGCAGTAGGAGACCTTGGGGGCCTTGGGACTCTTCGATGCGGGCATGACGGGAGAGTATCGGGCCCCACCGACATCTATTCGGGCATCGACGTCGGCGTCCTGCGGGCCTCAGTAGCCGACAGGGCCGGTCTGCCCGGGCTGTCCTCCCTGACCGTAGGGCTGCTGGTTCTGGCGATCCTGGCCGTACTGGCCCGACGGCGACACCTGGCCGAGCTGCTGCGGCTGGCCGTACGGGGCCTGCTGCTGAGTGGTCGGAGCCGCCTGCTGGCCGGGGACCTGGCCGTTGCCGGCGCTCTGCGGCGCCATTGGCTGGGCCGCCGGCTGGCCGTACTGCGCCTGGCTGTACTGCGCCTGGCCGTACTGGCCCTGCTGCGGGACCTGCCCTCCCTGGACGTACGGGGCCACGTAACCGGGCACCAGGTGGGGAGACTTCCTGGCCAGGGCAGCGTCGGCGAACCTGCCGATCGCCAGAGCGCCGACAACGGGAAGAATGAAGACCAGGTAGGGGATGCGCACCCTCCCCTCGGCGTTCGTGATGATCCCGATGAAGATCGCGATGTCGATGACGACGCCGATCACGACCATGACGGTCATGATGAGGTAGTAGTAGCGCGTGCGCAGGGGCTGGTCCTTACCGGAGTCCTCGCTGTCAGGGATCCGGGGGTCGTTCTGGGCGGGGTGCTGTGCGCTCATGAGAGACGGCCTTTTCTGTATTCGGGGATTGGTGTCGCAGTGCGCCAGGTGGCGCCACCGGTCCCAGCCTGCCCACAATCGACCGTCAGGTCACCCCCTCCTCATGGGGAGGGGTACCCCGGTGACATGTGCTTCTCTCATGCCGAGCCGGGCACCTCCCGCGTTGCCCTACAAAAAACCGTAGGACGACTCGAAAGATGCCCGGCTCGGTGGCGGTGAGGCCGGCGGGCGTCAGCCGCGGGTGCGGGCCAGCGCCCGGCGGGCCCGCTCGGCGACGTTGTCCCCGGTGAAGCCGTACTCCTCGAACAGGGCGGTGCCGGGGGCGGAGGAACCGTAGTGGTCGATGGAGACGATCTCGCCGGCGTCGCCGACGATCTCGCGCCAGCCCAGGGCGATCCCCGCCTCGATGGCGACCCTGGCGGTGCCGGCCGGCAGCACCTGCTCCCGGTAGGCGGCGTCCTGCTGGGCGAACCACTCCAGGCAGGGGGCGGAGACCACCCGGGTGGGGGTGCCCTCCTTCTGGAGGATGTCCCGGGCGGCCACGGCCACGCCGACCTCGGAGCCGGTGGCGATCAGGACGACCTCGGGGGCCGTCTGGTGCCCATCGGCGTCGGTGGCCTCGGCCAGGACGTAGGCGCCGCGGCGCACGCCCTCGGCGGCGGCCGTGGCGGAGGCGCTCACGGTGAGGTTCTGACGCGACAGGGCGATGCCGGCCGGCTCGTCGTGACGGCGCAGGATCTCCGCCCAGGCCGCGGCGGTCTCATTGGCGTCCCCGGGGCGCACCACGGACAGGCCGGGGATGGCGCGCAGCGCCGCCAGGTGCTCGACGGGCTGGTGCGTGGGGCCGTCCTCGCCGACCCCGATGGAGTCGTGGGACCACACGAAGACCGGGCCGATCCCCATGAGAGCCGCCAGGCGCACGGCCGGGCGCATGTAGTCGGAGAACACCATGAAGGTGCCCCCGTAGGGGCGGGTGAGCCCGTCCAGGGCGATCCCGTTGAGGATCGAGCCCATGGCGTGCTCGCGCACACCGAAGTGGAGGGTGCGCCCGAAGGGCCCATCGCCCTCGGACTGCGCCAGGGCGGCGGGCAGGAAGGAGGGCTCCCCGGCCATGGTCGTGTTGTTCGAGCCGGCCAGGTCCGCCGACCCGCCCCACAGCTCGGGCACCACGCCGGCCAGGGCGGAGAGCACCTTGCCCGACGCCGCACGGGTGGCCAGGGACTCACCCACCTCCCAGGTCGGCAGGGCCTCCTCAAGGCCCTCGGGCAGGCGGTGGGCCTCAAGGCGCTCCAGCAGCGCGGCACCGGCGGGGTTGGCCTGCTGCCAGGTCGCGAAGCGCGCGTCCCAGTCCGCTCGGGCGGCCCGGGCGTTGTCGGCGGCCTGCTTGCGGGCGTGGGAGACGACGTCCTCGGGCAGGATGAAGCTCTGCTCGGGGTCCAGGCCCAGGGCCCGCTTGAGCCCGGCGACCTCCTCGGCCCCGAGCTTGGAGCCATGGGAGGACTCCTGGCCCTGCTTGGTCGGGGAGGGCCAGGCGATAATGGTGTGCAGACGGATCAGCGACGGACGCGCGCTCTCGGCGCGGGCCGCCACGATGGCCTCGTGCAGCTCCTCGAGGTTCTCCGCGTAGCCGTCGGGGCCGGTGCGCCAGTCGACGTCGAGCACCTGCCAGCCGTAGGCCTCGAAGCGGGCCGAGACGTCCTCGGTGAAGGCGATGTCCGTGTTGCCCTCGATGGAGATGTCGTTGTCGTCGTAGATGGCGATGAGGTTGCCCAGCTGCTGGGTGCCGGCCAGGGAGGCGGCCTCCGAGGACACGCCCTCCTGCATGCAGCCGTCGCCCAGGACCGTGTAGACGAAGTGGTCGAAGACCGACTCGCCCAGCGGGGTGCCGGCGTCGAGCAGCCCGTGCTCGCGGCGCGCAGCCATGGCCAGGCCCACCGCGTTGGCGAAGCCCGCCCCCAGCGGGCCCGTGGTGGTCTCCACCCCGGGAACCTCGCCGAACTCGGGGTGGCCCGGCAGGCCGGCCGGAGAGCGGAAGGCCGTGAAGCCCTCCAGGTCGATGTCGTATCCGGCCAGGAACAGCTGGATGTACTGCACCAGCGAGGCGTGCCCGATGGACAGGACGAACCGGTCCCGTCCCAGCCACCCCGGATCCGCCGGGTCGTGGACCATCTCACGCTGGTAGAGCAGCCACGCCACCCCGGCCAGGGAGATCGGCGTACCGGGGTGGCCCGACCCCGCCTTCTCCACGGCGTCGGCGGCCAGGGCCTTGGACACCGCGATGGTCTGACGGTCGAGGTCGGTGAGCAGCGGCTCAGTGCTCATAACTGAGGACTCCTTGTGCATGAGGGTGCGTCTTGCTCGCGGCCACGGGCGCCGTGACGATGGTGCACTGTCGGTGCATCGCGGTGCCTCCGCGGGCGGGCATCAAGGGTGATCCTTCCCGCTTCCGCGGGGGCGGGCAAGTACAGGCACGAGTGCGTGTGTCTTTCACACTCGGGGGCTGTTCCCAGACGCGGTGGTCCTTGCCCGTAGATTGGGCCGCATATGGGTACAGCAAGAGGACACGCGACGCCGTCGGTGGAGCACGGCAGCGCTTTGGAGCAGATCGACTCCCGGCCCCTGACGGGCCATCAGCGAAGCATCATCGCTCTGGCGATCGTCGCCAACATCTCTGAGTTCTTCGACATGTTCCTCATCGGCTTCGCCGTCGTCCAGCTTCAGAAGGAGTGGAGCCTGGGCGGCTTCGAGACCGGTGTCATCCTGGCCTGCTCCGGGCTGGGCACGGTGCTCGGCTCGGTCCTGTGGGGCCGGGCCGCCGACCGGATGGGCCGACGACGCACCTTCTTCTGGTGCGTCCTGCTCTTCACCGTCTTCACCCTGGCCTCGGTGTTCACCCCCACCGGCTGGTGGATGATGCTGGCCCTGCTGCGGGTGCTGGTCGGAGTGGGCGTCGGGGGCCTCAACATCGTCTCCATCCCCTACGTCCAGGAGTTCGTGCCCACCAGGCAGCGGGGCCTGCTGGCCGGACTGGGCTCGGTGTTCATCCCGCTGGGGCTCTTCCTGGGTTCGCTGGCGCAGCGGGTCCTGCACGACAACTGGCGCGGCCTCATTGCGCTGGGGGTCGTCCCGATCCTCCTGCTGGCTTGGATCCGGATCGTCCCGGAGTCTCCCCGCTTCCTGCTCTCCCACGGGCGCGAGCGCGAGGCCCGCGAGTCCATCGCCTGGGCCCTGGAGCTGAGCTCCGACGACGTCGGAGTCCTGCCGCCGGTGCGGACCGGGCCGCGCATCGCCTACGGCGAGCTGCTGCGCAAGCACCTGCGGGCTCTGCTCATCGTCTCGGTCGGCTCCTTCTGCTTCATCCTGGGCTCCTTCACCGTGCAGTCCTGGGGGCAGACGCTCCTGGAGGTCGGCTTCACCGACATCGGCGCCGACGCCGTGGGGACGCTCTTCATGGGCGTATCTCTGGTGGATCTGCTGGGGCGCCTGGCCTCGGCCTGGCTCGCCGACCGGATCGGGCGGCGCTGGACGTTGTTCTCCTTTGGGATCCTCGGGGCCCTGGGCGCGGTCGTCGTGGCCTTCTCTGCCCACTGGGAGACCTCCTGGATCGTCTTCTTCACCGGCATCTGCCTCACGATGGGCTTCGGCGACGGTGCCTTCGGGATCCTCAACGCCTTCGGCGGCGAGCAGTTCCCCAACGACGCCCGGGGGACCGGCCTGGGCCTGGGCTACGGCATCGGCGCGAGCGCGAAGATCGTCGGGCCGCTGCTCATGGGGGCGATGATCGGCTCCGGCAGCCTTCAGGATCTGGCGCACCCGCTGGCGGCCGTCTTCCCGGCCTTCCTCTTCTTCGCGGTCATGCTGGTCCTGGGCGGCTTCATCTACCTGCTGGCCCGCGAGACCAAGGGCGAGAGCCTCGAGGACATCTGAGTGCCCGAGCGCTTCGAGGGCGTCGGCGGTGGCGGGCTCAGGACTTCCAGGCGGTGGCCGGGTAGAAGGCGCTCTCGTTGCAGAACCCGTAGGGCGTCACCGTCACTATCTCGTGCTGGCCGCCGGTTCTGGACTGTGAGATTACCTCACCGGTGTCCAGGTCGATGAGGTGCAGGCGGCCTCCATTGAGGGTGAGGTAGAGGATGGAGCCGTAGATCGCCGCACTCTGGTAGGACTCCTCCTCGGTGGACTCTCGGGTCAGCAGCGCGGTCGCCGAGCCGTTCTTGCGGACCTGGATGTGGTCGGTCCTCCTGATGACGTATCCGTTGCTCGCGGTCAGGGTGGGGTGCTTGTCCTCCTTGTCGACCGGCAGGTCCGTCAGCTCGGTGCGCTCACCGGTGGTGAGGTTGATGCTCACCTCGGGGTAGGGCGGCTCCTTCGTGCGGCTGTCGGTGGCGTAGAGGTAGCCCTGGTGCACGAGCTGTGCGCTCAGGTTCTCGATGGGGTGGGTGAGGCCGTCGGCGAGCGTGACGATGGCCGTCTGGACCTTCGCGTCGTCACCGAGCAGGGCCACCGCCTCGCCGCCGGCCACCGCGCAGAAGCTCTGGGAGGTGGCGGAGGCCAGGTCGAACTGCACGGACAGGTCCTTCGCAGACAGCCGCAGGGCCCGGTGCGGGACGCTGGTGGTGACCAGGAGGCCGGCGCCGTCGGAGGTCAGCGTGATCGAGGAGCCGGCGCGGTAGGTCGACTCCCTCGCCTTGAGGGCGAGATTCTCCCCGAGCAGCGCGCTGGCGACGATGCGGCGGTCGGCCAGACGGATCTTCAGCAGACTGACCCGTCCCCGGTTCTCGGGGCGCTCGTCGAGGACGTCCTCGCGGCCGGTGATGAGGTAGGCGAACTCGTCGTCGCAGGTGGCGGCGCAGGTGAACTGCTCGGTGACGAGTGTGCCGGGGCTGGGGGCGATGGGGTTGCTTGCGGGAACACCGCCGACGGGGGGAACGGTCATCGGCTCGATGCGATACCCGTGCTCGGAGTCCTCCGGCACGATGCCGTAGGTCGTCGGCCCCTTCAGGTCAACGAGGATGGGGCGGTCGCCGGACAGGCCGGCGGTCTCGTCGTCGCTGTTGACGTCATAGGCGATGAGAAAGGAGCCGTGGACGGTCTCGATCATCGCGTTGGTGGGCCAGGGGTGGTTCTGATTCTCCTTGACGCGCAGGGGCCACACCGCCTCACCGCCGAAGTCGGTCGGGATGGAGGGGGCCTTCGGGAGCGTGGACAGTGACGCGTGAAGGACGGTGGGGGGCTGAGGGGTCAGGGTACGTGCGATGCGCTGGCGGACGTCCGCGCAGCCACTCAGGGACAGGGCGCCGGCGCCCGCGGCGGCGCCGAGTGCGGCGGTGAGAAAGATGCGACGACGCATGATGACCTGCCCGGTACTGACTGTGCGGAATGACGGGGACATGCTACGTGGCCGGGTGCGGTTGAGCGGACATATTCCGCACCCGGCCACGTGGATGATCTCGATTTGTTTCAGACCTACCGGTTGTCAGTGCTCCGGGTGCTCGACGACGGCGGCCGGGGCTGCGCCGTCGTGGTCAGCGGAGCCGGCGTGGTCGGCGGAGGTGTCCGAGCCCGGCAGGTGGCTGCCCACCATGTCGGTCAGTCCGGTGCCCACGAGGCTGCGCAGGATGAGATCGAGCTGCTCGACGTTGTTGGCCACCGCCTTGGGCAGGGCGGAGGCGCCCTCGGTGGAGATGATCGACAGGTCGCGCACGCTGGCCAGCGGCTCGCTCAGGGCCCGGGCGATCTCGGGGGCCTTGTCCAGCAGCATCTGGCGGGTGGCGGCCTCGCCGTACTTGGCCAGGGCGTCCGCCTTGTCGCTCATGGCCTTGGCCTCGGCCTCACCGGCGGCGCGGATCGTGTCGGCCTCGGCCTGGCCTCGGGCCGCGATGGCCTCGGCCTCGGCGCGGGCCCGGGCGGCGGTCGCCTTGGCCTCGGCCTCGGCGCGGGCCACGGTGGCCTGAGCCTGGGCCTCGGCGTCCAGACGGGTGCGCTCGGCGTCGGCCTGGGCCCGCAGCAGCGCCTCGGTCTTGGAGGCCTGAGCCTCCTGCTCGCGCTGGTAGCGGGCGGCGTCGGCGGGCTTGCGCACCGTGGAGTCCAGCTCGCGCTCGGTCAGGGCGGCCTTGGCCTCGGCCGCCTCCTGCCCGATGATGGCGATCTCGCGCTCCTTGGCGGCGCGGGCGATCGGGCCGGCGGAGTCGGCGTCGGCCTGGGCCTTGTCCGTCTCGGCCTTGAGCTGGGCCTGACGCAGGGACAGGTCGCGCTCGCGCTCGGCGATCTGCTGACGGGAGGTGACCTCGGCGTCGCGGGCCTCGCGCTCGGCGTTGGCCCGCGCGATGCGGGCGTCCTTCTCGACGCGCTGCTGCTCGGGCACGCCCAGGGACTCGATGTAACCGCCGGCGTCGGTGATCTCGGAGACCTGGAGCATGTCGATCTCCAGACCCATGTTGGCCATGATGCTCTTGGCGTCGTCGAAGACGTTGCGCTGCAGGGCGTCGCGGTCGGAGATGAGGTCGGTGACCGTCATGTGGCCGATGATCGAGCGCAGGGAGCCGATGAGCGCCTCGCGGGCGGAGTCGGCGATGGCCTGGTCCGTGTTGGGCTTGCCCAGGAAGCGCTTGGCGGCGGCGCGCACCTGCTCGTCGGAGTCGCCCACCTTGACGGCGGCCACGGCGGCGACGTTGACGTTGATCTTGTTCTCGTCCTCGGCGGTGACCTTGAAGCCGATCGTGGTCTGGGTGAAGGGCAGGTACTGGATGGTCTGGATGACCGGCAGGACGAAGTCGCGTCCACCGGGGTGGACGATCTTGACCGTGCCCCGGTTCGATCCGGAGATCAGGCCGGTGAGGTTGGAGGGGACGACGACGATGCGGCTGAACAGGTAGGCGACCGCCGCGAGCACGATGATGGCGACGATGACGATCAGGCCGATGATTGATGCACCCATGCGGGTTCCTTTCTATGCGGGGAGAGGGGATGAAGGAGGATGGTGGGCAGACGGCGTGAGCAACGGGTGGGGCGTGCGATCGGTCAGCGGCTCCCGGTGGGCTCAGCTGCTGATCTGCTCCCAGGGGGCGATGTCCAGGGTGGAGTCGACGGCGTCGAGCACCCAGGCGCTCTGCCCCGAGTGCAGCGGCTGCTCGGAGCGCGCCGGCAAGGTGAGCTGGTGGCCGCGCGTGATGGCACGAACTTCGCCGCTGCCGTCCTTCCACCACAGGACGGTGACCTTCTCGCCGACCAGCTCGGCGGCAGTGGGAGGAGCCG
>ERZ772912.930-NODE-930-length-12417-cov-8.022165_pt1 | contig 12417 bp, 10 predicted proteins | sample MGYA00512119_ERZ772912 | MGnify/ENA primary metagenome ERZ772912 (study PRJEB29015, sample SAMEA2738048) | human oral metagenome | biome: human oral; feature: human-associated habitat; material: saliva | place: China | collected 2230 ...
CAGGCCCGCCCAGGCCGGACCGGCCTGAACCGGAGCGGCCAGCTCGGCGAGCAGGGCTGACATCGCCTCCGAGTCCGTCTCGCGCCGCTCGTAGGACCAGTCGTCCAGTCCGAGCCCGGCGTAGGCGGCCCGGTGCAGCACGGGTGACAGCGAGTGGCTCACCGGGCTGCCGATGACGGCAGCACGGTGGCGGATCACCTCGGCCGGCGACTCAGCCACTCTTCTTCTCGCCGTTGCAGATCTCCTGGTTCTTCTTGCAGTAGTCGTTGAGCTTCTTGGTGTTGGCCTTCTGCTCCTCGTTGGTGGAGGCGAACAGGGTCTCACCGGTCTCGAGGTTCACCGTGACGAAGTAGAGCCAGCTCCCGGCCGGCGGGTTGAGAACCGCCTTGATGGCCGCCTCGCCGGGACTGCCGATCGGCCCGGGCGGGAGACCCTTGTGAACGTAGGTGTTGTACGGGTTGTTGGCGTCCTGAGTCTCCGCCTCGGAGGGGATGCCCCCGTAGCGCCCCAGGCCGTACTGCACTGTCGAGTCCATCTGAAGCAGTCCATGGGTCTCCCCATCAGTCTGCTCCAGACGGTTCTCGATGACCCGTGCCACCTGCCCGTAGTACTGCTCCTTGTTCACCTCTCGTTCGACGATGGAGGCCTTGATCAGAACCTTCTGGTAGTCCTCCTTGGGCACCTTGAGCTCTTTGAGCCGGGTGACGGTCTGGGAGACCATCTTCTTGACCAGGTCCTTCGGCGTGGCGTTCTCGGCGACGTCGTAGGTGCCCGGAGCGAGCCATCCCTCGACGTTGCCGCCGGCCTCGGCAGGCAGGCCGATGGCCGCAGAGTCGGCATAGGCCGCCTCGACCTGCTCATCGGTGAAGTTTCCGACCTTCTTGAGCCGCTCCTTGACGCTCTGCTTGGTGGAGCCGGCAATGACGGTCAGCGTGTGATCGCCCTTGCTCTCAGGATCAAGCAGTGCCTGGAGCGCGGAGCTGGCCGACATCTTCTTCTTGAGCTTATAGGTTCCCGGCTGGATCGTCGTTCCCTTGGGGTTGTTCTTCGCCGCATTGGTGAAGGCCTTGCCGGAGGCGACGACGCCTTTGCTCTGCAGGATGTCGCCGATGTCCGCCCCGGAGGCCCCCTCCGGGATCGTCACGGTGACCTCGCCCTCACCCTCGCCCTTGTAGTCCTCGGCGTGAGTCGCCTGTGCGGAGGCGTCGCGCATGATCCCGATGGCCTTGTAGCCCAGGACGCCGACAGCCACGAGGGTGATGACGATGACAAGGCTCGTCAGCCAGTGCCGGCGCCGCTTGCGCTGACGGCGCTCGACCTTCTCCATGCGCCGCTGCCTGCGGCTCTTGGGCTTGTCCTTGGCGTCACCAGCGTCCTCATCGCGCTGGATGCCGAGCTCGGCGAAGAAATCGTCGTGGCTCACGCTCTGCCTCTCTTGATCGGGTGGACTCGCTCACCGGCCGGAACCCCGGACATCCGCTCAGTTGTGATGGCCTGTTCGAGGATGACGACCGCCGCCGCTTGGTCGACGATACCGCGGAAGCTCCTCTCCTTCAGGCCAGCCGCATGCAGATCCCGGTGAGCGGAGACGGTGGTGAGCCGCTCGTCTACCAGCCGGACGCACACCCGCCGTGGCAGGCGGCTCGCCAGATCTCGCGCCCACGCTCGGGCGTCCTTGGTCGAGCTCGAGCTGCCACCACCCATGTGCTTGGGCAGGCCGACGATCACCTCAAAGGCACCGTACTCCTCGACAAGGTCAACGGCCTCGTCGAGGTCTGCACCATAGCGGTCCCGCCTGAGAGTTACCACAGGAAACGACAGGATCGCGTCCTGATCGCAACGAGCGACACCAATACGTGCCTGTCCGACATCGAAGGCGATGCGCACGCCAGGGCGGACATCCATCGAGTCCGGTTGAGTCGATGAGTCTGTCACGGGATCTGCAAGACGGTAGGGGACGATCCGGCTGACCGGATCAGGCCTGGATCTGCTCGGCCACGGCGCGCAGAGCCTCGTCCAGAGCCTGAGGGTTCTGACCGCCGCCCTGAGCCAGATCGTCCTTGCCGCCGCCACCGCCGCCCAGCACCTGAGCGGCGGTGCGCACCAGGGCGCCGGCCCGGATGCCCTGGTCACGTGCACCGGCATTGGTGGCCACGACCACGACCGGACGCGAGCCCACGACCGCGCCGACAGCGACGACTGCCGGTTCTGCCTCACCGAGCCGGCTGCGAGCGTCGAGGACCAGCGAGCGTACGGCGTCGGCCGAGCCGACGGTTCCGAGGTCGGCTGAGGCGAGACGGATCTCACCCAGCCGGACGGCGTCGGAGACGATTCCGGCCGTGCGCGCGGACAGCGCCGCCTGCTCGGCCGCGGCCAGGCGCTTCTCGGCGTCCTTCAGGCGCGTCATGAGGCTCTCGACGCGCTCGGGCAGGTCCTCGGGGCGGCCCCCGACCATGGTGGAGAGCTGGGAGACCAGCGCGTGCTCCTTGGCCTGGTAGCCGTAGGCGCCCTCACCGACGAGGGCGTCGATGCGGCGCACGCCCGAACCGATCGAGGACTCGCCCAGCACCGCGATGCGGCCGATGTGGCCGGTGCTGGGGACGTGAGTGCCGGCGCACAGCTCCTTGGACCAGTCACCCCCGATGGAGACGACGCGCACCTCCTTGCCGTACTTCTCCCCGAACAGAGCCATGGCGCCGGCGGCTCGGGCTGCGTCGATGTCCATGATCTCGTCGGTGACGGCCAGGTCCTCCGAGAGCCTGGCGTTGACCCGCTCTTCAATGCCGGAGATCTGGTCCGAGGCCAGGGCGGAGCCGTGGCGGAAGTCGAAACGCATACGGGAGGGCGAGTTCTCGCTGCCGGCCTGGGTGGCGTTGTCCGAGACGATCTCGTGCAGCGCCTTGTGCACCATGTGGGTGGAGGTGTGGGCTCGGGCGATCGCCAGGCGGCGCGCCGAGTCGATCTGGGCGAAGGCCTTCTCCCCAACTGCGATCGTGCCCTCGGTCAGGGTGCCGCGGTGAACGTGCAGCCCCTTGACGGGGGCCTGGACGTCATCGACCTCGACGGTGCCGCCGTCGGCCAGTCGGATCGTGCCCTGGTCGGCGAGCTGGCCGCCCATCTCGGCCCAGAACGGAGTCCGGTCCAGGACGACCTCGACCTCGGCCGGGGCGGTGACGACGCTCTGCGGGACGCCGTCAACGAGGATCCCGGCGACGGTGGCATCGGCGGAGGACTCGGTGTAGCCCAGGAAGGTCGAGCCGCCGCCCATCTCCTTCTCCAGCTCGCGGAAGACGCGGATGTCGGCGTGCCCGGTCTTCTTGGCGCGCGCGTCAGCTCGAGCGCGCTCCTTCTGCTCGTTCATGAGGCTGCGGAAGGCGCTCTCATCGACATCGACCCCCTGCTCGGCCGCCATCTCCAGGGTCAGGTCGATGGGGAAGCCGTAGGTGTCGTGCAGCTCGAAGGCGCTCTTGCCCGACACCAGCGGGCGCCCGGAGCGGCCCGCCTCCTTCTTGGCCGAGGCCACCGCGGTGTCCAGGATCGTGGTGCCGGCGGCCAGGGTGCGGCGGAAGGCGTCCTCCTCGCCGTAGGCCACCTCGGAGATGGTGCTCCAGCCGGTCTCCAGCTCAGGGTAGGAGGACTTCATGGCGTCCTTCGAGACGGTCAGCAGCGTGGGCATGGCGGCCTCGTCGACGCCGAGCAGGCGCATGGAGCGCACCGCCCTGCGGATGAGGCGGCGCAGGACGTAGCCGCGGCCGTCGTTGCCGGGACGCACGCCATCGGAGATGAGCATGAGGGCCGAGCGCACGTGGTCGGCGACGACCCGCATGCGCACGTCATCGTGGTAGGCCTCGCCCGCCTCGGGGCCGGCCGAGCCGCGGCCGTAGACCTTTCCGGACAGCTCCTCGGCGGCCTTGATGACGGGGAAGACCTCGTCGATCTCATACATGTTGGGCTTGTCCTGCATGATGAAGGCCAGGCGCTCCAGACCGGCACCGGTATCGATGGCCGTCTGGTCGAGCTTGCCCAGGAGCTCGAAGTCGTGGCCCTTGCCCTCTCCGCGCAGGAACTCGTCGAAGACGAGGTTCCAGATCTCCAGGAAGCGGTCGCCCTGGGTGTCGACGGCGGGACCGCCGTCGGGCCCGTAGGCGGGGCCGCGGTCGTAGTGGATCTCGCAGCAGGATCCGGCAGGGCCGGGCTGGCCCGTGGACCAGGAGATGTCCTTGAAGGGAAGGAGCTGGATCCGCTCGGCGGGAACCCCGATCTCACGGGTCCAGTAGTCGAGGGAGACCTGGTCCTCCTCCCAGATCGTCATCCACAGCCGGTCCCCGTCCAGACCGTAGCCGCCCTCCTCCCGGCTGCCTGTCAGCAGGCCCCAGGCGTAGGAGATGGCCCCCTCCTTGAAGTAGTCGCCGAAGGAGAAGTTGCCGTTCATCTGGAAGAAGGTGCCGTGGCGCGTCGTGATACCGACGTTGTCGATGTCATTGGTGCGGATGCACTTCTGCACCGAGGCGGCCCGGGGCCAGGGGGCCTCCTCGGTCCCCAGGATGTAGGGGATGAAGGGAACCATGCCCGCCACGGTGAACAGGATGGAGGGCTCGGGAGACACCAGGGAGACCGAGGGCCGGATCTCGTGCTCGTTCGCGGCGAAGTAGTCCAGCCAGCGGCTGCGGATCTCGGATGTGCGCATGGGGTCCTCATCCTGTTCGAGGTGTGCCCGGGCACTGCGGCTCTTGGGCCGGGTGCTGGGCGTGTGGGCGTTGTGGTGTGACCGGCCGGCCAGATATGCGGTGGAGACGGTGGAAACAGTCGCCTGCGGGCTGGGAGCCGGTCGGGTTGCTCCATGGTGAGCGTACTCCCACGCCGGGGCGCCCCGAACCTCTCATGGGTCCGGGGCGCCCCGGCGTCAGGTGAGCGTGAGGGTCAGCGCGAGTAGTACTCGACGACCATCTGGACGTCACAGGTCACGGGGACCTCGTCGCGCTTGGGGCGGCGCACCAGCGTGGCCGAGAGCTTCTCGAGGTCCACGTTGAGGTACTCCGGGACGGGGGGCAGCACGTCGCGGTGCGCACCGGCGGCGGCGACCTGGAAGGGCACCATCACCTGGGAGCGGGGACGGACCTGGATGGTCTGGCCGGGCTTGACGCGGTAGGAGGGGCGGTCCACGACCTTGCCGTCGACGAGGATGTGGCGGTGGACCACGTCCTGGCGGGCCTGGGCGATGGTGCGGGCGATCCCGGAGCGCAGGACGAGGGCGTCCAGGCGCATCTCGAGCAGCTCGACGAGGGACTCACCGGTCAGGCCCTGGCCGCGACGGGCCTCCTCGAAGACGCGCTGGAGCTGGGCCTCGCGGATGCCGTACTGGGCGCGCAGGCGCTGCTTCTCCTTGAGGCGGACGGCGTAGTCGGACTCGGTGCGGCGGCGGGCGCGGCCGTGCTCACCGGGGCCGTAGGGGCGGCGCTCGAAGTAGCGCACGGCCTTGGGGGTCAGCGGGATGCCGAGGGCGCGAGAGAGGCGCACCTGGCGGCGGGAGCGTGAAGAGCTCATGTGTGTCATTCCTGTCGGATCGATGGTCGCACGCCGTGGCGGGAGGCGACGGCGCGGGGTCAAGCCTCGGTTCGGGCCGGGACCCCAGGAGGTCCGCATCGTCGTCGACCGGTAGCACCTGCAGCAGGCGCCTGCCGTCTCCGATGTGGACAACTCGAGAACTGTAGCGTGCTCACCGGCGAAAACCCAGGTTGGAACCGCCCGGTGTGAGGCGGTCCTCAAGCTCTGCCCGCCCCCACTTGAGGCATTCATGATGCGTGCTGTCGCTCATCGAGGATGCGCCTGACCGCCTCAAGGCGGGAGGTCAGCTGCTTCTCGAAGCCGTTTCCTGTGGGCCGGTAGTACCGGCTGCCCTCGAGCCCGTCGGGCAGGTACTGCTGGCCGACGACGGCGTGGGGGAAGTCGTGCGGGTAGCGGTAGCCCTTGCCGTGCCCGAGCCCCTCGGCCCCGGCGTAGTGGGCATCGCGCAGGTGAGCGGGCACGGCCGCGGCCTTCCCGGCCCGCACATCGGCCAGCGACTCGTTGAGCGCCACAGTGACCGCGTTGGACTTGGGAGCGGTGGCTACTGCGAGCGCGGCCTCGGCCAGGATGAGCCCGGACTCCGGCATCCCGATCATGGCGACCGCCTGCTGGGCGGCCACGGCGGTGGACAGCACCGTCGGGTCGGCGAGCCCCACGTCCTCGGCGGCGTGAATGACGATGCGCCGGGCGATGTAGCGGGGGTCCTCCCCAGCGGCGATCATGCGCGCCAGGTAGTGCATGGTGGCGTCGGGGTCCGAGCCGCGCATCGACTTGATGAAGGCGCTGATGACGTCGTAGTGCTGGTCTCCGGCGCGGTCGTAACGCACCGCGGCCACGTCCGCGGCCCGCTCGACGTCGGCCACCTCGATGAGAGGCGACGTGCCGGAAGCGGGCGTCTGCGCCAGGACCGTGCCGGCGGCGGCCTCCAGCACGGTGAGCGCCTTGCGGGCGTCGGAGCCGGCCATGCGCACGATCTGCTCGCGCGCCTCCTCGCTGATGCCCACGGTGCCGGCCAGGCCCCTCTCGTCATCCAGCGCGCGATCGATCAGGCGCCCGATGTCATCGGCCCCCAGAGGCTGGAGCGTCAGGAGCAGGGAGCGGGACAGGAGCGGTGAGACAACGCTGAAGGACGGGTTCTCCGTGGTGGCCGCGATGAGCGTCACCCACCGGTTCTCCACGCTGGGCAGCAGGGCGTCCTGCTGGGAGCGGGAGAATCGGTGCACCTCGTCGATGAACAGCACCGTCTCCTCCCCCGCCGCCAGACGACGCCTGGCATCGGTCACGACGGCGCGCACGTCCTTGACTCCGGCCGTCACCGCTGACAGCTCCACGAACCTGCGGCCGCTGCCCCGTGCCACCAGGTAGGCCAGCGTCGTCTTGCCGGTTCCGGGTGGGCCCCACAGGATGACCGAGGACAGGGAGGAGCTAGACGGCCGCGCGGCGGCGCCCCGTTCACCAGCATGGGAGCCCCCGCTCGCCTCGGCCGGCTCCACGAGGCGGCGCAGAGGCGATCCGGGGGTGAGCAGGTGCGCCTGCCCCTGAAGCTCATCGAGTGTGCGCGGCCGCATCCGCACCGCCAGCGGCGCGTGGGAGTCCACGGGGATCCCGGCGTCATCCGTGCCGGCCGACTCGAACAGGTCCATGCGCCGACCCTATCTCCCCTACCGCCGGCCCCACGGACGCACGATACTCAGGCGCTTGCAAGGCCTGACGTGGAAGCAGACCCGGCAAGCACCGCCAGCGCGGCGATGGCCGAGTCGGTCGCAGGTCGGCCACAGGTCGGTCACAGGAGGCTGATGTCTCCGGCGCCCTCGCGCAGCACCTCGGGGACGTCGTCTGTCAGGTCGATGACGCTGGTGGGCTCCCCCTGTCCGACCGGCCCCTCGATGACAACGTCGATGAGGTGCCCCAGCGACTCCTGGATCTCCCATCCGTTGGTCTCGGGCTCCTCCTGGCCGGGGCGGATGAAGGTGGAGGACAGGATGGGGGCGCCGAACTCGGCGACGAGGGACTGGGTGATGGCGTGGTCGGGGATGCGCACGCCCAGCGTGTGCTTCTTGGGGTTGAGCGTCATCCGGGGCACGTCCTTGGTGCCCTTGAGGATGAAGGTCCACGGCCCCGGGGTGAGCCGCTTGATGAGCCTGAAGGCGTTGTTGCCGACGATGGCCAGCGGCCCGACCTGGGCGAAGTCGGCGCACACGAAGGTGAAGTTGTGCTTGCCGTCGAGCTGGCGGATGGTGCGGATCCGGTCCAGCCCCTCCTTGTTGCCCGGCGCGCAGGCCAGGGCGTATCCGGAGTCGGTGGGGTAGGCGACCAGGCCGCCGTCGCGCAAGGTGGCGACGACCTTCTCAACGAGACGGGCCTGAGGATTGACGGGGTGGAGCTCGATGTAGCGTGCCATGCGCCCACCCTACCGCGAGTGACAGGTCTCACACAGCATTCCGAAGGCAGGAGAACGTCAGCCGCGAGGGATCTGGTGAGGGACGTCGGAGAAGACACCGGTCACGCCCCAGTTGAAGAGCTCGTTGGCTCGGCTCGGCGAGTTGACGGTCCAGACGTTGACGCCGTAGCCCTCGGCCCGAAACTCCTGAACCTGCTGCCGGGTCAGGCCGGAGTCCTCGGGATGGATGAAGTCGGCGCCCACGATCTCAAGGGTGCTCCTCCAGTCACCCGACAGCGCACGACTCTCATAGAGGCACCCCACGGGGACCTCCGGGGCGCGCTGCTTGAACAGGTGGAGCAGGAGGTGGCTGAAGGAGGAGACGATGACCTTGACGTCGGGGCGCAGGCGCTCGAGCTGTGTGATGACACCGTCGATGAGGCGCAAGGTCGCCTCCTTGCCGGTCTCATTGGGCTTGATCTCGATGTTGGCGTTGAGACCGCTGTCGTTCATGAGGTCGATGAGATCGCTCAGGGCGGGCAGCGGCTCACCCACAAACCGAGGGGAGAACCAGCCTCCGGCGTCGATGCCCGCCAGATCGGCCGCCGTCAGGTCGTCGTACCGACCGGTGCGATTCGTGGTCCGGTCCAGGGTGGAGTCATGGCAGATGATGACTGTTCCGTCGGCGATGACGTCGACGTCGGCCTCCACCCACGTCACCTGATGATCCACCGCACAACGGAAAGCGGCCATGGTGTTCTCCGGGGCCAGCGAGCTCAGGCCCCGGTGCCCGAAGATCATGCGACCCTCGCCGCACACGCGCCCACCACTGTCTGAGGTGCCCGATGACATGGCCGGAATGCTACCCGAGTCGCGCACACGCGCATCATGGAAGGTCGGTTGACATCAAGGCGAGTTGATATAAAATCCCTTGTATGCGAAAGGTCGCCACACCACCGGAGGCCCCCCTTGGGGAGGACTCGGCCGTGGTGCAGCTGTTCAAGGCGCTGGCTCACCCCATGAGGGCGAGCATCGTCTACCGCCTCATCAGCTCACCGGCTGACGTCACCGAGCTGGTGACGTTCCTCGGCGTCTCCCAGCCCCTGGTCTCGCACCACCTGCGGGTCCTGCGCAACGCCCACTTGGTCGAGTCGGTCCGCGACGGCAAGCGCCAGAGCTACTCCCTCATTGACGACCATGTCGCATCCATCTTCATCGACACCCTCGAGCACACGAAGGAGCACGATCATGACTGCCACCACTGAGCACCGCCCCGCTGAGGCCCACCAGCACACCCACGGCCCCGACTGCGGGCACCTGGCCGTCATCCACGGAGACCACGTGGACTACATTCACAACGGCCACGCCCACCACGAGGACAACGGCCACTACGACGAGTGCGACACCTGCTCGTGCGAGCACTGCTCGGACCCCTGCGCCGTGTGCGAGTGCGAGGACTGCACCTGCCCCACCTGCAACCACAACACCTGCTCGTGCGAGCACTGCTCGGACTCCTGCTCCTCGTGCACCTGCGAGGACTGCACCTGCCCGACCTGCACGCACGCCGCCTGAGCGACTCAGTCAGTCACCCCTGAACGCACTCCGCCTTCAGGAGGTGCACCCCTGTGAGGGCCTTTTGCCGAATGACGTATGTCGGCAGGAGGCCCTCACGGTTTGCGGCAACGCTGTAGCCGGCGGCGCCCGACGCAGACGGAGCGGGAGGCCCCTGGACGATGAGGCTCAGGGAATGGCGGGTTTGCACCGATGCGCACGCGCAACGATCATGTGCCCATGAGCAGTCCCCTCCCTGTTTCCGGTGCTTCTGGGCACGTCGCACCGCCTGTGCCCGGTGTCCGTCTGGGACAGGTGCTGGGTCAGGGAGGATTCGCCACCGTCTACGCCGGGGAGCAGGTCTCGTTGGGGCGCCCAGTGGCTGTCAAGATCGACTCCAGGCCGCTGCACGACGAGCGCAACCGCCGACGTTTCATGCGGGAGATGGCGGCCGCCAGCCGGATCAGCGGGCACCCGAACGCGGTCTCGCTGATCGACTCCGGAGTGCTTCCCGACGGGCGCCCCTACCTGGTCATGGAACGCTGTGACGGGGGCTCCTTGGCCCAGGTCCTGCAGCACGGCCAGATCAGCGCCGCTCAGGCCGTCAGCATCGTCACGGCCGTGTGCTCCGCCCTGGGCGCCGCTCACGACGCCGGGGTCCTCCACCGCGACATCAAGCCCGGAAACATCCTCATTGACGCTTATGGAAGCCCGCGTCTGAGCGACTTCGGCCTGGCCGCCGTCCAGCGCGAGGGCATCGACTCCTCCGTCACCCTGGAGACGATGACGCCGGACTTCGCTCCCCCGGAGGCCTTCACCCTGGCCGCGCCCTCACCCAGGGGCGACGTGTGGTCGATGGGGGCCGTTCTCTTCGCGCTCCTGACCGGACGCGGTCCTCGACGCACAGCCGACGGCGCACCCCAGAGCCTGCCGGAGATCATCAACCACCTGTCGGTGCCCATCGACACCTCCGACGCGCGCATCCCCGAGGCGTTACGTCCGCTGCTCGACCGGGCGCTGCACCCCGACCCCGCTCAGCGGTACCGCGACGGCAACGAGCTGACCGAAGCACTGACTCGGGCCGGCGGGCTCTCGAACGGCGCGTTCAGCACCCCTCACTCGGCGCTACGGGATTCCCACCCCCTGCCTGCGGCGATCTCGACGCCCACAGCCGGATCGCGCCGCTCGAGCAGGGCACTGATGCTCCTGGCACTGGGGGTGACAGCGGGCGTCGTCATCTCCGCCGCTGTGCTGGGCGCCGTCAGGCTCATCGACTCGCTGCCGTCAGCGAACCGGGCAGCCCAGCGGGCCTCTGCCTCGCCCGTCCTACATGCCGGGGCCCGAGCGGAGCAGGGCGCCGGCAGCCGCCCCTCGGCTACGGCCCGGGCAACCGTCCCCGGCTCCCGGAAGGCCTCGCCCTCCCCGACAGCCGCCCCGACTCCCGCGCAGGTCAACGCCCAGGGCATCCCCTACTCCGACGACATGCCGTGGCCTCTGGGGACCTGCCTGAGCCGGACGACCTCGGTCGTGGGCGGCACGAGCGTCAGCCAGGTCGACTGCTCCCAGGCCGACTGGATCGTCTTCGCCGGCGGAACCTTCGATCCGGCCACGACCGCTTCCAGCGCCACCGAGGCCATGGCGAATGACCCTCAGGTCGAGGCCGCCTGCACCAGCGCCTACGCGCAGCGCTACGGACTCGACCTGTCCACCAGCTACACGATCAACACGCTCGGTCCCAATGATGAGGAGTGGGCCGCGGGCAGTCGGGGTTTCGCCTGCGTCCTGGGCCGGTTGTAGATCTGCAGCGGTCTCGCACCCCCTCCGCAGGCGTCGGCCGGCGCCGACGTCAACAGGTCAGCCCCCGGGAGGCGGGTCACCGGCTGGTGCTGGCGAAGACTTCCTCGATGAAGGGATCGACCAGCCCGTGGTAGGCCTCCGGGGCGTCCCGCCTCACGCAGTGGCCGACGCCGTCGAGCAGCACCAAACGTACGAGCGGATTGCTCACCTCAGAGGGGTCAGGAGCCATCTCACCGCGACGAGGCGCCAGGTAGAGCGTCGGCGCCCTCAGCCGGTTGATCGCGCTGACGAGGTCGGCCTCGCCGAGATAGGTACCTTCGCGGATGTAACGGCGGTCGACCTGCCTCTTGCACGCGGCCCAGGCCTCGATCTCGGACTCGGTCCATGAGGTCTCGCGCCGCATACGTTCCCGCTCGGCAGCGCCGCCGTCGGCGAAGGCGTTCAGGAAGCGCTCCTGATGCTCCACGAACCAGGGTGCCGGAGCCCAGTGCCCGGTGGGACGCGCGACGTCCTCCAGGACCAATGCCCGAACCAGCTCGGGCCGGGCGACACTCACCCGCAGCGATATGAGTCCACCCAGACTGTGCGCCACGACGACCGGCGGCTCCGGGAACAGCGCCAATGTCCTCGTAAGGTCCTCGTGCATCGTCTGCGGCGCCCGAGCCAGGGCCTCATCGTCCCACCGCGGGGATGCCCCGTGTCCCCGCTGATCGATCGCGAGGACGTGATACTGGGAGGACCAGCGGGCTACGGCATCGGGCCAGGCGGTAGCTGATTCGGTCAGGCCGTGGACTAAGAGCAGCGGCGGATCCGTCGGGTCGCCCCACTCGTGCAACGCAAGCATCGTCACCTCAACGAGTATAGGCGACCTGCGAACGCAGATTTGCTTCCTCCCTTGCTGTTAGCCCTGCGCCGCAGAGCCGGAGTCGTTGTCCGGGACGGCGTCGACCCCGGCCTCCTTGCGCTGCTCGGGCGTGATCGGGGCGGGCGCCTCGGTCAGCGGGTCGAAGCCGCCACCGGACTTGGGGAAGGCGATGACGTCACGGATGGAGTCGGCCTTGGTCAGCAAGGAGACGATGCGGTCCCAGCCGAAGGCGATGCCGCCGTGCGGCGGGGCACCGAAC
>ERZ772912.931-NODE-931-length-12389-cov-5.461813_pt1 | contig 12389 bp, 9 predicted proteins | sample MGYA00512119_ERZ772912 | MGnify/ENA primary metagenome ERZ772912 (study PRJEB29015, sample SAMEA2738048) | human oral metagenome | biome: human oral; feature: human-associated habitat; material: saliva | place: China | collected 2230 ...
TGCCTGCCATGGAGCAGTCCGAGGTAGACCGCCAGTACCGCCTCTGGAAGAAGGCTGTGGCGCGCACCCTCGACTGGGTGGATGAGGACGTGCCCACCGCATAAACTTTAAATTTGCGACCTACCGTATATCAGGGGTGTCTAGGCTAGTGCCTAGGCACCCCTGAGACAATATCAGGAAAAGTTATGACAGATGCGTTTCGTTAGGCTCTGCCTGGGGAACAGCTGTTGGGTTATGTGGCTGCAATGTTCCGGATGCTTCGACGGTGTTCTCTGAAGGTTCGGTATAAGTAGTCTCAGGTTGAACGCCGTTAGAAACTTGAGCAGCACGCGCCACAGTTACCAAAGCAGGGCGGAGCACTCGGTCAGCAAGCATAAAACCTTCCTTCACCTCAGATACGATACTCCCCGCTGGATGCGTCTCATCAGCAGGTACCACACCAGCAACTTCATGAATTGCGGGGTTGTAGAGGCCTTTTGCCTCAATGCGTTCCAGTCCACGCAGCGCGAGAATGTCAAGGATTTCTTCCCGCACTGATTCTGTAAGAGCTGCTGAGGGTTCTTGAGAGATCAATCGGTCCAAGGCGACGAGGATCTCCTTGAATATAGAGCGGTATGCTTCTCCCCTAGCTGTCTCATCACGCTCACGTAAACTCTGTTGGACCGAAACAATCAGCTGATTCTTCGCACGATCCTCAGCAATCTTATGGGTAAAACGGTTACGTAACTCTTCTAGTTCTCCAAGCACACGTTCTTCAAATCCTGGAGTAACGAACGCTGAAACAGTCACACTCTGGCTGTGGATGTTCTCTTGGGGGACAGGCTGAGCGGTTGCGGTAGAGCCATCCGCAGTGTGAGGATAATCGGTGTTTGCCGCTTTATCCTCAGTATTTTGTTCTCCCTCTCGAGCACGGTGGGCAGGCTGGGAGGTATACAAGGTTTCAGGTATATTGTCTGACATTATTTCCCTCAAATTATAACTATAAATACATTTCTACGGATACATACTAAAGGTCAATGGCGGGTATAGAGAGCTGCTAGCTCTCTATACGCAAATTACCTCGGCACAGCAACTCCTATACTTGATAGCCATCGTCGATTGTGACGCCACATTGGCTGATAGAAGCAGTAAAAGAATAACCACCACACAGGTACTGAGATACCCATTCCAATAAATGCGATGATTATATCAGCCAGAAATCCATAAATATCACTATAAAATTTTGATATCGAATCTACTAAAGCCATAAGTGTCACCAGCGGCATAAACACCATTGCCCCACCCAAAAATAAAAAATACAGGAACATCAGCCGAAAATTTCCAGTCCACCGCCGCTTGGTAGCAATCTTCATATGATCCGCCACTTGATGATATATGGGCCTTATATCTTCAGGCAGCATGTGAGGCTTGGGTACCTTTGCAAAAGCCTTACGGGCGTTTCTTAACTGCTGCCGTGAAGCAACATACAATAGTCCATTATATGGTACAGAATAGCTCTGCGCTTCTCTCATAAGAGATACAGCATATTGTTTCTTTATCTCTGAACTATTAGGATGGGCCGCTAAGGCCCGCTCACTTTCAGAAACAGCATGCTGTGGATCTCCACTGACGGTAAGGGCTTGAATATACTGGGCAATATATTTTTGATTATCAGGATACTCTTGAATAAGATGACGATAATTCGCGAGCGCCTGGGTGTAGTTTCCGTTTTTAATGGCTATTAGTGCTTCTAGGGAAAGCAGGTCATCACTGGGCGTTGACGAAAGCTGTTTTGCTTGCCGGATTGATGTAGCAGCCGCTGGAAATTCCCCACGGTCATACTGGGCCATTGCCAGAGCCTGCCACCCTATAGCACTGCGAGGGTTATATGAGGTAAGTTGCTGAGCGGCGTAGTGAAGAGCTTTATAATCACGATTTTGATCCTCTAAATAGCTGGTAACCTGCTTCTCCCAGCGCGCAGCTTCTTCCTTGGCACGTTTCTCTTGTGCAAGTTTGTGGAGGCGTTCCCGCTCTGCACGAGCTTGTCTCTCGCGCTCCAAACGTTCCTGACGTTCACGCTCCTCACGTGCAGCTCGTTCTTGGCGTGCCCGTTCTAAACGCTCTTCATAACGGTCTAGGAATTCGTCGTCACTAATGTCCTCCTCTATTATGGAGTCATCGTGCCGTTCTTCTTTATGTTTCTTGTATTCATCACGGAGTTTCCGTTCCCGACGCTGCCACTCTTTCTCAAGCCGCAATTCATATTCACGGCGAATTTCTTCTTCAGATGGGGAAGGCTCTTCCCTCTCATCATTGTTTAGGATTTTCTTTGTGCGATAAATAGCAAGTTTCTGGTCGTAGTCAGCTCGGGCAGCAGGATCATAGAGAACCTTTTCTGCCTCAGCAAGCACGTCAATCATATGTTCTGCTTTGCGTGCTTGTTCTTTATTGGGAGATCCCGTTAGGTTACGGTAACGAGAACGAGTTTTACGGATTGCTACCTTAATCTCAGATTCCGCTGCCGAATCATCAATTTTAAGGATGTCATAGTAGTCGTTAAAATCCATATCTCTCCTCCGCTACTTTAGTGCGGCAATCCGAAATAAAAACATATTTTTATTACAGCTACCTAAAATACAACCAAGATATTATAGATTGTGTGCCCGAGGTGCTCCCGCTAGCTAAAATCTGCTCCTGCAAGATAAACCTCGGGCACCTAATGTTTTGCAGATTCTATCTAGTTAATCTGCATACCGCCGATCTTCTGCTCCATTTCCCCGAGCTCACCTTCTCCAAGGTTTGCGACACGCTCGATCTTAATGGTCCCCAGTGATTTATTAGCAGTCAGGTCGTGCACTTCAACAACAACAGTCTGATCGACATCATACTCATAGCTCACGCGCAAAGGAGAACCTTTAGGGTAAACAGGGATTTCCAGTTGGCCCTCACCAACAATAGTGACATTTTGCGGATCCCGCTCATCCCCTTGGGTCACTTTTACGTGCACTGCGGTCTGCCGATCATAAGCAGTCTTTGTCTTCAGTTCGGTCTTTGCGGGTACTTTCGTGTTACGTTCAATCATGACCTGGTTGAACTCGGTCACCCCGTCAGCCTCTATGAGAATCACACCCAGCGCCTGCGATGTAACATCGCTAATATGCACAGGACCACCTAGGAAACTTTCAACAGTGGCTTTAGAGCCCACCTGTTCAGTGCTGACTTCAATATCCCCTTCCAGAGTGGCCTGAATGGCCGCACCAAGAGCTACTGCTTCATCCGGGTTAACATCCAGTTCAGGGCTCTTCCCTGACATCTGCTCAACAAGTTCACGCACCGCTGGCATACGGGTCGAACCGCCAACGAGAAGGACCTTGTCAATGTCATCCCACGTGAGCTTAGAAGCCTCTAAGACATCAGCTACCAATTCCTGGGTGCGTACCATAAGCGACTGAGTAACCTCATTAAACTCTTCACGAGTCAAAGGCACCCGGTAGTGCTGGTCATTCGCTGAAAACTGTACATTTGTCTTAGGAACAGTGGATAGTGCTTTCTTGGCAAATTCTGCCTTTTCGCGCAGAGACGCCATGAGCGCAACATCTTCCAGAGCATCCGGTGCGCCCTGTTTTTTCAGCTCCTCATTCAGGTAGCTCATCAGGGCATTATCGAAGTCGAATCCGCCTAGGTTACGATCACCATCAGTCGCGATCACTTCAAATTCGGTACCAGCAATTTTTAGAATCGTTACGTCAAACGTACCGCCGCCTAGATCGTACACCAACACCGTACCATTGGCATCCGCATCTATACCATAGGAAAGCGCAGCCGCAGTAGGCTCATTCAGAACCCTCAAAACATTTAACCCGGCAATCTGACCAGCCTGTTTCGTAGCGGTTCGGCGGGCATCATCAAAGTACGCAGGAACTGTAATAACAGCATCAGTGACTTCTTCGCCCAGCGCAATTTCGGCATCCTCTTTCAGCCTCTTGAGGATAATAGCCGACACTTCTTCAGCGGAATACTGTGCCCCAGATGAGGAGTCAAACCGCCACGACGGATCCCCCATATACCGTTTTACGTGTTGCACAATATCGTCAGGGAAAGCCGCCGCTTGCCGTTTAGCCTGCTCCCCCACCAGTGGCTCGTCTGGCCCTCCAAATGATTGGAATAGAACAACCGATGGGGTGATGGAATCACCCTCTTTATTCTTCAAAACTTCCGGTTTACCAGTGGGACGTACCACTGACACCGCAGAGTTCGTGGTGCCAAGGTCAATTCCAACTGCGATTCCCATACATGCTCCTTTTTCCGCTAGTTGCAGCGTCTCTACAAGCTGAACATAGGATCCACACAGACAGCAGAACCATAGTTCATAATAAACAGCTTATATCTAAGCGTAATAACTATTTTAGATCGAACTAAAAATATCTATGACACAATAGAAAGTATATTTTTATATACATCAACCTACATAATCATCATACTTCCAATCTTATAATTCGCTTTTTCTACCTGCTCCTGGGTAAGGTTAGCAACACGATCAATCTGAAAAGTTCCCAAGGATATATTGGCAGTTACATCAATAACTTCAACATTGATAATCTGATCCACATCGTACTTATAAATATATTCTAACGGTGCACCCTTGGGATATTTTATTGGCATGTCAAGAACACCTTTACCCACAATTGTCACAAATTCAGGATCTTCATCATCTCCCTGGGTGACTGTAACCAAAATACTTTCTTGGTAATCATAACGTGTGTAAACTTCTCGATTATGCTTTGCTGGAACTTCAGAATTACGGGGAATAATAATTATATTAACCTTATCATCCGTATTATGCTCAAATACTATTGCTCCCAATGCCTGTGAGGTTACATCTTTCACCCGTACCGGACCACCCAACAGCCCTTCAACTGCTGTACGCCCACCGATAAACCCAATGGTTTCTTCCTCAGGCTCAGACTCCAGAGCCGCCTGTATAGCAGCGCCAAGAGCCACAGCTTCATCAGGGTTAACCCCTAACTCTGGGGTTTTACCCGTTACCTTTTCAAGCATCTGCCGCACAGCAGGCATACGGGTGGAACCGCCCACCAGAAGAACCTTGTCAATATGCGCCCAAGTAAGCTGTGCCTCTTGCAGGACGTCCTCCAAAATTTCTTCCGTACGACGCAATAACCCAGCAATCTGCGCATCAAATATTCCACGGTTCACAGGCACTCGGTAGCTCCTGCCGTGAATGGTTACATATGCATTCGTGGCCGGAACTGTAGAGAGAGATTTTTTCACATCTTCTGCCTGCTCACGCAGCTGCACCATTAATGAAACATCTTCAAAGCTGTCAGGAGCACCCTGTTTTTTCAGCTCATCATTTAGGTAGTTCATCAGGGCATTGTCAAAATCAAACCCGCCCAAGTTACGATCGCCATCTGTAGCTACCACTTCAAACTCTGCCCCGGCAATACGCAAAATAGTGACGTCGAAAGTTCCGCCACCTAAATCGTAGACAAGCACATGCCCCCCAGAGTTATTTTCAACTCCGTACGATAGCGCCGCAGCTGTTGGCTCGTTCAGCACCCGTAAAACATTCAACCCAGCGATCTGACCGGCGTGTTTTGTGGCGATGCGGCGTGAGTCGTCAAAATATGCTGGAACTGTAATGACGGCGTCAGTGACGCTTGCCCCAAGGGCTAGTTCAGCATCTTCTTTGAGCCGTTTGAGAACGATTGCGGACACTTCTTCAGGGCTATACTGAGCGCCAGATTCTGAATCGAACCTCCACGAAGCATCCCCCATATAACGTTTCACATGCTGCACAACGTCAGTAGGATTTATGCCCGCCTGCCTTTTAGCTTGTTCTCCCACTAACGGCTCATCGCCACCTCCAAAGTCTTGAAAGAGGACAACAGAGGGGGTAGTAACAGCCCCCTCACGGTTCTTAAGGATCTCTGGTCTTCCATCAGGCCGTACAACAGCTATCGCAGAGTTCGTCGTCCCCAGATCTATTCCTATAGCGATCCCCATGTATTCCCTCTCAGTGGTGGCTGGTCTTTTCAGGCATCATCCTATATTCAAATATACATAAGATGCTTATTGCAGGTCACTACTAGCCTCAGTATATATGGCGGGCTCTTGCTTTACTAAGATAGACATGCGGGAACATTATGCAGTACCAGAAAATTAGGCATTACAGCGCCCCTAGGAACAAGCGGCTTCTTCTGATGACATCCTACCCGTTATCCCATGCTATGAGTACATATTGTGAGGGCTTTAACGTGACAAAAGAATCCCTGCTTTACGGGCTTTTGAGCGGCTAATCTTATAGCCTTTAGGGAAGAAGAAAATAAACCCCAGCAGTAGCGGGATACCCAGCAGCACGAGTACTGCAAATACCGTTCCGAAGATCTCTGTAAAGGTCGGGGTTTTCAGGATACCTGCCACTGCCCCATGCAGCACACCATATTCGAAAGGAATGAGGAAGAGCAGGAACAAGCCAATAATGATCATCTGCCACCATTCGCGCCAAACGAAGTGCCTCTTGAGCGCATATTCTGCGGCGGTTTGAAGATTCTCGTAGCGTTCCCGCAGGTGGGCTGAGGCGGTTCTGACGCTTTCAAGCGGCTCGGGTTTACGCAGTATTTCTAGGGCGTTTTTCGCAGCCTCGGCGGTAAGGTATGCGGGTTTCTGGTTAATATTAATAGCGTCTTTTTCTGCGGTTGCTACGGCGGCTGCAACTCCTGAGTCGTGTAGGGCCTGGTCGTATTGAAAGAAATCGCGACCTTTGCGGAGTTCTTTATCGGCTTCATCGGTGTGGCCGCTGAGCCTGAGTGCGTCGGCGCGGGCTGTGACGTAACCAGGTTCGAGAGGATTAAGAGCAATGAGCTCAGCGTACCGGTCTGCGGCGACAGCATATTGGTTGAGCTGCTGGGCGAGCTGTGCCTCCAGCAGGAGTATCCCCTCAACAGGTTCTGCGGAGCGCTGGCGTGCCTGGGTGATGTTAAAGTAGGCGGGCTCAAGCTCCCCTCTGTGCCGCTGGGCCTTGGCGAGACCGAACAGCCCGAGCGGATCGGCGGGGGCTAGTCGGTTCAGGTTCTGCGCAGCGATATACAGGTTAATGTCATCATTGCGGCTGATGTAGTCCTGCACTGAGGAACGCCAGTGCTGTAGTTCGTCGTCGGGCTGTTGAGTATTCATATTCGTAGTCATAGGGCGTCCTTGCTGAAATTTACCGCGCGCGGGCGCGGTGAGGCCGCCCGGCGTTCGTCTGTGATTAGACAATATTCTAGCCGCATACCGCACCCTCTGAACTCTGCCAGTTGGCCCATGAAGACTTTCAAATCATACTCCCAGGTTTTGCCTGTCGCGGGGCAGGGTCGATACGTTCAAGGTATCGCTTGATTGAGAATACCGATACGCTAACCGCAGGAAACATAACGGTAAGAAACGCTACGCAGCCTGCAAGTTTTATCACCTGTTTGCCCTTTATGAATCCCCGCTATCGGTTATACAATCGCCTCAACCAGATCTTCTGCTAACCGATATGATGGTTAATTACGATGCGGGCACGCCATAGCGCCCACCCCTGTTATGGGCGGGTTCGCAGTAACCTCACGAGCAGGGAGCGACCATGAGCGTCAAACCGAGGGCCTTTCAGGGGCAGTACCCGCCGCGTTGGCATAGTATTATCAACAGCCCAGTGGGACGTCTGTATGTGGCGGCCAGTGATAACGCCCTGACCGGCATTTGGTATGAAGAGCAAGCCCATTTTCCGCTCCCCCATGAGCTGGGCGAACGTATTACCGACCCCGCTGGTCTAGTCGCTGAGGCCGACGAGGTGGCCCAGGCAATAGGTGCCGATGCCGAACGCCGTGGCGAACACATCTATGTGGCCCCGGCGCGTATCCTCGCTCAAACGGAGCGGGAACTTGACGAATATTTTAGGGGTCGGCGCACAGATTTTGAGGTACCGCTGGATCCCGACGGCACCGATTTTCAGCTGGCTGTGTGGGACTATCTCAAAACAGTTCCGTACGGGTATACGGTTACCTACGGTGAAATCTCGCGGATGGTTGGCCCTGGTGCGCCCGCCCAGGCTGTTGGGCAGGCAGTTGGTCATAATAAAATCGCGATCATTATTCCTTGCCACCGGGTGCTCGGTGCGGGTGGGAAGCTCACCGGATACGCTGGCGGCCTTGACCGTAAACGTTGGTTATTGGATCGTGAAGAGCCTAAAGATATACGTAGCGGGCGGTTGTTTTAGTGTTAAGCTCACCAATTTTCCACCATATGTTTCCGATAAAGACTGGTATATTTGAGAGCTACGCGCTGTTCCAATAGATACTTTCGATGATGGGGAGAGTCATGGCTATAGGCACCGGGGATCAAGCGCCCCGTGAGAATTACCCCGCGTGGGTTCGTAACGATCTGGAACGTGACTACTACGATACCGAGTGGGGTGTGCCCGTTACCGATGAACGCGGAATGCTTGAACGGGTCTGCCTTGAAGGCTTCCAGTCGGGTCTCTCGTGGTACACGGTTCTTGTGAAGCGCCCGGCGTTCCGTGAACTTTTCGCAAATTTCGTCCCGGACGCTCTGGTAAAGTTCACTAACGACGATGTGGAACGACTGTTGCAGGATGAGCGCATTATCCGTAACCGCCTGAAAATACAGGCTACTATTTCTAACGCGCGATTAACCATCGAACTGCGTGAGCGTGCGGCCGCTGGGGACACCTCGCTGGCTGGTTTCTATCTGCCAAATGGTCAGTGGGTTGAGCCTGGGTTGCCAGCTTTCATCTGGTCTTTCCTCCCTGAACGCACCATTACCCCGCGTGAACTTAGTGAGGTCCCCGTCCAGGACGACGTATCCGCTGCTATGGCGAAGGCTTTTAAGAAACTGGGCGGAAAATTTTTAGGGCCCACCAGCTGTTATGCGCTCATGTGCGCTATCGGTATGGTGGATGCGCATTTGCTGGATTCTCATCGCAGGGGCGTCATGGGGCTTTTTGACGAAGACGGCAGGCTCCTGCCCTCCCCCGAGGCACTTTAGCCCCCCCTCATATTTGGGGTTATGTTGTCTCTCCCTACCGAGCGCCTCACACTTTTCTCAGAAAACACCGCACAATAGAATGACGCAAACAATAAGATGCGCCCGCACTGGCGCATTACAATACGCGGGTGCGGGCGCTTCCTGTTAAAACCTCTGAGGCTAGATCACCACCAGTAGGAAGATCAGCGCCAGCAGCGGCGGGGTAAATTGGATGAGCGCGGGCTTACGCTTATCTTTTGAGGTGAGAAACAGGTAAATACCAGCTACAGCCATCGACCCCAAACCAGCAAACATGAGGGCAATACCCACCTGCGGGAGCCCACCAAACCAGAAGGCGAGCAGGCCGGTGGCAGCAACCCAAGCCAGCATCAGGTTATACAGCCCCTGGTTTGCCGCCATATCTTTTGTAGACTCCGCGAATTCTTCGCTCATGTTGAACGCTTCACGGCCTTTCGGCTTGGTCCACAGAAACGATTCAAGAATCCAGATATATACGTGAATGGCAATTGCCACAAACGCAAACACGGTGACTACGGTTAGCATAGCTGGCATAAAGTTCTTCTCCTTGTTGTAGTGTCAACCGGTAAGCAGGAATAATTTTACTCCCTCAGACCGGTGAAAATACATGCCCGTCACTTACTAACACGCATACTTCGCCTCACCACGTGCCTGTTTGGTTTCTCGCTGTACCGATGAGCCGGACAACGGGTATTGGACGAAGAGCAAGGAGCTCTTTAGCGGGCCATCACCAGCGAGAGTAGGTACACCCACACGCATACCAAAACCAGCAGAATAGCACTGTATTTAATAGACATGGAGGTAATCTTCGATTCCTGCCCGGCACTATTCACAGCAGCCGCAGCAATAGCAATCGATTGAGGCGAAACGATCTTACCCATCACACCGCCCGCAGTGTTCGAGGCTACCAGCAAAGTGGGATTCACATTAATCTGATGCGCGGTCGCAGACTGCAAGCCGGCGAACAGCACGTTATTGTTTGTTACTGATCCGGTCACGAACACACCAATCCAGCCGATTACTGGCGAAATAAGCGGGAAGAACGCGCCCGCAGTTGAGGCCGCAAGTGCGATAGAGGAAATCATCCCAGCGTAGTTCATCACATTCGCTAGGGACATCACCAAGCAGATCATGAGGATAGGAAGCCATAACTGTTTCCAGGTGCCGCTAAGCTCCTCAAACGCGGCCTTCCAACTGATCTTGGAGAACAGCACGGTCACCAGCACCGCCACCAGAATCGCGGTACCGGAGGCCCCCAAAATATTCCAGGTAAACACAGCCTTCACAGGGGTGGGCTTAGTGACGATAGGGGCAGCCTGCTCAATTGCCCCATGCACGCCGGGGATGTTAAACAGGATGGTGGAGAACCCCAATAGCCCGTCGCTATCCCCCGGTTTAACAGCCTTAGCAAACACCGGTTTGAGGACGGTAGACCACAGCAGGATGGCGACCGATAAGTACACGAAGGGACTCCAGGCGTTCAGGATCTCCCCGGCGGTATGCTTAACTGCCCCCTGCTCTTGTACTTCTTCAAGGGTGGGAGCGGTAGGCTCACGGTAAATATTTTTGGGCTGCCACACGCGCATCATTAACGCAAGCACCACAAGCGCCAGCAGCGGCGGAATAATATCCACCAGCTCGGGGCTGCCGAGGAAGAACAGAATCGCTGACTGCCCACCAGAGAACACTGCACCAATAAGCAAAGCAACAGGCCCAACTTCACGCACACCACGCACCCCGTCTTGAATGGCGACCATGAGCACGGGAATAAGCATTGAGAAAATCTGCAATACCGGAACAATATCTATGGATAGACCTGCTAGATCAATGTTTCCGTAGTTGGCGGCAGTAGTGACCGGGATACCAATAGCACCATAAGCCCCTGAGGCGGCGTTAGCGATAAGTGCGAACATGGAGGCTTTGAGCGGGTTAAAGCCCAGGTTCACCAGCAGCGCCGCCGCAATAGCAATGGGAATACCGAACCCCGCGGCCCCTTCCAAGAACCCGCCAAAACAGAACGCTATTAGCAGCATCTGGATACGCTGGTCTGTTGAGATGGCCGACACCGATGAGCGCACAATATCGAAATTCCCGGCGCGCACGCTAATACGGTACAGCCACACCGCCATGAGCACAATCCACCCAATAGGCCACATGCCAGCTAAGAAACCGTAAAGGATCGAACCCGCCCCGGCGCTGGCAGGTAGGCCAAACACGAAGATGCCGATACCCAATGCAGCTGCCAGCGAGAGGAGCGCAGACTTAATGCCGGTGAGTTTGAAAACGGTAAGGCTCAGTAGGAAAAGGATGATGGGCGCCGCTGCGACCAGTGCCGAAAGCACAGTCGAGTGGAGTGGGTCATAGACCTGTTGCCACATAAGTTTTTAGTCCTTCCCGGCGGTGCTGTGTGTGCTCCCGCTCGGTATTTCACGATGTGATGCCGCCACGGTTCCTGCTACTGGTTTGGCAGGTGTGTGGGCGGCATCGTGCGTTTTATCTGTATTTGTGTATATAACGGTGGTGTGTACCGGTGTTATTCCCGCTCTGTACTCAATGCTGTAGTGAGACGCGGAGAATGTGAACTAATAAGGGTACACACAACCTTTTCTTTTCAAAAGTACCATGAGTGCGGGGATTGACTCATATGAGGCGGCACTGACTTGCGGTGTAGACGCATGAAACAGGCGGGTTCCGCTCGGTTATTTCCGTTGCGGAACCCGCCAGTTGTAGTGGCTGCTGTGGCGATATGTGAGTTGAAGCCACCCAAGGTGATTAGTGCGTCATCACCAGTGAGAGTAGATACACCCACACGCACAGAACGATCAGCAGCCCTGCACTGTATTTGATGGACATGGAGGTAATCTTCGATTCCTGCCCGGCACTGTTAACTGCGGCCGCAGCAATAGCAATTGACTGGGGCGAAACAATTTTTGCCATCACACCACCAGAGGTATTGGCAGCCACCAGCAGAGTGGGGTTCACGCCGATCTGGTGCGCGGTAGTTGATTGCAGCCCAGCAAAGAGGATGTTGTTGTTCACCACGGAGCCGGTCACGAACACACCAATCCAGCCAATAATGGGTGATAGGAGCGGGAACACGGCACCTGCGGCCGCCACCGCCAGCGCGATGGAAGAGATCATTCCGGCGTAGTTCATCACATTCGCCAGGGACATGACCAGACAGATCATAATGATGGGGGTTTGCAGCTGTTTCCAGGTGCCGCCGAGCTCTTCGAACGCAGCCTTCCAACTGATCTTAGAGAACAGCACAGTAATCATGACGGCCACTAGAATCGCGGTACCGGAGGCCCCCAAAATATTCCAGGTAAACACAGCCTTCACAG
>ERZ772912.933-NODE-933-length-12377-cov-11.967619_pt1 | contig 12377 bp, 12 predicted proteins | sample MGYA00512119_ERZ772912 | MGnify/ENA primary metagenome ERZ772912 (study PRJEB29015, sample SAMEA2738048) | human oral metagenome | biome: human oral; feature: human-associated habitat; material: saliva | place: China | collected 2230 ...
ACAAAATCGGTCCGGCTACCGTACAAGATACCCACGTTTATCCTACTTTGGATGTACGCGGCATTATGCAAAAATCTTCCAACGTCGGTACCAGTAAACTTTCTGCCATGTTTACGCCTAAAGAAATGTATGATTTCTATCACGATTTAGGTGTGGGCGTACGCATGCATTCAGGCTTTCCTGGTGAGACTGCAGGTTTGTTGAGAAGCTGGCGCAGATGGCAAAAAATCGAACAGGCAACCATGTCTTTCGGTTATGGCCTGCAATTAAGCTTATTGCAATTGGCGCGTGCCTATACTGTCCTGACCCATGACGGCGAATTGTTGCCGGTCAGCTTTGAAAAACAAGCGGTTGCCCCTAAAGGCAAGCGCGTCATCAAAGCCTCTACTGCGAAAAAAGTGCGCGAGTTGATGGTTTCCGTTACTGAAGCCGGCGGTACCGGTACTGCTGGTGCTGTGGATGGTTTCGACGTAGGTGCGAAAACCGGTACGGCGCGTAAACTGGTCAATGGTCGCTATGTAGACAACAAACACGTCGGTACGTTCATCGGTTTTGCCCCGGCTAAAAATCCACGCGTGATTGTGGCCGTTACCATCGACGAACCGACTGCCAACGGCTATTACGGCGGCGTGGTTGCCGGTCCCGTATTCAAAGAAGTCATGAGCGGAAGCTTGAACATCTTGGGCGTTTCCCCGACCAAGCCTTTAAGTAATACCGCTACTGTCAAAGTACCGTCATAATCCAAACAATCAAAGAGATATTGTTTATGTTCAGCAAGTTAACCCCCTTGGCTGAAACCAACTTTCCGCCTCTGCTGTGTGAAAACGCAGCAGGGCGTTTGTTGCATTCAGACAGCCGACAAATTAAACAGGGTGACATTTTCGTTGCCTGTCAGGGCGAATATACAGACGGCCGCAGCTATATTCCTGCCGCCATCGCCAACGGTGCCACCTTTGTTTTTTGGGATGATGACGGCAAATTTACATGGAATCCCGAATGGAACGTTCCCAATCAAGGCATTAAAGATTTGAAACACCGCGCCGGTATGTTGGCGGCACAGGTTTACGGCAATGTTTCAGACGGCCTTAAAGTTTGGGGCGTAACCGGTACCAACGGTAAAACTTCTATCACACAATGGCTGGCGCAAGCTGCCGATCTTCTGGGCGAAAAAACCACCATTATCGGCACAGTCGGCAACGGTTTTTGGGGTGCATTGGAAGAGACCACGCATACCACGCCTGCCCCTGTCGATGTCCAAACCCTGCTCTACCGCTTCCGTCAGCAAGGCGCAACAGCCGCCGCGATGGAAGTTTCCAGTCACGGCCTTGATCAATCGCGCGTCAACGGCGTGCCGTTTCGCAGTGCAATCTTCACCAATCTCACCCGCGACCACCTCGATTATCACGGCACCATGGAAGCCTATGGTGCCATCAAGTCGCGCCTGTTCTACTGGCATGGTCTGCAACACGCCATCATCAATGTTGATGACGAATACGGTGCGGAACTCGTAGGCCGTCTGAAAAAAGACTGTCCCGATTTAGCCGTTTACGGCTATGGTTTCAGCGAGCAAGCCGATATCCGCATTACCGATTTCACCGCTTCTTCAGACGGCATGGAAGCCGTATTCCAAACACCATGGGGCGAAGGAAAATGCCGCACCCGTCTGCTCGGACGGTTTAACGCGCAAAACCTCGCCGCCTGCGTTGCCTTGCTGTGTGCCAACGGTTATCCACTCAATAACGTTTTGGATGTATTGGCAAAAATCCGTCCCGCTTCAGGCCGCATGGATTGCATTATGAACAGCGGCAAACCTTTGGTCGTTGTCGATTATGCCCACACGCCGGATGCACTGGAAAAAGCACTCTCCACTTTGCAGGAAATCAAACCTCAGGGCGCGGCTTTGTGGTGTGTATTTGGTTGCGGCGGCAATCGAGACCGCGGCAAACGCCCATTGATGGGCGCGGCAGCCGTGCAGGGTGCCGATAAAGTGGTGGTTACCAGCGACAACCCACGCTTGGAAAATCCGCAAGACATCATCAACGATATTTTACCTGCCGTGCCTAATCCTGAACGTGTCGAAGTTGATCGTGCCGTCGCCATCCGTTATGCGGTTGAGCAGGCTGCCGCGAACGACATCATTCTGATTGCCGGTAAAGGGCATGAAAACTATCAGGATGTACAAGGCGTGAAGCACCATTTCTCCGATTTTGAAATCGCAGAAAAAGCATTGGCAGGACTTCGGTAAAAATATTTTCCAGATGATTCCTTAAGGTCATTGGCAAATAGGAAATTACAAATTAATCCATCTCACTTTTAATAGGTAAAAATATGCAACGTTATACTCCTTTATTCAATGCCTTACTTGCAGCCGTCCCTTATTTAACCCGTGAAGATTTACCCAAAGTTCCTCCGGCTGAAGATGAGGATTTGGTGTGTCGTTGGTTATTTAAGCATTTAGGTTGGTATCACGAATCAGGTAAATGGCATTATGCTGATCATCAATTTATGGAGTATATGGAGTGGAAAGAGCCACATTTAAAATTAGGGAAGTTTTATCCTATACAAAAGCTAGGCATTGAAATAGATGCGACAGGAATTGATGACGAAGTATGCAAACGTACATTAGCAGAATTTTGCGCTCACGAAGGTATTCCAGTGCCGGATGATCAAGGTGAATTGGAAGATCTTTTTGAGAGTGAAGAGATGGAAATGTTTGCGATGTTCAATGATAGTAACTATGTCTTAGAGGCTTACGATGCATTACTTAAACCCCATGGGCTTCGACTAATAGACATTGGTTATACCGAAAATGCCTTCTTACTGATGGTAAAAGATGATGATGAGGCAGTCGAAAATATCGAGCAGGCACTGATTGATTTAGGATATGTCGATATTGAAGACTAATTTTTGAGCGTATACAGACAGAGTGAAGTCACCATAAGGTAGAGAGGTTTTGTTGTACTTCATATTCGATTCATCGATTCCACTATAAATTTAACAACAATGTAATCAATTTTCAGACGGCCCGGCAGCCTTAAGGTCGTCTGAAAACATTTATCCCCCACAATAAAAGCAATACGACACACGCATTACGGCACGTCAGCCATTAAACCCATCACAGTTGTTTGTTTCGGAAGACTTTTTAACAAGGCCGTCTGAACAACAAGGAGACCGATTTGATGCTGAAAATGCTGACAAAAACCTTATTAATTAGTGCAGCCGTAGTTTTATTCGCAGGCTGTACCACCAAACAACTTCCGCGTCCTACTGCCGAAATCGAGCAGTTGAGGGCGCAACAGCCTCCGGCCGAGCAAAGCCTGCCTAATCCTGTTAAAGGCAAACGTTTTGACGACACTTGGGGCGCGGCGCGCAGTCAGGGGCGCAGGCATGAAGGTGTGGATATTTTTGCTAAGAAAAATACGCCGATACGCAGTACGACGCCCGGTATCGTAACCAAAATCGGGCACAACCGATTGGGCGGTAAAGTTATCGGTATCCAGGGGCCGGGTGCGTGGCATTACTATGCCCACCTGAATAAATTTGCCCGTATCCGCCTGTATGAGCGAGTAAAAGAAGGTCAGGTCATCGGCTATGTCGGTAAAACCGGCAACGCTAGAACCACACCGGCCCACCTGCATTACGGCGTGTATCTGCCCAGCGGCGCGGTGAATCCGTATCCGCTGATTAATCAGAACAGATAGGCCGGCTGAACAAGATTTGAGAGTATGAATGCAAAGAAATTGGTTAAGGCAACGAATATCATCGGTATGGTGGCAGTGTTGGATGCTGATGTACTGGGTGTTTGTTCTGATTTTATCGAATGTTTTCGAACGTAAAGTATTTCGCGAATAATTACGAAAATATTTCTGATGGGTATTTTTGGGGCGTGATGGCGAGTAACTCAATACTGAGCCTAAACTGCATTATGAGGTGAATACAGTAGCCTTTTAGGCTGCCTGAAAATTTGTTTAGCTATATAAATAAGGAAAATTCAGATGAACGTCAAATCTCTCATTTTTAGTGCTACAGCTGTTTTTATACTCAACGGTTGTACTGGTCTACTGTGGGAACAGGAAGGCTTCGTTGCTGGCAGCCGCGGCATGACTCACAAGGAGCAGAAAATAACAGTTAAAAAAGCAGGGATAGACCAAATCCGTGCTTTTGCAAAAACCAATGCCACTAGTAAAACTCTGCCTCCCAATCGTCTGCTAATGATGGGCGACGAATACTGGTATCTTGTTGATGAAGATGATTCCAAAGCACTAGTGCCGGTTTTGGGTAGCAAGCTCTCCCAACGTTTTACTATCAGTCAAACACATCCCAAAACAGGTAAATCGGTAAATAAAATCAAGGAGCTACATGTCGGTATAGAGAAAGATAAATTTACTATAGACCGTCTATGTTTGAATTACAGCATCAGCCCCAACCTTCCTGATTCAGAGCAAAGGCATGAGCAAAATATATTGGAACAGCAATCGTTCGAGCATGATGGAAATAACTACCAACGCTGTTTCGGTCAGGTCTGGGGTCAAGTGTACAACAAACCAAATAATCTACCGGCTGAATATCAGTTTGAACAAAGCATACCGGTCCAGCTCTATACTGTTTCTAGAAAAGACGTTAAGAAAGTAAACGGTAAAATCGTTGCACGCAATATCGCCCTTACGCCTTTGACCTTGGCAGGTGATATTGTTATGTTACCTTTATATGTCGTGCTTTTGATTTCTGAGCTTTAACTGGCTGCAATTATACCCTCCGCTACTCTGACTGAAAAAACGGCAAACCTATGGTGTTGTGTTTCTCCGATTATCAGGAGGGTGCAAAACGGTGGTTGAGTGTAATCAGGTCGTCTGAAAAAGAGTGAAGCAATGAACGCAAAGAAATTGGTTAAGGCAACGAATATCGTCGGTATGGTGGCAGTCGTGCTGCTGGTGTACTGGGTGTTCGCGCTGATATTGATTCAAGTTTTCGGACTCAAGGTGTTCCGCGAACACATTACAGAAATTTTCCTGATGAGTATTCTGGGGATTTTTGCTGTGATGGGCGGTACGCTGATGCTGAACATCATGTTGAATCTGACCCGTATTGCCGAGCGAGGACAAGAGGAAGAAAGCAAAGGTGGCCGGAAAACCTTATATTTGTTGTTGGCCGTATTTCCCGTTTTGGCCGCTTTGCTATTTGGCGGAAATTATCTGACGGTTCAGAAAAAACGTCAGATTTTGACTCAATCGCTAGAGCGCATCGTCAAGGACAATCCGTCGCAAATCAACGCATTGGCAGATTATCGTTTTGATTTTGCGTATATTAAAAAAGCAGCGTTAATCCTTGAGCTGATGTCGAAGGAAGATTCTGCCTTTAAAGCCGCTACGGTGATTGTGCCGGATACGATCGGTAATAAACAGGTTTATTTGGCTTTCTCAGCCGATTCCCAGTTAAGTGGGATTAATGAGCAGGCACCCGATACTCAGGGAACAGGCAACGATAATGATTTTGTCGTTACTCGGAATGGCAATAAAGAAACAATCAGCAAAACGCAATATCTTTATGCTCCAAATCTGAGCGAGCGTGAATACTTGCAGAGGGTATTTGCCGGACAAACAAATGAAATACGTTATGAAGCAAAAGACGGCAATTACAGCCTTTGCCACCCCTACCGCCAAAACGGTAAAACTATTGTATTGTGTTTTTCCGATTACCAGCAGTACGGGAAAATCGGCAGTTGATAAGAGAAAGTGATTTATAGTATGAAAAGTTGGTTTTTTAATACCTTTCCTGATTATAAAAAATTGCCTAAAAGCGGCAAATTTATGGCATGGTTGACTTTTGTGCAGGGCGTGGTTTGGTTGATTCTGGCATCAATTCAGAGTGTGCAAGGATTGATTAACAACATGGCATGGGCTGTGTTTTTTGGGATTTTACTTTTCATTTTGGGTGTGTTGGCGCTGTCTGCAGCATGGAATGCGTTTAAATTCCGTGAAATAGGTTTTAATAGAATGATATATGTGTACACGCCATGCTTGTTGCAAATAGTCTTTGTAGGAGAGGCATTTTCTTTTACGTATTATATAGAAAGTGTACTGCAATTATCATTTAGCCTTACGGTACATAAGCTTACTGTCGGTGTAAATTTTGCCGCTATTCTTTTTATTGTGCTGGCAAGACGCAATTATCGTCATTTAAAAATGGTTTCCCAAAATACGGATAAAAATGTGGAGCCGTTAGAACAAGGACAAGAAACACAACCATGAAACCATTAGACCTAAATTTCATCTGCCAAACCCTCAACCTTCCGATGCCGTCTGAAAATCAACCCGTTTCGCGTATTGTTACGGACAGCCGTGATATTCAGGAAGGCGATGTATTTTTCGCGCTTGCCGGTGAGCGCTTTGACGCGCATGACTTTGTTGAAGATGTGTTGGCAGCGGGGGCAACGGCAGTTGTGGTTTCGCGCGAAGATTGTGCGGCTTTGAAAGGCGCTTTGAAGGTTGACGATACGCTTGCGGCTTTGCAAAAACTGGCGAAGGCGTGGCGTGAAAATGTGAATCCGTTTGTCTTTGGCATTACCGGCTCTTCCGGCAAAACGACGGTTAAAGAGATGTTGGCCGGTGTATTGCGTCATCGATTCGGTGATGAAGTTGTTTTGGCGACTGCCGGTAATTTCAACAACCATATCGGCTTGCCGCTGACTTTGTTGAAACTAAACGAAAAACACCGCTATGCCGTCATTGAAATGGGCATGAACCATTTTGGCGAATTATCTTTGTTGACCCGAATTGCCGGTCCGAATGTTGCTCTGGTCAATAACGCCTTGCGCGCACATGTCGGTTGCGGTTTTGATGGCATCGGCGATATTGCCAAAGCCAAAAGTGAAATCTACGAAGGCTTGCTTTCAGACGGCATTGCACTGATTCCGTGCGAAGATGCCAACATCGCTACATTTGAAGCTGCTACTGCACAATTGAACGCTCAGACTTTCGGCGTTGCCAGTGGCGATATCCATGCGGAAAATATTGAGTTGAAACCGTTGTCTTGCGAATTTGATTTGGTGCGTGGTAATGAACGTGTTGCCGTGGTATTGCCAGTCCCCGGCCGTCACAATGTGCATAATGCCGTAGCGGCGGCGGCTCTGGCTTTGGCGGCAGGTTTGAGCCTTGCCGAAGTTTCAGACGGCCTGAAAAATTTCAGCAATATCAAAGGCCGTCTGAATATCAAGCAAGGCATTAAAGGCGCGACTTTGATTGACGATACTTATAATGCCAACCCTGACAGCATGAAAGCCGCCATTGATGTGCTCGCCGCTATGCCTGCGCCGCGTATTTTTGTGATGGGCGACATGGGCGAATTGGGTGAGGATGAAGCAGCTGCCATGCACGCCGAAGTTGGCGCGTATGCACGGGATAAAGGCATCGAGGCCGCGTATTTTGTCGGCGACAACAGCGTTGAAGCGGCAGAGACATTTGGCGCGGAAGGTTTGTGGTTTGCAGACAAAGATCCGCTGATTCAAGTGTTGAGCCACGATTTGCCTGAACGCGCTACTGTATTGGTTAAAGGCTCGCGCTTTATGAAGATGGAAGAAGTGGTCGAAGCGCTGACGGATAAAGAGGTTGTCTGAAAATGGGGCAGAAAAGAAAACGACCTATACTGTTGCAGTTTATCGTTTTAATGCTAATAGTAGCAGCAGTTTTATGGCCTGCAGTAGTGTGGCTTTACATCGAAAATGTAGGATTTGAGACAATAAGCGAAGCATACGAGGGCACAAGAGGACGTTGGGGTTGGTTTGAATTTTGGTTAGGAAATTTTCATTTGCTTGTGCAAGTGATATTGATGCTGGTTAGTGCTGTTGGACTATGGAGAGGTAAGGATTGGGCGCGTAGGTTATGGCTGTATGGCTGTATACTGTATATTGTCTACAATATGGTCGGTTATTTGGTTTCCCCTAGGATTGGGTTTCCATTGTTGGATGTCATTATTCGCGCTGCAATTTGTTATAGCCTGTTTTGCTTACATCCCAAAGATTATTTTCAGACTCAAGAGAATAAAACTTGAGAAGGCCGTCTGAAATATGAAAAAGATTTTTCTATTGACTGGTTTGCTGATTGCCGCGTTTTATGCCGGAATGAAAGTACAGGCATTTATTTATGAAGATGCCTGCTTGGATTTGGGCGGCGGAAAGAATCCTGGAAACTATCCGATTTGCGTGGTAGAGAAATAATCTTACTCAACAAGGCAGTCAACCCTTTCAGACGGCATACCGATTTATTTTTAATTGGGCAATAAGCCCGCTGTAACAACAAAAACAAAAAAGGAAGCCCCATGTTTTTATGGCTCGCACATTTCAGTAACTGGTTAACCGGTCTGAATATTTTTCAATACACCACATTCCGTGCCGTGATGGCCGCGCTGACTGCGCTGGTATTTTCATTATTGTTGGGTCCGTGGACCATCCGCAAGCTGACTGCGCTCAAAGTCGGTCAAGCCGTCCGTACCGACGGCCCTCAAACCCACCTGATCAAAAACGGTACGCCAACCATGGGTGGCTCGCTGATTTTGACCGCTATTACGGTGTCCACAATCTTGTGGGGCAACTGGGCAAATCCTTATATCTGGATTCTCTTAGGAGTCTTGCTTGCTACCGGCGCACTCGGTTTTTACGACGACTGGCGCAAAGTGGTTTATAAAGACCCTAACGGCGTGTCTGCCAAATTCAAAATGGTGTGGCAGTCCAGCGTTGCCATCATTGCCGGTTTGGCATTGTTCTACCTTGCTACAAACTCTGCCAACAATATCCTGATTGTTCCCTTCTTCAAACAAGTTGCCTTGCCGCTTGGCGTCGTCGGCTTCTTGGTATTGTCTTATCTGACCATCGTCGGCACATCCAATGCCGTTAACCTGACCGACGGTTTGGACGGCTTGGCCGCATTCCCCGTTGTACTTGTCGCCGCCGGTCTTGCCATCTTTGCTTATGCCAGCGGCCACTCCCAATTTGCACAATACCTGCAATTGCCTTACGTTGCCGGTGCAAACGAAGTGGTGATTTTCTGTACCGCCATGTGTGGCGCATGTCTCGGCTTTTTGTGGTTTAACGCCTATCCGGCACAAGTCTTTATGGGCGACGTCGGCGCGCTCGCGCTTGGTGCGGCACTCGGTACCGTTGCCGTCATCATCCGCCAAGAATTTGTCCTCGTCATCATGGGCGGCCTGTTTGTTGTTGAAGCCATTTCCGTTATGTTGCAAGTCGGTTGGTACAAACGCACCAAAAAACGCATTTTCCTGATGGCGCCGATTCATCACCATTACGAACAAAAAGGCTGGAAAGAAACCCAAGTCGTTGTCCGTTTCTGGATTATCACCATCGTCTTGGTGCTGATTGGTTTGAGTACCCTCAAAATCCGCTAAATCTCCAAAGGCCGTCTGAAAGTTTCAGACGGCCATTATGTAAGGTAAGCATGCTTGCCTGAATCTTATGTCTCAAAATAAATCCCGCAATAATCCACACAGAAAGTCCCCAAACATGTACCAATCTTTCGGCGGCGCAACCGGCATCCGCACCCTGACCGACCGTTTCTACGACTTAATGGAACTTGAGCCGCAATACCAAGCCTTGCGCCAAATACACGGCGAAGACATGACCCTGATACGCGAAAAGCTCTACGAATTTTTCAGCGGCTGGCTTGGCGGACCGCAACTCTTTGTTGAAAAATACGGCCATCCCCAACTGCGTGCCCGCCATATGCCTTTTGCCGTCAACGTACAAGTCCGCAACGAATGGATCGCCTGCTTTGCCCAAGCCATGAGCGAACTGGACATCGACAAAGCACTTGCCGAGCCGGTGTTAATCCAAGTTTTTGCCATGGCAGATTGGTGCCGTAACCAAAACGAAGACGGTATCGAACCGCCTATGCCGCCGATGGCGGTTGACCCATGGGTACGTGCACCGGAATTGCAGCGGATTTTGAGTAGCTACGGTGTGAATAGCTTTTTTAAGGAATTCGCTAGTTAAGATCGTCTGAAAAACTAGGATCAAACAGAAACAATAATTTGAGTGTGATGGATTTTAGAATGAAGGTTTCGGTGAAAAAAATAATAATGGGCGTGTTGGCTTGCTTTGGGTTAGGACAGGCAGCTTTAGCTGAGAGTATTCCAGATTTTAAGAATATGCTGAGAGCTGCGGAGCAAGGAGATCCAGAAGCTCAATTAAGTATTGGAGCAATGTATGCCAATGGACAAGGTATTAGTCAAGACCACAGACTAGCAGTGCAGTGGTTTCATAAGGCAGCAGAGCAAGAGAATGCTCAAGCTCAATTTAACTTGGGTGTAATGTATCAGCTAGGGCAGGGTGTTGGTCAAGATTATGTACAGGCGGCAGAATGGTATCGTAAGGCTGCTGAACAGGGTGATAGTGGAGCCCAAAATAATTTGGGTATGCTGTATCAAAATGGACAAGGTGTTAGCCAAGACTATGCTCAGGCTGCAAAATGGTTTTATAGGGCTGCAGATCAGGAAAACACAGCTGCTCAGTTAAATCTAGGTTTGCTGTATGCTAATGGGCAAGGTGTCGAGCGAGACTATGCACAGGCGTTAAAATGGTTTCGTAGAGCTGCAGAACATGGGGATGCGGCAGGTCAATATAATTTGGGTTTAGCATATGCAAATGGTAAAGGGGGACGTCAGGATTACACGCAGGCTATAGAATGGTATCGCAAGGCAGCAGAGCAAGGGAATGTAGATGCACAATATAATTTAGGTGGTATGTACGCTAGCGGAAAAGGTGTAAGACAAGATTATGTACAGGCGATTGAGTGGTACAGAAAGGCAGCAGAGCAAGGTGATATGGTTGCGCAATTAAATGTGGGTGTAATGTATGCTAATGGCCAAGGAGTTGAGCAAGACTACGTACAAGCTGTGAAGTGGTATCGCGAGGCGGCAGAACAAGGAAATGCCAAAGCTCAATTTAATTTGGGTGTAGTGTATGCCACTGGGCAAGGAGACCGTCAAGACTACGTACAAGCAGCACAGTGGTACCATAAGGCAGCAGAACAAGGCTTAGCTGATGCTCAATATAATTTGGGCGAGATGTATTATTACGGACGAGGCATTCGTCAAAATCATACTCTTGCCAAGGAGTGGTTTGGTAAGGCATGTCAGAATGGATTGCAACAAGGCTGCGAGGCGTATCGTCACTTGGATGGTGCAGAATTTTGAATCAAAGGCCGTCTGAAAAACTAGGATAAAACAGAAATAATAATTTGAATGTAATGGATTTAAAAATGAATAAATTATTAAAAAAATAATGAGAATCCTATTATCTTTGTGCTTAGTTCAGGAGGTTTGTGCGAATAATGTGCCGGATTTTAAGAAAACGCTTCAAGCTGCAGGGCAAGGGTATGCTAAAGCTCAATTTAATTTGGGTTTGATGTACTACAATGGGCAAGGAGTTCGTCAGGACTATACACAGGCAGTGCAGTGGTATCGCAAGGCGGCAGAACAAGGGGATGCAAAAGCCCAATATAATTTGGGTGTGATGTACGACAATGGGCAAGGAGTTCGTCAGGACTATACACAGGCGGTGCAGTGGTATCGCAAGGCTGCAGAACAAGGGTATCCAGCAGCCCAAAATAATTTGGGTGCGATGTATGCCAAAGGGCAAGGAGTCCGTCAAGATTATGCACAGGCAATGGAGTGGTATCGCAAGTTGGCAAAACAAGGGTATGCTCCTGCCCAAAATAATTTGGGTGTGATGTATGACGAAGGAAAAGGTGTTCGTCAAGACTATGCACAGGCTTCAGGCTGGTTTCTCAAGGCTGCGGAGCAGGGAGTGGCTACCGCCCAATTTAATTTGGGTGTAATGTATGAAACAGGACGAGGTGTTCGTCAAGACTCTGCGCAGGCAGCGCAGTGGTTTCGCAAGGCTGCAGAACAAGGGGATGCATATGCCCAACACAATTTGGCTCTTATGCATGTGAATGGTCAAGGTGTTCCCCAAAATTATAAAATTGCCAAAGAATGGCTTGGTAAGGCTTGTGCTAATGAAAGTCAGCGAAGTTGCTATGCTTACCATATATTGGATTAAGTAGGATAATGAAACTTTCTAAAGGCCGTCTGAAAAAACTAGGACAAAACCAAAATGACTTTCCAAAACAAAAAAATCCTCGTCGCCGGACTTGGCGGCACGGGTATTTCCATGATTGCCTATCTGCGCAAAAACGGCGCGGAGGTTGCCGCGTATGATGCGGAGCTGAAACCGGAGCGCGTGTCGCAAATCGGTAAGATGTTTGACGGGCTGGTGTTTTACACGGGTCGTCTGAAAGATGCGTTGGATAACGGTTTCGATATTCTGGCGCTCAGTCCCGGCATCAGCGAGCGGCAGCCGGATATCG